>ERZ1066128.199-NODE-199-length-28142-cov-11.359811_pt1 | contig 28142 bp, 24 predicted proteins | sample MGYA00382775_ERZ1066128 | MGnify/ENA primary metagenome ERZ1066128 (study PRJEB33369, sample SAMEA5778358) | biofilm metagenome | biome: Industrial cooling water; feature: Water cooling tower basin; material: Biofilm | place: United Arab Emirates | collected...
CTCGTGACGCGGGATATTCGCTGACTACGCAGCTCCCTCGCCTGACATCTTTTGGCCGAACTGTTCCAGTTTACCAATCTCCTGATCGATCATAAACAATCCCACACCGTCCTCGCCAATCAGTTCAAACAATTCCACAGCTCTGCGGGCGATGATCTCTTCCTCGCGCTGTTCGTTCACATACCATTGCAGGAAGTTAAAGGTAGCGAAGTCCTTATTTTTTAAGGTGTGGTCAACCAGGTTGTTAATGGAGGCCGTCACCGCCAGTTCATGTTCCAGCACGTGATCAAACACTTCGCGAAGGCTTTTGAACGTGTGTTGAATGCCCTTGATTTCAGGTTGCAGGGCATGGCCTCCGGCACCGTTAACGTAACCAAAGAGCTTCAGCATGTGCATGCGTTCTTCTTCGGAGTGCTTATATAGGAACTGGCTGGAAATCTCATATCCCTTTGATTCGCACCAGGATGCCATCGACAAATATTGCGCGGAGGACTTGCCCTCCATCATGATTTGGTTGTTCAACAGGGCTTCGGTCTCTTTTGAGAGCGAACGAGCTGGGTTGTTAGCACTTTTCTTCATAAGAACAGGAATAACTATTTCTTTCTAAACAGGAAACCGATACGAGTTGTTATGTAATGTTGAGCGCAACCCCGGGGGCTGCGCTCAACATCCAATTACTTTTTCTTTTTAGCGGCTTTACGGGCCACCTTACGGACAGTCTTTTTTGCCGATTTCTTGGCCGTCTTTTTTCTGGCCGATGGCGCTTTCTTTTTTGCTACGGGCCGGGCCTTCTTGCGGGCAGCCGGCTTTTGCTTTTTCTTGGCCACTTTCTTCGCTGCCTTCTTCGCGGCCGGTTTGGCCGCAGTTTTCGCGTTTGGCTTCTGCATAGCGTTGAGGGCAGAGCCTGCACGGAACCACAAGATCTGGTTGGCGTTGTAGGTATGATTCAGTTTCACCGTGTCCTGCGTGCCATCACTGTGCTTGACGACCAGCGTCAGGGGTTTCTCCGGAGCAAAGGATGCCAGGTCGATGATGTCAAACGTATCATCTTCTTTAATCTTATTGTAGTCGTCCTTGTTGGCAAACGTGACCGCCAGCATGCCTTGCTTCTTGAGGTTGGTTTCGTGAATGCGGGCAAATGATTTTACCAGAATGACTTTGACACCAAGGTGACGGGGCTCCATCGCAGCGTGCTCGCGCGATGAACCTTCACCGTAGTTTTCGTCACCCACTACAATAGATCCTATTTTGGATGCTTTGTAGGCGCGTTGAACCTTGGGTACTTCATCATAGCTGCCCGTGAGTTGGTTCTTCACGCTGTTCTGTTTCTCGTTGAAATAATTAGTGGCACCAATCAGCAGGTTGTTGCTGATGTTGTCAAGGTGCCCGCGGTACTTCAACCACTTCCCGGCCATGGAAATGTGGTCGGTCGTGCACTTACCCTTCGCCTTGATCAGCAACTTCAACCCGGTGAAGTTTTTGCCATCCCAGGGAGCAAACGGTGCTAATGCCTGCAAACGATCCGATTTCGGGTCAATTTTTACTGATACTTTGCTTCCGTCTTTGGCAGGGGCCTGGTAGCCCGGGTCTTTCACGTCAAAGCCCTTTTTGGGTAATTCATCGCCCATGGGGGGGTCCAATTTGACCTGCTCGCCTTTTTCATTGGTCAGGTAATCGGTAAGCGGGTTGAACGTGAGGTCACCGGCAATCGCTAGTGCGGTTACCAATTCCGGAGAGGCTACGAAAGCAAACGTATTGGGATTGCCATCATTGCGGCTCTGGAAGTTTCGGTTGAACGAGTGTACAATCGTGTTCTTTTCCTTTTTGTCCGATCCGTAGCGGTTCCACATACCAATGCAGGGACCGCACGCATTGGCGAATACTTTAGCACCAATCTTATCAAACGTGTTGATAAAACCGTCTCGTTCAATGGTGTAACGCACCTGCTCAGAGCCCGGAGTGATGGTGAATTCTGCTTTGGTTTTCAAACCCTTGTTCGCGACCTGTTTAGCCAGACTGGCAGCCCGGGCAATATCCTCGTATGAGGAGTTGGTACAGGAGCCGATCAAACCTACTTCGACACGTGTGGGCCAGCCGTTACGGGCGGCTTCATCTTTCATCTTGCTGATTGGTGTGGCAAGGTCCGGAGTAAAGGGACCGTTGAGGTGCGGCTCTAGCTCACTCAGATTGATCTCGACAATTTGATCAAAATATTTTTCAGGATTCGCATACACTTCCGGGTCGGCTGTGAGGTGTTCCTTGATTTTGTTAGCCATCTGGGCCACTTCCGCACGGCCGGTCGCGATCAGGTAACGCTCCATGGAGGCATCATAACCGAACGTGGATGTTGTCGCTCCGATCTCGGCACCCATGTTACAAATCGTGCCTTTTCCTGTACAACTCATCGAGGTAGCGCCTTCTCCAAAGTACTCGACAATAGCGCCTGTTCCACCCTTAACGGTCAGGATTCCGGCCACTTTCAAGATCACATCTTTGGCCGATGTCCAGCCGCTCATTTTGCCGGTAAGTTTCACGCCAATCAGTTTCGGAAACTTGAGTTCCCAGGCCATGCCAGCCATCACGTCAACTGCATCCGCACCACCAACACCAATAGCGACCATTCCCAGACCACCCGCGTTAACCGTATGGGAGTCTGTTCCAATCATCATACCCCCTGGGAAGGCGTAATTTTCCAACACTACCTGGTGAATAATGCCGGCTCCCGGCTTCCAGAAACCGATGCCATATTTGTTGGATACCGAGGCCAGGAAATCAAATACCTCACGGCTCTCCTGGTTAGCGGCTGTCAAATCTTCCTTTGCTCCGGATTTAGCCACGATCAGGTGATCGCAGTGCACGGTACTCGGTACGGCAACTTTTGGCCGGCCGGCCGACATAAACTGCAACAGCGCCATTTGCGCGGTAGCATCCTGCATGGCTACACGGTCGGGGGCGAAGTCGACATACGACTTACCCCGACCAAAATTCTCCAATTTTTGATCGCCATGGAGGTGGCTATAAAGTATTTTCTCCGAGAGGGTGAGGGGGCGACCCACAACCTTGCGGGCTTTTGCGATGCGTCCGGGAATCTGGCTGTACAAAGCCTTGATCATGTCCAGGTCAAATACCATAGTTGTATGAAATAGTTAAGGTGCTAAACTACAATAGAAAATTGGGATTTTCGAATGGCTTGTGCCGGGCGGCCTCAAACAAAAAAGCCCCTTCCGGGGCCTTTTTTATTTTGAATTGATGTAATTGAGAAACTCGCGTTTGGTGTTTTCGTCCTTAAACTTCCCGTTAAAGTAAGCCGTACCGGTTTTGGAATTGGTATCGCCAACACCGCGGGAAGCCACACACATGTGGTTGGCGTCAATAACCACACCCACATGCTCGGTATTCAACACCCGTTGCATCTCTTTGCCAATCTGCACGGTCAGGCGTTCTTGCACCTGTGGTCGTTTGGCAAAATACTGTACAATGCGATTGATCTTTGAGAGACCAATCACGTTGCCATTGGAAACGTAGGCAACATGAACCTTGCCGTAAATCGGCACAAAATGATGCTCGCAATGCGAGTAAAACGTAATGTCTTTTTCGACCAGCATCTGGTCGTAGTTGTACTTGTTTTCGAATAACTTGGCCACAGGGCGGTTCTTCGGATTCAATCCGCTAAACACTTCCTTCACATACATTTTGGCCACCCGCTTGGGCGTGCCCTGCAGACTGTCGTCCGTCAGGTCGAGCCCCAAAATCGTCATGATCTCGCGGAAATGTTTTTCAATTTTTTCGACCTTTTCCTCATCACTCAACTCAAACGCATCGTCACGCATGGGCGTGTCCCAGGTGGTGAAAAAATGGTCCTCATCATCCACGTCAAGGGGTTTGAGTGGGCGGAGGTTCAGGGCGATTTCTTTTTGTCTCATGTGGCTTTCCTTTATAACACGGGGTACTCGACAAAGTTTCGCTCGGTTTCATAAAGTTTTACCCGAAGTTCAAACTGGCTGTCGATGTGCTGCCGGAGAATCCGCCAGATCACAACGGCTATGTTTTCGGCCGTAGGGTTAAGATTCTTGAAATAAGCGGTGTCTAAATTAAGGTTTTTATGATCAAATGGCATCAGCACGTGTTCTTTGATCAAATCGCTGAGCACTTTCATGTCCATGACATAGCCGGTAGACGGGTCCGGTTGGCCCACAACCGTTACTATAAGTTCGTAGTTGTGCCCGTGATAATTGGGATTGGCACACTTGCCAAACACCTGCACATTCTTTTCATCGGGCCATGCCGGATTGAATAGCCGATGAGCCGCATTAAAATGTTCCTTGCGCGAGACCGCGATTTTCATGGTGGAACAACAAATGTGGCTAAAAAAGGTTCGGGGTGCTAATTGCGATTATGTATTAAATAATTGTATCATCGCAATTCACTTATGGAGCAGTTAGGTATTGTTGTCATTTTGCTGGCCATTGTTACCGGGCTGGCACAGGTTACGGATAAGATTCGCGTTCCGTATCCCATTCTTCTGGTGGTTACCGGCATGGCGATTAGTTTCATCCCCAATCTGCCGGCTGTGGTGGTAAGTCCGGACCTCGTGTTTCTGGTCTTCCTGCCTCCGGTGTTATATGGGGCTGCATGGGTTACCTCCTGGCCCGACTTTAAGGCCAACCGAAGGCCGATCACCTTGCTGGCCGTGGGGTGTGTCTTGTTTACGACCACACTGGTAGCTTTTGTGGCGCATTCGATCATACCCAACTTCGGCTGGGGCGAGGCGTTCGTGCTGGGCGCCATTATTTCGCCTCCGGATGCCGTGGCGGCAACAGCAGCCACAAAAGGACTGAACTTGCCGAGGCGTATTATTACCATTCTGGAAGGTGAGAGCCTCGTTAACGATGCCACCGGGCTGATTGCTTATCGGTATGCGATCGCGGCTACGGCTACCGGTACGTTCATTTTCTGGCTGGCCAGTATTAACTTTTTCTATGTTGCCGGCTTAGGCATCCTCATCGGCTTTGCGATCGGCTATATCTTTTTGTGGGTGCATAAAATAACGCCCGACAATCCAACGACCGACACCGCGTTCACGCTGATCACACCCTACATGTCTTACCTGGTGGCTGAAGAGTTTCACGCTTCCGGTGTGTTGGCGGTGGTCGTCAGCGGGCTTTTCCTAAGCTGGAATTCCGATCAGATCTTCAAACATCAAACCCGCATTCAGGCATGGGCCGTGTGGGACACGTTGATCTTCTTGCTCAACGGTATCATTTTTATTTTGATAGGTCTGCAATTGCCCATGATCCTGGATAACATCAGCGAGTATCCGATTTGGACATTGATCGGGTATGGCGCGCTGATCAGCCTGGCAACTATTGTGGTTCGGATTCTGTGGGTGTTTCCAGGCGCTTATGTGCCGCGCTGGCTTTCCAGGCGCATCCGCAGGGAGGACCCTGCTAACATTCGATTTGTGGCGGTGGTTTCGTGGTCAGGCATGCGGGGTATTGTTTCGCTCGCTGCTGCGCTGGCGCTGCCCCTCACGTTTGCGGACGGTCAGCCTTTCCCCAACCGCGACTTGATTATCTTCCTCACGTTCTGCGTCATCTTCGCTACGCTGGTGTTGCAGGGGCTTACCTTGCCGAAACTAATCCAGTGGTTGGGTATTAAAGCGACAGACGAAGAAGTTCATGAAGAGCACCACGCGCGTCTTAAGCTCACGGCTGCGGCCATCGAACATATTGAAGAGAATTATGCATTATTGAACAGTGATATTCTGAATCAGATCAAGACCAAATATGAAATTCGTTTGCAGCGCACGCGTAAGGATAGTGTGCAAAGCCGGTTGAATGATGAGCAGGTGCAGGCCTTTCATGATGTGCAGCGCGAACTTCTCAAGATTGAGCGCGCCTGGGTAGTTCAGCGCAGAAAGGATGGGCAGATTAGCGAGGAAGTGGCCCGAAAATTATCGTACGAACTTGATTTGGAGGAAACGCGACTTCAACTGGAGCAATAAAAAAGCCCCTAAAGGGGCTTTTATTTCATTTGATATCCAATTAGCAGAATTCGTCAAAGACTTCCACCAGGTGCTGGCCGATCATTTGGGCATTACGGCCTTCAATGTGGTGTCGTTCAATGAAGTGTACCAGTTCACCGTCCTTAAAGAGTGCAATGGAAGGCGAGGAGGGTGGGTAAGGCAAAGTGTACTCGCGCGCTTTGGCCACAGCTTCTTTGTCTACGCCTGCAAATACAGTGGTCAGTTTAGCCGGCTTCTTGGCCGAGTGCTCCAATGCCCATTTGATGCCGGGCCGTGCCGCTCCGGCCGCGCAACCGCATACGGAGTTTATGACCAGCAGGTTAGTGCCGCTTTTTTCGGCCATGGTTTGGTCAACATCAGAAGCGGTCTTTAATTCTTTAAAGCCTGCACTCGTCAGGTCGGTGCGCATAGGCGCTACCAGTTGTTCAGGATACATAGTCAATTCAAGGTTTAAGATTCAATCGTTTAATGGCTTTCGCAATGTTTTGACAACAACAAGGACAATCGTTTTGTTCCCTCACAAAAATCCCAATTCCAGTTTTGCCGCCTCGCTCATCATATCCTGCGAGTAGGGCGGATCCCAGGTGATTTCAACCTTGACATCATTCACACCTTCAATCTCCTTCACCCGTTGTTCCACTTCCGTGGGGATTTGTTCGGCCGAGGGGCAGGAAGGTGACGTGAGGGTCATTTGAATGTTCACATTATTAACCGGAAAGATGTTGATCTCGTAAATCAATCCCAACTCGTAAATGTCTACCGGAATTTCCGGGTCATACACCGTCTTCAGTGCGGCAACAATCTTTTCGCGCAGGTCGGGAATGGTGACCTGTGATACCGTGACCGTATTTTGATCTGCACTCATGCGTTCTTCACTTGAAAGGCTACAGCAAAATATTTGATTTGTTTAACCATCGCGGCAAACCCGTTGCTGCGCTGGGTGCCGATAAACCGTTCCATTCCGATCTTTTTCATGAAGCTCAACTCGGCATTCAGTATCTCATCGGGTGTGTGGCCGCTGAAGATCCGAACCAACAGGCTGACCAACCCTTTCGTAATGACCGTGTTGCTGTCGGCTTGCAGGTACATCAGGCCATTGCGCAGCTCGGCTGTCATCCAGACTTTCGACTGGCATCCTTTCACTTCATTTTGCTCGGTGCGGGCCGTGTCGGGGAAGGGCGGCATCTTTTGGCCCAGTTCCATAATGTAAAATACGGTCATCTCCTGATCGCCCTCGAGCAGGGAGAATTCACTCACAATTTCTTCTTGTGCCTGATCAATGGTCATACCGATGAACGTCTCAGCTACCATAGCCGATCATTTCCGCATAAAATTAATAATTCTCCCGAGCGACTCCGCAAGCGCATCCACTTCCTCGCGGGTGTTGTATATGGCAAATGAGGCGCGCACCGTACCTTCCAGTTGGTAACGATCCATGAGCGGCTGTGTGCAATGGTGGCCCGTGCGGACAGCTATGCCGCGGGTGTCCATCATCTGCCCGATATCAAAATGATGGATGCCATCCACCACAAAGGCCAGGATGCTGACTTTTTCCGGGGCTGTGCCGACCAGTCGTACGCCCGGTAATGCGGCAACTTTGGCGGTTGCATACTGCAGCAAATCGTGCTCGTAGGCGGCCATGGTGGCCTTGTCATGCTCTTGAATAAACAAAATGGCTTCACGCAGCGCAATAACATCTGCGATGTTTGGAGTACCCGCCTCAAACTTGTAGGGCAGGTCGTTGTAGGTGGTTTGGTTAAACGTCACCTCGTGGATCATTTCGCCACCTCCCAGGAAGGGCGGCATTTTCTCGAGCCACTCTTTCTTTCCATATAAAATGCCGGTACCGGTTGGCCCGTACATTTTGTGTGATGAAATACAATAAAAATCACAATCCAATGCCTGGACATCAATCGGCAGGTGAGCAGCGGCCTGCGCCCCGTCAATGAGTACGCAGGCTCCCGCCTGGTGAGCCATGTCAATGACTTCTTTTATGGGATTGATGGTGCCTAAACTATTGGAAGCATGGTTAACAGCAACCAGAGCCGTTTTTTTTTGAAGTAACTGCCGGTAGGCTTCAAGTTCAAGTTCTCCGGAATCGGTAACCGGAATCACGGCCAGCCGGGCCCCCGCACGCTCGCAAAGCAATTGCCAGGGAACAATGTTGGAGTGATGCTCCAAACCCGAGATGATGATTTGATCCCCAGCTTGCACGAACGCCTGGCCAAACGAATACGCTACCAGATTAATGCTTCCCGTAACCCCACTGGTAAAAATAATCTCCTCCGAATAGCGGGCATGAATGAAGCGCTGCATCTCCTCCCGCGTTGCCTCATAAGCCCGCGTGGCTTTCTCAGCCAGTGTGTGAATGCCCCGGTGAATGTTGGCATTGTAACCCTCATAATAGCGGCTTAAAGCATCGATAACCCGTTTAGGTTTCTGCGTGGTGGCGGCATTATCAAGGTACACCAGGGGATGCCCGTTTACCTGCTGGTGGAGTACCGGGAACTGAGTCCGGATTTTGCTGACGTCCAGATGGGCAGGGGCGGCCACCATGTTAGTGCAACTTTTGCGAAACGAGTTGATCAATGTAGTGCTTCAGCGTTTCGTCAAACAACGGCTGAATAACTTCCCCGGCAAAAGCATACAACAACATGGCGCGGGCGGCCGATTTGGAAATGCCACGCGATTGAAGATAAAACATCGCTTCTTCATCCAGCTGGCCTGAAGTACAACCATGCGAACATTTTACATCGTCAGCCCAGATTTCGAGCTGAGGCTTTGTGTTGACAGTAGCCGTGTCAGAGAGCAAAATGTTGCGATTCGATTGAAAAGCGTTGGTCTTTTGGGCGTGTGGGCGAACGAAAATCTTGCCATTGAAGACGCCTTTTGACTGGCCATCCATCACGCCCTTGTACATTTCATTGCTGAATGAATTTGGCTTCTTGTGATCCACTACGGTGTGGTTATCCACCAAGGTATTGCCTTTCACCAGGTACAAGCCAAAGAAATGCGACTCGCAATTTTCCCCGTCAATTACAATCTGGAAATTATTGCGCACCAGCTTGCCATCGAATGTGAAGGTAAACGTGTCAATGCGGCTGCTGTCGGCCTGGCGGATTACCGTGTTGGCGATCTGAGTTACCTGACCCGCGTCATTCTGAATCTTGCAGTATTGAAGCTTGGCTTGCTCCCCAACCTCAATCTCCTCCACGAACGTGTGAAACACGTCACCGGATCCTTCCGTATCGAATTTTTCGACCAGCGTAGCCTCACTGGCAGCTCCCAATTTGATTTGGAGGCGCGTGTGAAAAGCAGCCGGTGAATCTGATTTTTGACCGTGCCAGACCAACAGGGGTTTGGCCAAGCGTGTGCCGGGCGCAACCTCAATGGCCAAACCGTGCGTACCAAACCCCGTGTTGAGGGCAGTAAACGCATCCGCTTCAACATCGGCCAGGTTCAACATCGGCCTGTCGTTGAACAACGGTTGAATCGTTATGCCCGGAATTCCGGATAAATCGGTTGAGCGCGTAGCGTCAAACGCTCCGTTGATGAAGACAAGGCGATACGCATCGAAGCCGGGGATCAGGTGGGCATCCAGGGCTGGCAAAGACGTACCCTCTGAATAACCCGCTAACTGGCGTGGAGAAAATTTCTTTTCAAGGGAACGCAGCACCGGGGTGAAGCGATATTCCTCACTTCGCGCAGCCGGCAATCCATTCTTCAGCAACGCCTGACGCGCCTTAGCGCGCTGTTCGGTCCACGCATCGGTGGCGGTGGCCGGGAGGGCTACCAGCGCATCCTTGGAAAGGGGAGAAGCAGAGGTTACACTCATGCGATTACTCTGCCAGTGCAGCCTCCGTTTTGATCCAATCGTAGCCCTTTGCTTCGAGCTCCAGCGCCAACTCTTTGCCGCCCGACTTTACAATGCGGCCTTTGTAGAGCACGTGAACAAAGTCAGGCACAATGTAATCCAACAAGCGCTGGTAGTGTGTAACGACAATGGTTGCGTTGTTCTTCGAGCGCAGCGCGTTTACGCCATTGGCCACGATGCGCAAGGCATCAATATCAAGGCCAGAGTCCGTCTCGTCCAGGATGGACAGCTTGGGCTCCAACATGGCCATTTGAAAAATTTCATTCCGTTTCTTCTCGCCACCCGAGAAGCCTTCATTCAAACTGCGGTTAAGCAATGACTGATCGATTTGCACCAGTTTCATCTTCTCCTTCATCAATTGCAGGAAAGAAACGGCATCCAGTGGCGGCTGGCCACGGTGCTCACGAATCTGGTTGAGGGCCGTTTTCATGAAGTTGATGGTGCTCACCCCCGGGATCTCCACCGGATATTGAAAAGCCATGAAGATGCCTTCCCGCGCCCGTTCCTCCGGTTCCAACTCCAGCAGGTTCTTGCCTTCGAAATCAACCTCACCACCCGTTACTTCATACTCCTCACGGCCCGAAAGCACAGATGCCAGTGTGCTCTTACCTGAGCCGTTGGGGCCCATGATGGCGTGCACTTCTCCGGCCTTCACCTTCAAGTTGATTCCTTTGAGGATCTCCTTGTCACCGATTTTCGCTTGCAGATTCTTTATCGTCAACATGTCGTACTAATTCAAAATCAGGTTTTAGAACTATTTCCGGAAATCAGCCTACACTGCCTTCGAGTGTAAGGGCCAACAGTTTCTGCGCTTCAACGGCAAACTCCATGGGTAGCTGGTTAAGTACCTCCTTGGCGTATCCGTTTACAATTAGCGCCACAGCAGCCTCTTCGTCAATGCCGCGCTGCAGGCAGTAAAAGATCTGATCTTCTCCGATTTTCGAAGTGGTGGCTTCGTGCTCAACCTTGGCCGTGGGGTTTTCAATATCGATATAGGGGAAGGTATGCGCCCCGCATTGATCGCCCATAAGCAGCGAGTCGCACTGCGAGAAGTTACGTGCATGGGCAGCTCGCTTCAATACATGAACCTGGCCGCGGTAACTGTTTTGCGATTTACCAGCGGAGATACCCTTCGATACGATTCGCGATCGGGTGTGTTTGCCAATGTGAACCATCTTGGTTCCGGTATCGGCCTGTTGGTAATTGTTGGTAACGGCAACCGAATAAAACTCTCCGCTCGAGTAGTCGCCTTTGAGAATGCAGGAAGGATATTTCCACGTGATGGCCGACCCGGTTTCGACCTGGGTCCAGGATATCTTGGAGTGGTCACCTGCGCACAGGCCTCGCTTGGTTACGAAGTTATAAATGCCGCCTTTCCCTTCTTTATCACCCGGATACCAGTTTTGTACGGTGCTGTACTTAATCTCAGCATCCTTCAGTGCATACAATTCCACCACTGCTGCATGCAACTGATTTTCATCGCGCATCGGGGCCGTACAACCCTCCAGATAGCTAACGTAAGAGCCTTCATCGGCAACAATAAGGGTTCGTTCAAACTGACCGGTATTGGCCGCATTGATCCGGAAATAGGTCGACAACTCCATTGGGCATCGAACGCCTTTCGGAATGTAACAGAATGAGCCATCGGAGAACACCGCGGAGTTCAGTGCCGCGAAGTAGTTGTCATTCATGGGCACTACCGAGCCCAGGTATTTTTTAACTAACTCGGGATGTTCTTTCACCGCTTCGCTGAACGAGCAAAAGATGATACCCATTTCCGCGAGCTTTTCTTTAAAGGTCGTGGCAACGGACACACTGTCGAGCACGGCATCCACCGCCACACCCGTGAGGCGCTTTTGTTCCGTTAATGAAATACCGAGTTTTTCAAATGTCTTGAGCAATTCGGGATCTACTTCATCCAGGCTATTGGCCGTCTTCTTTTGCTTGGGGGCGGAGTAGTAGATAATGTCCTGGTAGTTGATGGCGGGGTAATGAACGTTGGGCCAGGTTGGCTCCGTCATCTGGAGCCACGCCCGGAAGGCCTTCAGACGCCATTCGAGCAGCCATTCCGGTTCGCCCTTCTTGGCTGAGATGAACCGAACAATATCCTCGTTCAGGCCTTTTGGCGCCTCATCGGTCTCGAGGTTTACCGTCCAGCCATGCTCGTACTCTTTCGAGGTGATCTCTTCCAGTACCTGATTGTCCTTACTCATCCTCAGTCTATTTAGACTAATTTTAAATAACCTCCAAAAGTAAGAACAATAATCCGTTTTGAAGGTTCTAGGCGGGTTTTAAATTATTTTCCGAGAGCAGCGATCGATCCAGGCTTTCCTCCAGCGAGATCATGGTTTCCGTTCGCTCAATGCCATCCACCTGCTGCATTTTGTCGTGCAAAACCTCTTTTAAGTGATTGGTATCGCGGCAATGGATCTTGACAAACATCGAGTAGTTGCCCGTGGTGTAATGAATGCTGGTGATCTCCGGAATGAGCTTAAGTTTCTCGAGCACTGACTCGTATAAAGCGCTCTTTTCCAGATAGATACCAATGAAAGCCGTGATATCGTAACCCAACCGGGCATAGTTTAGCTTAAGGGTGGTTTTCTCAATCACGCCAGCGTCTTGCATTTTGGAAACCCGCACATGGACCGTTCCCTGTGAAACATGGGCTTTACGTGCTACTTCCGTGAAGGGCTTTTTGGCATCTTGAACGAGCATTTCCAGAATTTTGAGGTCGGTATTATCGATCTCATAATTTCGATGCAGTTTGGGCTTCATAATTTGAAATTATGTTCAATTATAGCTCAAATCGTTAAATAATTTGCAATTATTGATAGCTATTGTTGAATGATATATCAGTAAAACCCTTACTTTGAATCATCAAATGCAAAAAATCAGCACAAACGCGCGCTGATGCATAATGTAGGGTGTTGAAACTGGCAGACAAGCCCTCCTGTCTCGGGGGTGAGGAGCAAAGGATAAACGCAGAATAACGCCAGCCCTTGACCGGGTAACCGTTCAGAGGCTGACTGGGGTTGACCACCACAGTTCTAAATGTGTTCTGTAGCTAACTTCCTCGTGGAGGTTCGAAGCCTTCCCCTACAGCGAATGAAATCCCGGATGCAGCCGCAGACCGGGATTTTTATTTTTAACGGTTGCGAAAACCACAGGGGCGGTTGTTACTTTTATAACCAACCTTATTCAGTTTATGGCAAAAGACTTCCCCTGGTTCAAAAGTTATCCTACCGGCATACCACATGAAATCGGCCCTTTGGAATATCAATCGCTGGTTGATTTGTTTCAATCGGCCAGCACGAAGTTCCGAAGCAAAATAGCTTACGAGAACCTGGGCGGCAGACTTACTTTCGGGGAGGTAGATCGTTATTCGGATTACTTCGGGGCTTACCTGCAGAAAGAACTTGGCCTGAAGAAGGGTGATCGCATCGCCATTCAGATGCCGAATTTATTACAGTTTCCGATCGCCTTCATCGGTGCGCTAAAGGCGGGTTTGATTGTGGTTAACACGAACCCCCTCTATACGCCTCGCGAGATGGAGCACCAATTCAAGGACGCAGGTGTTTCGGCTGTCGTCATCCTGGAGAACTTCGCCAATCATCTGGAGAGCATCATCAACCGCATTCCGGCCCGTCACATTATTGTCACCCGCATGGGCGACATGCTGGGGCCGTTCAAAGGTGCGCTTGTCAATTTTGTAGTTAAGAAAATTAAGAAGATGGTGCCGGCCTATCGGCTGGACAGCGCCATTTCATTCAAGGAGGTTTTGAGTCGCGGGGCAGAGCTCCAGTTGGATAAGCCGGCTATTGACATTGACGATTTGGCCGTGCTTCAATATACCGGTGGTACCACGGGTGTGGCGAAGGGTGCCCAGCTCTCGCACCGGAATATTCTGGCCCACAATGCCATGGTTACACACTGGTTTAGTCCGTACCTCAAGGCCGGCCGGCAGGATGTTATCATCACGGCCATACCGATGTATCACATTTTTGGCTTGACGGTGAATGGCGTGCTGATGTATTCAACAGGCGTTACCAATGTGCTCATCACGAACCCACGCGATTTATCAGCCTTCATCAAAGAACTGAAGAAGTATAAATTCACCATTATGACCGGTGTGAACACATTGTTCAATGGTCTGCTCAATCATCCGCGGTTCAAAGAATGTGACTTTTCTCATCTGCATGGAGCTATTGGCGGGGCCATGGCTATTCAGGATGTTGTCGCCACGCGTTGGGAAGAGTTGACCAAGTCTCCGGTGGTGGAGGGCTACGGCCTTAGCGAGACTTCGCCCGTCTTGTGCTGCAATCCCCTCAACGGGAAGCACAAACGCGGCACGATCGGTATTCCGATGCCCAGCACCGAGGTTGCCATTTTTGATGATGACGGCAACCAACTGCCACAGGGGGCAACCGGTGAAATCTGCGCCCGGGGCCCACAGGTGATGCGCGGATATTGGCAAAAGGATAATGAAGGCGTATTCTTTCACAACGAATGGTTCCGCACGGGCGACATTGGGGTGATGGACGAAAACGGATTTTTCAAAATCGTTGACCGGAAGAAGGATATGATTAAGGTCTCCGGGTTCAACGTATTCCCGAACGAGATTGAGAATGTGGTCGCCAGTCACCCCAAAGTGCTGGAAGTGGCGGCTATCGGTGTACCGGATGTGAAGTCGGGCGAGGTGATCAAGGCGTTTATTGTAAAACGTGATGACAGCCTGAACGAAGAGGAGATACGCAGGTATTGTGCTGAAAACCTGACGGCCTATAAGGTGCCGAAGTACTTTGTATTCCGAAAAGAACTGCCGAAGACCAACGTAGGCAAGATTCTGAGGCGGGCTTTGAAAGAGGAAGAGAATGTGAAGTGATCCGCCTTGCAGGAAAATTCACGCCAGGTTGTAATTTGCCATCCTATTTTATCTCTATGAAAATACTACCCCTTGCCGTAGCCTTGGTTGTTATTGGATTGTCGTCTTTTTCTCCATCGTTGCCCGGCACGTCTCCGTCAACTGATTCACTCCGCTATCCTGAAGAAGTTCACCTGAAAAACATTCGGCAGCTGACATTTGGTGGCGACAATGCCGAAGCGTACTGGAGCTTTGACGGCAAAATGGTAAGCTTTCAGTCCAACTATTTACAGTGGGGTCTGGCCTGCGATCAGATTTTTTACACACCCCTTGAAGGCGTTGACCTCAGCGTAAAGGGTTCAAAACCTCAAATGGTGAGCACGGGCAAAGGACGCACCACCTGCGCCTTCTTTTTACCCAACAATAAAGACATCCTCTACGCCTCCACCCACCTGGGGGGCGATGATTGCCCGCGTGATCCGGGCCGCGCACCCGGAGGCAAGTACCTGTGGCCGATCTATGACAGTTACGACATCTTCGTGGCCGACATCAAGGGCAAACAGAAAGTCAGGCTAACGGCTACGCCCGGTTATGATGCCGAAGCTACCGTTTCTCCGCAGGGCGATAAGATTGTATTTACGTCCATGCGCAATGGCGATCTGGATCTGTATGTAATGGACTTGAAGGGCCGGAAGGTGAAACAGGTGACGAACGAGATCGGCTACGATGGAGGAGCTTTCTTTTCGCCTGATGGGAAGAAACTGGTGTTCCGCGCTTCGCGCCCGAAAACCGAAGAAGCCAAAAAGGAATACCTCGACTACCTCAAGCAGGGATTGGTAGCCCCCACGGAGATGGAGATTTTCACCGTGAATGTGGATGGCACGGACTTAAAGCAGGTGACCAATCTCGGTAAAGCCAATTGGGCTCCGTTTTATCATCCTTCCGGAAAGAAGATCATCTTCAGCTCGAACCACAAGAGCTCACGGGGATTTCAGTTCAACCTGTACATGATTAACGAAGACGGCACAAGCCTGGAGCAAATTACCTACGACAAGGTTTTTGATTCCTTCCCCATGTTCTCACCCGATGGCAAGAAGATCATATTCAGCAGCAACCGGAATAACAAAGGCACACGCGATACCAATTTGTTTGTAGCCGATTGGGTGGAGTAGAGATACTGGATGTAAGATTACAGATGCTAGATTCTAGATTCTGAATTCCGTATTCTGATTTCAAAACAGGTTCTCAACCCCGAAAAACTTTTCCACAATAATCAGCACGGAGAGAAATCCCAGGAGGATGGGCGCAGCCCACTTGAGGGAGAAGTGCAGAAACTTGCGGGTGCCCGAATTCAGGTAACGATCGTCACCCTGCGCCACTTCTTCGTCAAATTTGTCCAGGCCCCACCTGCGCGAAATAAAGATGGCCATCAGGCAGCCGCCCACGGTCAAGGAAATATCACTCATGTCGGAGATGAACGTGAGGAAATCATTTCCCCGGTAGAAGGTGAGTTTGTTCAGGCTTTCGACCATACCCTGGCTCATCATGCTGGGCAGGCCGATTACAAAAATCAGGAGGGCTAGCAGCCAAACCACGGACTTGCGCTTCATCTTCTTTTGATCGACCAGGTAGGCCACGGGAACTTCCAGCAGCGAGATGGTGGAGGTAAGGGCGGCAAAGCATACCAGCAGGAAGAATGAACCCCCAACAATGCGGCCGAGCACCGGACCCATTTCGTGAAAGATTTGAGGTAGCACCACGAAGATCAGCGGTGGACCCGAGGTGCCGATTTGCTGCGGCTCAATGTTAAGTTTGAAGGCGAGGAAATGCACCAGCGGAAATACCATCAAACCCGCAAAAAAGGCCACCGAGGTATCGGCCAATGAAATCACTCGGGCCGAGGTCGGGATATTTTCAAGTTTGCTGAGGTACGATCCATACGTTATTAATGCCCCCATACCAAGGGATAGCGAAAAGAACGATTGCTTGAGGGCATCTACAACAGTTTGAACTTTCAACTCACTGAACTCCGGTACGAGGTAGAACTTGACCCCACTCATCGCATTAGGAAGCGTGAGGCTGTAAATGATTATGCCCAACAGAATCGCGTACAGGGAGGGCATCATGATCTTGTTTGATGCTTCGATTCCTTTTTGAATCCCTTGCGCCACGATCAGGGCTGTGAGCACCATGAAAATCAAAGAAAAGATGAGATTGGAGTTCGAAAAGCCGTTCCAACTACTCAGGTCGATGATGTCGTTTACGTACGTTCCAAAGAATCCTCCGAAATCAGGTTCGTTGAGCAAATCGCCAAAGCTGATGTGAAGAAAGTACCCGAATGCCCAACCCGCCACGACATTATAAAAGGAGAGGATCATGATGCCGGCCAATATGCCGAACAGCCCCAGGTAGCCCCATTTGCGGCCGCCCAATTTGGAGTAGGATCCATAGGCATCGCTGTTAGCCGCCCGCCCGATGGCAATTTCGCCAACCATGATGGGGTAACACAGCAACAAAATACAACCGAGGTAGATCATCAGGAAGATGGCGCCACCGTTTTGGCCGGCCAGGTAGGGAAACCTCCAAATGTTACCTAAACCGACAGCTGAACCGGCCGCGGCCAGTATGAATCCAATGCGGCCCGAGAAGTTACCTCTGCTTGACATCCTGCGTAATTAGTTAAAGCGTGGCAAATAAACGGTTAAACTATTATTATCAAAATGGGGTTTATCCGGTAGTAATGGTAATTGAGGTGCTGACTGATTAACTTTGACTGCGAGATAAGGAGGCAGATATACTATGAATGGCACGTTGGAAAGAAAGAAACTGAGCGCCCAGGAGAAGGCCCTTCAAATTAACCTGAGTCGGGCGATTTACGGCTCCTTCGCTGAAATTGGTGCGGGCCAGGAGATCGCTGCGAATTTCTTTAAGGTGGGAGGGGCCTCCGGCACCGTTGCCAAAACCATGTCTGCCTACGATATGAAGTTCAGCGATGCCATCTACGGGCAGTGTGAGCGTTATGTATGTGAGGATCGCCTGCTCCGGATGCTCGACCACGAATACCCCTTGCTGCCGGAACGTCTGCCGCACCGGATTGAATCTACTCGCTTTTTCGCCCTGGCCGATACGGTTGAGGCGTTGAATTTTGAACGCACCAATCAGGGGCACGGCTGGATTGGTCTTCGCTTTCAACTTCGGCCTCAAAGCAAGCCGAACGAATGCGTGATCCACGTGAAGATGCACGACAACGATCCGTTGCAACAGCAAATCGCACTTGGCATAGTGGGCGTTAACTTGTTGTACGGTTGCATGTTTTTGAGCAGCCCCGAGGAGATCATGCTGTCGCTCATGGATAACCTGACGGTGCGCAGGATCGAAGTGGATATGTTCCGGCTGTCGGGCCCCGACTTTGAACACGTGGATAACCGGTTGATGGCTCTGAAACTGGTGAAGAGTGGCATGACCAAGGCCGCTATGTTTGGCCCCGATGGCAATGTGATGCACCCCTCCGAGGTGCTGTACAAGAAAAACGTGTTGGTGCTGCGTGGCCGTTTTCGTCCCGTTACCCATGTAAACGTAGACATGTTGCTCACCTCGCGAAGGCATTTCAAGAATGAAGCCGATGTGGACAAGTCCAAAATCGTGGTCTTGACCGAGTTGACCCTAAACGACCTGAGCCTGGATGGAAACATTGATGAGCAGGATTTTTTGCACCGGGCCGACATTATCTGTTCGCTTGGGCAAAATGTGCTGATTTCCAATTACTTTGAGTACTACCGGTTAGTTGATTATCTGGCCAAAATCACCAGAGGAAAAAAAACCGGCCTGGTGTTGGGCATCTACGCGCTGCAGAAGATATTTGAGGAGAAGACCTACGAAAACCTCCGTGGGGGCATTTTGGAAGCCTTCGGGCATTTGTTTGGAACGAATGTGAAGTTGTACATCTATCCGGCTACCCGAAAAGATTCGAACCAGTTGTTCACCCTTAAGGATTTTGAAGATCAGTTACCCGAGAATCAAAAGCCGCTGTTCCGCTACCTGATGGCGAACAATAAGTTGGAAGATATTCAGGGGGCAAACGTGAACAACCTGCACATCATATCCGATAACGTATTGGCCATGGTGAGGAAGGGGGAGGCCGGCTGGGAGAAATTTGTACCCCACAAGGTGGTGGAGGCCATCAAAGACAATGGCCTCTTTGGTTACCCGCTGCCTACAACATCTTCAGCACCTACAACGGTAGTTAGTTAGAGGTTGTCCTTCATGCGGGCAAAATAGGACTTGGCCTCCTTCATGACGCGTGGGGCCAATATAAATCCTGAAATCATGGTCGGGAAGGCCATGATGGCGTACGCAATATCAATCACATTCATTACATCTTTCATGGACGCTACCGCACCAATGACAATGGTGGCGAGGTAGAAGTAATCGTAGTACCGGCCGGCTTTTACGCCCACCAGAAATGAAATGGCTTTGTTGCCATAATAACTGTAGCTGAACAGCGATGTGATGGCAAAGAAGAATGCGCTAATGAGCAAGAGTACCTTGCCAACGCTGCCCAGCGAACTCTCGAATGCGGTGGCGGTAAGCGTTACACCATCGGCTCCGCTGGTTTGCCACACCCCCGTAGCCAGAATGGCCAGCGCAGTCAGTGTACAGACCAGCAGGGTATCAATGGCCGGGCTCATCATGGATACAAGGCCCTCGCGAATCGGCTCCGAACTCTTGGAGGCTCCGAGGGCCATGGGTGCCGTGCCGATGCCGGCCTCGTTCGAGAAGGACGCCCGTCTCACTCCGGCAACAATCAGCCCGCCCACTAATCCACCCAGAGCGGGTTCCCCGCGGTAATGATTGGCTGCGAAGGCATCGGTAACAACCATCCATAATAAGCGCGGCATTTCAGTTATATGAAGGACGAGGATCGCGAGCACCGAGAAGAAGTAGATCACGATCATCAGCGGTACCATTTTCCCCGCCCAACTGCCAATGCGCTGAATGCCGCCCACGATCACAATGGCCGAGATGATGGTCAGGATGGCGCCAATGATAAACTTGAGTGTGCTCACCGGGTAACCCGCGATGTTAAACTGTGATTTGGCAATAGACGTTTCACTGAAGCCGATATCGATGATGACCTGCGTGAGTTGGTTGGCCTGAAAAATGGGCAGGCAGCCGATCATCGCGCACAAACAGAAAATGACGGCCAGCGGGTACCAGGGCTTGCCGAGTGCTTCGCGAATAACGTACATAGGGCCGCCCTGGATTACACCGGCAGAGTCTTTTCCCCGGTACATCACCGACAACGTAGATGTAAAGAAGTTGGTCGACATGCCAACGAAGGCAGCGACCCACATCCAGAACAAAGCGCCCGGCCCACCGATTGAAATCGCAGCGGCCACTCCGGCAATGTTGCCCATACCCACCGTAGATGCCAACGCAGTAGAAAGCGCTTCGTACGCATTGATTTGTCCCGGATCATTTGGGTTGTTGTATTTTCCCCGCAATATCCTGATGGCGTGACCAAGATATTGGTATTGAACAAATCGGGAATAAAGCAGGAAGAACACACCGCCCAGAATGAGCAGGAATAAAACGGGCGTCCACACGTTGGTGGCCAAATTGCTGATGAAGTCACTCATGCGTATCGCGCGAAAGCGGCAAAATAGGAAAATAACTTGGTTCGGTATTTCAGGCCAGCATGACCTTACACAATTCCCATAGCACGCGGGCACCCACATTGGCATCCCATTCGCTCTTCCCCGATACTTCTACCAGATCGAAACCGATTATTTTCTTGCCGCTGAGCCGTACCTGCTGCAGCAAGTAGGAAAATTGGTGAAAGGATAACCCACCGGGAACGGGAGTTCCGGTGTTGGGTCCCAGCGATGGATCCAAACCGTCAATATCCAGGCTGATGTACACATGGTCAGGAAGTGCCCCGATGATTTCACGCACAATCGTTTTCCAGGTGTCTCCTTCCATCAATCGACTTTTGAGTTGGTCATCGAAAAATGTTTGGATTCGCCCACCGGAACGTTTCATCACGTCAACTTCCTCTTCGCAGTAGTCGCGAATGCCTACCTGAACCAGTCGGCCCACAGCCGGTAGTTTCATCACGTTGTACATAATGGAGGCATGCGAATACAGGAATCCCTCATACGCTTTGCGCAGATCGGCATGGGCATCGATGTGTAAGATGCCGAAACGTTCATGGCGCTCGCTTAATGCCCGGAGAAAACCCAGCGGTGTGCTGTGATCACCACCCAGCAAACCAACTAACTTCCCACGCTGTAAAAGACCAGCGGTGGTGTTCTTCACATAGATATTCAAACTTTCACACGCAGCATTTATCTGGGGCAGGTGCAACGAAGCCTCGCTATTACCCCCGGTACTCAACAAATTGATATGCTCAAGAGCTTTCTGCCGGAACTGTTCACTTTGCTCGCGCAGTGCCTCCGGTAATGGTGAAAGCCATATCCCTTTCTTCCATAGATGAGGTTGATCGATGGAGAACAAATCAACCTGAACGGATGCCTGCAAGATAGCCTCCGGGCCATTTGCGGTGCCGCTGCCGTACGAAACGGTGACTTCCCAAGGAACGGGAACAACAACCAGGCTCGCCTCTGTTTCGGAAAAGGGCAAACCAAAAAGCCGACCAGCCATGCCTGGGCCATTAGGATCAAATGATGCAATAGTTGACATGTTACTCGGCCGAAATATACTCAACCAATCGCCCGGCACCCGGATAAAAGTGCCATTTACTCATCTCCATGACTACGGCATGGCCAACGTGCAATTCGACCGAAGGATCATCCAGCAGCCAAGCTGCCACGGCACTAATGGTTGGATTATGCCCTACGATGGCCACGGACGCTGTTGTTAAATTATTAATTATTTCCGCGTACACCGTTTCATGGGCCTGGTACAAGCGGCTGTCGGAATTAACCGGCACACCTAGTTCATGACTCACCAATTCGCCCGTTTCATGTGCGCGAAAGGCTGTGCTGGCGATGATCGTTTGTGGTTTTCCCGAAAGCATCGATAACTTTTCTCCGAGGCGTTTGGCTTGTGCCTTTCCACTAGTTGTTAAACCACGCTCAAAGTCCCGTTGACCGGGCTGTCTCTCAGCGGGTTGAGCGTGACGAATCAAAACCAAAATACATGACATTCGATGTGTGAATGGTGAGACCAACAAGAGCGCAAAAGTAGTGTACTTCAGTTTTCTAAAATTGACATTTTAAAAATTTACAGATATTTGGGCCCTTTGTAAACAAGTTTGCATGTCGAAAAACTTAGTGATAGTGGAGTCTCCGGCCAAAGCCAAAACCATTGAAGGATACCTGGGTAAGGACTTTAAGGTGGCGAGCAGCATGGGGCATGTGCGCGATTTGCCGAAAGGAAATGAAGCGATCGACATTGAAAATGATTATGAGCCGGTGTACGAAGTCTCCCCGGAAAAGAAAGAGGTCATTACGAAGTTAAAGAAGATGGCTGCAGATGCCGAGATGGTTTACCTGGCTAGTGACGATGATCGTGAGGGGGAGGCCATTGCGTGGCACCTGAAGGAAGTATTGGATCTTACCGATAAGAAGTCAAGACGGATTGTTTTTACCGAGATTACAAAAAATGCCATTCAAAATGCGCTGAAGACTCCGCGTGGTATTGATATCGATCTGGTCAATGCCCAACAGGCAAGGCGCGTGCTCGATCGCTTAGTGGGTTTTGAATTGTCGCCCATTTTGTGGAAAAAAATTAAGACCGGACTTTCGGCTGGGCGCGTTCAGTCGGTGGCCGTGCGACTCATCGTGGAGCGTGAGCGCGAGATCAGTGATTTCAAAGCGAAGTCCTCGTTCAAGATCAGTGCGCTTTTTGATTTGGATAAGGGAAAGCAGCTGAAGGCTGAACTACCGGAGAAGTTTGACACCGAGAAAGACGCTGTGGCTTTTCTCGAGTCGTGCAAAGGCGCAACCTTTCAGATTGCGAACCTCGAGAAGAAGCCGGCAAAAAAATCTCCGTCACCGCCTTTCACTACCTCCACGATGCAGCAGGAGGCCGGCCGCAAGTTGGGGTTCTCCGTTATTCAAACCATGACGGTAGCGCAAAAGCTGTATGAAGCCGGTAAGATATCCTACATGCGAACCGATTCGGTGAATCTGTCCGATGAGGCCGTAGCGGGTGCAACGCAGCAAATTTCCAAAGCCTACGGAAAGGAATTTGTATTCAACCGGAAATTCAAGACCAAAACATCGGGTGCCCAGGAAGCCCACGAAGCGATTCGCCCAACGGATTTCTCCGTGCTTGAACCCGGTATGGATCGCAATGCCGGCCGTTTGTATGATCTGATCTGGAAGCGAGCCATTGCATCACAAATGGCAGATGCCGAATTGGAGCGTACGACCGCTACCATCAGTATATCGGGGAACCCCCGAAGTTTAACCGCCACTGGCGAGGTGGTCAAGTTTGAAGGTTTTTTGAAAGTGTACACCGAATCGCGTGATGATGACAGCGAAGATGAGGATAATGCGAACATGTTGCCCCCGTTATCCGTGGGGCAGACGCTTTCACTGAATTTCATTGATGCCACCCAAACCTTTACCCGGCACCCGGCCCGCTACACCGAGGCGAGCCTGGTAAAGAAGCTGGAAGAGTTGGGCATTGGACGACCTTCTACGTATGCACCTACGATTACCACCGTGCAAAAGCGCGGCTATGTGGTTAAGGAAAGCCGCGAAGGAAACGAGCGAAAGTACGCGGTTCATACGCTGAAAGAAGGTAAAATCCAGAGCCACACGGAGACGGAAATCACCGGTGCCGAAAAGAACAAACTGTTTCCCACTAACATTGCTATGGTGGTGAATGACTTTTTGGTGGAGCACTTTCCGGACATCACGAATTTCTCGTTTACGGCTGAAATCGAACAAGAGTTTGATGAGATCGCCAACGGCAAGTTGCAGTGGAAGAAGATGATTGATCAGTTTTATCGCCCCTTCCGCAAGGTGGTAACTAAAACAGAGAAGATCGAACGCAGCGCAGTGCAAAACAAAAGTCGGGAGTTGGGAGTTGACCCGAAGACGGGAAAAAAGGTTTACGCCAAATTGGGTCGCTTTGGTGCCTATGTACAAATCGGGGAGAACCCCGATGATAGCGGTGGCGAGAAACCTAAATTTGCGAGCCTTCGGCAGGGTCAGTTCATTGAAAACATCACCCTGGAAGATGCGCTGGAACTCATGAAAATGCCACGGAGTATGGGCGACTTCGAAGAGAAGCCCGTTGTGGTCAACATCGGACGATTTGGGCCGTACGTGCAGCATGATAAGAAGTACGTGTCCATACCAAAAGAAGAAGACCCCTATACCATCACGTTGCCGCGCGCGATCGAGCTGATCGAAGCCAAGCGTATTGCGGACGCTAACAAAACGATTAAGGTGTTTCCGGAAAACCCGGACGTCCAGGTTCTCAACGGTCGTTTTGGTCCTTATATCAAAGCGGGTAAGAAGAATGTTAAGATTCCGAAAGGCAAAGAACCGAAAGAGCTTACCCTGGAGGAATGCCTGACGCTGGCAGAGAATGCGCCTGAGCGCAAAGGACGATTTGTGCGCAGGAAAGCCTCCTGATTTTGATGAAAAAGCTGGTGGTGTTAACCGGAGCCGGCATCAGTGCAGAGAGCGGGCTGAAGACCTTTCGCGACAGTGGTGGTCTGTGGGAAGGTTATCGTGTTCAGGACGTGGCCACCCCGGAAGCCTGGCATCGCGACCGTGCTCTCGTTTTACAATTCTACAATGAGCGAAGAAGGGCTGCCCGTGAAGCGCAGCCGAATGCCGCTCACCGGATCGTTGCCGACCTTCAAAATCATTTTGACGTTACCGTCATTACACAAAACGTGGATGACCTGCATGAACGTGCCGGCTCACGGCATGTGGTGCATCTGCACGGCAGTTTATTTGAAGCTCGCAGTACCCTTGATCCGCGGCTGATTTACCCGATATCCGGCACCGAACTGAATGTGGGTGATAAATGTGAAAAGGGCTCACAACTGCGGCCCAACATTGTATGGTTTGGGGAAGCGGTACCGCGAATGGAAGAAGCGGCTCAGTACGCTTCGATTGCGGATTTTTTTCTGGTGGTGGGTACTTCGCTCGTGGTTTACCCGGCAGCCAGCCTGATTGACTACGTGCGGGACGAAACACCCAAGTATATCGTAGACCCCCAGAAACCGGAGGTTTGGCAAATGCCCAACCTCAACTTCATTGTAAAACGCGCGACCGAAGGAATGGAGGAAGTGCGGCAATTATTGTTGGGCTAGATCGGTCAGGTACTGGCGAAACTTTTCCGTATCGTAGTTTGCTGTTCCTACTTTTTTCATCTCAATTTTTCCTTCGCGATTGATCACAAACGTGGTGGGAATGGAAGGTACTTGCAGTTGTTCGCTCAGGCGGCCGCTGGGCATGAATACGGGGAACGTAAACTTATTCTTGCGCACGTAGTCATTTATTTTCGCTTGTGCGCCTTCCTTGTCGATCGAGAGCATCACAAACACGACTTTTGATGTGTCCATTTTCTCGTACAAATGTTGAATGCCGGGCATTTCGGCTTTGCAAGGTCCGCACCAGGTGGCCCAAAGATTCAGGAAGACTACTTTGCCTTTGAATTGGTCGAAGTTTATTCGTGCACCCGCGGTAGTCTTAATGGAGAAGTTGAAGTCAAAGTTCTTTTTGGCCGGTTCATCATCGGAAGAACCCGGCTGGATGTCAAGGGCACCCGCGGACATCACGGCCGATTGCGCGGCCGAGCTAACCCCGCTCCAGACACCAACTTTCTGCAAAAGGAAGACGAGAAACAATGCGGAAAAAGCAGTAATGGCAATGCTTTTGAATGTGGGGAAGAGTTTTTGCATCTGGCTTGATTGTTGGTGCCTCGCAAATGTGCCGATTTTGGTAATTTCGAACAATTATACCCCTATGCCGAAGCGTTTTTTACTGGTTCTTGGCTTGTTTTTGGTATTTACTTCGTCATCGTTTGGCCAGAAGGTGAAGTACAAAGACCTGATTGAACTGCTCAAAGCAAAACGCTTCGAGGAAGCCGAGCCGTTTTTGAAACGTTACCTGAAAGAGACCAACGACAATCCCAACGCCTTCCTGTACATGGGGATTATCTATCATGAAAAGTCGTTAAAGGCCGATGTCTTAAAGCATACGGTATTACAACAGTCTTTTTCCGACTCGGCAATTCTATTTCTCGATCGGGCTGCGAAAATGATTGACGAACGCGAGGTGAAACGGAACGATGAGTATTACGAGGCCTACACCAGACGCGATATGCGATCGGGGGAATTTGGCGTTAAGCTCTCCGATATTCAGTTGGACATTGACACGCGGCAAAAGAGCATCCGTGATCGGAAGGAAAAGGTGAAGAATCTCCGCACACATTTCGATGTTGCCCAGCAGGTGTACGCGCGCGCCCAAGCCACCTACTCGACAATCACCGCAGGTTTTGCTTCGACCACCGATTTTTACCTGCAACATACGGACGCCACGCTGAAGGGGTTCAAGTTGCTGGAACAGCAATATGACTCCCTGAAGCAGGAATTCTCGTCTTACCGCGCTGTGCTACAATCGTTGGGCAAAACTGCCTATAACCAGTCGTTAGATGAGGACGACATTGACAACCTGGTGAAGGATGGGCGGACACCCGCTGATTTTTTCGCGGACCAGGTGAAAATCTGGGACTATGCCGGGTGGGCGAAACAAAGCTCGGAAGTCATCCAAAAGGAGATTGTTCCCGTACGCGAGCACCTGGTCAGCTATGACATTGAGATCAACAAATTGCGGGAGAAGCTTCGAAAAGATTCGGTTTCTGTTCGCAGTGATCTCTCCAAACTGGTCGATCGGATGTTAATGTCGGTATTGGCGAAATATGACCCCAGGCCGATGCCGCTCTCCCTGTTTGCCATGAAGATGGCCGAATTGGAGTTTGGTTCGGATTTGGCCGACCATCGTGCTACACGCGATTCGGCTAACCTGGTGTTTCGTCTGTCGCAGATCAAAAGAGAGTTACAGGATCTTGTTCGCCTGGATAGCCTGGCTGGCATTATGTCGGGTTACCAATTTGGGGCAGATGTCGCCAACTATCAGCATTTCATCACGCATGCCTACAGCAACAATACGGTTCTTCAAACGTTCGTGCGCACCACTAAAGAATTTTCGGAGCGGGAGATCAAAAAGCGAAGAGAGGTGATGAACAAGATGGAAGCTACCTTGAGCTGGGTCATTGATGGAACCGATTCGGTGGCGATATCACCCTCCGTTCAGCGGGAGTCCCGTTTCAAACCCCTCGTCATCGTGCCTGAAAAAATGGTTGCCGGTTTGGTTTTTAAGGATACCGTGGCCACCGGCTTCCTATATAACATTACACCCTCACGAATTCCGGGGGCGAAAGGATTTTTTGCGGTGGACTCGACCTTCAAGAGACGAAACTTGCCTGTGTTGAAAGGCGTTGGCGCAACCGATGCGACCGGCCAAATCTACTTCGCCATACTCTTTTCCGAAGCCGCCACGGGCGATGTATTCCGCGCAACGATTTGCCGGGTTTCCACCACAGCGGGCTTGGAGTGGAGCCAGCATGTAGCACTGGAATTTCCACCCACCGAGGCAACCTACATTCCTGAATCCCAGGAATTGTCCATCACGTTGAAGAACCCGGCCGGTGAAAAGCGACTGGTTACGCTTGACAAGACCGGCAAGCGTTTGCCCTAGTTATTTCCGCGTGGAATCTTGATATGGCTTTTGTGAGCCAGCCCGGAAAGCATTGTTCTTTCGGTTGATGTCGGCCATGCGTTGGGTAGGGTCAATTTCCAGCGACTCGATGTCTGCCAGCTTACCGTTAATCAGCAGGGTATAGGTGGGGTTCACCCATGGCCAGGGTGTCGCGTCCATGCGTTTCACAGAACCACCGGCCGGTTTGTTGGCTAATGTCTCGTTGGTGGGCACGTAATACACTTCCTGCCGACCATCCCGGTAGGTGACGACTACTTCAACCGGCATCGGGAATTCACCGATACGATGTAAATCAACCAGCGTGTTGTTTTCTTGTGCTGAAACCTGGCCAATGGCATAGTCAATCCGTTTGGTTGTGTTTACCCAATAGCGTAGGTACCAATGCAGTTGCATGCCCGAAACTTTCTCCATGATACGGATGAAATCATTTGGCTCCGGGTGTTTCATTTTCCACGTGTTGTAGTAGCGCTTCATTCCGGCATAAAAGGCTTCCTCGCCCACGATGTATTTCAATTGTTCCAGGAAAACTTCACCCATACTGTAAGCTGAACGGCCATACGCCCGGTTGGTGGTATAATGGTCGGCATGCTGGCTGATGGGTTCTTGTAA
>ERZ1066128.208-NODE-208-length-27084-cov-10.430057_pt1 | contig 27084 bp, 23 predicted proteins | sample MGYA00382775_ERZ1066128 | MGnify/ENA primary metagenome ERZ1066128 (study PRJEB33369, sample SAMEA5778358) | biofilm metagenome | biome: Industrial cooling water; feature: Water cooling tower basin; material: Biofilm | place: United Arab Emirates | collected...
ATTACCATCTTCTGTCCCAACAGACTGCCTACCTGGAGAGACTCACTCCAATCGACTCCAATGCAGAAGGCAAAGACGCGGAACACTTGTCCTAAAATATATTGTAGCGAGAATCCCTGATAGGTTCCGCCCGTGGAGGCAACCACCCACTCGTTGAGGCCTGTGAAGTTCCCGATAAAATCAACCAGTATCCAGTTCACGGCATATATGATCGCGATGAATGCCAGCAGCATGGCGCCAATATTCAATGCCAGTTTCAAGCCATCGGCAGCGCCTGTGGCCATCGCATCCACCAGGTTTACGCCAATACTTTCCTTGTTGACTTTAAGGGACGTGTCAATTTTATCCGGCTCGGTTTCCGGCAAAAACAGCTTGGCTAAGACAATCGCTGCCGGGGCATTCATGATTGAGGCGCTCAACAGGTAAGAGGCAAACTTGGCTTGCTGAGCCGGGTCTCCCCCACCCAAAAACGAGACATAAGCACCCAGCACACTTCCGGCAATAGTCGCCATTCCACCCACCATCAGGCAGTGCAACTCGCTTTTGGTCATGCGGTTAATGAATGGTCGCACCAGCAGGGGTGCCTCGGTTTGGCCCATAAAAATGTTGGCCGCTGCCGAAAGACTCTCTGCTCCGCTAAGCCGCATGGTTCGGGCCATAATCCAGGCGAAACCGTATACAATTTTCTGCAAAACACCCAGGTAATAAAGTCCGGCCGTAACGGCTGAAAAGAAAATCACGGTGGGTAATGCCTGAAACGCAAAGAGAAACCCAAGGCTGTGTTTTACATCCGGGTTGCCGGAGCTGTTTCTGGCCAGGTCACCGTACAGAAACTCGGCACCTTTCAGAGCGAAACCGAGAAAGGTTACAAACTTTTCGCTGAGGTATACGAAGCCTTGCTGGGCAAATTCAACCTTGCCGATGATCAGACCAAAAACAATTTGAATAACGATGCCAACACCAACGAGGCGCCAACTGACGGCCTTTCGATTGCCCGAAAGCGCATACGCCAGCGCAATGATGAAGAGAATGCCCAATAGTGCCCTCAGGTAGTCCATCCGAAAAGGATCAGTTGCGTTTGCTCAGCTCGTCTCTGATCTTGGCGGCCTTTTCGTAGTCCTCCTTATCAATCGCATCTTTCAGCAGGTCCTTGAGCTTATCTACGCTCAAGTTTTTGTAATCGTCCTTTTTGGCGGCCGGCTCTTTCTTCACTTTAACCTTCGTCTCCGGCTTTGACTCTTTCTCCTTTTCTTCCTCATCTTCCTGATCGGTGAGCACAATGCCCGCCTCCGCCAGGATGGCTTCATAGGTGTAGATGGGAGCATCGAAACGAAGGCCAATCGCGATGGCATCGGACGGTCGGGCATCCACCTCGGTCTTTTTCAACCCATCCGTGCATACGACCTTGGCAAAAAACACACCCTCTTTCAAATCCGAAATCACCACCTCTTCCACATGAAAGTGATAGAGGCTCGCAAACGACTTAAACAAGTCGTGGGTCATGGGGCGATTAGGAATGATCTTTTCAATCTCGATAGCAATGGCCTGCGCCTCAAACATACCGATGATGATGGGCAGGCGCCTGTTACCTTCCGCTTCCCCCAACACGAGTGCAAATGATCCACTTTGCGACTGGCTGCTGGAGAGGCCGAGGATTTCGAGTTTTATTTTCTTTGGCGTTGCGATAACGTTCTGATCTAAGAATTAAAAATAGCAATTATTTGGCAGCCTTGATCGCCTCCGTCAGTCGAGGCAGCACATCGAAGGCATCACCCACCACACCGTAGTCGGCCGCTTTAAAAAACGGGGCTTCCGGATCTTTATTGATAACCACAATACACTTGGAAGAATTAACACCGGCCAGGTGTTGGATGGCACCCGAAATACCTATGGCAATGTACAACTGCGGGGCGACTTTAACGCCCGTTTGTCCCACGTGCTCGTGGTGCGGCCGCCAACCCATATCGCTCACCGGCTTGCTGCAACCCGTGGCCGCATGCAGTACATGCGCCAATTCCTCGAGTTTGCCCCAATGCTCGGGTCCTTTCATGCCCCGGCCTCCACTTACCACAATCTCAGCCTCCGGCAACAACACTTCGCCCGTAGCCTTTTCGGTGGACGTAATCTTTGCATTAAAGTCAGCCTCCGAAAGCGACACAGCATAAGGCTTCACCTCGGCCTGGCCACCGGTTTCCTTCAACTCGGCCGCGTTCTTCCGCAGCGTCAGTACCTTCTTTCCACTTTTCAGTTCAACACGCGCGAAGGCTTTGCCCGTGTAAATGCTACGTTTCACTGAAAATCCGGACGAAGTATCCGGTAATTCTACCACATTGGATACGAAGGCAGCACCCGTTTTTACAGCCACCTTAGCGGCAACGGGCGTACCCAGCGAAGAATTGGCGAGTATTAACAGCTCGGCATTTTCGTCTTGCATGGCTTTGCCGATCACACTGGCATAAGCCTTCACCAGCGGTTGGTTCAGCCGCTCATCGCTCGCGTGCAGAACTTTGGAAGCACCATACTTTCCAGCCAGCGCCAGTTCTTCCGCATTTACTGCGCCCAGCGCAATAGCGGTTACCGGCTTACCAAGAGCCACTGCGTACGAAACGGCTTCCAGCGAAGTCTTCCGCACTTTTCCATCCGCACTTTCCAAAAAAACTAAAACAGACATAAACTCAATCTAAGGTTTGTCAGAATCAATATTTCAAACTTCACAGCCACGGGTTGTCTCACAATACTTTTGCTTCTGTCTTCAGCCGGTTGACCAAATCAGTCATTTGATCGGCCGGGATCATTTTTACTGCACCCTTGGGGGCTGGCAACTCAAATTTTTGAACCACCACGTTTTTGTCCACGGCCTTCGGCTCCACCACTTTAAGCGGTTTTGTTTTTGCCGACATGATCCCGCGCATATTCGGAATCTTCCACTCGGCAATGGGCTCCTGGCACCCCGCCACCAGCGGCAGCGATGCTTCGAGGTATTCCTTACCGCCTTCAATCTCACGAGCCATCTTCACGGCCGTGCCCTCAATGTCCAATTTCATAACGGGCGAAAACGAGGGGACCCCCAGCATCTCTCCCACCATGGCATGCACTACACCTCCATTGTAGTCAATGGACTCGCGACCCATGAGAACCAGGTCGAAACCTTTGGCGTGCTCGGCAATTTGGGAGGCCACAAAAAACGAATCGGTGGGCTCAGCATTAACCCGGATGGCATCATCGGCACCAATGGCCAGTGCTTTCCGGATAGTGGGCTCCGTTTCAGCGCCCCCAACATTGAGCACGGTTACCGTAGCCCCCATTTTCTCCTTCAGCTCCACGGCCCGTGCCAAGGCGTAATCATCGTATGGACCAATGATAAACTGCACCCCATTCGTGTCGAAGCGAGTGTTGTTTTCGGTAAAACTAATGCGGGAAGTAGTGTCAGGAACGTGTGTAATACAAACCAGAATCTTCATACAATCAACAGCTTAAAAAAACTTGTGTGGCACCCGGCCACGGGGTCGAAAGATAAAGGGAAAAATTGTAACGCAAACCATGTTTTTCGACTTAAAAACACGTTATTTTCCATCGTGAACAAGGAACGTATCGCGCTGCTGGAAGAGTATATCCGTCAGGACCCGCAAGACCCGTTTAACCATTATGCGCTGGCCCTGGAGTACCTGCACGCGCACCCCTCCGAAGCACTCGGTCGCCTGCAAAAAGTGATTGAACGATTTCCGCACTACCTGCCCAGCTACTATCCATGCGCGGAACTCACCGCCATGCTTGGTTCCGCTGCGGCTGCCCTTACGGTAGCCGAAAGTGGAATGACGATGGCGCTGAAGGCCGGAGACCGGAAAACAGCCAGCGAACTGCGCACCCTGGCGGAATCCATTCAAGATTGAAGAATGGCTTCCAGATTGGCCGGTGAGTAGTTGATCGATTTTATCGTTTTATTATCCTGCTGGCGGTAAACCAGCCAGTTGTTTCCCTCCCGCTTGTAGTAACACTCCGTGCCGTCCTTCTTTTTGTAGAACTCAACCGTGCGTTGAGCTTCCTCCTCACTGTGGCACACTTTGCTCATATTGCTGCGTTGCACTTCTTCGAAAAGCGCTTTGAATCTATCTTGAAGTCCGAACTCGAGAATAGCTCCGGACAACACGTACTGCAGATCGCATAACGCATCGGCCACGCCCACCAGATCCTTTTGCTCAATCGCGTGTTCCATCTCCTTCAGTTCTTCAGCCAACAGCGCCACGCGCAGCCGGCATCTCCGTTCATCGGGTATGGCCGGGGCAGGCAATATGGGGTGGTGAAAAGTCCGGTGGAATTCCGCTACCAGTTCGAGAGCTTCAGGATGTTTCATGCGCGTTTGATTGGCTCAAAAATGAACAAATAAAAGCATTCATCAAGGCGAGTGCCGACTGTCGCGCAAGCAAAATTGGAGCGTATATTTGCCGTTCGCGATATGATGAATCCTTCATTTTTTAACGAACTGCGCTGGCGCGGTATGCTTCACGATATGATGCCGGGCACAGAAGAACAGCTGGCTAAAGAGCCAACAGCCGGCTATATCGGGTTCGACCCCACGGCCGACTCGCTTCACATTGGGCACCTAGTGCAAATTATGACGCTGGTGCAGTTTCAGCGGTGCGGCCATAAACCCATCGCGCTGGTAGGCGGTGCCACCGGAATGGTGGGCGACCCGAGTGGTAAATCGGCCGAACGCAACCTGTTGTCGGAGGATGTCTTGCGCCACAACGAAGCCTGTGTGAAAGCCCAACTGGAGCGTTTCCTTGACTTTTCAAAGGGTTCATCGGGAGCCGAGATGGTCAACAATTATGACTGGTTCAAAGATTTTAAGTTCCTGGACTTTATTCGCGATGTAGGCAAACACATTACCATCAACTACATGATGGCCAAGGACTCGGTGCAGAACCGGTTGGAAAGCGGGTTAAGTTTCACCGAGTTTACCTACCAGTTGGTGCAGGGGTATGACTTTTACTGGCTCTACCAAAACAAGAACTGCCGGCTGCAAATGGGGGGCTCCGATCAGTGGGGTAATATCGTGACGGGTACGGAATTGATTCGCAGGAAAGCACAGGGCGAAGCCTTTGCACTCACCACGCAACTCATAAAAAAGGCTGACGGCAGTAAGTTCGGCAAGACCGAAGGTGGTAACGTGTGGCTCGACCGCAAACGTACGTCACCTTACCAGTTCTATCAATATTGGCTTAACGTGGCCGATGCGGATGCTCCCAACTTGCTTCGCCAATTCACCCTGAAGGATCAGCAGGAAGCTAATGCCCTGATCGAAGGACATGCCGCTGCTCCTCACCTTCGCCAGTTGCAAAAGGCGCTCGCTGAAGATGTTACCACACGGGTACATGGGCGCGATGCGCTTCGAAAGGCCCAGGAAACCACGGATATCTTGTTTGGGAGCTCGTTCGAAGATTTTAAGCGGTTGACAGGCGAAGAAATTGAAGACGCCTTTGACACTTCGTTGACTTTTAAAGTGGATCGCGCTGTGTTTGACCACGAGGTTGATCCGGTCAGTTTGCTGGGTGAGCGCACGGCCATATACTCGTCCAAGGGAGAAGCCCGCAAAGCCATTCAGGGCAACGGGGTGAGCGTAAACAAGGAGAAGATCAGCCTTGAGCGAAAACTAACCCACCGCGACTTGCTCTACGGCAAATACCTGCTTGCCCAAAAGGGAAAGAAAAATTACTACCTGGTGGTGGTTAGTTAAGTGCTGGGAAAACAGGCCAGCGGCTGGGAATCACATAAGTCTAAAAACTCCATTTAAAACGGACAAAAGCCCGGTGGCTCAAGGCGTCAAATCCCGAATTTTTTTCAGCGAAAAACGATTGCCAAACCAGGTCGATATCAAGGTTGGTGGCCAGGTTGTAACGGACTGAAGGCAGCACAATAAGTAGATTCGTCTGGGGTGCATAAACGGCACCCGCGCTTAAAGTCAGAAGCGGAGTTGCCGCTTTACTGAATGCACCCGTAAGGTTCCATTTCGTTGGCATTGGGTTAAGGGGGGAAAGTTGCAGGCTGGTCACGTCCCAGGTATCGACCGGTTCATCAAGCCCACGACTGTTAAAGAGACCGCCACCGGAAATGTACCAACCATTTGAAAAGATATAATCTGCTTCAAGCGCCAAGTTGAATTGTGATTGAAATGTTCCCTGTTGAATAAAGTATTGCCCTTCACCTTTAAACCCGGTATTGCCCAGGCTACCTGACCAACCCAGACCCACCGTAGGCTGATCCAGGTACCAACCGGCCAGGAACTGGAGATCATAGTTCCTGTAATTCGTGAAGTACCGCACAGCGGCAATGGTTTTATCGATGGGACTTCCACTTCGCGAGACGGCCAGTTCTAGATGCGACATACTGCCCAGCATGTATTGTCCCTTTATGGCATCCGCAGACGGGCGTTCTTCATAATCAAAATCCAGGAAGTTGTAGGTGTTGAACAAATCATTTGGATTCCAGGTGGCGGTGATCCCCCAGTTAATGCGCTGCCGCCCGACGCGCACATTCCATACCTCGGATGCATACTCCCTCCACAACCGGTCAATGTTGGTATACAACACCATGCTTTCGGTTTCCATCCAGACCACCGATAAATCCGCCCACTCGCTACTATATTTCAGCCCGGCTGGAAAATCAGGTGTCACCTTAACCTCCTCACCCCAAAAAAACCGGTTTCGCATTTCCATAGCTGCAGTAAATCCCATGACTGGCTTGAACCGGAAATTCAACCGATTATGAATCAGGTTGCCGGTTATCAGTTGACTGAAATCGTTATTAAACGTTAGGCTTTGCATATCCTTAACGTATCCGGTAACCTGAAAGGGTTTCACTGCCACACTGTCCTGCGCCAGGAGATGCAGGGGAAAACAAAACAGAGCGATACCGGCCAGCGTTTTCATTCCGGATTCGTTTACACATCATGCCGATGCGAAGTATCAACACGGGCGGTATCCGAGGCAATCTTGCCATCCACCAGGGTGATCACCCGCCTGGCCCGCTCAATTACGCGCTGATCGTGAGTGGAAAAAATAAACGTCATGTTTTCCTCGCGATTGAGCTTTGACATGATGTCCAACAGGTTGGAAGCAGACTTCGAATCGAGGTTGGCGGTAGGTTCATCGGCCAGCACCACCTGCGGTCGTGATGCCAGGGCGCGGGCAACGGCCACCCGTTGTTGCTGCCCGCCCGACAACTGGGCAGGCCGTGTGTCCATCTTGTCTGTTAGCCCGATCTGGTCAAATAGTATTGCTGCGCGGTTGCGAATCTCGGCTTTGGGTGCTCGCTGCAACTGCATAATCAGTTCCACATTTTCACGTGCCGATAGTATCGGAATCAAATTAAATGCCTGGAAAACAAAACCGATGTTCCGCAACCGAAAGTCGATGAGCTGATTGGCACTCATGCGGGTAATGTCGGTGCCGTGAATCACAATACTGCCGGTATCGGGTTTGTCCAGGCCCCCGATCAGGTTAAGCAAGGTAGTCTTGCCTGAACCGGACGGGCCGACCAATGCGGTAAACTCACCCCGTTCGATATGCATGTGCACATCGTTTACGGCCACTACCGGAATTGCCTTGGGGTTATAGGTCTTGGTCACCTGGTGCGCATCGATAATGGTATCCATAGTGCATAAAGGTTTATTGACGCATGGCTTCTACCGGAATCAGCCGCAACGCCTTGAATGATGGAACGAGCGAAGCCAAAAGCGCAGTGATACAAACGATATACAAAACCAGGGGGAGGCTGGACCAGGGAAATCGTGGAAAAATCAAACTACTGAAACCAAAACCCGACATGGCAGCACCAGAAATCGATGAGATATCAATCCCCGATTTTCCCAAGTGAGTAATCAGGAGCCAGGAAAGCAACAACCCGAAGGGTGCACCGGTCAACGTGAGTATTACCGTTTCCCACAACACCAGCATGAACAAGCGTAACTTATTCATACCCAGTGCTACCAGCATACCGATTTCCCGGGTACGCTCCAGCACGGCCATTAGCATGGTGTTGATAATGCCAAACATAAGCGCCAGCATAATGATGACGATGAAGATGATGGAGTACGTGTCCGTAGTTTCAATCATGAGTTTTGTCTCAGGCGATAACTGCTGCCAGTTTTCGATCAGCAGGTTCGGGTAAAGCCGGTTCAGCTGTTGTTCAGCCGTGGTCATCGCCTCATCCCGGTTGAGCAAGACCGCTATTTCGTGACAGGCATCTTCCATCTGCATGAGGCGATTCAGATCGGCTGCGTATACATATACAAGTCGCTCCTCCAGGGGCGCATTGGTCGATTGATAAACTCCAGCCACCCGAAAAGCCGCAGATACAAGATTGTTTTCACTATCCGTGAAGGTGAGCACCAGCTTACTGTTTAGTCGAAGGCTCACCTTATCAGCCAGTTTCCGGCCGATCATCACCTGGTTACGCCTGTTCGCTGTAAACCCCTCTCCTTCGATGAGTTTTTGCTGTAGTTCGGACACTGCATCTTCGTCCACCGGCATTACACCCAGTATTTGCACACCGGCACTGCCGGTGCTCGTAGCGAGCATACCGGGAGCGACCGTGCGGGCAGACACGGCCTGTACATTTTCTAGCGCCCGAATTCTTTCCACCAGCCGACTCGCGCTATCCAGGCGAAACACCGCTTCATAATCCCTCTGGAATCGTGGATGATGGACTTGCAGATGAGCGACTTCTTGCCGGATCACCGTATTCAGCCGATCGTTCAAAACCCCTTCATAAAGGCCCATGATAAACAGGCCCGCCACGAGTCCCAGGGCAATGGAAATCATGATGACCACGCTGCGCACTTTATTGCGCCAAATGTTACGCCAGGCCATACTGATCATCATATTCATTTTCTCATGGCCGTTACCACATCTAATCGCCAAACTTTAAGAAGGGGATACAGGGAAAGCAGAAAACCCATTGCCAGTACAACGATGCCCTGGACAATAAACAGCCAACCATCAGTGGAAGCGGGAAACACCGGTTCGAAACCAAACCGTTGGTAGGCTTCGGCCAACTCCCCGCTGAAGCGAATTGGGTGAACATGGAGGTACCAAACCACGGGGACACTGGCCAGCATACCGGCTACACACCCCACCACCACGTTGAGAACAGATTCAATCAGCAACACGACCATAAGTTTCTGTTTCTTCATGCCGATAGCCACCAGCATACCCAATTCGTACTTTCGCTCAGCCATCAGCATGAGCAGCGTTCCGAATATGCCGAAGCCAATCAACAGATATAATATGCCGGAAATGATATACATCGTACCCTTATCGGTCTGAATGTGCTGGTCAACCTCGGGCATCATCTCCTTCCACGTCATCACTTCATATTCCTGTCCAATGGATCGGTGAATGGAAGCAGCCGTTCGTTCAAGGTTCTTATCCGTAGCCAGCGATAGTACATAGGAGGTTACCAGGTTTTCAGCACTGAAAAACGCCTGGGCCACCGGCAGAGGCAGGTAAAGTACCTGGTCATTCAGTTCGGGTGAACCAAAACGCACCAGGCCAATTACCCGGTATTTTCCAGCCGCCATAGCACCATGATAGCCCTGGCTGATAAGAATCACCGTATCCCCCACGGGCAACTGCAACCGCTTGGCCAAGCCTTCCGACAACAGTGCCACAGGGCGTTGATCGTTATGCTCGAAATACCGGCCAGACGCAACCCGCTGATCGAGCTGCGTAATTTGTGGCTCAGCGTCAGGCTCAACACCAATGACCACGCACCCTTTGGTTATTTCATCAACCGAGGCCAGAGCATATGATTCGATTCGTGATGCTAGTGCATTCACATCCGGGTGATTGGCAATAACGGATTCCACCGCTGTATTGCGGACAGCCGCGTTATCCAGAATTTGTTGCTCCCAGTAACCGACCTGATGCACCTGTATATAGCCACTATAGTAACTCACCATATTGCGCACAAAGTGATCAAAGACTCCGTCCTGCAAACTGCTGGTCGTTACCGATAGCAGTACCGCAAAAAATATGGCCGATTGCGTGACCAGCGTGCGACTGCGGTTACGCCACAAGTTTTTCCAGGCGAGTTTCAACAACCACATATCATCGCAGATTTTTGAGTTGCTGAAGAGTGAAAAATGAATCGCTAATCGGCTTGTCGAAGACCAGGTTCACATAGATAATTTCTGTCTTTTGATTTTTTTTGTCCATCGGGATCATTTCGACCCGCGTAGGTATTAAGCGCCCACCCATCATCTTAATCTCCAGGGAATTCATCACATTGACCAACGTGCCATCTTCATCATAGAACTTCATGTGCATCTCCACAAAATTCTCTTTATCGACATACATCTTCAGTTTGCCCCACACCACAGCTGCCTCCGGTTTAGGAATCATCTGAATAATGAAACAGTTTCGGTTACGGATAAGTGTATCGCCCAGCAGTGTGTGGGCATAGTCTTTTACCACGGAAGATTCCTTGACCAGGTCATCATTAGTAAAATCTGTACCCATCCAGGATTGCGACATCATGGAGGGTGGAAGTTTGATTGATCGCTCCAAAGTCGGAACCCAGTTCCAGACTTCTTTGGTGCGTTTTAAGAAAGCGACACCCTTTTCTTTTGCCGGAGCGGTGATGAGAATCATCGCATAGTCACCCCCCTTCATCCAGGTTTTCACGCCCATCTCCCGCGTCCAGGTTGGTCGAAGGGTTCGAATCACCATCTCCGCCTGCAGGGTATTGCCCCGCATGTTTTCGTCCGTTTTACGCACGATTTCCTCTGCCGTCAGCGATTGGGTGAGGCCAAAAACCGGTCTTACAACAAGAAAAAAAACAAGCCAAGGTCGCCTCATGACTTGATTGTTAGGATCGGAAAGTAACGAAGGCGCAAGCCGGAAAAAAATGACATTTGTCTCCCCACGGGAGAAAAATCGTCACACCACAATAAAAGTAGCTTAAGGTGAACTATTTCGTTTTCAGCACGAAAACCACGGTTCCTTTGGATCGTTCAGGTGCGCGGCCGGAGGCTGTACGAACAAGCGAATTACGCATGATCTCGTCCTTCAATAGCTTCTCCGCCTGAAGGCTTAGGCCGCGTTCCTTCGTTACGATACCCGTAATGTCGCCATTCTCATCGCACTCGATTTCAAAAACAATACGACCGTCCGCATTGTCGGGCAATTCGGGGATTTTCGGGTCATCGGCCCACGCCCAGCCACCCATGTTCAGGCTCATACCATCGCCCCCTCCGCCACCACCGGGTTTCCCGGTGTATTGGGCGTTGGGATCCAGCACGCCTTCGGGTTTGCCTTTGTCACCTTTTTTATCGGTATCATCCCCCTGATTGGTGGGCTTGCCGTCTTTGTCGGAAGTTTTTTGATCAGTTTCCGTTGTCTTCTTTTCGGTGTTGGACTCGGTTTTTTTTGTCTCGGTATTCGGCTTGGTCTCTTTCTTTTCCTCAGGCGTTACTTTGGGGGCCTCCTTCTTGACCTCTTTTTTCTCCTCCTTCACCGTGACCGGGCTGGGTGTCTTGGGCACTTCTTCAGCCGCTTTCTCCTGTTTTACTTCCGGTTCCGCTTGCTCGGGCTCCGCCTGCTGGTCTTGCTGCTCCTCAGTGGGCTCAGCTGCCGTCTCTTCCTGCGGTGAGGTGGCCTCTGGCTCTTGAATTGCCCCGCTACCTTCATCGCTGATACCGAAATTCAACACAATGCCGTACTCCGGAAGTGGCGGATTTGGCGCACGCCAGGCCATCAAAAAAAAGAACAGCACCGCCAACACGGCATGGAAACCCACCGTTACCAGCAGTCCTACGTTTCGGTTCTTTTCTTCCTCAGCACTCATTTCGGCTTGGTTGCAATCGATACCTTGGCTTCCAGTGAAGTAGCCACACCGGCCACAAATACCATCTCACGCGTGGGCACGCTTTCATCAATGTGGAGCACCACCACCCCCTGAGGGCCGCCTAACTCCTTTTTCAATTCATCCTTCAGCGTAGTCTTGTTCACCCGCTTGTCGTTCACAAAAATCTGCAAATCCTTCGTTACTGTGACTGATACCTTCTGCACTTCAATAGTGCTCGCCACACTGGTGGGCAAATTCACCGGCAGGCCCGAAGGCGTGACAAACGAAGCCGTCAGCATGAAAAAGATGAGCAGCAGAAATATCAAGTCGGTCATGCTGGCCATGCTGAACGTGGTGTCGACCTTGTTGCGCGACTGGAGGTTCATGATCAGCGGGGTTCCTGTAACAAGTCAATGAAATCAACCGAAGTGTACTCCATCTTATGCACCACCTTGTTTACCCGCGTAACCAAGTAATTGTACCCGAGGTAAGCAATAATGCCGACAATCAATCCCGCCACCGTGGTGATCATGGCGACATAGATACCATCGGCCAGAAGCTTGGGGCTCACCGAGCCTTCCTGTTGGGCAATGGCTATAAAGGCCTCCACCATCCCGATCACGGTTCCCAAAAATCCCATCATGGGTGCCGCTCCGGATACCGTAGCCAGTATCGACAAGTTCTTTTCCAGTTTGAAAAGCTCAATCTTCGCTACGTTTTCGATTGAGGCTTCAATGTTTTTCAACGGGCTGCCGATACGCGACACGCCTTTTTCAATCATCCGGGCAATGGGTGTGTTGTACTGGGAACAAAGCAGTTTTGCTCCATTCACATCGCCACGCAAGACGAGTTCCTTGATTTTGCCCATAAAGGCGTCCGGGCTCTGGTTCGCTTTATTGATTGTGAGCAACCGCTCTGCGAAAATATAGATCGCTACAACTGAGCTCAGCGCAATGGGAATCATCATCCATCCGCCCTTGACGGCCAGTTCAAGAACCGACAGCGACTGCTCCACGACTGGCTGAGCTTCCGCGCCTCCTGTTGTAATTTGTAATAACACCATATCGAGTTTAAAAAATTGTCAGGTCGATAAAAATAACGTTCAGACCAGGTACAAATTGCGGGCCAACAGGTATCAGTACCTGATTACCCACAAATCATTGCCCAACTCTGCCTTCTTACTGTCGGCATGAGCCTGCGCATTGGCAAACGTATCGAAATCCGCTATCGCCAGGCGATAGAACTTCCACTTACCAAAGGGCGGAATAATCTTCGAACTGACTCCGGAGGCGCTCATTTTCTTGGCGCGATCCATAATCAGGTCACCATCCACGGCACTCGCGACTACTACGTAGTAGCGCTGGGTGCGGGCCGAGAGGGTCTCGATTGTTCCGGCCGGAGGAATCTTGTTCTTCTCCGCTTCTTCAGCCTCCTTTCGCTTGCGTTCCGCCTCGGCCTGTTCACGGGCCAACCGAGCCGCTTCGTCATCGCGCTTCTTCTTCTCAGCTGCTTCTATCCTGGCTTTCTCTTTTCGTTCCTGATCTGGCTTAATCACGTAGAAATAAATAAGGAAAGCTGCCAGCAATACGATCACACCTATAATCAGTCCGATGATCAGCGGGGCCTTTGATGACGGCTCCTCTGGCGGTGTGTACGAGTACTTTGGGGCTTCGCGCACCGGCTCCTCCCGTTTTTCGGGCTCAGCCGTCTCCCAACCTCCATCCGTTGCGGCTGGAGCTTCTTCAGCGCGGTCAATCGGCTTATACTCAATATCCGGCAGGCCGAAATTGTCATCGGCTTCGTTCGGATTCTTGTTTTGATCGTCTGCCATAGGTGTTGGGTTCGGGTATACTTACAAAAGTAACGGTTTTAAACAAAAGTTAAGGCAACATAACGTCATCATTAAAAGCTCCAGGTTACACCGCCCATTGCCTGAAAACCCCGAACGGGGTAGCGGAAGTACATCGGGTAGTCGCTATTGAAGATATTATTGAAGCGGACAAAGGCCGAAAACTTGCGCGAGAAAAAGTAGTTGACCCGGGCATTGAGGTCCACCGCGGGATCCAGTGTAACCGTCTGGATGTTGATCGGATCAAACGCCTTCATACCCCCCATCACGTGGAAGTCGGCTTGCAAACTGATTTTCTTGTAAAGATTAAGTGAAGAGAACAAACTGGCCTTATACGTGGGTCTGTGCCAGGCTTCTGTCACCTGGTCAGTGGAGTAAGAATACAAATCTCCCCTCACCGAAACTTTCAGCTTCTCGGCTTGGGCTACACCCGCCTCGGCAAACAAATTTAGGCGCGTTACATTCCCCTGATCATAATCCGGAGCAAACCGGGCGACATCGGTGGGGTTATTTTGATAGAAGTACCAGTTCTTCAGATTAGCAAATGCCACACCGGTAGCCAAGGCTACCTTGCTGCCCGCCCGTCCACGCAGCCCAGCGGCAAACTCAAGCGATCGGTTGGTGTGAAAGATTCCAATATTGGAACCCACCCAGTTGTTTTCCCGCGCCAAGGTATGGAGCGACACCTTATCGATGTCACCTTCTAAGGATGCATAAGCCTCAAGTGAGGGCGAAAGCGTGTAGCGGGCATTGGCTACCGGATAGACATGGAATGATTTCGCTTTGCCAACGGTATCATTTTCGTATACCACGTTAGCGCCCACGGTCAATATCAGTTTTTCCAGCGGAGTAAATTCATACATCGGACGCACTTTAAAGAGGTGACGGCCCTTTGCTTCAATCGATTCATCCTGGCGACTAATGAGGAAATAGTCAGCACTCATCAGCAGCCGCGATGAATTACTCATGGCGTAGTCACTCTTCCAGGCCAGGCTCACTTCCGATTCTGATGCGGAGTAACGGTCGTCCAGATAGCTGAACCCGGCTTTCAACGCGTAATTGAAATCAGTCGGTTTGCTGTTCTGCAACTCGCCCCGAAGGGAAAAGATCGAATACGTTTGGCGGATGTCCTCCGCCTTGATCTCAACGGGAGTCGGAACGTACCCGTAGAAATGCGTGTTGATCTGTTCGAAATCAACTTCCCCACCGACCGTAGCCTTCTCCCCGATTAATTTTCCATAAGCGCCTACTTCCGTACGCCCGTTACCGGAGTTCTTATCATCTACCGGGCCGGTGCCGAAGCTTTGATGAAAAAGTCGCAGCCCATAAAACCGATCCCGGTTTCGCTTGCTGTTGAGGGCGCCCTCCAAAAAGGGAGAAACATAATTTCCAAAACCGGCACTGATGTAGCTTCCGGCCAGCGGCTCAAGCTTTTCATCCTGAAGGCGCAGCGGGCGAATCACCGGATTGTAAAGTGCCGAGTTGAAGCCAATATTTCGGAACGTATAGGTAATCGCGGGCTTGATTGGCTCAACCGACCGAGGAGGCACTTTGTCAAAATTGCGGGCGGCTTGCGGCAATGTAATCTGCCGTTCTTTCTGAATCACCACTTCTACGCTTTCAATTTCGCCTTGCGTTGGCTGAGCCTGGCTCCGCGCAGAGAACGTCACGACTGTAAGCACCAGGTAAAGAATCAGGCTCTTTCGCGCGATATGACTCATCATGCTGCTCATCTCCGGTTTTGGTTATCCACTGAATCGGCCGGGGTTACCTGCTTTTGCGCTTCCGCTTTTTGCAGTGCATCCAACTTTTTGCGGGCGGCCTCTTTGATTTCCGGCAGCGGGAAGTTGTCAATCAGCGATTGCAATGTGCCTCGGGCCTGAAAAACTTCTCCGGTCGCCTGAAAGTTATCCGCCAGCAAGAGGAACGACTTGCCCACCCACTGCGGGTAGTCAGCAAAATCCTTATTGAGGCTCACCAGCGTCTCGTAACACTGTTTGTAGTCCTTAGTAGCAAAAAACAACTCGCCCAGCAAATACTTGGCCTCTGCCCCGTACTCATCGCGGGCTCCGTTTACGGTGTTAACAAATTCATCTTTCGCGGAGTCAAAGTCTCCCCGCGCCATCGCAATCTTGCCCAACCAAAGCGAAGCTTTGTTTTCAGCACCTGCGTTCACGTTGCCTTTCTCTACTATTTTCTGTGCATAAAAGGCAGACGAGTCGTATTGACCGGTAAAAAAGAAAGACTCCATCAACCCGTTGCTGGCATTGTAGATATCTTTTTTGTTGACCGCGAGGCGGTACATTCTGCGGAAGTACGAAATGGCCTGCTCATACCGACCTGCCCGGTATTCCAATTCGGCTTGTCGGGCCGTCACCCGGCTGGCCAGACTAAACGAATTATCACCAGCAATGGAATTGAATATCTCCAACGCCTTACTAAAGTCTTTGAGGCGATAGTAGCTTTCCGCCTGGTAATAGCGCGCCTCCGACAGCCGCGGGCTCTCGGGATAATTGATCAAATACGTACCCAGGCTTTTGATTGCTTTTTGATAATCCTGGTTGAAGTACAGGTTTTTAGCAGCTTCAAACTCAACTGACTCCACTCCTTTCGCTCCGGGATTCGCTAGTTTATATTTCTGCAGGTAAGGATCAAACTCACCGCTACGACCTGCCAGAGCGAGTGCTTCCTGTAGTGGAACAAGTACTTCATGAGTGACCGGGTGGGTCGGAAACTTGTCGATCAGCGCAATGTAGTCGTTCGCTGTTTGATTGTAATCCCTCAGATTGTAGTAAGAATCGGCCCTGCGCTTATACGCGTACGGTGTGAACCGCGAGGGCTGACCATTAGCGATGATGCGTCCATACTCCGTTGCCGCCACTCCATACTTACCTTGTTCAAAATCCAGCTGGCCGCGTTGAAACAAAGCTTCCTCCGCATAGGGGCTCTTGGGAAACAATTTCAATACCTGATCAAGTTCTTGGGTTGCTTCCGCATAGCGTCTTTCAATGCCCAGAATAACACCCAATTGGAGATAGGCGTAATCCGAGTCGGGCGATTTTAGCTGGATGACCCTGCGGTAGACGGGTATCGCCTCAGTATATGCTTTGGTTACGTAGTGGCAGTCGGCCAGGCGCAACACGCCATCGGCATAATTAGGATTTGCGGCACCGGACTTACTGACAAACTCCTTGAAATTGAACAACGCGCGGTCGTACACACGCTGATTGAAGAAAGCGTATCCGAGGCCATAGCGATTGCGCATCAGCAACTCCAGCGGCACCGCCTCACCAATAGTGAGCACCTCCTGATAGGTTTTGGCCGCTTCGGACCAGTTTCGGTTTAACGCGTGAACTTCACCACTCCAAAAGTTGGCCTCAGCCGTAAACACCGGGTCAATCGGGTACTGGAGTGATTTGGAAAAAAAAGTCAGCGCGTTGGCGTAATCATCTTTATTAAAATACTCCGAGCCTTTTAGATAAGTAGCCTTTTGATAGGCCCGATCAACAGCCGGGCTTCGCTTGGGGAGCGCTTCGATGTATTCAATGGCTTTGTTAACATTGTTGGCGTTGATATATGCCTGCGACAGCAACTCCTTCACTTCGTTGACATACGGACTGGTGGGGTACGCCTTGAGAAATTTTTCAAACTCAGTAATCGAGAGGTCGGGTTTACCCAGATCATAGGCAATTTTAGCATACTGGAATGAACTTTCTTCTGCCATACGCCTGTCCTTGACGTACCTGCGGGCATTTTCAAATGCCGTAAAGGCCAAAGGTTTTTGTTGCTGTAAGAGGTAAGCTGCACCCAGATAATAGGAAGCATAGTAGCCCGTGGAATCCGGTGACGTAGCCGCCAGACGCAGATACCGTATGGCGTCCGTGTTATTTTTGAGTTGGTAAGCACTATGGCCAGCGCGCAGTAATACGCCCTTATCTGCATTTTCTTCTTTTCCTTCCGCGTATGCCCGATAGCCCTCCAGCGCAGATGAATACTCCCCTTTCCGGTAGTAGGCTTCCGCCATCAGCAAGGCGATTTCCTCGCGGTTGTTGAGCGTTTCACGCGAAAGCACCGATTTGCCATAGGCCAGTAACTCATCGCTGTTATTCAGCCGGTAAAGCGTACTCGCCACAAGGAAAGGAACCACAGGCTTGTACGAGTCATTTTCTTCAGCGCGCTTCAGGTCGATCAGCGCATTCGTATAATCGCCTTCAGCGTATTCAATAAATCCAGCATAATAGCTTGAGGCAGGGCCGTAGGCACCTCCCTGCGCTTTGATTGCGCTGAACGGGACGAGTGCATCTTTTAATTTCTTCTGCGCAAACAGGCTGTACCCATATCGAAACCGACCAGTGGTGGCCTGTTCGGATGACAAGGCCCGGAAATCAGTCTTCTCGAAATACCGTTGTGCCTTGGCGTAATTCTTCTGCTGATAAAAAAAACTACCCATGTCGAAATAAGCCGTTGAAGCACGGGGGTGGACTGGATATTCCCGAATAAAGGCTTCCACCTGCCGTTCCGCGTCCTGATGATACAGGTTGAGCGCGCAGAATGATTTCAAATACATCGCCTCGGGCCTGCGAACGTCAGCGGCCGAAACTTTATCCAGAAAATGATTAAGGTTGACGAGTGCCGCCCCGTACTGGGCATGATCGAACTGATTAAGGGCGGAGTGATAATATTGATTGAGGTCAGACTGCTGCAACGTGCCTTGAGCGTAGCTACGCGCGGCAAAGCCTGAGGTCAGAAACAGAAAAAAACAAATACGCAGCACAACCGATTTTCGGAGGAAACTGCAATGAGATGATTTTATTGTACTGAAAAGTTTAAAAAATAAAACCATGCTTAAAAAAATCAGGTAAGCATGGACACAAATCTACTAAATAAACTGAAAGCGCCTACTACATCAGGCGAAAGACCAACTCTTTTAATATTTGCCCTTCCGATTCGTCACCCGCATTCACTCCCTTCAAGCGAAGGTCAGCCTGCCTTAACAACGCCAGATTCTCGGCCAGTTTTTGTGGGGTGTAAACGCGCAAAGCAGCACTATAATCCTTTGCCGCATATGGGCTGATTTTGAGGGCACTAACCAACGAAGCTTCCGCTCCACCCAAAAGTGATGCCGCCATCAGTTTGCTGAAAAATGAATACAAAAAAGCCACCATCGGGATTACCGGATTCTTTCGCGTATTGCGCTCGACATACTGAACGATTTTGGCCGCCAACAATTTATCCTTCCGCACCAGCGCGCGCTGCAATTCAAATACGTTGTATTCCCGGCTAATGCCAACCTGGGCCATCACCTGGTCGGCCGTAATGGTCTCGTCACCTGTACGGCTCAAAATTACCTTTTCCAGCTCATTGGCCAGCCGCTGTAAATCGGTTCCCACAAACTCGCAGAGCATGCTCACGGCCCGATCCTCGATCTTGACACTGCGGCCAGCGGCATACTCCAATACAAATTCAGCCAATTGATTTTCATAAGGCGGCTTGAAGCTCACCGACACAGCCAATTGGTCGATCTTTTTCCCAACTTCTCTTCGTTTATCAAACGTTTTGTGCTTGTGGCAAAGTACCAGCACCGTGGACGGTACCGGGCTTTTCAAATAACTCAGCAATAGCTTCGATCCTGCCTCCTTGTTCAAGTCCTGAATCTCCTGCGCCTCCCGCACAATCACGACCTGCCGCTCGGCCATCATCGGGAAGCGTCTGGCCTGGGTAAGCACCTGGGCCATCGTCACGTCCTTACCATATAGAATCACCTGGTTAAACCCTTTCTCGGATTCACTTAAAGTGTGATCTTCTATGTATTTGGAAATTAGGTCGATATAGTAGGTTTCTTCACCTTGTAATACATATACCGGAGCATACTTTTTCGCCTTCAGGTCGCTCAGAATTTTTCGGGCCGAAGCATCCATTACATCACGCGCTTTTTCTTTCGCAAAGTAATGGCCGAAACGACTCCAACCAAGGCGCCAAACAAATGGGACTCCCAGGACACGCGCGGGTCTATTGGCAGTACTCCGTAAAAGAAGGCGCCCCCGTAGAGCAGGAAAACAAAAATGGAAAGCAAGAGCGGCACCAACTCCTTTCGCAGCACGCCAAAAAGGATCATAAACGCACTTAGCCCATATACCAACCCACTGGCCCCTATGTGGTAGGAGGCCCGGGGGCTCAACAACCAAACGAGCAGGTTGGTGATAAAATAGCACCGGAAAAAGACCGTATTCCCAATCCGGCCATAAAAGAAGTACAAGGCGGACCCCAGAAAGAGCACCGGTGCGGTGTTCCCTAAAATATGCTGCAAACTGCCGTGTATCATGGGGGCGAAGAAGATGCCCGGCAGTCCCTCAAATGTGCGCGGCTTAATCCCCAAAAAGGCCAGATCAACACCAAAATTAAACTGGATGTAGAACAACGCCCACATCAGAAAAACAAGTTGGAAGGGTAAGGGCGAGTAGCCGGAGGATCTAGACATGTAACCCCGGTTCCGTAATCATCGGCAGGTTAACCCAGGTGGACTCTTCGGAGCTCACCTTGTTCTTACGCAAGAATCCACCGGATGATTCCGCAATCTTATGGGATACCTCCAACAAACACTGGTGATAAGGGCGGGCAAACCGGGGATCAATTTTCCGCAACACCGGGTTCAGCTTCTCTAACTCCTTTACCACCATCTGCTGTCGTTTGCTTACGTCTTTGGGGTACTGCTGCAACAGGATGGTGAATTTCTCATCAAAGTCCTGGGCTATCGATTGGTAGAAAACAGAATACTCCCCTGCCGCTTTTTGCAGATGGTGCTCGGCCAGATCAAGGCCCTGCCGCATTTCCTTCTGGTCGATGGTTCCATCTGCCCCCGCGATCAAAAGGCCGACTAACAAGGGCGCCTTAAGGACCAACTCCAACTCGTCTTTCGATAGCCCCGCCAACTCTTTTACCATGCTTAGAATTTTCCCTTAAAGTTCAGCAATGGAAAGGTGATTTGAAACCACAACAATAACTAAATTGCCCACATAAGCTGCCTTCGGGCCGAAAACATTACGCATGTACGAAAAGGACCCGGTGAAACTGTTCGTTGTTGAAGATGACCCAACGTATACCCGTTTTCTTCGCTTTGTTCTCGAACTCAACCCGGACATTGAACCGACCTTCTTTTCGAGCGGTCAGGAATGCCTGAATCAGTTGCACCAGCGTCCGGCCATCGTCACGCTCGATTATTCCCTGCCCGACATGGGGGGTGAAAAGCTCCTGGCTGCCATCCGTGAGTTCGACCCTGAGATATCGGTTATCGTGGTCTCCGCCCAGGAAAAGATCGGGACTGCCGTAGAGTTGCTGAAACGCGGGGCGTTTGACTACATCGTGAAGGACGAAAGCACCAAAGACCGGCTGCTGAACGCTATCCAAAACGCCCGCAATAAGTCATCCCTGATCCGCGAAATCGATTATCTCAAAAAAGAGATAGCGGGCAAATACGACTTCGAAAAAAGCATCATTGGGACCAGCCAGGCGATGAAGGGGATTTTCGCTCTTCTCGAAAAAGCCGTTCGCTCCAACATTTCCGTGTCCATTACCGGAGAAACGGGTACCGGCAAGGAGTTGGTCGCGAAAGCCATTCATTACAACTCGGAACGCAAGAACAAACCATTTGTGGCGGTCAATGTTACTGCCATTCCGAAGGACTTAATTGAAAGCGAGTTGTTTGGTCACGAAAAGGGCTCGTTTACCGGTGCGCTGTCGCGAAGAATAGGAAAGTTTGAAGAGGCCGATGGCGGCACGCTGTTTCTGGATGAAATTGGCGAAATGGATCCAGGCATGCAGTCCAAACTGCTGCGTGCACTTCAGGAAAAAGAAATCTCACGTGTTGGTGGTAACGAAACAATCAAACTTGATGTTCGTATCGTGACGGCCACCCACCGCGATTTGCAGGCCGAAGTGCGGGCCGGCAAATTCCGCGAAGATCTTTTCTACCGACTACTTGGCCTTCCGGTTCATTTGCCCCCCTTGCGTGAACGGGGCCAGGATATACTACTATTGGCCCGTCACTTTCTTGATCTGTACGCGAAAGAAAATAAGACACCGAGACTGAAGCTACATGAAACCGCATGCGAAAAATTGATTCAATACCCTTTCCCGGGTAACGTGCGTGAGCTGAAGTCTATCATAGATCTGGCGGCAGTAATGAGTGATGGCGAGCAACTTCAGGGGGACGACATCCGCTTTCCAACCGCTGGGCAGGCTGGAGACTGGCTGAAAACCGAAATGCCGCTGGACCACTACATCTACCGGATTATCCGAAGTTTTCTGAATAAATACGACAACAACGTGCTGGAAGTAGCGCGCAAGTTGGACATCGGCAAGTCCACGATCTACCGGTACCTGAAGGAGATGGAGCAATTGGGAATTTAAATGCAGCCCCTCAAAAAGTTTGTCCAGCAAGGCAAGTTTTACCAAAGCGTGGTGGACGAAGGTGCCGACATAATCCTGATTGTGTCGTTCGGAGGCGAAATTCACTACCAAAACAATGCCGCACGTAAAACGCTCGGATACACCAACCGGCAACTCATCACGCGTAATTTTTTTGACTTCATCCATCCCGATGATTTACCAAAGTTACGTGATCAGTTCAAACGTATGGTTCGCAAAACGTACGAGACCTCCGAGAATTTTCAGTTCCGCTGTGCAGACGGCTCCTACCGGTATTTTGAATTCAACTCCGTTAACCTGAAGCGGAAGGAAAATGTGGAAGGACTGATTTTGGATTGTCGGGATATCACGCAAAGGAAAAAAGTTGCCGCTGAACTTGCTAATGCGCAACGGGCCAAAGAGCAATTTTTGGCCAACATCAGCCACGAAATCCGAACACCCATCAATGGCATCGCGGGTATTGCCAGCCTGTTGAGTCAAAATCCGTCTCTTGACGAACAACGAAAGTATCTGGATGCGATTCGCAGCGCCACCGAAAACCTGAAGGTGATCATCAATGATATTCTGGATGTGGCGTCCCTCGAATCAGGCAAAATCCAATTTGAGCAAATCGGATTTCGGTTAAATGATATTGTGGACGGGCTGGTGGCTACGTTCCAATACCAATGCGACCAAAAAGGACTTCGCCTTCTGGTCGACAACCAGGTGGCAAACGGCACGGTCTTGATTGGTGATCCGGTCCGACTGAATCAAGTCTTAATCAATTTGCTCAGCAACGCCATCAAGTTTACCCATGCAGGCCATGTTCGACTGGCCTTGCAGAGCGACTCGGCTGCCGAAAAGTGGATGCTGTTAATCGAAGTAAGCGACACTGGCATCGGCATACCGGCTTCCAAACTAGCCAACATTTTTGAGCGGTTCAGTCAGGCTGACGCCAGCATTACCCGCAGATACGGTGGCACGGGGCTTGGACTGACGATCGTGAAGCAATTGGTTGAACTGCAAGGCGGATCAGTCGAGGTCGAAAGCCGTGAGCACAAAGGCTCAACGTTTCGCGTGGCGCTACCCTTTGAGATTGGCAAGCCCGATGATGTAGCCGTGTCCTCCCCTGCGGCTGACGAGCCAATCAAGCCCGTATCGGCCGCGCGTGTTTTGCTCGTGGAGGATAACGAGATCAACCAACTTTATGCCAGCACCTTGCTGCGCAACCTCGGCTGTGCGTGCGATATTGCCGGTGACGGCAGCATCGCGTTGCAAAAACTCGCCAGCGAGAAGTACGACTTGGTGTTGATGGATATTCAGATGCCGGTGTTGGACGGATACGAGACCGCCCGCACGATTCGCCAGTCCGGGGAAGCTTACGCCCAGGTGCCCATCATCGCGCTCACCGCCAACGCCAGTGAACAGGATCGTCAAAAAAGCCTTGAGGCAGGCATGAATGACCAACTTTCCAAGCCGTTTCGACCGGCCGACCTCCGCAACATTCTTGCGCGTTACTCGGCTGAGCCGGTAATCTCAACTACTCCCGTGGTCCAAGTCGATCTGACCTATCTGAAACAGGTTGCCGGAGGAAATCAAGCCTTTGTAACCGAAATGGTGGCAGCTGCAAAACAAGCCATTGACGAAACGCTGGCCGAACTGCACAAAAAACCAACCCCGGCCATCACCGGACGGCTGCTTCATCGCCTGAAGCCGACCTTGACTTTGGTAGGTTTGGATGAGGTTCGGAAAGAAATCGTTGAGTTGGAGGATAAAATTTCAACAAACCAGGCGTTCGATTTATCCCTCACCGTCAAAAAGCTATCCAGCGCCCTCAGGCAGTTGGACCAACTTTAATTTGGATTAAATACCAAAACGTTTATAAAATAAAACTTGCAGCATAGAACGCAAGGAAAACTCGCCCCACATACAACCTAAATAACAGCAATTCAGACACAAGCAAGTAGACTTTTACTGCTGCCCGTACCCTGACTTGCTCAAGAGCACTAGTCAATCAACGAGACCTTGATGATGTCGGGCTTCCGATCGGCAAAATCAACTCTAACAAAATACAGGCCGCTTTGAAAATTGCGAACATCGAATACCGTAGTCGCCCCAGATTTTCGGGCTTCAACAACGCGTCCATGTGTATCGAGTAATCGGATAGCCGTAGCCTGTGCCCCGTTTGGTACTACAACAGTGATCGCTTCACGTGCCGGGTTCGGAGACACTATAGTCAAGATCGAGCCCGGAACATCAAGTTCAACGACCCGGCTTTCATAATTCTGCTTTCCCGCCTCGTAGGCAACCCGATAAAAAATAGTGTTCGCCCGAAGTTGATAAGCGTCTCGATCAAGAGCTGTTTGCACTTTCCCTAAGTCAGTCCATTCAACGGCAACACGTTCAAAGTGGTCCCCATCAATACTGCGTTGTAGTTCATAGCCCAGATCATTTGCTGGGCGATGCCATTCGATCTGAGCATCTTGATCAACCCAATAGGCGAGAATTTCCTCCCCTGAGACCCTGGGACACCATCGTCCACAGCCGGGATCACCACCACCACCTCCAGAGTTACACGAATTCCAATCAATGTAAACATTGATGCCCACGATTCCTGAACATCCACCCCCGCTATAACTGACTGTGTAATACCCCGAGGAATATACATCAGGACCACCATTTGTCCATGAAAACGTGTAGCCAGCGGTAGGTGATACACCTAATTGTACATATCCCATTGAGCAATAGTCTGCATTTACTACAAATACGCTAAACGGGCTTTGCGAAGTGGCCTGACTTATTCTAATTGGTACCTGAGCATAGTTTGGCCCGTTTCCGCAGGATGGTTCATCATATTCGTAAGCCGCCAGATGGTAAGAAGTCCCACAATTCAATCCTTGAATAGTTACTCCTGTAAAATTGTAAACAGCTCCTGAATAAACCACAAAGTTACCACCTCCCAAATCACTACCTGCTCCAAAGGTCGCATTGGCTGTATATTGGGTTCGATCAACAGGTGCGGAAGTTACATTTGAATTTAATGATGCCGTGATCAGTATCTTTCTAGAAAGGCAGGAAGGATCTCGGTTAACGTAACCGCAAGTAGTATACCAGTAGGGCAAGGGAGTGCTTAAAAGACCTCTATTGACGGTTATACTGCTTGTGGTTGCTTGGGTTATCATGGTGTTGATAATTCGGTCGGTTGGTTCACCACTTCTGCCCACACAAACTTGTTTTGATGAAGTGCGTATGTTTCCACAAAAGTCAGTAGCAACGCAAGTTACCGTATGGCAACCCTCCTGTTCCCAAAACACATTAAGATACCAAACATTCCCAGATAAAAATTTAGAAAGTATTCGACCCCCACCTGATATAGTCCAGTCAATATCCTTCTCAGTTGATTGTGGCCACACTTGAAAACTCTTGGGCCCAAGGCAAACTCCGTACTCTGTTTGGGTATCAAAATTGGGTGGTGCTGAACTTGGACCGGTCACCGTAACAGTCCTTTGGGACGTCTTAGTACACGCCCCCCTTGTGGCCGTTACCCTTAACACAGATGTGTTGACCTGATTCCATAGTACCGAAATAGCATTTCCCGTATTACTTTGAATGCTGCCCCCACCTTGCAAAAATGACCATTGATATGTCACGCCCGCTTCAAACGGAACTGAAAAATTCTGAACAGTTCCTGTACAAATTTTGTCAGCACCTGAGGATGACATGATAAGATCGTTCGGAGATTGAGTCACGGTAACAGTTGTGGAAACCGTGACCGTCCCACACCCGTTCGAAACATCTGCAAAAACCGTTTTTACGCCAGGCGTAACAAAGACAACACCCCTGGTAAATATTGTTGAAGATGCATTTCCACTGAAAGAAGTTCCATCAAATTCTCCCGCGCAACGCCACCTGACACGGCTTATTGAATTTCCGGTAACCCTCAAATTAACAGGACTGTTGGTACAAGCCGTGGCTGCGGCCGCAGTCAAAACTGGTGATGTTGGCGGTTGATTAGTTACCATAACGGCCACGATTCCACCACCCCACACGTTTCCGCAATTATCCGATATTATCAGGCTCACGTTGGCCGATCCCGTAGCATTAAAAGTAATACTTACCTGAGGCCCGACTGGTGTGTGACTGACAGTCGAGATCGTTCCTGGCACATTAATCGAAAACGCGTAATTGAATTCATTACCCAACGGAACCCATATCCGCATATCGGGCGTGAACGCAGCCGTAAAAGTCGATGGGGAGTTAACACAAGGGTGATAGCCGCTCGTAGCGTGGACATAGTAAGCACCAGTAAGTTTGCAGGTCTGACCCAATGCTGAAAAAGATGCGAAAAAGAAAACCCAAAGGCCAAATAGACCAACAGTAAATGTTTTCATAGGCTAGGTTAGGTTATATTCGACTGGAATGTAGCAAAACTTGAAGAAAAAACCAATGCTTGGTGAATTACAACCAACTCAGTTGAAGCTTCCTTACCGGGTCGGGCAAATTAGGCTACGGTTACGAAAAATTGCGCACCTCAAAGCATGCGATTGATCACAGACTATTCTAGCGGTGTCTCATCACCACGAGACGCTTATAAGAAATGCTCCGATCAGGTGCCGCGATAAGGATCGTATACACTCCATTGGGCAGGCCGTCCACCTCCACCCAGGTATCGCCATCCAAAGACTGAGTGAAATCACCTTGCTTGACAATAACACCACGCTGATCACTCATTTTCCATTGGTAGCCATGCATATCGTGATAACTGCGGAATGCAAACTTGCCATCAGCCGGGTTTGGATGAACCAGTAAATCACGGAAAACAACTGCACTCGGTCGCTCCTCATCAACGCCAACAATGGTCTGCCCTGCTTTGCCGTTCACTTTAAAAATCGCCGCCTGATAAATTTCCTTCGTCAGTTTATTCTGCACGTACGCAATCATCCACAGGTTGTTTGAATTCTGAACCGGCACATCAATCGTAACGTTAG
>ERZ1066128.210-NODE-210-length-26665-cov-9.390192_pt1 | contig 26665 bp, 38 predicted proteins | sample MGYA00382775_ERZ1066128 | MGnify/ENA primary metagenome ERZ1066128 (study PRJEB33369, sample SAMEA5778358) | biofilm metagenome | biome: Industrial cooling water; feature: Water cooling tower basin; material: Biofilm | place: United Arab Emirates | collected...
AAGCACGAAGTAGTCACCCCCGGCAGCGCGTCCGTCTGTTTTCAGTTTATCCAGCCACTCTTCACTAAAGTGTTTGGTGCGTTTGGTCTCGTAGATGATTTTACCGCAAAGCCGCTGCTGGTCATTGTAGACCTCTTGTATAGAATCGGCCCCAGTGAAGCCCTTTCCCACAGGTAGAATCTGGTCGTGCGGAAACGTGGCGCGCAGCACCTCCTCCAGGTAAAGCTCCGCAGCCTCCCCCTGAAGCTGCATCGAGCCCTGCTCAGCCTTGCGCTTCATTTCACCGATGAGGTCAGCCTGCTCCTGGAGGCGCATGTTTAACTCGCGGATTTTAATATCTGCGTCCAGGCTGATTTTTTCCCGTTCTTCTTTGAGTTGATTGAGATACCTGGTTTGTATCTGTTGCTCGACTTCCGCACGAAGGGTTGCCCGGGATTTCTCCAGCTCCACGGTCTGATTTTGGCGCTCCCGTTCAACCTCTGCTTTCAATCTGTCCAGTTCAGCCTTCAGCTTGCCCCGCAGGTCAGCCTCCACAGTTTGTTCTTTGCGCTTAAGTTCTGCGAGCGCCTCATTGTAGGAGGACTGGTTTTGGGCAGTTTTTCGCTCGTATTCCTCACGGAGAGCCTTGTTTTGATCGTTGGTTTTCCGCTCGTACTCATCACGAATCGACTTTTCCTGTTCGGAGAGTTTTTTTGCGGCTTGTTGTTCGCGTGCGATAGCCAGCTCGCGCTCGCGCTGCAGAGAAGCTATTTGCTCATCCTTTTGGCGCGCAGCCTCATCGGCCTCCGCCTGAAGTTCCTGGGCAATGGATTGACGCAGGGAATCCGCGATGGCGGCCTCGGCCGGAAACTCATGCCGGCAGCTCGGGCAGGTGATGTGTGTGGTCATGTGGTCTGAAGTGGTTAAACGTAGATCGTATCTTCCTGTAGACTGTCGTAGAACTCCGACTCCATCTCATCGCAATCCCCGTCAAAATCAAACACCCAGGAGGCGTCATATTTTTGAATGGAGGTCAGACGGTCGCGTCTGCCCAGGCGGGTGAGCTCAGTGAACGAGTGCTCGGTCAGCTCATCGAGTAGATCATACTTGAGATTGAAGTGTTTCTTGAGGCGCTTGATCAACGCTCGCTGGGCAGCGCGGCTACCCAAGATATCCTCCCGGCTTTGCCTGGGGATGGTGGCCAGTTCTTTACGGGCCTCGGTGAGTTTTTTAACCGCGTCAGCCTTATTGAGTTTGTAGCGTTCCTGGATGGTATGTAGCACGGTGCCAGCCGGGTAGAAGTAGCGCTGATGGAAACGCTGGATCAAACGGGATATGGCGGCCTTTTCAAAGGGGACGTTTCCGGTAAGCCGTTGCTTCACAAAAAGAGCTTCTTTGTAACCCCATTCATTAACTACATGGATGGGCAGCCGGGCAGAAATCCAAACCCCATCAACATCCAGGTCAACTTGATAGCGGATGTCACCATCAAAATCGAACCGCAGGTGATCCCGCTCATAGTTGTAGTTGTCAAAATCAGGTATGCCTAGAAAAATGCCCATTACCTTCTTGACCGCCCCGTACAGGAAATTACCCCTGACCGTATAACGACTCATACCCCTGCGGTAGCAAGACTCGTGACTATCGGTGATATCCTCATGCCAGCGTCTGTCCACCGTGTTGGTGTTTTCACGCCAGGCCAGGTAAACCTTAAGTACCGGGTTATTTAGACAGAAGGCGTTGATTTGATTAAGCGTTGGCTTTTTCAGAGGTTCCAACTCAGCCACCAGTTCAGCCCGGTATTTTCGAATCTCCGCCAGGGTGGCCAGCCTTAGGTCAGCCACATCACAACAACCGCCACGGTCGAGGAGCACCCGCCCGCCACCCAGGATATGAGTGACCACGCCCGCTACACGGGTTTTTCGATGTAGGTAGATTTCTCCTAAACGAAGAGTGCCTTCCGTTAAGGGGGAAACATCCTGACAGTATTTGGATAAGTTTGAAACTCGCATAACGCAACAGGAAAGAGAAAGGAAACAAATAAGAAGAATCAACGCCCCACCGCTACCGGAGCCTCTCCGCGACATGGTCGGACCATTCTTCAATTTTCAGAGACAGGTCATCAAAACTCTCCGTGAAGGGGTATAAAAGCCGGGGCCTGGTGTAGTCTTCCGGGCTGAGCCGTTCCCAGGCCCGTGTAAGCTCCTGAGCGGCAAGCGAAAAATGACCGAGTGCCCGCACGAAATGATCGCGCTTTTCCTGATCGGATTGAGGCTGTGACATAGAGTTGAAAGAATAGATTCAAACCAGCAAGGGAACTGGCAGTAAAACCCTGGCTCACCACACCACCCAACTGCCCACTGGACAGGTGGGAATTAATGCCATATTTTCGCTTTTAAGTATGGAGGCCGGAGATATGCTTTTAAGGTTCCGGGCCAGTAATTTGAATGGCCGAGCAACCCTGACCTGGGAGCAGGGGAAATTTATTGTGTCGCGGGAGTACTACGCGCACAAAGTATCGCTATATGCGATGCCCGGCTTCTACAGTGAAGTTTGGTATGACCCGAAAAGTAATATCGTGGACCGCATTGAGCCGGTGACAGACGCAGCCGGCCTGGAGAAGTACCTATACCTGATCAATCTGAATTTAGGGAATCTGGAGGACTGAGCTTAAAAGTCCGATTTGTTCTTTTCCTTTTTCTTTTGCTCTTCTAGTCCGGGAAGACTATTACTCGAATACTCCAGAATAGGTGAGATTTTATAATTGTTCCCGTTTAAGAGATTGGTAGATAGTTGTTTGCGGAGTTACCCATTTGGTATAGTAGGATAGATGCCCGGCACTGATTGCCATCCCAACGCGATTAAGATGAAAGGAAACACTGCCATGACTTTAATCAGGCAGTGACAGCGGCATCAGCGAGATGATCAAAAAATAGCCCGAAATTGCTCGCCACCACCTGCAGCTCAGCCAATTCAGAGGGGTAAATATCACGCTGCGCAAATCGAATTGTGCTGTCAGCGTAGATGACAGCCAGTGGCTCCCCCGTTGGGGTAGTGCAATTGATAGACTGGGGGTTGATAGAAGTAGCGTCTGTGCGCGTGAGTTTTATGGTCTGCATACCCGTTGTGTTAGTCAAAATTCAATTTAATCGCGGCCAGCATTTCATCAGTGGACAGACCAGCATCTGTAAGCATGCTCACCCATTGTTTAGTAGCCTCATAGATGTTAACCGCCCCATCACGGAAGAAGTTTTCAGGTCCTTCACTCGGAGAAAGAATCAGATCGATAAGCTCATCTCCCCGCCCATCTACCCGGATTCCGGCTTGGCGAACGCGCTCCCGGTTTTGTGCGCGGACGCGCTCAGCCATTTCCATGAAATATTGCCGCGAGCCGGAGAGGGGTTTATTGTCGTCCATAATCTGGAGCCTTAATATTCAGTGATATCGACCGGCCCGAAAGCAACCCGGCTGCCAGATCCCACAATACGCATTTGTGGGTAAGGGGAGTTGCCAGGTGGGATACTTTTCTCGAAAGGCGTGAATTCAACGACCTGCGATTTAGGCAGAGTCTTCAGCACATTGACCAGGTGATCGGTATTGAAACCTGTTGGTGTGAATGCCTCGGTGACATCTGAACCCAGCCCGGTGCGTTTGTAATGGGCAAAGTGATTCTGTGGCAAGGAGCGAAGAGTAATGCCCGTTGAGCCGAACTCAAGAATCACTCGGTCCTGCCCGGTGAGCTTCCTGGCCCGCTGAACAGCCGAAAGCAGCTTACCGGCCTCTACCCTCAGGGATCTGGGGAGCCTCATCCCTCATGTTCGATTTCATATGCAGGCGGAGACAAACCGCGACTGCGAAGTTTCCGAAAGCCTGGTAAATCTCAAGGAGCTGGCGACCTCGCTCTCATTGAAATCCTGGCCTTTAAGCACCTCAAATAGTTTCATGGGCTTTTCGATTGTCATTTTTTATTCATTCAGCGTTACCCTACTCATCGCTGAGTTGGGATAGAGTTCACGGCTGTCGGATTGAAAGGCTCCACATCCTGTTGCCAGGTGATGTTTTTCATCCAGGCGGAAACAAAGGAGGAAAGCTCACGGAGTAAGCGCGGGTTTATAATCACCAATTTACCGTCAGACACCTCAGCGACCTGTTGGTATTTGTATTGATCTTGAAACGTAAGGGGGATGAAAATTGGTAAGCAATCCGTCCCGCCCGCCACAGAGCGTACAAACGTCATATCAGGATCAGGAACTAAGTCTCCACAGCTTTTGAAGTAGTGAGCCACGGAGATGACCGCACCCGCGTTTTCTTCATAAAGAATCTCCACACTAACCGGAATTATACCGCTATCATCTGGGTAATTATTCTTGTTGATTTTGATTACCCCATTATTGTTCTTGGCCAGTTGATACAGGCTCTCAAGAACAGCAGCCGCCTCGGGTTGAATGGTGTAGCTCATGGATGGATATGAGCAAAAAGGTCGATGAGAATAAGTGGGCTTACCCCAACCGCAGATAACTGAGTTTTCCACCAACGCGCAACATCCACCAACAGAAAAAAAGGCAAATCTGCTCGACCTGCCCAGGCTCGGGTTTAATTTCCTTGACAGCATCAGTTTTTCCCATCTCCTTTCTGCTGCTTCTTGTACTGCTCGCTCGTCTTCCCACAGGCTGGGCTCCCATGATCGTAGAACCCGGCTGCGAGCGCAGCCAGGTCGCGCTCCGCGTGAAAGGGAACAAATGGGCCAGAGTGGCCACTCGGTCGCTTGCAGTATTGACCGGCTTTAGCATGACATTCTGGACAAGGCACCTCGAAAGGGGGATCTTGGGCAAAGGTGTGCGAACAAGTGGCGCAAATAACCGGCTTGCCGGGCTTAGCTGCAGCATGAAGCGCGGACATATTTGATTATTACTTAGACGGCTTATTTCCCAGTTGAGACAAAGTCGGAGAGTTGTACCAGACTAACGCCTGATTCACAGTGATTACAGTGACCCTCATTATCATCACTGACATCATCACTAATCCTGTTAGTGTTGATCTTAACCCACATCTGTTTTTCCACGTCCGTAGAGCCACATTGTTGGCACACCCACGGATTTAAGTTGTCCTGGTAGTCCTTGCGTAGTGTTGAGAGTAGCTCTTTTGCTTGATCCACCGCCTCTTTGATTGAGTCAATGACCATCTCCTGATCCTTATAGGAGTCACCTTCTCGAATCGTAAGTGTAAACCAGTTGCAGCTTCCAAGTTGATCGTTCTCTCCAAGTTGATCGATGTCCTTGTCGGTTAGGCGTTTTCGAAAAGCTGCTGCAACCGCTGCCCTTCCTTCGTATGACCGCCCATTAAGAGTGATTTCTTTGTGACCGCGTGTCTCAACAATGATTTCAATTCCTTTGTAGCGCGCATCAGAGACGGTGGCCACATGGCCATCATAAAAAAACGATCCTTGCCTGGTTCTTCCTTTGGGTTCCTGGTGGTATTGGACGGATGTTGTTTTCATGGATAATAAAAAGTTAGACAAAAACTAAATTCTGGTATTCACGCGCTGGTAGGCTGGGTGGTCCTTTCGGAATTGTTTGATCGCGCTACTCATCGAGTGAAACCAATACCGGGTGCCACCGATTAGGATTACACCATTTCTAAACATGTAAGCCGTCACGTCTTTCCGTACGGGCTTTTCTAAGATTGGAATATCAAATAGAAACATATCTCACGGGTGAACAAGCACTAGAACGGCAGTTCTTCAGCATCCAGCGTCTGCACCCGGCCCAGGCCTCTGGGGATAAGGCCACGGACCCACTCGCGGAGGCGGTTAAACCGAATTTGAATCAAACCCTTCTGGTGCGTTACCAGGTAAGACCAGCGGAAAAGCAACAGGAGAATAACAGTCGATGATTTGGAAAACCTGGTGGGGAAATGTGAAACGTACCCTGTGATCAGGGGCTTTTCACGCTCACCGGCCTTAATGCTACACTCAACGACTGTTGTATCGAAAAGCTTTCTCAAGGGGACATGGAAACCTCTCCCGCCAAGGCGGTAGTAAGCAAGCTCTGAATAGAAAGGTTTTTTATACCAACCCGTGCCGAAGCATTGGTCACAAGGTTCAATCTCAGTGCTATCTTCGGAAGAGGGGTCAAAATGCTCACCCGTACCATCACAGGAAAAACACGGTTTACCGCCAATGAATTGAAGGTCTGTGCGCACGAGCTTCCCGAAAGAGAGGAGTAGTACATTCTTTAGAGCGTAAACCTCGCTGCGGTGTCGACTTTCCTTTGCACCCCGGTTGGCGTGAAAAAGGAGCCAGGAGACAAGATGCAGGAAAATTGTTAGAAGAGGAGAGGGGAGTTTTTTGAATAAGCGCTCCATAGTTGTGTCGGGTTAAAGATTATTGATAAACGTATTTACCCGCTCCGCCAGGCGCATCAGATCGTCAATAGAGGCAAAGCCTTCTTCATCAAGGAATATTGATTCGGTATCCAGTCCCCTGGGAGAAAAGTCACCTTCAGAAATAAGCGCGCATTTACCCTCTACGATCTTCAACCCGTAGCAGTCAACATCGGATTCAACGAAACTGATCTCATCGCTATAATCGAATTTGATCACCTTACCCGGAACAGCTTCTACCTGCCGGGTAATCGTGTGAACCAGGTCAGCACGGAGGGACGCAAGCCGCTCGCGGAAATCAGACAATGTCCCCATTTTAGGGTGTTGAGCTTCTTCTTCAGACCGGCCACCGGCCGCCCGCGCCACATGCAGATCCGCGTCAATAAGTTCAAGAAGGTAGTCCACGTCCGCGTGATCGAACGGGTTCCAGATGTCGGCCACGAAGTTAACAGCTGGGTGGTCACCCTTACCACCAGCCTTAGCCTCGCGCAGCGCCCGCAGGTCGCTGAGTGGATCATCACCGACCAGGTAACGCCCGGCAATGTCAGTGAGGATTTTGTCAGAAATAACATCCTTCTTTTTAGTCACAGTCTTTGCCATGAGAGTAATGTTTAGTGAACCAAGCAGATAACAAGCCGACTTTGCTTATAGCCAACGCCCAACCGCCTCAGAGTTCCTCTTCGGGTACCTGCGAGCGAACTTCGGCCAGCTCCTCTTCGGTAGCCGGCCGGGTGGAAACCCCCAGGCTGTATACGCCAAGGTTCAGGTAGTTGAGCTCCCGCTCGATGCGCTCGGCATCTTTAGTGTGAGCAATTAGTGTTAAGGTGATTGTTGTCATCGTTTTGGAATTGATTTACCACGAAACCAGAGCCCCTCGCCCATATAACCGACCCCAGCCTCATAGCCAGCGATCGCGGCCAGTAATTCCGGTTCGGTTTTGAAGGAGAGCAGCTTGAAGGCGCACTTTTTGCGCTTCGCTTTTCGAAGGGCCTGTTCAAAAGTCTCTTCCGTTGAGAACTGACCCTCATCATCAGAGGACGGTATAAGTAGCAGTTTGTACATGTGGGCAGGAGAGTTAAAGGAGATAACTGGTGCTCTTCTGAAAAGCACCAGTTATCCGGTAGTGAAGTGCAGACTATCGTCTCAAGTGAGGTTTTTCTCGCAGCGGGCCACTTCCGTTTTGCGATCTATTACCCAGGTGGGCAGGATTGGTCTTTTTGTTAATGACCACCCAGTCTCGCGCCCGGACATCCCACAAATCTGAATTTACGGTGAACGCTGGCAGACTGTTATCCGATAGATGATCGCGCGCAGCCTGTTCATCCGGGGTAAAAGTGTTCAGAGAAAATACCTCCAACGATTTCACTTCGGTGAGTAAAATTCCTCCGTCACGCGGGGAGTAATCCTCCATGGATAGCATAAGGTAGGCGGATTCAACGGGAGAAATGGAGACATCAGTGACGGCCACGATTGGATTGTCAACCGACACGGTCACCGGGCCATCAGCGCTCACGGCTCCCGCAAAGGCGAAAGCAGCACTGAACAGCAGAGCGAACAAGGAGAGAACCAGACTTTTTTTCATTTGAAAAGGGTTTTGTTATACATGAATAGGAACAAACCCATTTTATGTACACAATCCAGGACAGCCGAACCCCAACTGCAAAACAGGGATGGAAAAGGGGCCGTTACGAGAGAGGAGGAGATGGTCGCAGGAGGAGTATACGCTCGAATGTGACTTACATGGCGCTTATTTATCAGTTGTGTTGAATTGCCGTGCTCTCAAAGTGTTTAAGTCGTTGACCAAAGGAGCCCGCTGGACCTTCTCTCATGCGGCCTGCTGATGATTGCGCATCATTGTGCTTTTACGCGCGTTCTCAATCTTTTTATTACGCACAAGCTCCTCGCGTTTCACCTCCTCGGGGCGTGAGGGGATAGGCCCAACTTCGACCTTTAGCAGTTGAATAGCCCGGTGTAAGGCTTTCGTCTGGGAGTATTGCGGCTTCTTCTCGATCGTGCGCTTGTAGTAAACCAGGTCGCGCAGGAAATTCAGGTACTCATCCCCAATCCGGAAGGTATGGGCCTCCAGGGTTCCGCCATTCTCACTGAGCCGCAGGGCATCGATTGCTGCGTCCCGTACTTGCGGGTTATTGACGAACTCCGTGATAAATTCCTGTTTTGAGCGCTCGCGCATCCGCAACAGGAATGCGAGTTCCTCATCGCTGACGCTGGCCATTACTTGGGCTCTGTCCATCTGGTTTTGGCTCATGAGTGAGTTGATTTGATGTTACATCAAAGATAAGCAGAAAAGTGGGCTTTAACATCGAAAAAAGAGCCGGTGGGCGTTTTTGCGTGGGTACTTATTACCTATGTTACATGCGGTGTAACATGGGTAATATCCACCGGCTATAAAGCTACTCGACCAGGTCTATACACCCCCCTTTTTTGTGCGCACGCAGAGACCCCAATTGTGGAGGTTGGTTGGTAGAAAATCAAAGGTTATTGACTGTGAATTCGATGCTCTTGCGCACCCGCTCCCTGTCTTGGGGGGCCAGCCCGGCCAGCAGCTCGTGTACAGCCCGCCAGAAGGGTTCCTCTGGGTTAAAGCCAACAGTAGTCCGGCCCAGCAGGTAATCAAGGCTGACCTGGTAGAAGCTGGCCAGGCGCAGGGTCGTGGCAAGGGACGGGATCACGGCTCCCCGCTCGATTTTACTGAGCTGGATCTGGGTAGCCAGGCCGACGCCTTGAGAGACGTGTTGCAAAGTGAGTTTTCGGCTTTCCCGCAGGGTGCGTAGGGCCTTACCGATGGGGATTGCATCGGCCTTTGCCCTGGCCGGTGTTTTCTTCTTTGTCATTCGTTTAGAAATATGCCCGCAAGCATAACTCTTTTATGCCTGAAGGCATAGTCAGGCGTTGAAAAAAATATGCTTGAAGGCATAAAAGTGAGTGGGAACGCAAACTGATGGTTTGGTCTTGTGTGCGCCATTCTGGCAGCGTAGTTTCGCCCCGCTACTCGACTGTGAATGATCAATACCAAACGTTAGTCCTTATTTGTAATTGAGTATAATAAAGGTGGGAAGTGTAAATGATGGTTTTTTTTAAAAAGGGCGAATTGAGCGCAAATGCACGATATCCGATGGAAGCGCAGACTGATGGTTCGAGGCTCGTGGAAGTAGCTAATGACCGTTGTGCCGGAAATCCTGAGCATACAGCCAGGTTCACTGATGCCCAGCGGGGTACTATGCGGGATCAGTCAGCGTGCCATGAGGGTCCAGGCTATACGAGCTGCTGCCTGGGAAACTGAAACTGACGATTTGAAAACACTTATCACCCCCCAAAACCAATGTTACTAACCCGCTTAGACCGAAACCTGGCCACCCGCTCAACGGATTTGAATGCCCACTACCGCGATGAGAGTAGTCGCTTTCTGGTCAAGCGCATGATTGGCTTTTTTGCATTCAGCTTTCATTACGATTTTGGCCAGCGGGACATCTTTGGCAACACGAGTTTTACTGTGGAGACGATTGAGAAAGTATTCGGCTATTCACCGCGTGTGCTTCGTAACCGTCACCCCGACCCCGCACAGTTGCGCCACCACCCTGGTGAGGCGGCCCGGATACTGGAGCGTGACGAGCGTGCCGGCCGTCAGGAGGCGGGAGTGGAGCCTGGCTGGCTCAGTAACCTGGATAATGCGTTGTACCTGCTTTTCTATTCGCCCGCCCCGTACACCAGGCCCGGGAAGACTCCCTACGGAACGGTGACCTCCGAGCTGAACCAGGCGCTTGTTCTTCAAAGCCTGCAGAAGTATTACCTGAATAAAACCAGAAAGGCAGTCTATGAGTACCGCCTCCATGAGTCATTCATCCGCAATACCGCTTCGTATTTTTTATTCTTCGACTTCAATTTATTCCGCAAACTCACCGAACAGGAGCTGGACGTTTACCTGACGCTTTTGAATGCCAAGGCCATTGAAACGTATAAGTTTGAAAAAGACTTTTCGATTACCCCATCAGAAGTTCAGCACACGGGATCTACCATCGATCTGCTGGCCTCAAGGTGGAATCTCGCGGTGCCCGATGGGGTAAATCCATTCTCGCATTGGAAAAAGAGGATTAACCAGATCATTGACTCCATCAATAAAAAGGCCGGATACCCTTTCTGTGAGGTGGTTTGGAGAAGAGCCCGGGCCATGGACAGGTTCGAGGGCCAGCCCGTTTTGGTTTTTCCGCTTAATCACCCCGTAGAGCAGGCGCTGGCCAGCAAAGAGCGAACACAGGATCGCCTTAAGCGATTTTTACTCTACTACCTGGAGGAGCATTACCGGGTGTACTGTGCCGGTAAGCCGTTTGCATCACCGCAGGATTTTAGAAAACAACTCATCCACTACCTGTTTAATGATAAGCAGGATGTCGAGGGGAAGCGCAAAGTTTTGGCTGAAGTTTATGAACTCGTGTATCGCAAGCCCTTCGATGCGCGTTGGAATGAAACACACCTGAGTATGATTAAAAGTTATGCCGCTGAGATGGCCAGTTTGCCGGTGCAAGAAGATAAGGAGCTTTCGATCGAGGAGATTATGCAAAAGATCACACCCGGTGCTATACCGGGTCATTCCTGATGTAGCCTTGGAGCAATAGTAGTTAGGGTTGACAAGAGCGGCTTTATAATGCAAATTGAGTGTTAAAAAAAGCTTATGAGAAAATCATTCTTGTTGTTGATTTGTCTTTTGTTCACGCTCCTGGTTGAGGCGCAAATTCAAGGGGTTTCCAAAGTTGAGAAAGGTACGACCCTGGGCACACATAAGGTTGCCGGGCAGACATATATCTGGATTGAAAAGATTGACAGTTCGGTTGTTTTCTTCTACCGCGATACACAGTATCAGCAGCTTATTGAAGTGAGAAGCTTTGTTATAGGTGGAGAAAAGGATCTCAATGACTTTTACGCGATTTTAAGCAATGGCCTGAAGGCTGAAAAGCTGGAGGACATATCTATTAGGCTCAAAGACGATGAACTCATCGTTAAGTATGTCCGATCAATGGGGATGGAGAATCTGCAGATCTATCACTACAATCATTCAGGAAATCTACAGGGTGTAATGACATGGTTGACGAGCAAAACACTCGATAAGTTGTTTAATAAACGATAAAGGAGGCGGATTTAAAATGTTGATTCAGATCTGTTGTAACTACCTTTCAAAAACAGTTATGCGAAGTATTGACGGGCCTGTATTAATCACATACAAGCCTTCCGCCACTAGAAAGTTGTAACTACCTTTCAAAATCCTGTTCCGAACAGTTTAGTGAGTTACCGAAAGGAATTGGTATTCGGTTGTAACTACCCTTCAAAATTCTAGTCCGAACAGTTGGACAATGAACAAATATACAAATTCAACCGTTGTAACTACCCTTCAAAATTATAGTCCGAATAGTTCTGCAATTAGTACCCCCACTGATTCATGTCTGTTGTAACTACCCTTCAAAATCCTGGTTCGAACAGCATCGTTATTATGAACAAGCTGATAATGAATCGTTAAGCGGGTTTGATGTTTTAAAAAAGAAAGGTATTCAGGTTTCAAAGACCCGAGCTTAAACCGAAGTTTAGCCATCTTGGATCTCCACCCGCGTAAATTCGGAGCTATGACACCCCTACTAAAGTTTTCAATGAACGAAGTCGCCGTTCGCGATTTATGCCTCAGTCGGCTTGCGTAAAGATAGATAATTTTCCCGTGTGTTAATAGCAGCGTTCAGATCAACGTCCTTTTCAACCCCACACGCCTGACACTTAAAAAGCCGGTCCTTCACATTCTCCTTCGCTACGTGGCCGCAGTGAGAACAGGTAATGGACGTATCGGCCGCCGGTACGATATGCTCTACCAGTATCCCGTGTTTTAGACCCTTTGACTTTAAAACCTGGATAAACCGGCCCCAGGCAACATTACTGATCTCGCGGTTAAGCTTGCTTTTGTTCTTCGCCCCGTTGCGCGCAAATACCTGCTTCTGATCGGTCGACTTTTCTTGATCGAGTTTAGGCTTTGGCCTGCGCATCATTTTTTTGATATCATAATCCCGAAACGCCAGTGTATCATACCCTCGTTCGATCGCGTAGGAAATAAGCTCACTGCTTACATACTGAATGAAACCTTCCCGCGATGAAGCAATTCGCTCCTTGAGGCGGGCCAGTTTGGTGCGTTGTTTAGCCCTGCCTCTGGAATCCTTTGCTTTGCGGCTTAATCTCCTGGACTCAAGACGGTCTCGTTTTTGAAGGCGCTCTGAAACGCGGTATCGTTCCCATGTCTTACCGTCACTGGTGGTAATAAAGTGGTGGATACCGTGGTCAATGCCCAGCACGCGCTCCGGTGTTGATAGAGCAGGGTAGGTCTCAGGGGGGCACTCCACCAGGATAGAGATATGATAACGCCCCCCGGGTGAGCGACTTATCGTGGCCGTCTTGTAATTACCCGAAAAAACGCGGTGAAATTTGCATGGAACATCCCCGATTTTAGGCACAGTGACAGTCCCTTCTCCAAAGTTGACTGTGTAATGTTGATGGAATTGCATTGATGCTCGATTCCAGCGCTTCTTGAATTTTGGGTACCCGACTTCTATACCTGGAGTCGCCTTCTTTAGTCTTTTGAAAAAGTTTTGAAACGCAGTATCCAGATTACTAAGGGCGGCAATAAGGGAAGTTGAATAAGCTTCCTTGAGCCAGGCGAATTGCGGATCTTTTTTCTTTTGCGTTAGCAGCCGACTGAGATCGAATTTAGAATACCGTTTGGGTGTCCACTGGCCCGCAACCTTTTCTTTCAGTTCAGCTGTGTCAGCCGGCAGTGTTTCTAAGTGATGGTTAAATTCATCTACCAAATCAAGGGAGAGAAAATAGCTTATTAGCTCTTTGCCCTTGGCAAGAGCAGCTTCACCCGTGGTATTGTCTTGATCAAGGTCTTTGGTCAATTTCTTGAATGGCCGGTCAGCTTTTAATACTCGGGTAAGAGTGAAGAATATGACTTGAAGTTTGAGGGGGGCGGAGAGTTTTTTCAGGTTGTCGGGCAAAGGATATCTGAGTAAAAGAGGCTGGACGAAATCATTCGTAAAGACCTTCCAAGCCTCATTATCCTTCATCATAATTTCCAGCCCCCAGTTATAGACAAATCGGGAGCATCCCATGGTCTGGTTGATTTGCCTGGCTTGCTCTTCGTTGGGATAAAGCCTGTATTTGTAGGCCCTTAAGACCACATCCTCGGCCTTACCCTCCGAGGTTATCTCATCAGCACCAACCATTATTTCAGTCATAGTTTATAGGAAATGTAGGCTTGCTATAAATCAAATTTATCAATTTTCAATGAGTCTCATTGCTTCCTTTGCCTGACTCAGGGAACACGCCTTCATGACGCGTGCACGAATCTTGTATTGGATTTCACGTAGTGCGCGCTGCTCATCAATGGTGAACGGATCGGTGCCGCCTTCAATTGGGAATGGCTCATGATGATCGGCTAATCGGCCAGCCGCCTTCATAACACGGTAGGTCAGTTTGGGGTACAGGCTTCCGATAACCTCCGTAGGTGGACCACAAAGAACCGACTCGTAGATAATGATTAAAGCCTCTTCGTCGCTGGCCAGCCCAACCGATTGTGATGAGTTGGTTGCTTCGCGCTGCAACACATGAAGCCTGGCCGCCCCAACGCGGTCCCGAAGCCAGGCCGGGACGGTATCGGCCCAACCCCCGGCCTGGTGCATGACCGGGCCAAAGAGATAGCGAAGATCTTCTCCGCTCAGGTTAGAGAGAAAGGATTTGATGTCAAGCGCCTCGACTGAGGTATTTGGAGAAGTTACATCAGTCATTGTTCTTCAGACGGGTCAATAGTTTTGAAAATCGGTTTGTAATGAAGTGCGCGCTGTCAATAACCTCCGTTCTGCGAGCCTCACTGTAGTAGCTGCGCCTCTCAAGTATGGGCAGAAACTCCATTTGCTCAGCCAAACGCTTTTCGAAAAAGGATAACGGCCCGATTACCCGGAAGTTAGCAGAGGGGAACCACTGGCCACGAATTTGAATGTAGCCGTTGCCACTGGCAACTGCCTGAACTAATTCCCCCTCGGTGTGGAGGTGTCCCCAGCGCGTAGGGCCAATATTGAGAACAACATCGTCTTTTTTCATAATGGATAGATATTTTTATAAGGCTACCGGATCCGACCTGAATTCCAATTACCTCTAAACAGCCGCCCCCGTTCAGGTTGGTTTCGATAGCGGCCCGCAAAGAGATCTCCGTAGTAACCTCGGCTGATTAGAACAATCTCATCATACTCACTTAGGTCTACGGGCTTTGCCGGGTAGTACCAATCCGTGAGAGAGGAATCGCTATCCTTAAGCCAGGCGTGTACTTCGATGGGTTTGGCCGGAGCGCTCATGACTTATCGGGTTTGTCTGTCTCCTCCAGGCGAAACAGGTCGTAGAATTCCCGCGCCTTTTGCGCTGAACAAAAAATCAGATCCACGCGCTTGTTTTTAAACAACCGAATCGAAGAAAGAAGTGGGTTTTCAGCCAGCTTCAGTGTGAAGGGGAACCGATCGATCTCTCGGTTGGGGACCCCGGTGAGCGCTTCCTTTAGAAGGCCCATATTATTGGCCTTGCCGGTATTAGCGTACGTGATCATCCGGTCAAGGAGGGTTACATCGCGGTCGGTACCGTAAACCAGGCGGTTACCCATAATGGAACAGATGTCCACGATGGCAAAATGCCTGGTGAATTCAATAACCTCCGAGCGTAGTGTAGTACGGTTCTTCCACCCGGTCCGCTTATGAACTTCGGCCACCAGCTGCTCGTAGGCCAGATTGGTCAGGTTTCCGCCCGCGCGCCTGAATATCCAGTCGACCACGAATTCATATCGAAAGTTTTCCGGGGCGATCAGGTGAAAATCTTTAGCACAATCATCGATGAATTGGCGCTCATCCAGGGAAAGGGTGTACTGAGTCGCAAAATACCTCAAGACCGCGCAGGCGAAGTCTGCCTTTAATTCCTTGATGGAATGCGATAACTCATGTAGCTCATTTTTCATGTGCCAGCGGTAGGCGGAAAAGGAGCCGGATATCTTCTCCAGATTTTCAATGGCCAGCCCCTGGCGCACCCGCTCCAACCCGCCCTCGATAAAACGAAGGTGGGCGATCATCTGATTGTAATCCACTTGTAACCCATCACAAGCTTTCCGATCCTCACCAGTGAGTAAAGAGGTAGCGTCTAACGCGATCGCGTCCAGTTTATCAAGCAGCAAGTTCATCGCCTTCAGAGGGGAAAAGTTCTACAGGAGTCGTATCAGCAGTGATGGCATCGACCGGGCCCCAAAAGAGGATCCGGGATTTCAGGTAGGGGGTGAGTTCATGGACAGCATGGCGCTCCAGCAATCCACGCACGGCCTCAGCCGATTCACCAGCCAGGTTGATCATGGCATTACCCGTGAAGCAGCTGCCGTCAGTATCCAATTGGATAGCCGGCTCGCCCACTAATACAATAACACCCTTTTCCAACGGCAGATAGAACGATTTGCGCTTACCTTTTAACTTGCCGATGTGCCGCCCGCCCGATGTGCCCATATAGGTGAACACTTGTCTGACAGTGGTAGCCAACCAGTCCGACACGCTGATGATTGTGATTACCTCACCGATTTTAAGAGGTCGCTTTAGAATTACACTTTCCATAAAAGAACAGTAAACCCGATAGTCGGAACTATAACGTAGCACAAACCCCAACTGCATATTGGCCTAGAACAATAATGCAACCAGACAGCGCCAACTAACTTTTCTCTCGGATTGTGTTAAGAATGAACCTGCGCGCCCGATCAACCATATCCAGCTTGATTTCAGAAAAATTGTTGAACTCAACTGAGTTGTAGGAACCATTAAAAGGTAGCTTGTAGTACGAAATCAACGATTGGGCAAACCTGGCTTTATCCGAATTGGATGGAGCGCTGAGTTCAAATTGGCAATCGAATCGTCTTAGAAAAGCAGTATCTAAAACATCTCTCCGGTTGGTTGCTCCAATAAATATAACATCAGGGCTAAGCTTCTCAAGGTTTACGAGAATAGAGTTAACCATGCGCTCATTTTCCATTCCGGCAGCGCTATCATTCCCTTTGCCTCTTGCCCGGCCAATCGTGTCCACCTCATCCCAAAAGAGGACACACGGCATTTGAAGTTGATTGAATATCTTATGAATATTTGCCCCGGAGTTGCCGATGCGGCTGTCGATTACGATGTCTGCATTTACCTCAAAAAATGGCAGATCTGTTAGTTGAGCGATATGCCGGGCGATTGTTGTCTTACCGTTGCCTGTTGGGCCGTGAAATAGAATCTTGTTTCTTAGTGGTAAATTATGATAACGCAAGGTGTCAGCATGCTTCCATTCAGTCAATAAATCAGATATAAAATTTTGAACGTCTTCGTTCAAAAAAATATACTCACCGGAAACCTCGCGTTGTACAACAAGTTTTTTGATATCGTCAGAAAGGCTGGAGAGGTGGGTTAGACGTTTTGGCTTCTCATTTAACAGTCGCTTTATTTGCTTCGAGTATTCACCAGTGGGGGACAATGTTTTTTGGTATTCCTCCACAACCCGATAGAAATCGGACGTGTTATCCGAATTAACAGCTTTTACAAGTAAAGTAATAATCTGGTTCGGTGGTAGTGTCCTTCTTAAGGCACTCGATTGACTTTGTTTACCTGGCTGGAGGGTTTCCATAGACTGATTAATGATTCAAATATTGGTGTTGGCCACAAAGGGAAATAAAAATTAACTGCGCTTCTTTTTGCAGATAGATTTTACCCTTTCAACTGAGATGCCTATTCTAGCCGCAATGTCTTCGTAAGGAACCTTCCTTGCTCTCAATCTTTTGATGCTTAATGTCTCCGCTTCGTTTAATACTTTATTGTCCATAAGATATGTGGGTTGCAGCTTATAACGAAGTCTCAACTCCGCCTGAAAGGATTCCCGGTTCGCTCGTTGATTTGTGTGAAATACATCGTACCACCCAGGTATTGTCGAACAAAGGCCTCAACGGATTTGAGGGCATGCACCGGGCCGATGGCATTTACAGGGGAGCTCACAAGAACCTGTGTCTTGTAGCGGTCTCCGTAGTTGAGGGATTTTTGCAGAGTAGGGAACCCAAAGCAGACCACCAGGCCCGCGAACTTCTCCTTGAGCGAGGTCTTCAACGCTGCCCGCGCCCGCGGTCAATCCAATCAACCCCATCCCGCGTGATCAAATCAAAGGCGAGTTGTGGCAATCCAAGCGATTCAGCAGGACTGCGGCCGGCCGGCACCCGCCCAAAGCAATCCTTAGGCAGCGAATTCAATTGATCAGGACGTATACTCATACTGGTTGAGCGATAGGTTTTACCGACAGCCCTAACTCAAGCTCTGCTTTCCGCGCGGTAGTCAGATTGATCCATTTTTCTGAGGCCTCTTCAGCAATCGAAATCCACTTCGCGTAGGTTTCAGACAGATATTTCCGCTCGCGCGCAGACAAAGCCGCGAGCTCGCGCCGGTAACGTTCAAGCTGGGCCAGGTAGGGGTTACCATTGATTTCAAGCAGGCGAATTTGCGCTAATTCTCTCACCGGTGGGACCAAAGTAGTCGTTCCTCCCGCGATAGGAACATATGCAAATCCATCACCGCGAACCTGGCAGGAACCTGCCTCCCGCCTGATCGGCATAATTAAACCGAATTTATTAGGAACAGCCACATCCGAGACTATAACCATCGTAGAGACCTTTCCACGGGAGGAAAATTCAAGCAATACCCTGCGCGTACCTGAACTAACCATCGCCCCGATGACATCAAAAAAACGCGCCGCATCCAGGTAGGTATACTGGTCATCGAAACGCAACTCCACAAACAAGGGCGCCGTCAGGCACCGGTTAATTCTAACCAATTTCTCCAGCTGACTCAGCAGCCCGACAGCATCTACACTCAAACATCGATCGTGAGCTAAAACAACCCCCAGGTAATCCGGGAAGGCGCCATCAGTAACACGGCCATGGCGATCGACCATAGCCGTTTGAGTAATCGGCTCAGCGGAGGGAAAGGAAAGCAGCGTGATACCATCTGAAGCAACCAGGGACTGTGTACGCGCGTCACAGAAGACACACCCACCTCCCAAATAATAACCATGTTTTCGACCGACATACTTAAAAAGGGACTCCAGTGTGCTTAACGGAGAAGACGGGCGCTTGACAATTCCAGCAGTAAGGGCAAACGGACCACTAAGCAGCTCAGTGGAAACTTTGTTTCGCACGGAAAGGGGTTCCTTATCAACACGATTAAGCAGCGCCTGGAATTCTGAATTCGTCATGGTGTGCAAATAGATGTGATCAACACACTGTACTACCACTTACGGCCCAACCGCCAATGAAGCAGACTTCGTGTATGGCCGGATATCCAGTGTGGCAGGATCAAGGATTACCCATCGTTGGCTCCCCTTTATCGGAAAGGGCTCAATGCGGATCACATTACGGTAGTGGTGGCAGTATAATCGCGGGGAGTATTCAGCAAAGGCTTTTTGGCGATCCTCCTTTTGCATAGGGGTGACATCATAAAGCTCCCCGATACCGAGCGCAAACCCGTGCAGGTCGGTGAACGTGTCATCATCCAGGAGTTGATGGATTTGTTCAATTTGGTCTCGTCCGGAAAACTGAAATAAATCCCGACAGGGTTTTTGTGTCGAGCAGATCAGAACCAAACCACGGTAATTCGTATTCCATGAGCGGGTTTCAATTTTACCATGAAACATGAGTGTAGCATAGGGTTGCGCGATCGATAGCGCCCGAATCACCGTATCCCTTGGAAAGCAGAGCTTCTCCATAACCCTATCGCTCCTGGTAATTGATATTGATCCAATACGGATTTGATTTTGGCATCCAGAAAGCGGCTTTATTAATTGACTCGATCTGTTCAATGTACAAGACGTACTCTGTGCCAAACCATTCGTTGAGCTTTTGGTGAATCTGCGCGACAACAAAAAGTAGGAAGTCGCGATCATCCGCCGAAAGCTCGGGGAGGGGACGGTGAGCGAATACGACATCGCGAAAGAAATCTCCAATTGTCTCCAACTGAAGAACAGTGGATTGCGTGCGGATAGCATCGAGAATTCGGATTTCCATAGGCAGCGCAGTAAAGGGCTGCTTAAAGAAAACATCCAGGTCTCCGGGTGATTCGATCAGGATGTAGGCACCTCCACGTTTGATACGCGTGGCAAATTTACTTTCGGTAGAACTTTCGATTGTTGTAGACCGATCCGCTACCTGGTTGAATAAGCGCTTGAGAAAACTCATGGGGATTAGTATTAAAATTTGACTAAAACTCTTTTCGGGAAGAGCTGGGGAGGGGATTAATGCGACTTTATGGAAGCCGCATTAAATCGAAGGCCGAGCGAATCAGTGTGAACGCGTATGGCAAATGGTTCGATTCCGGTCAGCCGGCCTTGCTCGCGGGAGATGAAATACATGAGGTCGTGGTTGGCCACATGATATCCTTCATCCGCAAGCTTTTCCCCAACGACCATATTTACCTCCACCTTGCCTTGCCGGATCACGATGGATTGTAAGTCGTCAATACGTGACCATCTGACGCGGCCCGGTTGGAGACCCAGGTGGGGGATGTCGCGGTGGATGGTGCCCTTGCCGTTTTTCTCAATTGTGAACATCCGAACGTCAGACTCGCCCAGGTAAGTGCCGATGTAACTTTGGTCGCCTTCGACAAAAAAAGATGCGAGTAAACAAATCAATAAAAAACCCACAAAAAGGGATCGTACGCTGCCGTTCATAAGTTTCGTGTTAATTGGATAAGCGAAAGTAACCAGCGAAAATCAATTGCAAAAGCAGGGTACAAAAGAATTTCCGTCAGATAATTGACCTGTGGCGATCACTTAAACCATGATAACGTACATATTGTCAGGTGGTTACAAGCCAGTCAGAAGGCCTATTTGCTGGCGAAAAAAAAGCGGTGTCCAGTGGGGCTTTCGCGGTTGACGTGTGACCTGCCAAAACATACCGCCGGGGTGATTGGGTTTGACAGGTGGAAAGACAGCCCCTATCTTCACTTCAGAAAGCAGGAGTTCTGCACACCGCTGGATGGTGTGTCGACTTTCTGAAAACATCATGAAAGCGGTAGTAAAAACAATGTGCGAATTCCCGGTTATCTGGGTGATCAAAGCCAACAAAATGGCCGGTCCGCGCCTGCGTGCGTGGATGGGCGCTGTGCTGGCTACGCTGGTCATCGAGCTGGCCGTGGATTGGGTACGCGCAGTGATGGGGCTTTAATATCCAACCGTCAACCGTGTTGGTGATAATATGCTACAATGAGCAGACGTGAACAATTTTCTCCGGATTTAAGTGAAGCCCTCACTGTTATGCAGGCAGCGGGGCGAGTGTGTGAAGACACTGATCGAATGACTTTGTATCTTCCGGTGTTGATGGATTTTCATGGGATCACGTATGAGCAAATGGCCAGAGCTATGGGGATATCCGTTCGTACCTTTCAGCGCCTGGTAGCGAGTGCCAATTCCGGCGGGACAAACGAATTCACAATAGACCAGATTAAGACAGGGTACCGCGTTATTTCCACCCAGAGTAGCGTTAGTAAGCTATGACAGATGAAAGCGAATTTTTAAGAAGCAACTTAGGAATACCACAAGGAAAAGGAATTTGTGAGGTAAAAAAACAATTCACTTTTGATGAGGTCGAAAAATTATTGCGAGACTATTTGCAGCAACAGAATGCCTGTGCCCGTCCGGATGGAATCGCATTAGCGATAGCTCAGTTCACTGGATGGCAGCAGGCGATTTCTGATGGTGATAGAGTTATTGATTTAGTTGAATCTATGGGGCTGACCAAATCGGAATGGGATGAAATCAAACCGCAAGTGCAATGGTTGAACAAGCGACACATTGTTGAAATTGACAGCTTCTTTAGACGGAAGCACTAAGGTCGCTTTTGAATTATCAACCCAGAGGACCGGCGTTGGTAGTCAACATTGGGGAATGTTATGTTCCGTAAAGCCGATTTGGTTTATTTACGGTAAATAGGTAAAATCGAGACAACCAGTAGCCACAACGACCTAAGCCATGAAATTGAACACCATTTTATCACTCCTTACCCTGGCCACCCTGTTGGGCTGCGCCAAGGTCTCCCCCCCGAAATACCCGGACGTCAAATGGGACCGCTATAAAGGTTCGGAGGAGACCATTAAGGAGTACCTGGACAAGAACGCGGCCACACTGGATCCGATTGAGGGCATCTATTCTATCAGCGCGGAGCATCATGAGAAGTTTTTCTTGGGACTGTTCACCGAGAAAACCGGCCAGGCTGATGACTTTGCCCGGGTGGCCATCATCAAAGACAACAAGAGCTTCAACGCACAATTCATTGAAGTCATCATTCGGGGGGAGGACCTGCCCAAGTACGCGATCACGGCCGACTTCACGCGTGTACAACGCAGCCTTTCATTTCTATCCAGGCAATTCGCACCAAACGGCTCAGTAACAAATTACACCTTTGAGTACAATGAAAAATCCGGGATTCTGGAAGGCTACCGACAGGACGGAGACAAGACCTCCAGGCTGACCTATTTGAAACTCTACCCGGTCCGTGAGTAGCCTGCCCAAAGGCAGGCCACACCAGGATCCTGACCACTCAGTAACTCATGATCTCATTAAAATCTCCAAATACAAAAAAGGCACTTGATCCGTACAGGCCAAGGCCGTAGTCGCAATTAATCAACCGGAAAACCTCTTCATTACCCCAATCCGGGTGGTCCATTAATGCCTGAGAATCCGGCCAGCAAACAATAGACACATTCTCACCCGGTTCAAGGAAATCTTCACTGACCAGACCACACTCCAGCACATGGTAGCGGATAGCAGCCAGGATGTTAATCATCCAGTTGATATCCTCCACCAGGTCGGCGGGAACGCAGTCAATACACTCCTTCAGGTTTCGCTCATCCTGGGCTAATTCAAAAAAGCGAGTTTCCAGGACAAGCCCCGGAAGGGAGGCCTCCGAAACCGACCGGTATTCTTCCAGAAGCTTAATGAGCGACCCAATTGCCATCCGACAAACCGCAACCCGGTCGTTGAATGGATCAGCTTGCCAGGCATCCAACCGCTCTTTAAACAGTGCCAGCCGCTCCCGGGCTGCAACATTAGTCAGGCAACAGGGGCCATCCTGGTTGAGAACCTGGTAGAGGTCACAAAGCACCTTTTGTTCAGTATTACTCAGTTTCATTTTAACTCAATTTAATATGATCAATAACGGCCATAAATTTTCCGTTAAACGAATCCTTACTTCCGTTGATGGTGTGGATTTCAACAACCATCGCCGGGCAGTCCTTTTGCTTTTCAATATGAACCGCCTGGAGCAGTTCCGAGGGCCCTTCATTTCCACCATACTGATCAACATCCCAATCGCCAGACTCTAACTGCGCAAGGATTTCAAGTTGGTTTTCGAGTGTGAGGTCGGTAAAGGGCTCAGTTTCATCCTCGCAGGGGGAGGAGAAACCTACCTGTCCATCCGCACATACAGTGTCAATCGTCAACGAAGCCTGGCCGCCCAGGTCAACGAGAACTATAGGATTTTTTAATGACAATTTGTGGATGTTGTGGGCTTCTAAAAAACTAAAAACAGCCCGGCTCACAGACCACTCAAGGAGTTCAGCCTGCTGTTTAAAGATTTCGGAAAGCGAAGGAATGCGTGAAAGCATATTTTAGGTAATTATTGTTAGTACACACTCATAATTTCATTGCGCAGTCGCTCAATCATCCCGATGAGCGTATCAATCATAAGGTCACGCACCAGCTCCGAGCAGTCAACTGCGGCCTGTTGAACTGATCGGGTACCGTCAACTTCGCTTTCAGCTAAAAGTTGTTGGAAGGACGCCAGGCGTTCATCCGGACTACCATTCAAAAACAATGCCGTGGCCGCAACGGTGGCGCGCTTGTACCCATCCCCTTCGATGGTGTATTCCGCACTTTTTTCACCGGGGAAATCATGATTTCCAGCCTCCTGTAAGGCCAGCTTCTCAGCCTCTTCAAGACTGGCTGCCACCATGGGAAGCGTTAAAAACCGATGTGCCGTGCGAACCACGGTAACGTTAAAAATACTCGTTTTGCGGGATTTTTTGGCCATACGAGCCCACTATTCGGAAAGCCCAGCGGGCCGGACCACTAACGACCCAACTGCCCCAGAACTGACGATTTGAAGATTTCTTTGGTGAATCTGTCGGGAACGTTATACTTTTATATCGTCCAATTAACACGAAACGCATGAACAGCAAGGCCATTGTTCTGGGCTTGTGCGCATTAGGGTTTGTAACCAAGTCGGTAGCACAAGGAACATTATTTACCTATCAGCAGGGACCAGAAACTCCGCAGGAATCCCGCTTTAAAAACAAGAGCAAGAAATACCGCACCACTTATGTGACCGAAGTGCGCGGGGAGCGCCCTGGTGCCCGCAGGGAGAAAAAGAAAAAGAAGATACCATCCGTCACCGCGAACAACTCGGTTCCCTTTCAGGAAAAACTTGAGCAGCAACAAACCGGTAGTTACGTTGAACGCAACCGGGAGTGGGTCTATAACCCGATGCGATACAACGTTCCCGGTAGTCGAAGACGCTTACCCGTGACCGCTGATTACAAGGCGCGTGGCAACTCAACGAAACGCAGAAGATAATGGAAACGGAAAAGCCAGATTACACCGGGCTAAACACCCCGAATACAGAGGAGTATTTCGCTTACAGCGACACACCACCTGTTGATTTGGGTGCCACAGCGAAAAATATTCTTCAGAAGCGTCACTTATCCAAAGACCAGTACAAAGCTGATCAATGCACGCAGTTCATCGGTCGTGGAAGTGGCTCCACCGCAGAGTACGGACGGCTTTTCCAGGAGGCCGGCATTCCGGTTAACTCCGGAAGGTACACACGCCGCGACGTTGTATTTGTTTCAGCAAATGGCAGTCGGACGGGCCGCATGGATCCGGATTATAAGCTTTTGCAATGCGCCATCGATGCAGAAGCCACCATACTGACCGACTCGCGCATCAGGCGGCCAGAAGGAGGGCATTCATACAACATAGGTGAGCAGCAGGTGGCTGATTATCTACGTAGTAACGGCTACATGGAGTGGTCAGATGAATATCATGGTATCGTCACGCGCTGGTGTAAGAAGGGGAGCCGCCCCATGATTGTGCAAAAGAGCCAGAACAAGGACGTGATCGAGCGCTGGTCCTCCTTGCTGGCCGCCCATCGAGACTTTAGTTATGGGGTTAATGAAGTGCGTCAGGCCTTGCTTTCCGGAATTGTAGAAGCTCGCTCAAAAGGTCTGCCTGTTTACAGGGATATTGGGCAATCCGGGATGAATGCGAATCCGGTGGGCTTCAGTATCTTCATTGAAATCCAAAATTCTACCGCGACTGAACCATTACCGAGGGTCAGGGTGGCCACCGCTACCGGGGAGCTGGTCCTGCGCCAGTCCCTGTCAGAGATTGAGAAAAGCCGGCACTACAAAGAATTTATCGGCCGCCCGGCTGACATTGAGAGTAAGTACAGAAAAATGATGGGTAGCCAGGTTAACGCTCCCACAACTCCGACCAATGGTCCTGTAATCCGAAACATTCGTGTCGAATCTAAAATATAAATCAACCAACCAAACTTAAATATGAGATCACTTTTCATCTCTGTCCTGTTGCTACTTGGAATGCTAAGCGCCCGCGCGCAGGGATTTCATTTCACTTACTATGAAGTGTACAAGACCAGGACTTTGGATACCGCCGCCCTATGGTCGTCAGCCCGCCGTACCGATACGTTCGAACGCGCTGGAACGATCCACGTAAATCACCGGATGAAGAACATACGTGTTACCCTCAAGGACGATGTCAAATTTGAGGAGCAGGCTGGGATTCAAAAAGCCAAAGGCAACCACATGATATTATCAGGCGGGTGGCATGCTTATCAACGACCAAAAGGAGACACGACCGGTCCGGAGGTATTTGCGATATTCAAAAATACCTACTGGGTTGTCTACTACAAGAAAAAGCCAGATCCAGCTTTGGCCAGCACAGATTTTCGGTAAAGGGACCAGGTATTTTCAAGTATGGCCAGTAGCGATTCGGTAACCACGGAAAACCAACCCTCCGCCCGCTCCGGTGGACCCGGGGATCTGCGCGTAATCCTTCCAATCGGGATATCAGGAAGTGGGAAATCCACATGGTCTAAAGAAATGGAAAAGCAGGGATTCAGTGTTATCTCAGCCGATGCGATGCGTATCGAGTTCACCGGGGACATTAACGATAAAACTAAGGATGAAGAAATCTACGGTGAAATAATAAAACGCACCATGAAGGTTTTACGTTTGGGCAGGTCGGTAATCGTTGACAGTACGAATCTACAGAAGCAAAGACGGCTCGATTTTATTAAGGCTGTGCACGCAGAATTTCCCTCAGCCAGTATGGAGTTCAAACTGTTTGAAATCGATCCATCCCTGGCAATCAAACGAATCAAAGAGCAGATCGGCCGTGGCGAACTGCGGGCAAATGTGCCGGCAGCAACCATTGAGCGGCACGCAAGCCTGTTTGCTCAAATGCTGACCGAAATAAAGAAAGAGCCGCTAGTGGAGTTTCGTGGTCTATTAAACACTCAGTTTCCAAACCACCAAAAAGAAAACAGTATGGAGCAGTCAGTTGAGTCATCCTTCCCACAGTCTGAGAAGCAATTCATTCGAGCCGATCTCAAGCTGCAGGTGGTCAATAAGAAGACCCACCGGTCGACACCTTACGATGTGTACATTGGTAGGGGTTCCGCATTGGGCAACCCCTATACGCACTTAAAAACACAGACCAGGGCAACGTTTGTTGTGGACACGCTGGAGGAGGCTGTTGAAAGACACCGTGAACATCTCATTGAAAAGATCAGTCAGGGAGATGAGCCTACCCTAAAGGCGTTGAATCAGATTAAATGGATGCTCAAAAAAGAGGGTAAGGTAAACCTGGTATGTTATTGCAAGCCGGGCGCGTGCCATGGTGACACGATAGGCAAAATCGTTTTGCAAGCGGCCACCGAAGAACTTTCCCGTGAACTTGCTCAAAAACTTGAGGCTGGTTACGAACAGGAAATTAAACCTGAGATGCACGGCAAAACCGTGCTGGCCCTGGACAACCTGGGCCGCGAGCACAAGGCGACCTACACACCATCAACGGGTTGGCAGACGGCAACTCCACTCAAGGAGGGAACTCAGATTATTGCCTTTCGCTCTGTTGATCAGGTACTGGGAACCTCCTC
>ERZ1066128.216-NODE-216-length-26218-cov-40.077094_pt1 | contig 26218 bp, 27 predicted proteins | sample MGYA00382775_ERZ1066128 | MGnify/ENA primary metagenome ERZ1066128 (study PRJEB33369, sample SAMEA5778358) | biofilm metagenome | biome: Industrial cooling water; feature: Water cooling tower basin; material: Biofilm | place: United Arab Emirates | collected...
GGGGGATTTAGGGGGATCTAATTAAAAAGGGGGGAACCGGATTCTTAGTCCCCCTGGTTAAGGGGGATTTAGGGGGATCTAATTAAAAAGGGGGGAACCGGATTCTTAGTCCCCCTTGTTAAGGGGGATTTAGGGGGATCTAAAATGCTTGACCTCATAACTAGCAACTTGCGTTATTACCAATTACCAATTAGCCATTAGCTACGATCAAAGGCAACAACAAGCGACTTAAAATGCGACCGTCTTCAACTTGGTAAAGCTTGAGTTTTCCTCCTATTTGTTGCACCAGGGATTGGCAAATTCTTAATTGCAGTCCGGGAGGTTGGTCTAAAGTAGATGGGGCTAGTTCGTCCCAGGGGCGCTGTCGCAGTTCGGCGATCAGTTGGGGGTCGATGGCACCGTTGTCGGTAATGGATAATTCTAGAACAGGATTGAGCATCGGTTCGGATAAGTCGCCACTCGCCATGTTGCCCGATGTTCCTTTGCCGACGATGCGATACCAGATGTCGATCTTGCCGCCTTCGGGGGCGCGATCGCAAGCCGCGGTCAAAACTTCGTACAGTACTAACTCAATTTTGAATAACTCCCCGGTAAAGCTAATCGGGAGCTTTTGGTTTTGTTCGCTCCTAACTTCGTGAAGTTGCGTCCATAGTCGCCGTTCTTTCAGCATGGGGTCGATGCGTTCTAGGGCGCGCTTGAGCAAAGTGGGGACGGAAATTGTTTCTCTGGGATGTTCCCTGACATCTTTAATCGATCGCATTTTCCAGCGTTCGTCAGACAGCAGCGTGGCGATCGCATTCAGATAATTACCTAGTTGCTGGCAGATTTGCCGCACTCTGGTTTGCAGGATTTCGGCTTCTTTTGAATCTAACTGGGACAGCACTTTCACCCCACCCTCCACGCAGCGGTGGAAGTCTTCCATACATCTATGCTTGTACCAATTTAAGCTTTCCAATTCTTGCCGCTGGGATTGCAGGTGATTCGCCAGCATCAAGTAACGACGAAACCAAGCTAACTGGGTAACCAACAAACCGAACGCTGGCAGCGCCAATTCCGACCAGCGACGCCCCGGTTTGTCTGCTGCTATCACTATGCCAGTAGGTTCGTATTCGGGAGCCGTCCGCAACGCCATGACGAGAATTTCCCCAATGCCGGGGCCAATCAGCCACTGTCTGGTTTCGGGAGATAACTGATCGACGCGCTTGACTACAAGATTTTCCTCCGCCAGTGCGGCTCGAATCAGCTGATCTTTATCTATAGGGACGACGGCGTTTAAATTGATGGTAAACTGCTGGTTTCCAATTACACCTGCTACGATTCGCCCTACCTGCTCTCCTGGCGACCAAGCAACCAAAGCCACTAAAGGGCAAGAAAGCATCTCAGCGATCGGTTGTAACACCGTTCGTTCATAAGTGCGTAGCTCGAATTCGGTATCTGATATTACCTGGCTTGACAGCAAAGGTTGAGCTGAGGCGAGCGTAGAGATCCCCCATTGCAAGGACTGGAAAATCTTTTGCTGCGAGAAGACTTGTCTTTGCAGCTGCCATTGGTGGACGATCAAGCCAATCTGTTGACTCACGACTCGGATTAGTTCGCGTTCGGCATGAGTCCAAGTGCGGGGAGTTTCGTAACCGAACGCCAGCAAACCTTCGATCTGACCTTCGGAACTGGTGTGGGAGATCAGCAGACTTCGCACTCCTGCTTCTAGCAATCCCTCGCGCCAATTCACCAGTTTTAGATCGGCGGTTAAATCTTCTATTTCTACCGATGGGTTGCTACTTAAAAATTGCCAATCCACCTCGCTGAGGACTGGTAAGTAATGAGCGATCGCGCCGGAGTCCCGATCCAGCGGTGAGGAATGGCTTTCTTTACCATGACGCAGCACCGTACCTAGCGGTTGTCGGTTGGCTGGATGGTTTTGGTAACAAATTTCAAACCTGCCCGAGTCGGAGTCGAACAGCAGCACGAGAAACCGCGCTTGCTGTAAGCGATGGGAAAGGTTTTCGGCACAGGTTTTGAGCGTCGCGTGCCAGTCTTGTTCGCTAGCGATCGCTCGCGCTAATTCTGCCGTCAGAATTTGGTCTTGCTTGGTTTGTTCGATCGCGGCTTCCATCCGTTCGATCGGGGCGATTAACGCCACTAACTGCGCCGCACCGCGCACGAAGTTTTTTTCTTGTTCCTGCCAAATGCGCGGATCGTTGCCTTCTACCGCTAAAAAGCCCAGCAGTTCATCTTGTAACAAAATCGGCGCTGCCAGCAAACTCCGCGCCCCTAACCGCTGCAATAATCTACTCGTTACATCAGCCTTTAGCGAACTGTGCGCTTCCCCAATCGAGACAACTTGATCCCCTACCATCGCCTTATAGAAACCGCCCGCCTCCTGGACGGTAATCCCAGCCGCACTGTCTTTGCCGCCGATGCTGCTCGTGGTTCGATTCCCTACTCGGCGCCAGAAATAGCGTTTTTCTGGTTCAAACCAGTAAATATTCGTGCGCGTCGGCTTGACAAATTCGTGAGTTTGTGATACCACAACATCTAACCTCTGCCACATCGTCGGCAGAGTCCGCAGTTCGTTCAGCAGCGCCAACAAAGGCTCATCTGGGCGCTTGGCTTGCTGGTGCTGCCAATCGATTTCGATTTGATTCAAAGCCGCCGCCAGTCCTCCCAGCAGCATCGACAGCCTTGCCTTTTCCTCAGCGCGGGGAGAGATGCCCCAAGCCTCTTGTCCCAGCAGCGCTACACCGAAACAGCGATCGCGGTAGCGGATCGGGTAAATCAGCGTACCTCGAATGTTATAATTTTGTGCTACCTTGCGCCATTCCCCGGCACGGGTTTCTGCTTGCAAGTCTGGTACGCCGATAGGTCGTTGCTGAATCACCACCTGTTCCAGCAAATCCCCAGGATTGAGGAAAAATCGCTGCTTTAAAAATCCACTGGTTCCGGTAGGGGTAATGCCTCCTTTACCTAAGATGCGGTGATCCAAGCGATCGTAGAAACCAATCCAAATTAAGCTGTAATTTAATTCTGTTTGGAGATAACTGACAGTAGTTTCAATTAGAACATCTATATTATCCTCTTCTCGGAGGGTTTGTAGAACGCGCCCCAAGGTAACAATCTGTTTATCTTCGTTTGGTCTTAGCTGATCGCCCATTTGCTACAACTCCCGTTGAATCGGGGGAATGAAAGCGTTTTATGAATACTTATATTAGAAAGTATGAAAATTCGGGATTGGAGAATTTAAAATCGTCGTAGAACACTGAGACGTATAAATTGGAACTTTGGATATTTATAAAGCCGGTTTACGACCAATTTTGTTTGGATTAAAGCTAGATCCAGAATTTTTGCATCAACAAACCATAGGAATTTTAAGCTGGTTAGATCGAGAACGATTGGGTTTCCCCGCCAAGTCGCTGCGCGAGAGATTGCAGCAATCTTGCTACTTTGCCGATCCGCGCCTGCAACAAACGCTGTGGGGAATAAACTTCCCCAACCCGATGGGGTTAGCCGCCGGGTTTGATAAAGACGGTACTGCTTCAGGAAGTTGGGAAGCCTTTGGTTTTGGCTTTGCCGAGTTAGGTACGGTAACCTGCCACGCCCAACCGGGTAACCCCCGCCCCCGCTTATTCCGCTTGCCCTTGGATCGGGCTGTTTTAAACCGTATGGGATTTAATAATAGCGGAGCAGGAGCAATGGCGAACCAGCTGCGTGCAATTTGGCACGAGCGTCAATCTAGCATACCGATTGGGATCAATTTGGGTAAGTCTAAGGTAACACCCTTGCCAGAGGCTCCCAATGATTATTTAGCAAGTTTTCGGTTGCTGAAAGAATTGGGGGATTATTTTGTGGTTAATGTATCTTCTCCCAATACGCCTGGGTTGCGGAGTCTGCAAGATGCGTCTTTGTTGAGTGGGATTTTGGATGCCCTGCAACAGGAAAACCAAGGGGCTAAGCCAATTTTAGTCAAGATTGCTCCGGATTTGGAGTGGGAAGCGATCGCGGATGTCCTCCAGGTGGCGCAAAGCCATCACCTAGCGGGGATTATCGCTACCAATACTACGATTAGTCGCGAGGGGTTGAAAACCGAGTTTGTTTCCACGGGAAACTCGGTGAAAGAAGAAGCGGGCGGGATTAGCGGTGCGCCTTTACGTCAGCGATCGACGGAAGTAATTAGGTTTATTTGGCGGGAAACAAAAGGGCAGTTACCGATTATTGGGGTAGGGGGTATTTTTAATGCTGAAGATGCTTGGGAAAAGATTGCTGCTGGTGCTAGTTTGATTCAAGTTTATACGGGTTTGGTTTATGAGGGGCCGTTGATGGCACGGCGCGTTTTAGAAGGGTTGGTGAGGAAGTTGGAAGAAAAGGGATTGTCGAGTATTTCTGAGGCAATTGGAAAGCAGAATTGAACCGCTCCAGACGCAGAGGACGCAGAGGAAGAGGGAGAGAAAAAATGTAATTAAAATTAGGTATAAGCGACAATATGCTTTTGGAGGTTTAAGGATGGATACTCAATCAATAGCAGGAGAACAGCGGATTGTACTGGAAAATATCCGCTGGCAGACTTTTGAGATGTTGTTGGAAGATTTGGGAGATAATCGTGCTGCACTATTAGCCTATGACAAGGGACTGCTGGAAATTATGTCGCCATTGATGTCGCATGAATATTACAATAGATTGATAGACCGCCTGATCTTCGTTTTGGCAGAAGAACTGAATTTAGAAATTAAAAGTGTGGGGTCAATGACTTGCAAGCGGCAAGATTTAGAGCGGGGAATTGAACCAGATTCGAGCTATTACATCCAGAATGAACCGTTGATGAAAGCGAGAACGGAACTGGATTTAACACAAGATCCGCCGCCGGATTTAGTGGTAGAGGTTGATTTTTCTAGTCAATCTTTGGATAAGTTTCCAATTTACAAGGCTTTGGGCGTTCCTGAAGTTTGGCGGTATCGCAGAGGGTTATTGCAAATTAATCTATGGCGCGAGGGAGAATATGTTTTGTCTGAAGTTTCCCCCACTTTTGCCAATTTGCCCTTGACGGAAATTCCTCAATTTTTGCAACAAAGCACAGAGGTTGGTGAGTTAGGAATGGTTCGTGCTTTCCGGCTTTGGGTGAGAGAGCGGATTTAAAAGATGTGTTTTTCTTGGCTGGTGAAGGAACGGAAATTATTATTCCTCCTAATGGAAGATGGAGATATGCTCTATGAAACCAGATTTTAAGGCGATGAGTCGTAAGGAATTACGCGCGTATATTCTTCAGCATAGAGATGACGATGAGGCTTTTTATCTCTACATGGATAAGTTACAAGCAGAAGCAAATTGGGTAGAATTTCCAGCACCTAAGTCAATTGACGATTTGAAAAATTTTCCAGAATTGCTGGAAAAATACCGTCAGCAGCGGCAAGGAGAATTGTAGGGTGGGGGATGCGATCGCGTTTAGAATATAGATAGCATGTGAGGAGGTAAGCATATTCCTACCGTAGAACAGATGTTTAGTTGTTTTGTTCTCAGTTATTGGGCAACAAAACTGTATTTACCTATTTTTATCGTTCGTTTAGATGAACGGACTGGAAATGTGTTTTTCTTGGCAGGTGAGGAGACAATGATAACAATCAAATCTGATGGTGAATGGAGTTTTGAGACATGAAACCAAATTTTGCGGCAATGAGTCGAAAAGAGTTAAGAGCTTATCTGCTCAAGCATCGCGATGATGATGAGGCTTTTTATGCTTTGATGGATAAGTTAAATCAACAACCAAATCGAACCTGGTTTCCAGCACCTAAGTCAATTGACGATTTGAAAAATTTTTCGGAATTGCTGGAAAAACACCGTCAGCAGCGACAAGGAGAATTGTAGGGTGGGGGATGCGATCGCGCTTGGATTCCCAATCCTTGTAGCTAAACGCAACTTAACCTATAAAGCAAGACTATAATTAGCAGCCGGGATACGGCACGATAAACGTTATCTGTTTCTCCAAGATATCTTTGATGCGGTGTCCCTACGCAACGACTCCGTAAGGTTTTTTATTATGGGCAATTCAACGAACATCATATTAACCCCCAACTCAAAAGCCTGCGTAGGCAGGCTTCGTTTGTATAGCCCCAGGCTTCAGCCTGCGGGCGTCTATACCTGACTCATCTCCATCAATGTCACTTCCCAAACTAAGCGCGGCTGAGCAAATTTTTGCAAACACTTCCGCGCTTTTTCCAATTTTTCTAGGGGTGATTCGCGAATTTTATTAGCTAAAAATTGCTGCCAATAACAATGCTGCAAATAATCTATTAACCACAATTGCGCTTCGGTGTCTAAGTTTTTATCAATTTGACGCGCTATTTCTAAGGCTTCGCGCAGTTTTTTGGGGGGATGTTTTAGCTGTTGGATTAATTCAGCCGGAATTGCTTGCAATTGTTCCATTGATGCGATCGCTTCCCCCGGACTCCCCTGGGCGATCGCTACGATCTCGCGATGCTCTAAAATCTCCCCATGACCCTTATCCCTCAGCACCTGCGCCATCGCTTCTGTAGTTAGTCGATAAAACGGTATCCTCTGACACCGCGATACCAGTGTGGGTAATAATGATTCAACGCTGGGCGCAATTAATATTATCGTTGCCCGTCCCGGCTCTTCCAAGGTTTTCAGCAAGGCATTTGCTGCCCCTTCTGCCATTGTTTCGGCTTGTTCTAATACTACTAGCGATCGCGGTGCCACTAAGGGCGGACGGCTGAGAAATTGGGCGATTTCTCGCACTTGTTCTAAACGAATTGAGGGCGGAGCCTTGCGTTTTAACCCTTTTTGTGCTGCTTCTGCCGCCGATAGTCTTTCTCCGTTGTGCAAATAGGTTGGTTCTACCCACAACAAATCGGGATGGTTACCGGCAGAAATGCGTTTTTTCTCCCGTTCCCAATTAGCTGGCGCTTTTGCACAAAATATTTGTTGGATAAAACACCGCGCTGCTAAACTTCGTCCCACTCCATCCGGCCCCGCAAACAGATATGCTGGTGCTATGCGGTCAGCTTGAATCGCCTGCAAGAGCAACTGCACCGCCCGATCTTGTCCGATTATTTCTGTAAACAAATTCATCATAAAATTTTAGGATTTAACAGGACTTACGCAGCAACTCCAGATCTGTTAGAAATGGTGCGTTACACTGCGTTAACGCACCCTACATATAGAGACTATTATTTCTCTAAAAGCATTAATCGAAGCCCCATCCAACAATTATCAATTACCAATTACCAATTACCAATTACCAATTTGGATACCATTCTGATAACCGCTGCTCGACAATCATCTGTATTTGCTCTTGTACCGCTTCCTGGCTGAGGCTAGCATCTATCCGCGCGATTCGGGTTGGATGCGCTTGGGCTAGGGCTGTAAAGCCTTCTTGCACCCGCTGGTGGAATGTTATATCGGCTTGTTCCATCCGGGTAATTTCTTTTTGTTGCTGCTTCCGTGCTAACCCAATGGCGGCGTCAAGATCTAGCCATAAGGTTAAATCGCTTTGTAAACCGCCGGTAGCAATTTGATTTAGTTGTTCGATAGGCGAGAGGCTTAAACCTCTTCCGTAGCCTTGGTAAGCGATGGTAGAGTCGGTGTAGCGATCGCACAACACAATCGCCCCTCTGGCTAACTCAGGCAATAGTACTTCTTCTACATGCTGCGCTCGATCTGCTGCGTATAAGAATAACTCTGCCCGTTCGTGAATCGATAGGTGAGGGCGAACTTCTAACAGCAGGCGTCGCAGTCCTAAGCCTAATTCGGTTCCCCCTGGTTCCCGCGTCACTACTACCTCTTGGGCAATACCTGCGGCTTTTAAGCGTAACAGCCAGCCGCTATCTTGCAACCATTTTGCCAGTCGCTGTATTTGAGTGGTTTTACCGCAGCCTTCTACCCCCTCAAAGGCGATCAATTTGCCCTGGCGGGCTGGATTTGGCTGAGTTTCTTCAGCAGAAAGCAAATTTTCTTTTAAGTTTTTCGGCAGCATGATGGCATCTGTTAGTCAGCATTATTACCACAATTTGGTAAAAAATGCCTGGATCTATAGATAGAATTAACAAGAGCGATTTTGGCGATCGCTTGCAAATCGTATCAAACCTCTAGGCTCAGGTTGGGTATCATAAGAGGGTCTTGGAGTTACAAGCCCGAGGTGTTCCAATGGCTCGCTATACTTGTTCCTATACAATTGCCCTTCCCTTCGACCGTCTCCGCCAAACCGTGGTGGATGTTTTAAAGACTTTTCCTTTAAACATCATCTATGAGACAGGTGATTATTTGATGGCTCGCGAGATTCCTGGTAAGATTTCCTACTCCAAGCTAGTGACGTTAGAAGTCTTGCTCGATCGCACAACGGCTACAGAAAAAGAAACTCGCATGAGTTTGGTGATGAAAAATGAAGAATTACCCCTACAGGTTGACAACCATTGCCACCAGATGTTCGATCTGGTGAATCAGGCAATTATGGATAATCGCCAATGGCAATTGGTTGAAACCGTAGCAGGAGAGCTGCCTACTATTTAATCAAGGCAGACTGCTACTGACTTGGGTGCATCAAAAACCTTTAGTCTTCCGAATCATCATCTAACATACTCGGGTTAATCAAGGTGATATCAAAGGGATCTAAAGGTCCCGACGGCTGGGTATCGCGTTTGAGTTGGTAATATTTGGCTCGCACTTGGGGACCGAAGACAATCTCGTCTTCGTTTTCCAAGTCGTGAGCAGCCATTCGCCGACCGTTAATTAACAGACCGTTGGAACTGCCTTTGCCTTTGGCATCGCCATCAACAATTCGGTAGTAGTGAGTGCCGTCTTGCCTGGGTAGGCGTACCAGGGTGGCATGTCGGCGCGAGACAAAATGGGAGACGAGGCGAATATCGCACTGTGCATCCCGACCAATCGAATAGACCGGAGCTTTTAGTGCCACTTCCTTGCGACCTTTATCGTCTTCAACAATCAACAAATGATTGTGTTCTAGTGGTTCAGCCATTGAAAAATCTCTCTTGCAACAAATTTAAAAACAGCGGTTAACTCAACGTTGAATTTAGCAGTTCCGTTGAAGATTGTTGAGTTAGGTCTGACCGGGGGTTGGCTGACTCCAAGGTGGAGATTGTTCATCTACAGTTTTTTCTACCATAGCGGGATCGATCAGCGTCACATCCAATGATGGGTCTGGCAGCGGCGCTGACGAGGTGTCTTGGCGCTGCATGTGCAGATAGGTAACCTGCACGTTAGACCCGAAAACAATCCTGTCGTTATGTTGTAGGATACGAGCGCGGATTTTTTGACCGTTAATTGACAACCCGTTAGTACTATGCTTGCCTTTACCATCACCATCGATAATTTGATAGGAGTAGCTGCCATCTCGATCGGGTAAGCGAATCAAAGTCGCATGGCGATTGGAGACAAACAAGGATTCCACGCGGATATCGCACCTCTTACTCCGACCCAGGGAATAAGCAGGAGCGTCCAGAATAAACTCCCTTTTTCCCCTATCGTCCTCAACGATCAATAGATGTTTTTGATAGTTTGCTGAAGTCATCGAAGCATCTGTAATGGGAGGCGAAATAAGCGGGTCGCTGTTTGAATCATAACAGGCACAACCAGAGCAAATCCGATTGATAATGCCTGTGAACTTATCGACAATTTGGCGATCGCAGCTAGGGTATCAAATCTGGTCAAACCCGACCTTCTTCGCCAAAGACAGGGTTACACACAGGATTCAAGCGACGCAGCAGCAGAGAGTTAGTCACAACGCTGACCGAGCTAAAGGCCATCATTGCACCCGCACCTGCTGGGCTGAGAACGATGCCGCAAGCGGGAGCTAAAAGACCGGCAGCGATGGGAATTCCCAGGGTATTATAGGCGAGCGCCCAAAATAAATTCTGGCGGATTTTGTTGACAGTTGCACGGGAGAGCCGAATCGATTCGACAATGTCGGTGAGGCGCGATCGCATCAAGATAATTTGAGCGCTTTCAATCGCCACATCGGTTCCCGCGTACAGCGCTATCCCCGCATCCGCTTGGGCTAGTGCCGGTGCATCGTTAATCCCATCACCAATCATAGCGACTCGATGACCTCCGGTCTGCATCTGTTCGATCGCCGCTACTTTGCCATCGGGACGGACGCCCGCTTTAATGTCTTTTGGATCGATACCTAGTGTTTGAGCGATCGCATTTGCCGCTTCTAGCCTATCTCCTGTTAGAATCATCACCCTTAATCCCATCTGCCGCAGGCTATCCACAGTTGTTTTAGCATCTTCTCTGAGAGCATCTGTAACCGCTATTAACCCTGCTAGCTTGCCTCTTACTGCCACGTATACTACTGTTTTACCAGCCAAAGCTAGCTCCTCCGCTTGGGCTTTTACCGCTTCGACCATCGATACGCCTTGTTGAATTAACCAATCTTCACCGCCCACCAGCACTTGCTGACCTTCCACCGTAGCAGATACCCCCAACCCTGCTTCGGTATAAAAGTCTTGTGCCGGTGGTATAAATAATCTTTTGGCTTTAGTTTCCTCTCCAATTGCCGTTGCTAGAGGATGGCAAGTGCCGCTTTCTGCCGCCGCCGCTATTTGAAGTAAGGCAGATGGGGAAGAGAAGGGAGCTGGGGGAGCTGGGGGAGCTGAGGGAGCTGGGGGAGAATAGTTGCTTCTAATTCCTCCAATTCCTCCTTGTTCTCCTGGTTCCATGCTCAAAACCGGGATGCAATCGGTAACCGTAGGTTTACCTAGAGTGAGAGTGCCAGTTTTGTCAAAGACGATGGTATCGAGTTGCCGTACTCGTTCTAAAACATCGCCACCTTTGATTAATATTCCTCTTTCAGCGCCGATGCTAGTGCCGACTAAGATAGCCGTAGGTGTGGCAAGTCCCAAGGCGCAGGGACAGGCAATTACTAGGACTGCGATCGCTAGCTTTAAACTCAACAGCAGGGGTGATGGATGAACGGCGATTTCCATCCCCATTGCCCCATGCCCCATCCCCCATGCTTGATGCATGACATCAGGCCACAACCGCGTCCCGATAAAATACCAGAAGGCAAAGGTTAAAGCTGCTGCTGTCATCACCCCATAGGTAAAATAACCGGCTACCGTATCCGCCAGTTTCTGTACGGGGGCTTTGCGGGTTTGAGCCGCTTCCACCAATGCGACAATTTGAGCGATGGTTGTATCTTTACCCGTGCGAGTCGCCTGCAAGACGATAACGCCTGACTGATTAAGCGTTCCCGCGGCGACTAAATCTCCTGGTTGCTTTAATACCGGCATCGCTTCCCCAGTCAGCATCGACTCATCCACAGTTGATTTACCTGCCACGACTTCGCCGTCGGTGGGGATTTTCTCTCCGGGTAACACCTGCAACCATTCTCCTATCCGCACTTGGTCGGCAGGAATTTCAATTGCCTGATGCATCGATGTTTCATCTACAATCTTGTCGCTAGTATTTTTGACTAAACGCGCGGTTGTTGGCTGTAGTGAAAGTAACGCTTCAAATGCTGATGCGGCGCGTCCCCTTGCCTGTTGTTCCAAGGTGCGACCCAACAGGATGAAGCCCAACAACATCACAGGTTCGTCAAAGAAACATTCCCACCCCAATTGGGGAAATACTAAAGCTACAACGCTAGTGGTATAAGCAGTTACAGCCCCCAATCCTACCAGCGTATTCATGTTCGGTGCTAGCCGTCGGATGCCCCAAAAGCCATCTACAATGATGGCGCGACCTGGCCCTAGTAAGGTGGCGGTTGCTAGTCCCCAGTGAAACCAGAAAGGGGTAAGAATTGAGAAGTGTTCGCCCAGATGGCCCAATCCGGATAGAACAATTAAAGTACCAGCCATTATCAGCCGCCAAATGGTGGCTTTGATTTCTTGACGGTGACGTTCCGCAGGGGTGATGTAATCTGTTTGACTGGTACTCCCGTAACGAGGTTGGGTAGGAAACCCGGCTGATGTCAGTTTTTCAGCTAAATTAGACGGGTTAATCCGCTCGATTTCGTACTCAACCACCGCGACTTCGGTAACCAAATTGACGCAGGCCGAAATCACGCCCGGATGTGATTTTAGCTGTTGCTCGACAACATTGACGCAGCCAGCGCATCTCATGCCTGCTACATCCAGAGTAATTGTATCGGTGGGTAATGTTGGGTGAGCGATCGCAGACGGCGACAATACGGGATGAGAAGATTTCTGGACTAATGGCAACACTTCGCTTACCTACTCTGTTTCTCGTTTCTTTTTCAAAGGTAGGCTTTAGATCGCGCGATCGCCTCTATCTCGCTAAGTTTTTTAAACAATCGTTTATAACTGTTTATATTCCACGAACGTAGAAACCTGGTTTCTTGCTTTTTTCATAGAAACCCGGTTTCTTTGCCCAAGTCCTGAATAAGTATCTGAAGATACTCTGTTGCATCTATCAAAAGCTAGAAATATTAACTTTTCTAGTGAAAAACTATTTAGCTCCTGTTCCTAAGATAAATAGACTCAACAAAGTGCCGCTATTCCACAGACTGTGGAGTAGCATGGGAGCTAGTAAGTTGCGCGATCGCGTATAAACCACCCCCAGCACCATTCCCAACGTAGTCAGGGGCAACACTTCCGATAAACTCAAGTGCGCCAGCGCAAACAGCAAGCTACTCGCTACAATTGCTCCCCAAACTGGCAGGTAGCGCGTCAAAGATGGCAATAAAAACCCCCGGAACAAAAATTCTTCAAACAGCGGTGCAGCAACTGCTGCTGTCAAGAAAAATACCAACAAAGCCAACCCATCTTGACTTCCTAGCACCAAGGGCAACAAAGGATTGCTTCCTCCCTGTCCGCGCCAAATCAGCTGGTTAATCAAAGATACTAAAATCACCAGCGGCAGTGCGGTTAAATAACCTCCCATACCCCACCAAAACCAGTTGCCGCCCAAATCGATCCGAAACCATTTTTCTGGCTGTGGTAAAGGTAAAAAAGGCTTGATCGAGAAATACAGCACCGACAACCCACCCAGTGCCACCAAAACATAACTCGCCAGCACGTACAAAGACTGACCGCGCACGTCGAAACTAGATGGCTTGACTTTTAGTAATAATAATGCTATCGGAACCAGTATTTGTCCCATGAAGAAAAAGCCGACTACGAACACCTGCCAAATCGTCTCGGCGTCCCAGGGCGTTGACCAGGGAAGATTTTCATTTTGAGCCAATAGGGAATCTTTGCCTTTGACCAATCGCTGACCCACGAGAAAAATTAGCAGTCCGACGCCAATTAAAAACCCTAAAGTTGGGACAGCGCTGACAACGGCTAATTTCAAAACCGCTTGCTCGGCTATTTCCCGTTCGGCGGCGATGAGCTGGGAGAGAGCATCATCCCGTTGTTGTAATTGATAAAGTCGGGTTAACGCCTGGTAACGGAACCATCCATCTAACTGCTTGTTAATCGACTGCTGTGCATCTGGAAGCAAACGAGGGGGATTGCTCCACAAGCCAATCAAAACTGTAGCAGTTTTGGCGGCGGGTTCTGCATTGGGTTGAGTTTCAACTCGCTCCTTCACCTCTGTCCAGCTGGTTAACGCCGCTTCGGTTTGTCCTTGCTCAACCTGTAAAATTCCCAGGCGCAAGTCTAACTCGTTAATCAATTGTTGCGTTTGTTGAATCGACGCCTGCAACGGTGCTTGCTTGGCAGAAATAGATGTTTCAACACCAGGAGTGACTTTGAGAGGTTTTTCTGGGGTGGGTGAAAGCTGGGTATCTTGCTTTTGCAGTTGTTGCAGCGTATTTTGGGCAGATTGGCGCGCCTGTTGGTATTGTTTTTGAGCCGCTTTTAGCGGTTCAACGCCGATCAGAGTTTCCCGTGCTGACTTGAAATCGACACCTTGGGCGGTTTCACCCTGCCACTCGGTAGCGTGAAGTAGCAAATTGGTTTGGTACAGTTCCAGGCGGGTTTGAATCTGAGGCTGATTCCAGCTGGCGATTAAAGACAAGCTCAGGATAAACAGTATCGCAATCGTCAGTCCGCCTAAAATAAACCGCTTCAGTGTCATCTGTATTTTCCCCAGGATACCCCTATCAGTTTAGAGCTTAACCTTGTTGGAGTGCCGTTCAGCACTGACAGCTCCAGGGTATCCGAATTCGTCGCCCCAGTTTCACCCTCTGAAATCAATGTGACAGTCAGCTATTTGATCGTTGGGCGGCGCGATCGCATCTCCACCAGCTGGCTTTTTGGATAGGTGCGATCGCTCCCAAGTTTCCCAGTATAATCGTCAGTTGTTCGAGCTATACTACCAATAGTATGACTAATAGTAGCAAATGGCTAAAATCTCTATCTCAATACCAGATGAATTGCTAATCTACATCGACCAGAAGGTAGAGAACCGCAGCGCTTTGATTGAATTGCTCTTGCAACAATGGCGGCGGCAAAAGGAAGATGAAGCTTTGGCGCAAGCTTGTAAGTTGGTTGATGAATTAGGTTTAGGCTGGGATGAGGAATGGCAAACGCTAGCGATTACGGATTGGGAAGCATCTGGGTAGTCAGATTCGAGCCATCTGTGGGTACGGAAATCAGAAAAACTCGACCCGCTTTGGTGGTTTCTGGTTCTGCATTTAATGCCCAACGTAGCAAGGTAACAGTTTTACCTTTTACTTCGGCTCGTCCCAACGATCCTCGCATTTCTCCGGCTGTGGTATTTGTGCCGTCATCAGCAGAAAATGGCTTGGCGGTAGATAGCTTACTTGTGTGCGTTGACCCGATGACGTTTGATAAGTCGAGATTAGTGCAAAGGTTGGGTCAATTGGAAGCTCAACTTCTTTCTCAAATTCAGGCTATTTTGGGGCAGTATTTGGGGTTGTAGCACGCAAGAGAGCATGGGAAGAGGAGGTTTTGCCCTCAAACAGGTGTTGCAGGTATACGACATCAGTTACTATCAATTTTCTGAATTATCTGACTTAACTGTAACCGTTAACTTTAATCCCAGTTTATCCAGCCAAAGTGCCAAGTTATAAATTTCAGCACTTCCTTCTACCGACAGAATACGCTCTAATTTTTCTAAATGAAGCGATTCTTGCTGTTTTGGCAGATTCATTTCTCCAAGTGCAAGGGCTACATCTTATAGAGCATCTTTAAGCAATTCTGGTTCTGGATCTTCTTCTTCCAAAATCGCTTCGATGTAGCCAGCAGCATATTCAGGGTTTTTGAGACGTGCAATCAGGGACTCTCGGTAGCTATCATCGGTGGGCATTTTCTCTTCTCCTAATGTGGAGGTAATGGTGCGTTACACTTCGTTAACGCACCATACAAACACAGGATTTACGCAACTGGCACATTGAATTTAAAGTTTGTAGTTGCGATGCAAGCGCTGATTCTGGGTTTAATCCACAAGAACATAGCGGATCAAACTTCTCATTAGCTTGCCGGGAGTAAAGGCAGGTAACAGCTTCGACCATTCTTTGACTTCGGCAAAGCGACATTTATACAGCGCGTGAACAATTTTGTCAATTCCCTTCGCTGAGCCAATGACTAGGATCAGCACAGGTTCGCGGTCTGGTTCAGTAGGCGCAGGAGTTAGCTGTAAGGTGGACGATGGGGGAATCTCTTGGACATCTTTGGCAGTAAAAAGCCTGGTTTTAATCATAGCGGTTGACCTGATTGGTAGAAATAGTTGCTAATCGTCAACTATGACAAGTGTACCGCATTGGGTGACAATCAGCATCGTTTACGAGATCAAGACTCTCTGACACAATCGGGAGCATGGGAAGAGCAGGTAAAGCCCTCAAACAGGTGTTGGCGGCATACGACATCAGTCAGTATCAATTGGCGGCAACAATGGAGATCGATCGCTCAAACATCAGCCGTTGGGTAAGTGAAGAACGAGATCCTTCGGCTGAGGCAGTATTTGCGATTAAGAAGGCATTGCAAGCATTAAACCCGAATGCTGCTAAAGAATTCGTTTGGTTATATCTGGAAAATGGAGCCGAAGACAGTTAATTTGTAACTTATGGGGGATGCGAAGTCTGCCATTGGGTCGGGTCGCCCAAACAAGGTAAAATCTTTCCAGAACCCTCTCCTATTGTTTGCGGAGGATACTCCCCTGGCTACCCGCGTTATTCTTGTCCGTCACGGGCAAAGCAGTTACAACCAGCAGCAGCGCATCCAAGGTCGTCTCGATGCGTCGATTTTAACCGATGCAGGCCGCGCTACCGCGCTTTTAGTCGCAAAGGCACTCAGCGGTATCACTTTTAATGCCGCTTACTCTAGTCCCCTGCAACGGGCGAAAGAAACGGCGGTGACGATTCTTTCGAGTTTAGAATCATCGGATGTGCCATCGCTACAGGTTGCAGATAACCTGATGGAAATCGATCTGCCGCTGTGGGAGGGGTTGCATAAGCAAGAAGTTAAAGACAATTTTCCCGAAGAGTATCGCTGCTGGCAAGAACGCCCCGACGAACTGCAAATGCAGGTAGCAACGCCAGAGGGAACTAAAACGCATTTTCCTGTCTTAGCGCTTTACGAGCAAGCAAAGCAATTCTGGAGTGAAGTTTTATCCCGCCATCAAGGACAGACTATTTTAGTCGTAGCCCATAACGGAATTAATCGCGCTTTGCTTTGTACGGCAATTGGCATTCCTCCGGCGCGCTATCATTCAATTCAACAATCTAACTGCGGCATTAATGTTTTAAATTTCGCCGGTGGTTTGGGCGATATCGTACAGTTGGAGTCGATGAATCAAACGGCTCACTTAGGAGATATTTTACCTAAGCCGCGCCCCGGTCACAAAGGGCCGCGTTTGTTGTTAGTGCGTCACGGGGAAACCGAATGGAACCGTCAAAAGAAATTTCAGGGGCAAATTGATGTACCCTTAAACGATAATGGACGAGAACAATCGAGTCGCGCGGCTGAGTTTCTCAAGGAAATTCCGATTGATTTTGCTGTAACTAGCCCGATGTTGCGTCCCAAAGAAACGGCTGAGATTATTTTGAAATATCACCCGGATGTGGAATTGCAGTTGCAGCCGGAATTACAGGAAATTAGTCACGGACTTTGGGAAGGCAAATTAGAAGCAGAAATCGAGCAAGAGTATCCCGGTTTGCTAAAAGATTGGCAAGTCGCACCGGAAACGGTTCAAATGCCCGAAGGGGAAAATTTGCAACAGGTGTGGGAAAGAGCGATCGCATCCTGGAATGCTATTGTTACCGAATTCAGCGAACAACCCAAAACTGGTATAGTTGTAGCTCACGACGCAATTAACAAAGCGATTCTCTGTCATCTTTTCGGCTTGGGACCAGAACATTTTTGGAACTTTAAGCAAGGCAATGGCTCGGTGACTGTAATCGATTATCCTAAAGGTGCCAATGGATATCCAGTCCTACAAGCAATGAATATTACTATTCACTTGAGTGGTAGTATCCTTGATAAAACAGCTGCTGGGGCTTTGTAAATTTGCAACCGCTCCCTACACGGATTTTGACACGGATGTACGGAATTTTGGCTGTAGGGAGTTTTTCATGCTTGTTGTGGGCGACTGACTACTGAGTGCGGATCTATGATTCATGACCAATAGGGAATTACTTCAACAAGTAAGGGTGTTAGATCCGCTCTTTGGAACGGATAGAGTTGCTGATGTTTTAATTGTAGATGGTGTTATTCAGGCGATTGAAGATAAAATTTATCAATGGCCTCACGATACCTCGGTACGCGATTGTTCGGGATTAATTTTAGCGCCAGGTTTGGTAGATCTTTACAGTCATTCTGGAGAGCCTGGTTTTGAGGAAAGGGAAACTTTAATTTCTCTAAGTCAAGCCGCTGCATCTGGAGGTTTTACCCGCCTTGCCATCTTGCCCGATACTGCACCAGCTATAGATAATCCAGCAGCACTAGCAAGGTTACAGAAATTATCTCTCCCCCTTTCCCCTGCACCTATTCTCCACTTCTGGGGTGCTTTAACCTTGGGTGCTAAGGGAGAGGAAATGACTGAATTGGCAGAATTGTCTTCTGCTGGAGTTGTGGGTTTTGCTGATGGTAAACCTCTGTCCAATTTGGCGCTGTTGCGTCGCTTGTTGGAATATTTGCAGCCTTGGGGAAAACCTGTGGCTTTATGGTGCTGCGATCGCCAGCTTACAGGTAATGGTGTCATGCGGGAAGGCTCCGATTCTATTGTCTGCGGTTTGCCGGGAAATCCAGCCATGTCCGAAACCGCTGCGATCGCTGCTTTACTAGAAATGGTGGAAGCTATCGGCACCAGCGTCCACATCATGCGCGTTTCCACCTCTCGCGGCGTCGAATTAATTCAGCAAGCCAAACAACGCGGCTTGCCCGTCACCGCCAGTACGACTTGGATGCATTTGTTGCTTGACACAGAAGCAGTTATCAGCTATAATCCATCCTTAAATATTCAACCGCCTTTGGGCAATCCATCCGACCGAGTGGCATTGCGGCAAGGGGTAAAAGAAGGGATATTGGATGCGATCGCTATCGACCACACCCCCTACACCTACGAAGAAAAAACCGTCGCCTTCTCTGAAGCTCCCCCAGGCGCAATTGGTTTAGAATTAGCCTTGCCCTTACTGTGGGAAAATTTAGTAGAAACTGGCGAATGGTCGGCAATAGAATTGTGGCGGGCGTTGAGTACTCGAGCTGCCGAGTGTTTAAAGCAAATACCCCCTAGCATCGCACCCAGTCAACCGGCTGAAATGATTTTATTTGCCCCTCAACAAACTTGGACAGTCGAAAAACAAACCTTGAAATCTCTTTCTAATAATACACCTTGGCTGGGTCAACAACTCAAAGGTTGCGTCCTCCAAACCTGGATCGATCGAGTTGTTTAGGGGCAAAAAAGGGGAAAGGGGAAAGGAGGGAAAGGGGGAAAAAGGGCAACATGGGCAGCGAGGAATAGATATTTGGTAAAAGTGCGTTTGTGGGAATCGACTTTGACAATATATCTCATGCTTTAGCTTTTCCCTTTCCCCTTTTTCCCTTTTTCCCCTTTTTCCCCTTTTTCCCCTTTTTCCCCTTTTCCCCCTTTTCCCCTTTCCCCCTTTCCCCTTTTTGATTGACTATTTAGTAGGATACAGCGGATCGGGAGTTAGTCCCCCTACGCGATTGAGAGGCCAAAAACGCACCACGGCTTTACCAATAATATTGTCGCGGGGAACCGGCCCCCAGAAATGACTATCGCAACTATTGTTACGATTATCACCCAAGACTAAGTAAGAATTCGCAGGTACTTTAACCGGGCCAAACTGATAGCTGGGAGGGGCATCGATATACTGTTCGGACAACTTTTGACCGTTAATAAATACCTGTTCGCCTTTAACCTCGACCTTATCGCCAGGTAGCCCAACTACACGTTTGATGAAGGCATCCTTGAGTCTGGGATTGTTCTGGGTAGTTTGATCGGAAGATGAGTCAGCCCAATTATTATTATTTGGACTGGGGTCGGAAAAGTTACTAAAACAACTGGCAGCCTTTTGGGGTGGCATGAATACCACAATATCTCCCCGCTGAGGATCGTTAAAGCGATAGCTGATCTTATCAACGATTAAGCGATCGTTTATCTGTAAAGTTGGTAACATCGACCCGGAGGGGATGTAACGCGCTTCCGCCACAAAGGTGCGAATGCCAAAAGCCAATACAGCACTTAAACCGATCGTCTTGATAGCTTCTAACCAGGCGTTATCGGAGTTTTCGGTTGGTTTATCTGGAACTTGTTTTTGCACGCGAGTCATTTAATATCCCGGTGGCTACCTCGAGTAGATTTTAACCTAATGGAAAGCAAGGCGGCGATTGGTGCTTTCCTAAACAATAATAGTAGGTGAGTTAGAGAGCGATCGCCAAGCAACCCCGCCAGCTTGAGTTAACAGCTAAAACTTTTGACAGTGTCAAACTAATCTAACATGTCTTTAGAATAACAGGAGATAATCAAACTCGCGCTTTGGCTCCACCAAAATTGCTCCTCTACCCCATATCGTATGTCCCAAAATCAATCTCTATTAATTCGCCAAGCTCAAATTCTGTTACCCAACGGTGAGTATCTGCTGGGAGATGTGCTGGTGCGCGATCGCACGATCGTCGAAGTCGCCCCACAAGTAAGCGCAACGGCAGATAAGGAAATAGACGCAACTGGCTTGACTTTGTTGCCAGGAGTCATCGATCCGCAGGTACATTTTCGCGAACCTGGACTGGAACATAAGGAAGATTTATTTACCGCCTCTTGCGCCTGTGCCAAAGGCGGCGTTACCTCGTTCCTGGAAATGCCCAATACGCGCCCTTTAACCACCACCCAAGCAGCATTAGATGACAAGCTGCAACGGGCATCCCAGAAGAGCTTGGTTAATTATGGCTTTTTTATCGGCGCCACGGCTGAAAATTTGCCCGATTTGGTAGCAGCGAACCCGACCTGCGGCATTAAAATTTTTATGGGTTCGATGCACGGCGCGTTATTAGTAGACCAAGAAACAGCCCTGGAAGCTATTTTTGCTAACGGCAAGCGTTTAATCGCGGTTCACGCGGAAGATCAAGCCAGAATTAACCAGCGGCGGCAAGAATTTGCAGGCATTACCGATCCAGCGATTCATTCTCAAATTCAGGATAATCAAGCGGCATTAAATGCAACCAAATTAGCGTTGGAATTGTCGAAAAAATATCAGCGACGGTTGCATATTTTACACATGTCAACCGGAGAAGAAGCCGAGTTAATGCGTCAAGATAAACCGCTGTGGGTGACTTGCGAAGTTACGCCGCAACACTTGGTATTAAATACCGATGCTTATGAGAAAATCGGTACATTGGCGCAAATGAATCCGCCATTGCGATCGCACCACGATAACGAAGTACTTTGGCAAGCGTTACTCGACGGTGTAATCGATTTTATCGCCACGGATCACGCACCCCATACTTTAGAAGAAAAAGCCCAAACTTACCCCAATTCTCCTTCTGGAATGCCAGGGGTAGAAACATCTTTACCGCTAATGCTAACTCAGGCAATGCAAGGGCGCTGTACGGTGGCACAAGTAGCAAATTGGATGTCTACCGCCGTGGCAAAGGGTTATGGGATACCCAAAAAGGGAGCGATCGCACTTGGTTACGATGCCGATTTAGTGCTGGTAGACTTGAACAATTACCGCCCCGTTTTACGCGAAGAATTACAGACAAAATGCCGTTGGAGTCCCTTTGAAGGCTGGAATTTAACCGGATGGCCTGTTTATACTATTGTCGGCGGTCAGATTGCTTACGAACGCGGGAAATTGAATACAGAAGTTCGAGGTCAAGCGTTAACATTTGATTCCTAATGATTGGTGAGTTCGCGTCGTAAGCATTTCTTTAGCTAATTCGAGGACTGCGATCGCTTGCTCGTGGCTAACACTGGGAAAATGGTCTAGAAACTCATCAAGCGAATCCCCGGCTTCGAGATAATCAAGCAAGGTTTTCATCGGCACCCTCGTGCCAACAAAAACCGGGGTTCCCCCCAATACATCGGGGTCGCTATGAACAACAGACAATCTGGAAGTCATAGAAGCAGCTCTAATACGCTTATCTATTTTTCTAACACATTCTGAATACGATAAAGGAAAATGGAAAAATGACCCTTACGTTTGATCGCAATGTTTATATCAATCTACTGGCTGATGGCACCATCGATCTTTAATTAGACTGGAAATGAGGCTCGTTTATCTACCATAACGTGGTGTTTGTCCTGACCTAAAACAGCTAGTTTTCACAGAAACCCAGTTTCTTTGCCTACTATCAACTGTCAACTATCAACTATCAACTATCAACTATCAACTATCAACTATCAACTATCAACTATCAACTGGTAAGTAAATCTTTAATTGTGTGAGCCAAACAATTAAGACTATCCTCAAGATCGATTAATTGGAGCAAACCAGAGTCAGCTAATTGTTTGCCTCGCTCATCACAGTCAGGTTCCCCCCGCACCGCAGATGCTAGTTGATCTGCGGTTCTACCGCTACCAGCAACCACAATTACCAACCTGTTCGCCAACACGCTGTACAAAGCATCGCGAAAGGTAATTTCCCCACCATTGAGCAACACTGTAACTGAAGGATTGCCACCAGCTAACAAAGTCGCAACCGTCGCTAACCAAGGAGATTCATCACCCCAATCGTTACCGGGGATGGTGACAAAATGAGTATGATGTGGTTCTAAAGGTGCAGAATCTTCGGGAGGATTGGGATCGTTGGGCAATGCTATTTTTCCATCTGGGCTGACACCAATTAAAGGAAATGTTGCACCTATTTTGGTACGAGCTTCGCCCATTAACCGCATCACTCCCGCATCCGTACCCCCATCTACTACATAGGCTCCCAAACTTTCAGCAATCGGCGCTAATACCTGCACAAACAGTTCTTGGATAGCTAAAAAGCTAGCTTCGCTAATCTTACTAGCGCCCCCCACTACAACTAAAACGGGACGAGGCGTCTCAAGCCCGATCTGACTTAGAGCTTTGGGTAATTCTGCTGTTTCTAGGACTAGAATCGCTTCTGCTGTTTGTCCTGGGGTAAAGGTGACGCTAAAATGCTTTTCCATCGCGAGGTGTATTTTTTACTTTTGTCTCTAATATAGAGTGGCAGCTTGCCAGGTGAGCCATCTGTGATTCCCATTACTCAGATCTTGCACCGTGGCTCAAAACCGGGTTTATTGCAAATAGCTAAACTTGAAAGCCTAGATTTTTCGTTAAGAAACCCGGTTTTTCAATGCTTGTTGAGAATGGTGCAAGATGTGAGATGAACAATTAGCGATCCGCAACTCCAGATATGCCTATCCGCAGTATACAACCTGATTTTCCAAGGTTTTCTTAAGCGATCGCTAATTCCTGCCTCTAAAGGCATCTGCTTTCAGCTTCAAAACCACAAAAGAGGTTTCGTTAATTTGCATCCCGGCACATCTCAATATTATAGAAACATGAGAATGAATCTCATGCTCAACCGCCCTGAAATCGCTCGATTTTAGTATAAATGCTGGCTCGTCTATAGGTTCGCTCAGCTACAGATTTTTACGGAACAGAGAACGGGAAGATCAAATTTAAGCGAACTCAGGAGCAAAAATGGGTTAAATGTAAGGAGAAGTACGGAAAAGCTGCTGGCGACACTTCAGGGTACACGCTTGTCTTCATATTATCTTTAAAATACTGTGTTTGATTAAAAAATTTTTTTTGGTATAGTTAACAACACCAGAGGATATCTACCTAAAGCTAGATGCATGGACACCTTCCAGGATGCCTTTATCTCTTATGGAAGAGCTGATAGTAAAGCATTTGCCGTTAAGCTCTACCAGAACTTAAGCGATCGCGACCTTAATGTCTGGTTTGACTTTGAAGACATCCCACTCGGGGTAGATTTTCAAAATCAAATCGATGATGGGATTGAGAAGGCTGATAATTTTCTCTTCATTATCGCGCCGCATTCGATCAACTCGCCTTATTGCCGTAAAGAAATTGAACTCGCCCTCAAGTGCCGCAAGCGGATTATCCCGTTACTCCACGTCGAACACATTAACCGGGAAACTTGGCAACAGCGCTACCCCAAAGCCACAGATGCCGACTGGGAAGCCTACCAAGCTAAAGGCTTGCATTCGAGTTTTCCTAACATGCATCCAGAAATTGGCAAAATTAACTGGGTGTATTTTCGCGAAGGGATTGATGATTTTGACAAGTCATTTGCTGGACTGCTGGGAATATTTGAGCGCCACAAAACTTACGTACATAAGCACACTTACTTTTTAGCCAAAGCACTCGAGTGGGAACGCCAGCAGAATCAGTCGCGCTACTTGCTAGTTGGAGAAGAACGCCAGCAGGCAGAATCCTGGTTAAAAGTAAAATTCAAAAACGAACAACCGCCCTGTACGCCAACAAACTTGCATTGTGAGTACATCACCGAAAGCATCAAGAATGCCAACAACTTGATGACTCAGGTGTTCCTCTCTTATGCTCATGAAGATAAGACAGTGATGGAAAAAATCCGCAACAGTTTGCGGCGGGAAGGCTTCACTGTCTGGACGAATACCACCGATATTCAAACAGGGGAAACGTTTGAGAAGGCAATCGAACGGGGAATTGAACAAGCAGATAATATAGTCTATTTACTGTCGCCCGCAGCTTTAAACTCTGGCAGGAATGGGTAGGCTGGGCGGCTTTCGGCTTGAGTCAGGTGGTAGCGATCTCCGCGGCGTTGGAAGAATTTTTTGGTTATGGCGAGAACTACCGCAACTATCGCAATACTGCCGAAAGGTTAAAAATTGAGGGTTGGGAATTCTTTCAACTGACGGGCGCCTATCGTCAGTTTGAGACACATATGGATGCTTACACCACTTTTGCCGAGCGCGTCGAGCAGTATATCAAGCAAGATGTAGAAGGCTTTATTTCCAACTTGCAGGAAAGACAAACACAAGACAAACAGAAGACAGAAGAAACTGTCAAACAGAATGTCGAAAGTGCGATGGAAAAGCTCAACCAGCAGTTGCAGATACAAGCGCAGTTGGAAGCCAAGGTTAATCAGTTGGAAGAAGACAAGCGCAGTCTGGAAGCACAAAAGCAACAGTTGGAACAAGAGCTAAACGCTCTTGTTCAAAGTAATAGGGAAAAACCAGCAGAACCAGCAGCGGAATTGTTATCAGAACCAGCACCTGAAGTAAGTAACGTTGGCATAGATTGCCATGAAGAAGAAGATGGGAACAACAGCAGCGTCAACGGTAATTCAGCACAGTAGCTAAAAATCCGCAGATTCAACGGGGATAATTTGAGCTTGACGGCTGCCATCACTTGGCATCAGTGGAATTAAGTCATTGAGGCGATTGCTAGAGACCCAGTCCAGTAAACGAGGTTGACAGAAGCAATATGATGTGGGTGTATACATAGACCTCGGCAGGGCGAAGCATTCGGGAATAAAATGAGTTTGCAACCCCGATTAATTGTCGCCCGAATGCTTCGCCCCTACACAACAAATATTTTGTTCTTTTTGTCAAATCTTTCTACTGGACTGGCGCTCTAGGTGCTACGAGAACAACTACTGCAACTTGTGCCTGCTGCAAGTTCTGCAAACTGTTTATCGCAATCTACAGGCTGAGGCGATCTGGTGCATCACCGTTGTTATACCGCAACGTTGCTCTCTTGAACTAATACGTCCTCCTGCTGTCTAATTCGGTTCCAATCAATAACAGCTACCCACAGATTTTCATCTGTGGAATATTGCACAACTCCATCTACTTCCAACTCTTCACTGTACAGCGTCAGTTGTTGACCGTTTTGCAACCAGATTTTCTGGCGCGCCAAATCTTCAATAGTTCCAGTACAGTTCAAACGCAGACGACCTTGAGGATCGCTATTGTGAAAATCTGCAAAGACTCTTGGATTATTTGGGTTATCCATATTGTTCACCAACTTCTAGGTTTGCTTGGCTGGATTCCGAATAGTGGGGGTCAGCAAATTACTGATTTGTTCGGGAATTAAACCTGTTAAGGTTGCGTGATACGGACTCCTTCCAGAAGTACGAATCACATCAACTTCAGGGGGCGACAAGCAAGCTATAACCTATGAATCGTATAATTGCTATATCCAGAATTTGTAATCTATTCACCCAGAACTAGAAACCGGGTTTCTTGCTGCAAAATTAGATCGGCAATTCTCCTTTGGTAATAATTTGGGCTTGACGGCTGCCATCGGTTTGATAGGTCAAAGTAATTTGCAGATAATTCTGAGGTTGATAAGGCAATCTTTCTGCCCATTCAATAGCTACAATTCCTGGGATAAATTCGATGCCTTCCCAATAAGTTTCTAGATTCAATGCTTCAACTTCTTGGGGTTCTAAACGGTATAAATCTAGGTGATAAAGCGGAATTCTGCCTTCTGGATATTCATTAATTAAGGTAAAGGTAGGACTAGCGATCGCGTCTTTGATTCCCAATGCTTCACCCAGACCTTGAACTAGGGTAGTTTTACCGCTGCCTAAGTCTCCTTCTAATAAAATGACGCTACCCGGTGGGAGGGATTGAGCTAAATTGCGACCGAGTTCGCGCGTCGCTTCTGCGTCGGGCAAAATAATTATATCAGACTCTAGTTTCATGGCTAATTGCTCATAGCTAATTGCTAATTGTAAGAGCTATTAACTCAAGTTGCTAGTTAACTCAAGTTGCTAGTTATGAGGTCAAGCATTGTCGATCCCCCTAAATCCCCCTTAAAAAGGGGGACTTTGAATCCGGTGCTAGCCCCCCTTTTGAAGGGGGGTTAGGGGGGATCAAACCAACCA
>ERZ1066128.226-NODE-226-length-25418-cov-9.886646_pt1 | contig 25418 bp, 44 predicted proteins | sample MGYA00382775_ERZ1066128 | MGnify/ENA primary metagenome ERZ1066128 (study PRJEB33369, sample SAMEA5778358) | biofilm metagenome | biome: Industrial cooling water; feature: Water cooling tower basin; material: Biofilm | place: United Arab Emirates | collected...
CCTACCAGTTATGCAGCCAGCGCGTGCGCACCATGCTGCCGGGTAAGAACATCCCACTTTACTTTCATCCTTCGAAAAACCAGACGAATAGCCGGAAAATTCTGGTCGCGACCAAGGTGCTGGACTCACCTTTAAGTGTAGAGGATAAGATCGATGTGATCCTGGGTGCTACCACGCACGAAGTGTTGCATAACCTGTATACAAACTTCAGTACCCGTTTTGTTACCAGCCCGTTTCAGAAGGCCATACAAAACATCCTGGAGGATGAGCGCATCGAAACGCTGAGTGGCGATGTGTTTCCGGGCTATGCCCATCAGCTGGGTAAGCTCAAGTATTTCTATTTCGACTTTCTCTATCAGCCTCAGGATATCCCACAGAACGCGACTGAACTGTTTAACGCTTTTTTTAAGCTTGTCCGCTATCCCAAATACCTTACCGATGAGGTTATCAATCGGCATGAGCTGCTCCTCTCCGAAATCAAGGAGGTCCTGACGCCCTACCCAATGGAATTTTTTGAAGTGCATGAGGCGAGCCTGAAAATCACAGCCATTTTCGAGCGTGAGTTTGGAAAGCTTTCTTCACCAAATTCGTCAGGGGATCAATCCAAAGAGTCGGACGCGCAAGAATCTCCGTCAGAACCAGAAAGTGCAGCGGCCCGAGAGATCATGGATAAAATTGCGGAGGCCCTCGGACAACTGGCAAGTGCCATGGAGAAGGGAGCTGAAATTCATGTGGCTAAAATCATCGAGAAGGATGACCACATCGATGATATCCTTGCCGGTAACATGATCGTGGATCGCACCGCTAAAGTATTCACGCAAAAGGCCATCGTGGACATGGCCACCTACCAGCAGATCCGTAAGGAAGTTTTTCCCGCAGCGACTCTGTTGGCAGCACACCTGAATGTTTCTACTCGACCGGTGACGCGGACCATCACGGGCCTTCGGTCAGGTAAGCTGGACGCGCGCAAGATCGTGGACGCGGCCCTGGGCCGGGAGACGATTTACCGGCAAACCTACCGGCAGCAAGCCAGCATCATACGCCTGGTGCTGGCTATCGATGAGTCCGGCTCCATGAGTGGCGAAAAAATAGAACAAGCTCAGAAGGTGGCCATCCTTTTTGAAACGGCCGCTGAACTCTGCTCCGGCCGGCTGGAGCTATTCATCTACGGCTTCACCAGTGATATGCTCCATCTGCCGTCTGGTAATAACTTGCTTACCGTTTACCGCGAGAGCGGCTTTCAGAAGAGAGGAACATTGGGTAGTGTGAGTGCAAAACGCTCAAACCGGGATGGGGTTTTGCTACAAGCGATTGCCCAGCGTGTCCGCACTCAAACTCATGAACCGGCTCTGCTTTTTGTGATTAGTGACGGTCAGCCCAGCGGACTTGACTATGGAGGAGACGATGCCATTGAACACACCGCTGCTGTCGTAAAGGCCATCGAGCAAGATGGCTTCACCCCCGTCCAGATCGGCATCGACTCCAACCAGGAAATCCAGCAGCGCATGTACAAACGCTGGGTGAATTTTTCGAATCCCGCTGACCTGTCACGCCAACTCACTCACCTGCTGAAATCTAACCTGCCATCCATGGCGGCATGACCACGGTGGGCGGTGGGGAGGTTGGTCTGACTGGGGCTCTCTGAAAACCCGTATAAACTTCATCTATGAAAATAGCAGCAAACGTATTGCTGGCTTTCCTGGAACCAGTGTTCCGGTTTAGCCAAAAGAATCCTGTGTTCCCAATCCAGGAGTGTGTGTATTTGCGTTCCGAGGCGGGGGCGCTGACCGCTACCGTTATCGGGTCGGGTAATGGAATCAGGCGAACCTTGAATGTAAAATCATCTGATTTACCTATTGAAGTTGCTTGCCCGGTCGAAATGCTTCAGCCCACACTTCGTGAGTTGGGTGAGCGGGAAATCACGCTCGAACAAAGTGGCAACCACCTGGTGCTCACCGATGAGAACGGTTCCTACAAGATCAATGGTGAGTCTATCGCTGATTTTCCCCGGCTGCATACCCTGAAAGATCGTTTTGATACCTTCTCCCTTAATGGGCGGGCGCTGAAACGCGCCATTGATTCAGTGGTCTTCTCGGTAAGCTCCGATGAGCTGCGTCCGGCCATGTGTGGCATATACCTGGAGGCGGACAGCGCGGTGGTCAACAGTGTAGCCACCGATGGCCACCAGATTGCGGTGCGTAAAAACGAGGAACTAAAGCTCCCCTCCTCGATCATCCTCCACCGTGAGAGTGCCAGGCTTTTGTCTACAATCCTGGATACGGATGCGATTGACTGCCAGATCCAGGATAACAACCTGGTGATCCGCACATCGGATACTGAGGCGTTCGGTTTGCTGGTGAGCGATACCTTCCCCGCGTATAAGATGGTGATGCCTTCTTATGAGGCGCCTTGCCGGGTGATGATCCCCAAGGCAAAACTTACCGGGTCGGTTAAGCGTGCCGGTGTGTATTCGGATAAAAGCCAGCGGGCAGTTGTCCTTGAAATCACCGGTCAGAGCATGCGGGTAATCTCCCGATTTGAGGAACAAGAGCGCACCAGTGAAGAAACACTTTCCGTGGATCACAGCGGACCTGACATGAAGATCGCATTCAACACCGAACGGTTGTTGCAGGTGATCAGTGCCACACCGGTTAGTGATAAGGAAGATGTCGTGCTGGAATTTGATGCACCTAACAAAGGTGGTTATGTGCGCGCTGAGAATGCTCCCGAGTTTAAGAGCCTGCTCATGCCACTGCAAATTGCGTTGTAGAAAAAAGGGGGCTTGCCCGAACAAGCCCCCACCCAACTTCACCCTGCAAGCAGGAGCCCCACGTCCCTTGAACTTGCTTTTGGTTCGGTCTTCCCGCGAATGTATTAAGCAGAATTGGATTAACTAACTGACCGTCACGAGTCGTTCTTCTCCCCCTTTTTACTGACGCACAGACACTTAGACACCTAAATCGAATCGTCATAGTTCAATTAACCGCTAATTTTTTTTTGCGATCAATTGCGTGATGTGATATTGAAAGACGCTTGCCCCCTGATGGGGTTGCGTTTTATTGAAACTTTTTCTCCCTGATAATCAGCACTTTAGGCATCGCTGGCAAAAATAGTACTTAAATTTTCAGCTCAAATTGAGGTAGCCTTGTCTATATCAGTAGAGCGCGCAGGCGCGAGGTCCAATTTAATAGGTTTAGGTTATCTTGAAGGGGAGCAGCCGGTAGCAATACCGGCTTCTCTTTTTAACTGGGTTGACAAAGGAAGCCGGTAAGTTTAAATTGAGCATAATCGTAACGCACCAGGTAATCTATGGATGTTCTGATTAATGGTAAGAAGCCAATTTTCCATTTTGTGGTAGACCACGAAAAACATGGCCTGACCTTTGAGTCTGCGCGAGCCCAGGATGTTGCAAGAGAGTATGCGGTGCTCGCCGATGAGCACGCGAATGCCGGCTTGATCGTGTATGCAAAATTTGGGGATAAATGGGATCCAAACCCTTGGTCATCCCGCTTTCTGATTCGTGAATTGCTGGATCAACTCAATATCAAACTACCTCCAATCAAACAAGTCTCAAACACAAGATGACGAATAAAGCTTACCGTTACTCCAGTTTTTTCCTGTTGCTGTTACTGCTAACAGCATTCGTTCCACCGCAAGAACTTTCGGGCCGCGTTGTGGCCGTGCTGGATGGAGATACAATTGATGTACTGCGATCGGATAACACCTCGGTACGAATCCGATTCAACGGCATCGATGCGCCTGAAAAGGATCAACCCTATGGCCAAAAATCAAAAACCCATCTATCCGGACTGGTTTTCAATCAGACGGTGCGCGTTGAATACTCATCAACGGACCGGTACGGACGAATTCTTGGTGATGTGTTCGTTGGGGAAACCAAGACAGCTTTATGGGTCAACAAAGAAATGATCGATGCAGGCCTGGCCTGGCACTATAAGCAATACAACAGTGACGACCGCCTGGCCCTGGCTGAAGACGCTGCCCGCCAGGCCAAGCGCGGACTATGGGCCGGCCCCGGGCCGATCGCGCCCTGGGAATGGAGAAAGAGTAAACGTTAGACCATTGACGGATTAAACCTACTCAAATGGATCCTGTAAAAACCAACGAAGATTTTCAAACAGTCGATCAGCGTATCACCAGGCAAATCCTCACCAAATTTGAGGGCGAAATCGTGGAGCAATCCTGTGGTTATTGCTACGGGAAAGGGTGCCCGGACTGTGATCACACCGGGGCAATTTCAATTGAGTACTAATAATGAAGAGGCTCGGGACTGGCAAATACCTCTACCGGGGACATGTGTTAAAAAACCATGGCTATTATCCCCCTGATCGGGCAATCGCATGGGAAGCCATTGACCTGGTGAGTGGCCAGGTGGTCAACCGCGCCACTAGCCGGTCGGCCCTAAAGGGACTCCTGGATAATGAACTTGGTGAGCCCTCTGCCAATCCCATGCTCATAAAGCTACGCACCCGGTGGCTGAGGTGGATCGGCTCTGTGTGCCGACCAGACAAAGACACATGGACTGATTTGTTAAACACAAATTGGAGCCAATGGCCCGGTACAATCCTTACCAAAAACAAACAGCAATTCACGCCAATTCACTGGAAAAACGCAACGCGAGATCAGGTTAAATCTTTCTTTCAAAGCGCGATACAACTGGCTGACCTGGAAGACCTGTTTAAACTCGACGGTCTATTCTGCCAACACCGATTCTATAAGAGGCTACGTAAATGAAATAATGCTATGGGTAAGAAAACCAAAACGGCCACAGCCGACCGCCACACCACCGCTTATATCCGGATACAGGAAATTCGTACAGGCACACAACTGCTTTACAAGGTTGACCAAACATGGATGCCCACTACTTTAGACTGGCAGGACCTACGCTGGATGCAGGAGCGGCCGGAAGAATTCCTGGCGGCTCACCGGCCCATCACGCTCACTGAAGATGTTGTCCTGGCCATACAGCGGAAAAGCAAACTGGATACGGGCGCGGAATTCGACATGATCCCGGCACGCAGCGAACGATTTGAAAACACATTCCAGTCGCGGACCCTGTCGGGTGATCAAATTCTCATTCTCACGCCCCACTACGAGAAGCAAACCATAGGTAAACGCACAGTCAAAAACCTTTTGCCGACTCACTTTGATTGTGCGCTCCATGACAGCCGCCTGCTAAAACGCATCCAACTGCATATTCCCGGGGGCCTACAATACTTTCATCAGCTTCAAAATCTGGTTTATGCACTTGCGCAAGTGGAGTATAGAATGGACACGAAGTTTGTTGTTTAGGCTCGATTGGTTGCTGTTGGGGTTGTGTCCCAACCGAGTGTTGTGGGGTTGCTCATTCCCTTTTTGTCACGTTGGCCCGCTTGTGGTTGAGAAATACCACACATCCGGGGGTCTGGTGGCCTGGCAGGATAGCATAGCCCGAAAGGGATGATAAATGCGTCCCGATCTGTCGGGGAGATCGCGGGTTAAAGCCCCGCCCTGCCTTTGGTTGACTATCAAATCCTCTTTTATGATAACATTCGATGCGATTGAACAACAGGTGAGGGATTTTCTATCCTTCGCTAAAGAGAAAATTCAGCGGGCGCGGGCCGGAAGCTGCGTCAAAGCAAACCGCGAGATCATCACTATCGAGCAAACAAAAGCCGACTGCTATGCGCAGTTCCTGGTCTACTTAAAAGAGCTTCGTACATACAGCCAGCTGCAAAAACAAGCGCGACTGCCTAAGTCTAAAACTATTGCATTTCTGCAAAACCAGCTGGTCTCGGAGGCGGACGCCCACTTCTCCCCTGAAGAGCGGGCAGAGGCTAACAAGCATATCCAGGTGGCCATTGATTCTCTGGCCGCCCTCGATGAGATTGACACGGCTTTCGAGTTGGTCCGTGTGGGTGCTGATGGGCTCTCTCCGCAAGCGCGCGCGGCCGTAAACGCGGCATGGGTCAAAGTCCGCGATATCACCGACCGGATGAATGGCCGTAAGCTTAAGGACTGTGTCGTGGGGGTTTGATCTATACGTAAAAGCCAAACGTTCTTCACCAAAATGGGGGCACGGAATAAAAAGTCTCGGGCGAGCCGAAACTACATGTTCGCCAATTTCAATGGCCAACGATTCATGCTTGAAACGGGCCCATTCCAAACAATGAATGTGGTTTACAAGACAAAGAAAAAACTGCTCGCTGGAAAACTTTCAATCCCAAACATGCCCGATCGCGGGAGCCGGACAACTATATTGATCACCTGCGGTGAAGACAGGTTAGATTTTTCCTGGATATAGGCCACCAAATGTGATGCGCCATGAAGCCCAATACCCCTCCTCCCCTGATCCACATCCGCTACTGTCGATGGGGTGGCCATCCGAAGGATAATAGATTATGGGAAGGCGTTGTAGGCAGACCCGGAGATGGCTTGACCATGGGTGAGGGTTGGGACTATGACAGCAAGAAGAACCTTATTTCCAAATGCCGGAAACTCGGCTATGCCTACCAGGTTCACCGCTACAAGCGGACCGGGGGATACGAGGTGGTCGAGACCTACGAGCCATAGACATGTTTAGGCGGTTGGGGCATCCCTATCTTTCCTTTTTTGGCATATCTGCCTATCCTTTCTAAAAATCAATACCATGGAAACCCAGTGGTGTGAGCGATGCGGAGAAAAGCTCAATCCCCGAAGGATTGTCTGGCTGGAGCTGGATCAGAATACCGGTAAATACCATCGCCCAGAAAAATTTCCAGCGGGCGCCACCTCGCAAGGTGCGTTCGCGTTCGGAACAGCCTGCGCGAAAACTCAGTTGGCCGAAGATCAATCAACCTAACTATATGGTAGACATTCAACTCCCCCTTCCATTAGAGATGTTCCAGATCACCGGGGTTAGCGAGGTACGAACCGTTTACCACTCTCGCGGGATCCGACCTGAACAACGGCCGAAGGTTACGTCTAGCCGGGATCTCTACAAGCTGTTCATCCAGCTCTATAAGCACGGCATGATTGAGTGTCGTGAGGAATTTTATTGTCTCTACCTGAATCGAAGGCTGCGGGTTACGGGATGGAAACTTGTTAACATCGGCAGTCTCGACTCCACAACCGTTAATGTTCGCGATATCATCAAGGGTGGCCTGGATACCAATGCTGCCGCCCTGGCGATTTGCCACAATCATCCTAGCGGAGAATTAACCCCTAGTAATAATGACAGGAAAATCACTACCCAAACCAAAGAGGCAGCGCGCCTCTTTGATATGGACCTGATTGACCATTTGATCGTTTCACCATTTAGCTACACCAGTTTTGCTGACGAGGGTATCCTATGACAACCACAAATTTCAACCACGCCCGAATGGAGGCTGATATCAAGGGCCTTCACTGCCTGGATAATGGGCGCTACTGCGTGTGCCTGCACGAAAACTCAGTTGGCCGAAGATTATAACCAATCCCCTCAGATTTAGTTATGAAGGCGCTCTATTGTCTGGATATACAAAATCAGATGTGTGTTCGCATACCAAACGCCCGTGGAACTGGTTTCCTGGTTGCGGCAATGGGCGGCCACCACTACAATACAAGTTCTGAACTGTTTGCCGCTGCACTAAAAAGCGTAGGTCATGAACAGGTCGATACATGTGACATCGATGGCTATCTGTCTATCCCTCAGAATCCTGATACTCTCATGAATCGTCAACAGCGGCTGGCTGATGCACAAATCATCCAGTCGGCTCTCCAGATCGTCTTCCCAAGGATCACCGAGTGGGTTGAGGTTAGTTTTGACGTACTATCTTCCAGAGTGCCCAACATAACTCCTTGATACAATATCCTATGACAACCACAAATTTCAACCACGCCCGGATGGAGGCTGAGATCAAGAGCCTTTACTGCCTGGATAATGAGCGCTACTGCGTGTGCCTGCGCTATGGCGTATTTGGTGTCTTCCCGCTCGCTTATGCCACCGAGAAGGCCTACGCGATTGTCTGTGTAACAATTTAAACACTTTCAGCCTAACGCACACTTGAATGACACAGCCGCTCGTAATTTATGGCCCCCTGGAGGGCGCCGATGATGGATATGACTCCTGCCCAATGGGCACTTACAACTAACCTTATGGAAAAGATCATCCCTCGCCTGCCCCACCAGGTATTTGTATTCGGATCGAACCGGGCCGGACGCCACCGGCTGGGAGCCGCTCGCGATGCAGTTCAGTTCGGGGCACGCTATGGCCAGGGTGAAGGCCTGATGGGCCAGACGTACGGCATCCCGACTAAAGATGAGAACATCCAAACCTTGCCACTCTCAGAAATCCAGATCCATGTCAGGCGATTTATCGATTTTGCCAACCAACATCCCGAGCTTGAATTTCTGGTCTCCCCGATCGGCACAGGTTATGCGGGCTACACGCATCTGCAAATAGCACCTCTTTTTCGGGAGGCGCTCGGTAAGGGCAATATCAAACTACCTGAACCCTTCCTGGCTATATTAAAAACTTGACGCGTGCGCGTCTGCTGGGGCGGTGGGGAAAAGACCTGCACCTGGCTGCTGCTGTCTTCTATTATTTGATTTCTTACTAATTCAATTCTATTTCTATGTTCGTTGTTAATCGTGATGGTCAGAAAGAAAAGGTTCGTTTTGATGAAATTCAGGATCGAATCTCCGCGCTCTGTGGCGGGTTGAGCTCGCTCATTAACCCGGGGATGATTACCCAGAAGGTGATCAACGGCCTGTATGATGGGGTCACTACTGAGGAGCTTGATAACCTGGCGGCTGAAACGGCCGCGATGATGACCACTCACCACCCTGACTATGGAAAGCTCGCTGCCCGTATTGCAGTTTCAAATCTTCATAAGAACACTCCGGAAGCCTTCTCGGAGGCGATGGGTATCCTGGCCAACTACGCGGACCCTAAGACCGGACAACCCGCTCCGCTGATTTCTGAGGAGACCTACCAGATCGTCCAGAAATACCGGGAAACACTCGATGAGGCCATCGCGCACGACCGTGACCTGGAATACGGTTACTTCGGATTCCAAAACCTGGAGCGGTCCTACCTGATGAAAGCCGGTAAGCGCATCGTGGAGCGTCCTCAATACATGCTCATGCGTGTTGCCATCGGTATCCATGGGGATTCCTTGCGCGATATTTTGACCACCTACGAGCTACTCAGTGAGAAGTGGTTCACTCACGCCACTCCCACCCTTTTTAATGCCGGCACGCCCCGGCCTCAAATGTCGTCCTGCTTCCTTTTGACGATGAAGGATGATAGCATCGATGGGATTTACGATACCTTGAAGAACTGTGCGAAGATCAGCCAGTATGCCGGTGGTATCGGCCTGGCTATCCATAACATCCGCGCTAAGGACTCCTACATCCGGGGAACCGGTGGAAAGTCCAACGGTATTGTGCCCATGCTGCGTAACTTCGACATGACGGCCCGCTACGTTGATCAAGGTGGGGGTAAGCGCAAGGGTTCGATTGCCATCTACCTGGAGCCCTGGCACGCTGACATCTTCGAATTCCTGGAGCTGAAGAAGAACCACGGCAAGGAGGAGATGAGAGCCCGTGACCTGTTCTATGCGTTATGGATTCCGGATCTGTTTATGGAGCGCGTGGAGGCTGGCCAGATGTGGTCCCTGATGTGCCCCAATGAGTGCCCGGGACTGTCAGACTGTTATGGAGAGGATTTTGTGCGCCTCTACGAAAAGTATGAGGCTGAGGGCAAGTTTCGCAAGCAGGTCCCGGCCCAGGAGTTATGGGCTGATATCGTAGCCTCCCAGACGGAGACCGGTACCCCCTACATTCTTTACAAGGACGCAGCCAATAAGAAGTCCAATCAAAAGAACCTGGGAACAATCAAGAGCTCCAACCTGTGCACGGAGATCATGGAGTACACCTCCCCCGATGAGATCGCGGTTTGCAACCTGGCGTCCCTGGCTTTGCCGCGCTTCGTGCAAAACGGTGAATTCAACTTCGTGCGGCTTGTTGAAGTAACCAAGGTTGCCACGCGTAACCTGAACAAGGTTATCGACCGGAATTTTTACCCCGTACCGGAGGCTCGCCATTCCAACATGCGCCACCGCCCTATTGGACTGGGCGTTCAGGGATTAGCTGATGTGTTCATGCTCCTGGGTATGCCCTTCGATAGCCCTGAGGCCCGCAAACTCAACCGCGATATTTTTGAAGCAATCTACTTTGGGGCTATGGAGGCCTCCATGGAGCTCTCCCGTACCTACGGACCGTATGAAACATTCAAGGGAAGCCCTGTGTCTAAAGGCATCTTCCAGTTCGATATGTGGGGTGTGAAACCATCTGACCGCTTTGACTGGGAAAGACTCAAGTACGAAGTGATCCAGCACGGTGTGCGTAATTCGCTTCTGGTGGCCCCGATGCCCACGGCATCCACTTCGCAGATCCTGGGTAACAATGAATGCTTTGAGCCCTATACGTCCAACCTGTACAACAGGCGCACGCTGGCCGGGGAATTCATTGTGGTTAATGAACACCTGATGGCTGACCTGGTGAAGCTTGGGTTGTGGAACGAAAACATGCGGCAGGCAATTATGGCCGCTAACGGCTCGATCCAGCAGATTGCCGGGATTCCAGACCACCTGAAGGCGATATACAAAACGGTTTGGGAAATCTCCCAGAAAGCGGTCATCGACATGTCGGCCGACCGGGGGGCATTCATCTGCCAGAGCCAGAGCCTGAATATCCACCTGACTAACCCCACGCATGGCAAGATATCCTCCATGCACTTCTACGGGTGGAAGGCCGGCCTGAAGACGGGCATGTACTACCTGCGCACTACGGCAGCTGCTGACGCCATCAAGTTCACGGTGGACAAGACTGTGGCGGCTGCACCGGTGGAGAAAACCCGGGAGGAGGTACTGAGCGCGATCGCGTGCTCGCTGGAGAACCCGGACGCGTGCGTGGCCTGCGGGAGTTAATTTCAAAAAGTCTCAATTGATCAGTGATGATTGCTCAAGCCTTAGAGATGATCCACGCCCATACCGGGCTGAGCCTGACGTTATGCGACTACTTCCCTGGCATACGGGAGTACAACGGGCGACCGTATTTCAATGTACTGCTCAGTGAGCGGAATTCTGAGTCGGGTGAGTATACCCGGCTGCAGCGTTTCGCTCAGCAATACAACCTCATACAGGTTGAGCCAAATGGAGTTAGTCGTGTGGCGGTGTTTTTGAATGGCCACGTATGAGCATCGAATACAAGGGCTACAACATCAGCCCTTCCTCCCCCACGGGCGGGAGTGCCGGCAAGGGAAAGGCGCGAACGCGGACCATGCGCGTGACCAAGGACATGGGCGGTGGCGGCTACCTGCTTAAGAAGCAGGTACGCTTCAGCCCGCTCTCCGAGGCGAGCCGGCTGAAGGCGATCGAAAAATGTAAGGCCTTTATTGACGGGCTTTCTTCTTAGGTGATTTCGATGTGTTTGGGCTGGGTAGTCTGGATGTATCAATGAGTACAAATCCGATCATCATTGCATCATAGTACTTTTCCTGGGGCAGCTCCGGGGAGCCCGATTCGATTTTAGACAACTCCTCTCGTGTAAGCCTGAACATCGTAGCTACAAATTTGGGGGTGTACCCCATCGCAAGCCTGATGGCTTTTAGCTTTTTGCCGGTCCGCTCATTGGCTACCATCAATTCCGCTTTTGTCATCGTTTCCATACTCTTCGTTGGTTTGATAGTTTAATGTAGCCAATGAAAATACCCATAACAAGAACATTCATCTTTTCTTAGTGCGGTTGGGGTTCGATTCCTCGTCAGGTTGGTCTACTTATTCACCTTCTTATCAAACCTTAAATTATGACCCCCGCAGAAACAACCGAGCGCATCGAGAAAATTAATGCCATTCTGGCTAAGTGCGACCAGTTCGATTCCTTGCGACAATCCTGGGGGGTGCCCGATAAGGGCAAGTCTTTCCGGATGGCGCAGCATTTCTTTTTCATGGCCATCCTTGAAAGTCTGGATACCGACCCGATCGTTCACTTCTCTCTTCTGCGCCACGGCAGCGTGCGGGAGGCGGCCATGGAAACAAAAGCCGCCCTTGAAAAGGATCTTGCAAAACAGACGCAACCTGCCTAGTGATGAAACCCAGTTTACACACCGGCAAAATCTATCCCTGTGAGGAGAATGCTTTGCCTCTCTCATCTGCCTTTCTTGGCTTTTTTCACGGCCGGAGCGCCCCAGACGAAGTGATGCTGGACTGGGGTACAAACGGCCCAATCCTGGGGCCGATCGAGATGCTTTCAGTGAACCTGTCTGAAAACACAATTCAGATCAAGGGCGTAAATGGCAGTCAGATGGTGATACCGGTTGCTGACGAGATGGCCGCGCTGGATGGCCGCCACTACGGAGATTTCACATTTTTCACGCGAACACCTATTCTCAATAGTGAGAAGACACTGGCCACCAGCTTACCGGCTCCCATGTCACCCCTCGACCAGCAGCCTGGCCCGGTAGCTAACGGTATCTACATTCGCTTGTACAAGGGTGAGGCCTTACACCAGGTGATCGGTCCTTTATCAGGCATTCATACCACCTACTGGAACCACATTCGAATCGGGGTGAATGATCACTGGGAGGATATCGGCTTCAATGAAGACTCGTTAATCGCCAAAGAGCAGATCACACGGTTAGAATACGTGATGATCAACTCCTGATACTCCGATGCGCCCAATTCCAACTGTTCAGTTAAATGCCCTTGCTGATTGCCTTGCGCTGGGCTCATTAAGCCGCCCGGTTGATCCTGCTACCGGCCGCCTTGGCTCTTTCAATTACACGGGTTCCAACTCTGCCGAGTATGACTCGGCTAGTATTAATGCTTTGATCCGGAGAGGTGTATTAAGTGAGGTTGAGTACAATCGAAACGGATACCCAGTTAAGGTTGTGGCTAATCCTGACCATGTGCTGGTGCGCTCGATACACTACCTGGGCAAGCGCGTGACCTGGGCTCGCAATGAATACACCCCGCAGGTTACCGGATTTGGTTTTACTAAAGACGGCCGCCTTCGCTTCATCTACCATGCCGGGTCGTATTACTCCGCATCTGTTTCTGAAATAACAGGCCTGGCATCTGATGAAAAAATCTGACCTCCCCTCAAGCTGGCAGAAGATCCTTCGCACCAGGGACATTGCCACTAAACGCAGGTTATTCAGTAAGCTTCCTTACGATGACCGGCATTATCTGTTTCGCAGGCTGTACCGTGGTTCGGTCTGCAGTGTTGATGCTTCCCGGCCGGAACGCCTTAGCCTCTCAGGTGCCGGTCCCCGGCTTCAAAGGTCCAATACGTATAATCTCTACATCTACCTGCGCCTGGATGGACTTCATCATCTCTGGATTCCCCGAACTGAATTCTCAAATATCCCCCACGAAGATGAGGTGCTAAAGATTGTAGCCAGGGAATTTCCCTCTGTACGTAAAGTTGAACTGACCATCAAAAACTAGGTCAGCAGTTGGGCGATTGCTTTTCTATCCACGGCCCGATTACTTCCTTTTTGTTATATGACTCTTACTGCCGATTCATCCATTAAGTTCCCCTCTCTGGGCCAGCCTGTGCATGCCATTCTGGATGGCGCCTGGACTGCGGGTGAGACGATCAGTGAGGCCTCACCAAGCCCGGTACTGAGTAACCCCTCACGAATGGTGATTCGCGTCCGGTGGGAGGATGGGGATGAATCAATTGAGCCACTGGATAAGTTGGTCTATTAACTACTGCTATGACACAACCTCTTCGTTTAACCAAACGCGAGATGATCGCCACTATCCTTCGGGAGTTGAAGGCCTCGGCTACAATGAACAACCGGTTCTTTGATGCAGGCGACATGTTTTTCACGCTCGCCTTCCGGGAGGTTCCCGAACTTATCTCCATTCTGGCCGCGTGTCGCGTCCAGGCTGTACATGCTCCAGATGAGGAGGAACTTCGACTAAAGTATTAACGCAGCCGTCCATGTCAACTCAATCGTCTTCCGCCAGATTTCCCCGTTATGTGCGCGTGTATGATAACGGAGGCAAAACGCTAGATCGTTATACCGTGGTCTTCACGGGTCGCTATAAAAAGCGAGTCGGTGAATTCATTTATCTGGGCATGAGCACCCAACCCTTTTCCCCTATGGGTTTTGGTCAACATGGTGGTAGTGATACCCTTATCGACCGACCCGGCTATGCTCACCTGGGCAAGAAAATAAGCTTCTCAGACTTGCCCGATGACTGTCAGCGCTGTGCACTAACCACATATTCAACCCTCTGGAAAACAAAATAATTCATGAAAAGCGTTGTCTCTTATCCTGAGCGCGGCCCCTATGGAAAGTCAAACTACCGGGGTAATACCAGCGGCCTGATTATCAAAGATCTCATTGAACATTTCCGGCCGGGGCTGCTGGTTGATGTGTGTGAGGGGTCCGGAACTTCCGGTGAGGTGGCCCGTGAGATGGGTGTACGCTACATCGGCCTGGATTTGCATAAAGGTTTTGATTTTACGCGTGACAGCGTCCTGGCCGCCATTGGCGGGGAGCCGGCCGACATGGTCTTTTCCCATCCGCCCTATCACTCCATGATTGACTACGTGGCTGAGCGTAAAAAACACGGCCTGATGGTTAATACCAACGAACAAGACCTTTCGCGCTGCCTCAGTGTGGAGGAGTTCATTGAGAAGGCCCAGTTGATGCTCCTCAATCAACGGGAAGCCACCCGGGCCGGGGGTGTGTACACGACCCTGATCGGAGACTTGCGCGCAGGTGGCAAGTACTACTCCTTCCAGTCGGACTTTATCAAGCTCCTGCCCAAAGATGAGCTTCTCTCGGTGGTTATCAAGCAGCAGCACAACATGATGAGTAACTCGCGCCACTATGCCGGCAAGTTCATCCCCATTACACATGAGTACCTACTCATCTGGGCACGCAAGCAGGTTACACTAGCACAAGTCGCATGGAATAAAGCCAGCGAGCTTCAGAATGGTATCCATAACACCTGGAGGAATTTCGTGCGACTTGCCTTAATGAACTGCGGAGGAAAGGCTGATCTTGCAACTATCTACAAGCAGGTTGAACAAATCGCTGCAGAGAAGGTTCGAAGTAACACGAACTACCAGGCAAAAATCCGGCAGACGTTACAGCATCACTTCGCCAATGTAGAGCGTGGGGTCTGGGCGGTGGCTGCTTAAAGAGTCATACTTAACACCTATGTTAATTTGCTTGACCGTCAGGTTGGGGCTGTACAAACCTTTTCGCTAAGTCATTCCTGACTTCCTCCACTTTAAATTGCGCGTATTCGTCTTTCAGAACTCGCTGACATTTGCCTTTTAAGTCGTTTAATCCACCCCTATTTCAACTAAAGTCGTTTAATGATGAAGTGATGTTTCGTTAGTAAGTCGTTTAATCCGATTCTGAAATCCGCGTCCAATCGATGATTTAACCCTGTGCGGTGGGGTCAGCTCTCTTTTCGATTAGTCGACTTTGGCTCTAAAGGTCTTAAACAACTTTCAAATCCGATTTTATGCACAGGCCAACTGTTGTCTCTCTTTTTTCAGGTTGTGGGGGTACTGATTTAGGCCTCAGTCAGGCGGGCTGCGAGGTTGTGGAGTCGGTTGAATATGACCCGGAGGCGTGTGCTACGCTTCGCGCGAACTTCACACACCGCGTGTGCGAGAAAGATATCCGCCAGGAGCTGGTTAAAGACCGCCTTGATGCGGATGTGTACTCCCTCACCTTCCCCTGTACGAAGTACTCCACCATTGCTGATATCCACGGCACGCGCACCGGAGATGATCTCTTCCTTCATGCTTTCCGAAATGTGGTACTAGCCAAACCGGAGGCCTTTTTCTGTGAGAATGTGGTTGGAATGAGGCGTTTCAAGGTTGTCATGGAGGCCTTCACCAAACTTCCGGACTACTACACGCAAGTCTTTTGCCCACTGGATGCCTCAACCTGGCTGCCACAAAAGCGCGCGCGGTTAATTCTGATCGCCACACGCAAACCCTTTCCTATCCAGGCTCCAGCTCCCAACATTCGCAGGCCCAAACTGGCTGACCTGTTGGACCGGGAACCGCAGGTAGAAATTCCTGATTACGTTCTGGCGCGGCTCAACGGAAAATACCGCGACAGGCCGATCATCTCGGACCCAGAGAACCCGCACGAGCTGGCTCCCACCTGCGTGGCACACTATCATAAGGACCTGTCTACACGCATGGTCCGCGACCGAAATCACCCTTTAAAAATTCGACCGTGGACGCCACGCGAATTTTCGCGTCTCCAGGGATTTCCCGACACGTTCAAGTTCCCGGTCTCAGACCGGCAGATCTATAAGCAGGTCGGCAATGCTGTCCCGGTGGATATGGCCCGCTGGATTGGTCAGCAACTGGTCGCTTACTTTAACCGCGATACCCGCTCATGACGCTCACCACTCAACAGGCCTTTAAGGCCACGCTCCGGCCCGAGGACCTGCCCCTGGAATTCTACCATGGCGACTTCCTGTACAGTAAGTGGTTTGATGGGCTCTTTCACGTCCATCCCAAAGATACACCCCGGCCGGTGGATCCGTTTTATACACGGCCTGTCAGCCTGTCTTCTATCCCACAGGCGATTGAACTGCTGCTGTCAGACCGAAACCCGGTGATAGTTGAGCTTGCGCGCAAACGTGGGTTTGAGATTTGACATCGTCAGCTTTCAAAAACAATGTAAGTGGGGTCCTTTGCTGTTGGGGTTTGAGACTTCTGTCCCTCCTCCTTTAGCGCCTCCTGTTCTCTTATGTCTGAATACATTCTCACCTTCGAGAAGGGCGGAAAAACCACGTCCGTCCGCAAGCTCCTCAATCCCGCGCTGGCCGAGTGGTCAAAAACCTGGGCGGCTGCGCGGAAGGCTGACAGGCATGGCGTGCGCCTGATCGGTTGTGAACTGATCGCGGGTGTATCATCTAAAGATTTCCTCAACGTATAAGGTCGTATCCATGTCCAAATTCACAACCCGGCAGGCCAGTAAGTACGGAACCAGCATCATGAAAGATGAAGAGGTGCTCCTGTTCAGTCAGGTGGCCATCGACAATGGTGCGGATGTTGAGACCGCCCTGGCCGACATGCGTATGATTGACACCCTATTGTATGCCGACCGTCTCCAAAAAAGTGTTGGCTGTGTCGCCAGGCGCACCAAGGCGGGCTACCACCGAAAGGGCTCGGACTTCTACACGACCATGGACCGCGTCCTGGAGGGCAGGTTAAATGGGCAATTTGATCCACAATGAAAACATTGGTTATACATCCGATCGACCCAACTACTGACTTTCTGTGTGATTCTTATCGCGGTATGGATTTTACGATCTTCCGCAAGGTCCCGGGGCGCAGGGCGCTGCGAGAGTCAATTCGGGAACATCAACGCATTGTTATGCTCGGTCACGGCACTCAAAAAGGCCTACTGGCCAACGAGCGCCTTGTAATCGATAGTAAATGGGTCAGTGAGCTTCGTGGTAAACTCTGCATTGGTATCTGGTGCTATGCCAAGGTCTTCTTTAACAAGTATGATCTACACGGTTTTGCGACCGGAATGGTTGTTTCCGATTTTCAAGAAGCTATTGACTATTCCGTGAAGGCTTCACTTGATGAGATTAATGAGTCCAACCGCCTGCTCTCTCATGCAATTCATCACATACTCCTTAAGGAGAATGATTGTGAGCCTCTCTATGAGTTCCTGCGGGTCTACTCCCAAGACACAAACCCGGTAGTTACCTTCAACACCTCTGAAGTCGTGCTGTGATTCGTGGCTGTTGGGGTTTGTCCCATTTTGAGCTAGTGTTCTTTCTCTGATATGAATATCAAAACCTCTGATATGGCAGATCTGCGCTCGGAATTAATCGTAGTTGGTGAGCATACCCTAGCTGTCCGTGAGGCGGGTAAGCCATTTGCGGGTGTGCTCGCCACCACCGACTTTCTTACCCGCACCGGGGAGAATATCTACCTTGGCGTTAAGAGTGTCCGGCTCGCCTCTGAGGCCGACTTCGACCGGTTTCGCGTCCAGTTCGAGTCTTTCAAAAATCAACCCTCGTTGTTCAAATTCACTTCCTAACTTCGTACTATGAAACCAGTTCATGTTCGTAGTCAATACGACTACACCCTGGAGGGAGAGCTCCTCTACCTGGAGGACCTTAACGGTGACAAATCCCTGACCAATGACATGGAGAATGCCCTTACGGAAATCTCTTTGAATGAAGGCATCGATCTTGATCGGCTATCCTCCTTGAAAATAATGTACCGCGATTCGATGGGCCAGTGGGATGGGGTGCGGGTTACCTTGCGTAAGGATGATTTGCTTGGGGCTGAAGTCACTTCCATTCAATCGGTTGATTTCTTCTCCCTGGGCGGCACTGATGACTTTGAGACAGCGAAGTACAAACGCCTGGCACAAGACTAAATCCAATTCAAAATCAAACGACCATGACCAAAATACAAGACCGTAATGAATTGATCCTCACTGAGGCAGCCCGTGTGTTTATCAAGGAAGATTCGGCAGAAACCTTGTCACAGGTGGTGAGGGCAATGTGGAAAATGCTCCGCCAGCATTCCGGGCTTCTCGCGCACCAGGCCATGATCACGCTCCCGGACGGCACCCGCTACAGGCTGCAAACGCGGCTTGATTATATAACCTGGACACTGTCTGAACTTTCACTGGCCATCTGGGAGGAGGACTCCCGCCTGCAGCATCTCATTAAAGAGTACAAGGGCCTGCCGGCTGCCGATGATGGACATTTTGATTCAGTGGCCTTGAACCGGTTGTGGATACGAGCTGCCCGTCAATACTTGGGGGAGCATACCGATACGCAGGTTCTGGAAATCTGCCGGATGGCGATGGACAAGCAAATTGTTCATTCAATGGGTCAAGATCCAATTCATGGACTGCTTATCTCAGACACTAACGGTGAAAATGAATTCTCTATCCTCACTCAGGAGTGGTGTGAGTCGATGACGGTTGAGGAGTTGCACCACATCCTTTGGCGGGATGTTGTGGTTGGGTCAATGCCAGTTGAGGTGTAGATATCTATTCACCTTAGTAACTTACATTTTCATTATGGCGTGGAAAAACTGGATAGACGAAGCCCCTGAACGAGATGGGGTGTTTAAGTGCAAAATGAATGACGGCACGGAAAAAGAATTGATACTATACATTGAACCCGATTGGAATGAACTCGCACTTAAAGAAGTATACTGGTATCATTGGTTTGAAACGGAGCAGGATAAAAAAGATTGGAGTCCTTTAGACGAAGAGGACGAGCCCGAATATTGGTGGGATAGTGACAATTAATCTATTAGCTTTCTAGCCCTCGTTGCGGCATTATTTTGGGTCAATGCCAGCTGAGGTATAAATCTTTATCCAATAATGAAAATCTGGATTACCCTGCCTGGATCACCTGGTTCGCTTATGGCTGGCGGGCTGGAGCGATGTGATGTTTGGTTTAGCAAACCCCATTACCAATTCACTGTCAAAGATGTTTCTGAGCTGGAGGATGGCTTTTTGCCCTGGTACGAAACGCAAGGTCTCGGTTACTGGGGTTGGGTCAATGATGGCGGAAACGGCCTGGAGTCCCGACACGTATCCTTCGGCAAGGTTTTCGGATATGGCGATGGTGATGATCGGGGTTGCGCTGAACTGGCTAAATTCGTGTGGGCTAAAGTTCGCGCTCACCTCATTGAGCCAGACATCCGCAAATGGGGCAACCTGACAAAAAAGCAATACAGACATCAAGACTTCCTTCTTGAGATCGACCTGACAATTTCTTTAAACGCTCAATAGCGACCCGCTGGTGGGCGGTGGGGGCAGCATCCCTTCTATGTTGATGGGTTTATGAACTGATCGGTTCAAACCCAATTACCATGTCGTACGAAATTGAAACACGCGTTGAATCTGCCCGTGGTTGCGGGTACAGGCGCAATGGCCTTTATTTGGTTGGCGGGAAGCTCTCCTCCCCTTGTGGCAAGCTGCCCATCGAGCTAAACGTCTGCCCCTGCTGCTCGGGTGGTATCAAGCAGGTTCGCGGGTTCACCTGGGTGAACTCACTGCTTGTTGAATCCTCCCCCTGCAACTCCAGCCGCTGCTCAGGCTCTGGTGCATGTTCGGCCTTCTTCAACCAGGACAAATACGGATTGCTCTGGGTGGGAGAAAAATTCTACAAGAACGCTTCAGACTTCACGCAGGAGGCTGCCCAGATGGGTGTAAGCAAGCGCATTTCCACCATCCCGCGCGACCTGGTTGTGGTAAAACCTGGATTCTGCTGGCCCACCCGAAAGCCATTTCAGAATTCACCGAGGACCCCAAGAATCCGGTGATCTACAAGAAGGGTATTTTCTCCGCCTTCGTGCCGGAGCGGATCGAGTACGTGGTCAAGGGGACGGAGTCCCCCGATGAGCTTGAGAACATGGCCAAGCGTGGGATCACACTGGTCAACGTCATCCGCGATAAGGATGCCCAACTGGAGCTGACTGCAGTCGATCGGGCAGAGGAATAACCTCATCAATGATGAGCTCACAGCTTACCATGCTCGGCTTCGGGGGCGGTCAGGACTCGACCGCCCTACTCTACAAGCTTCATTTTGGCGCGGGGTTCCGCGTGCGCTGTTGGGGGGGCGGGGTTGACATTTCTTTGTTTGCCTATGAACTTTATTGTCATGCTCACTCTTCGTTACGCAGTTGAAACGCGGCACAGGCCGGCCTTTACCGCATCCAGGCGGGTGGCTTCTATTGAGGCTGCCCAGGCAAAAGTTGCCCAATTGTGTCGCGAAAACAAAAATGAAGGATATATCAAAAACAGCGGTTTCCGCCTTTATGACTCATCCAATAACGTGATCAAAACTTTCGAAACCAGCCCGGTATCATGAGTAAGGAAATTGTTAAATCAACGGGTGCCGTTTCAGGTACTAATGAAGGTAAGCCTGGCCTTCAATCACCCTTCGATGAGATGAAGGCGGTATTTTTGGGGCTATGCGAGCATCGCTACAGCGAGAGTGGCCTGCGGGAATTAAAGGCAAAACTGGATGCGCTTCAGATTGGCGGTATGTACTATTGGGGTTACAGCAATAATGTAACCACTTATATTATTGATGGGTGTCGCCAGGAAATCTTTAAGCGCAAGCCTACTGAATATTACCTTGTTTGCCGGGAGTTTGACTATGAGTCTAATTCGTTTCGCCCGCTGGATAACAAGCGTAGTGAGATCGCCCTGGATGAGTTCCTTGAGAACCTTATTCTGCCCCGGCTCACCAAATCCCCGGGTGAACTCCGAAAAGAGGCCGAGCAAGCTCTTGAAAGCGGAAACATTGATTCGTATCAACTTAGCGCAAGCCATAACGATGACTCTGATGGGCCCAATACTGAGTTAATTCACCTGGGGTCAAAAGAAAATCTGGATGTTCTTGCCCAAAGCCTGCGCGACCGAAAGGACCATATCGAGCTCATTGAGTTTAATATGTCGCTCATTATTTCACAAAAGCAGCGGAAGCTCGAAAAAATCAAAGACAGGCTTACAGCCGCAATTCAAAAGTTTGAAAAACAAATCCAAAAGGTTCAGCGTGTCATTACGACCCTGGAACTCTACCTGGGTATCAGTGAGGACCTAACCCAGATACAAGCCGGGGAGCCGGCCGGTGCGGATGCGCCTGTTACCATTCGACAGGGTTTGCTCTATATGGACGAAGAAATCGGAGATCCTTCTGACGATGGACAAGGCCTGGAACGGGATCAAAAGGGCTTGGCTGCATTCGATACCTGGCTCACGCGGCATGATAACTACAAAAAGGTAGCGCCCGAAGAGAAGTCGATTATTGCTTTTCAGGCCCGAAGAAATCAAAAGGAACGCTTCAGCCTGGATGGGATGGAGAGGGCTATCAAGGCTGAGTTGGATAACACCACCTTTCTTCTGATCCGCAACGGTGACAACCTGTACCGAATTATCACGGATAAGATCTCGTTTCGACCCAGGCTGTTTCCGAAGCGTAATGAGCTCCAGGAGCTGTTCAATTTCTGGACCTTCGTAGAACAGAAGCGTAAAAAGGACGCGGCACAGGATGACTCGTTCTTTCATCGGGTCGATGAAAAAACCTCCGAGCAGCTTTTCCCAGGATTACGCTTACGGTACCAGGACTTCAGAACGTATGCCGATGCAAAGGAATTTGCTGAGGATAATGTGTTTTTTTACAAAATTCGCTGGTCGCTTTTTCAGGGACTATTTGATCGCACGACAGTCTTCCATCCACTACCTGGGCCCATCAAACTGTTTGATCACTCTGCAATCAATGAAGGACGGGTACGACTTATTTTCGATGATGAGGTCTGTTTACCCTCCCATCGACTGCCTTTCTGGTCTTGGATTGCCAGGCTTAATTCCACCATTGACTACGGCTCACGAATTGTGCTGTCCCATAACTTCGGCTTTTTACGGGAATTCAACCATAGGTATGCAAAGCCCGAACAGGTTAGTGATGAGCGCGCCCTACATTCTGAGCGCCTGGATGAGCGCTATGGTGACGGCTCCCGCTGGAGCCACTTACCCCCCTTACCTCCGCCTGGATTATACTACGTAAAAAAGGGAGAGCGCACAGAAAATCAACCTGTCTGGATTGACAACCCGTGGTATGATGCTGATCGAATAACAACTGCGGATGAGCGGTACTACTGCCCTGAATACCGGCTCGATCAAATGCCCTCCAACAAGAAGGGTTACTATAAAACCAAAAAGTTCGCAAACTCCTGCCATATCAACTCCGGTCGACCATGCGCGAGGCTTACCTATTCAAAACAAATCGAGTATTTTGGTAAAGTGGTAGAGAAAGCCTGGGGGCCGAATATGAGGCAAGACGCTGATGTTAATGGTGTATGGATATACTCTGTGGTTAAAAACCCCAAGCGAATCCATAAATACCATTTTGACGGTGATGGAGAGCCAGTATTTGAATTTGCTGACGTAAAAATCAATTTTCCCTGCATCCGCTACAACCCGAAAGATAAGGTTGGCGAGTTTAATCTTTTCCGCTCCTGGAGGGATATGGACTCTATTGAAGAACGCAAAGTGAACCTTTCCTGGAAGATCGACCCTAAGCATGATGGTTTTATCATCAACTATGATGCGCTTACGGTAGAGGATATTGACTTTTACATCAATAGCCGGATTGATCGAAGAGAATATGTACACCTGATGCCGCTGCTGGCGGAGGTCAAAAAGCAGCTACTTAACGAGCAGGCCAGTGAAGTTGATTTTAAGCGCCTGGTCAGCGGAGAAGTTCTCAAGCTCACCGGCCGGGAGCCTCTTGCCAAAGACGTGGACGCGGCCGTGGAGGCATGGAAGAAGAACCTAAAATGGAAACGCGCCATTCACCACGATGACCAAAAAGCACTACGGATGATCGTGAAGCGACTACTTAAGATCAGCAACTAACGTCATGTAATATGGAGGCCAGGTTACAACAGTGGACACTATTTATAACATCGTAGGGCAACTAAACAGTTAAACTAACTATGGAAAACAAACTCAAAAATGAATTAATTACCGAAGCGGTGGCCTTTAAGTATGGTGATAAGGTAGCTGTTAAATTCAGAAGATTACCGAGAAAATGGTATGGCGAAGTTCTACGGGATGACGGGGGAGAAAATCCAGTGGTGATTTATGCAGACCACGGACTATTCAATATTGCCAAGATCGACAGAAGCAGAGTTGAGTTAGTTGAACACGCACATGAGCGTATGGTTAGTTTTTAAATCTTTCCTCCAAACTCCGTGAGGGGTGTGACACTTCAGAGGAGAAGCCAAATGCGCTATAATGGACACTATGTATAAAATCGTAGGGCAACTAAACAGATGAAATAACTATGAAAAACGAACTGAAAAATGAATTAATTACCGAAGGGTCGGCAAATGAATTAATTGCCCAATTCATGGGAGGTAAAATTTATAAGCAAGAGTATGGCGGTTCAGGGGTTATGAATAGAACTTGGGAATTACAAACCTTAGTCGGATTACAGGTTTTGTGGGGTTACGAAATGAAGTATGATACCTCATGGGATTGGCTCATGCCAGCCGTAAAAAAGTGGAATGATTTAGTAATTGAGAAACGTAAACAAAAACACGGATGGATGAAATGGCAATACATGACCGTAATGTTATCAACTGATATTAAGAAGTTGCATACTGATTTGGTTGAGGCAATAAAATGGTACAACTCTCTGCGCGATGGCGGTAATTAATTCATTTTTCTTCCCACGAAACGACCTATGAAAAACTCACTTTCCCTTGCCATATGTTTTATACATGTTGTTATCGCCTCGTGCGAAACAGTGCGGCTGGCACAAGCCGATGAAGAACTCACTCTGACTTCGTTTCGCCATGGTTCCCGGCTGTTGGGGGTAAAAACCATTGCCGCTGATGCAATCCTGCTTTATATTGTGATATGCGTAATGATTGTGTTATCGTGGTGGTTGGCCCAAACAGTGAGAACATCCGGGCACAAATCGCATCCCTTCGCGGGGATGCCCCTGATTTGGCGGTCGTCTCCCGTCCCCGGCCTGGCCCCTCGGAAATTGCCCTGCGGCCCTACCCTACCGAGGTGCCCATAATCGAGGTTCGTAATAGCCCTTCTTTTATTCCTGATAATCGGGCCGGCAGGCGGGTGCGCTCCGGTAAACGAGCCAGCTACCAGGATCCTAATCGCGTACGAAACCAGCGTAAAGCCCGTTGACTCGCGCAGCCCGATTGGCTATCTTTGATCTATGCGAACCATCCATCAACTCCTGCAGGAATTTGGTAAGGCCTCCATGGGGAGTGTTGGTAAATCCACTTTCGCAGTGGACATGTTTCATAAAAGCCTCTCTGATGACGAGCGTAAGCTTCTCCTTGAAAACCTGCCTCGTGAAATGAGTGGCGCGGACATTGAGCGCAAGATTCGCCAGCATTACGAGTCTATGGTAAAACCAAAGAAAGATGATTCCCGTTAAGTTCCGATTTGAACAATTCTTACGCATAGTGGGCTTGTTTTTTAGCGCCTTTTCTTTGACGGGCGTTTTTGTGTTTTTAGACCTGATGCTGTCACTTGATTTAGGACTACCCGGGCTGGGTGCAAGAAATTGGTTTGATGAGGGCACGCTCTATTCGATTGAGGGGGCTCGTCTTTATATCTGCCTGGCCCTTGCGATCGGCTACCTGGCGGGGTTCCTGCTATACAGCGGACGTTGGGGGAAGAGGCCGGCCGCTTGAAAGCCTACGTTCGGGATGAAATCCAAAATAATCCGCCTGCGAGGTTTTGAAATTCGCCCAGTCAAGGCGGATAAAGCTACCCACAACATCAATGATTTAAGTGAGGTGTTCTGCCTTGAAATGGTTTCTGTTACCGACCGGGGCCCACAGTACGCCCCCTCTAGCCGCTACACCTACTC
>ERZ1066128.227-NODE-227-length-25413-cov-10.849318_pt1 | contig 25413 bp, 22 predicted proteins | sample MGYA00382775_ERZ1066128 | MGnify/ENA primary metagenome ERZ1066128 (study PRJEB33369, sample SAMEA5778358) | biofilm metagenome | biome: Industrial cooling water; feature: Water cooling tower basin; material: Biofilm | place: United Arab Emirates | collected...
CCCTCACGGCGCGCTCAATCCTGCTGGCAGCGGGACTGGTTGGAATCCAAATTTTCATCTTCACCCAATTTTTCCAGGCCCAGAACGGAGTGAGCCAGGATGCTCACATCTGCGGGGCCATCAGCGGGTTGGCTCTCTCTGTGGTGGTGTATTTTCCGCGTTTGCAGGCCCCTGCGAGGCTGGGTTGACAATTTTAACAAACCCCCAGGGTTGGCGATGTTGCATAATTCAATCTTTTGCGCCACTTTTGAGAAGTCCAATTAACACGAAACTATGGTAGCACAACTCCCTAAAGGGGTATTGCTTTCACGCCTTCAGTCCTTAAAGACGCAAGCCGGCATTACTGTTGACCAGTATCGCAGTGTCCACAGTGATTTTGCTGTCATTGTTACAACCTTGGGTATTGTCGTTTTCCCTGGGTTCCTGCTGAAGGGGCATTTTTTCGATTTACTCAATGTGCTTGCTCAACTTAACAGGGGAGAGGCTGTTTCATTACTTCACCTGATTCAATTCGCCACAGAGACACTCACCGTGGCAAGTTCTTTCTTCCTGCTGCTGAATTTTTATTTCTCTGAAGCTGAGGCAGTGGAAAAATCCAGGAACGTTTACCGAGGACGCCATGCCTGCATACAGACGCGCACCGTGCCCGTGTTCCTGCTCCACGAGGAGATCGTGCCGGAAGATGATACCATGTCATTCTACAACGCAGGCTTTCAGGGAGTCTCCAGTCAGGATGAATATCTGCTCAACAATCCGGCCATCAAAGACTTTGCCTCTGACATGGACGCCTACCTGAAGGCCTGCCAGGCTGTATACCCCGAGACAAGTAGCGCAACTGAGCCTGCGATCGCCCAGGGCGAACCGGCTACGCACGAACCTGCCCGGTATGTCAGCCTGCTGGATATGATCAATCAAAATTCATAAAACCCAATTCACTAAAATCAATTTTATCAATTATGAAAACCAAAATCCAATTCAAACGCGTAGCCTTAATGCTGGCTGCAGTTTTTGTCCTCACGATGGCCCCGGACAGCGCCATGGCGCAAGCTGGTAGTGGTATTGATGCCGCCTCTACCAATTTGATTGCGTTAGCGCAACAACTCTACAAGATTCTTTCTGTTGTAGCTGTGATCGGGTCCCTGTACTTCATTTTCAAATACGGCATGGATATTAAAGGGGGCCGCTCGGAATCGTGGGGGAAGCTCCTGGCTGTCTTCCTGGTGGCCGGCATCTGGTTCTTTGCCATTCCTCCGATTTTCCAGCGCATGAGTACCCTTGCTGGTGTTAATAGCGGAAATATAGCCCCTTCGAGTACCAACAGTGGTTTCTGATGATTACCAAAGCCCACCAGCCCAATATCAACATTCCCATTCAGGTCTTTGGGGTAGAATTCTCTGACCTGATCACGCTGGGGATTGTCTTTTCTTCCTATCAGCTCCTGGTAGGAGTATCGGCTGTGATATTTGAATTTCAGGCCTACTGGCTAGGCGTGGGGGGCATATTGATCATTCCTTCAGTTATCGCGTTTCTGCGTTTTACGAACCGTCAACAGGAAAAAGGATATCTGGACTCCTGGCTGGCTTATCTGTTTTTCCAACCTCACGTCATCCGACCATTTAATCCAAGCATGTATGAACTGGATCCTCAACAGTCTGACTTCGCTTAGGCGGGTTTTCCTGGAGAAAGTTTTCCCCAATGAGTTCATTGAAAATGACCTGTTGATACGTCCTGACGGTAATATCAGCGCGGGATTTGTTTGCAAATTCCCCGAGCAAGATTCCTTGGGTGAAACTGACATGCTCATGTTGCAACAAAAACTTGAAGAAGTTTTTAGTCGCCTTCCGGAGGGCACAACCATCCATTTTCAGTCTGTGTTTTATTTTGCCGATGCACAACTCAAGGCACTTGAAGAAACACAGGCTTACCTAACGGGGCGAATGCGCGAGCATTTAACTGACAGCCCCGTTCTTTCTCAGCAGGCTTACTTGTGGCTCTGTTTCAACAACAAGGGCAGCAAACCCCGCTCGGTCATGAGCACATTTTTCTCATCCTTATGGGCAGGCAGTGGCCCCCTGGAAGGGGTTGAGGCCAGTAAGATCAAAATCAACAATCAGGTTCAAGCGTTTTTAACCAACGTATCTGCAGTGCAAGGGTTCAGTATAAAGCGACTTTCCAACAATGGGATTAAGTCGGCTCATCTGCGCTACCTGAATCTGGACTTTAATCAGGCACCAACAGGATTGAACAATGAAATATCCTGTGAGCGAAATACGATCAGGGTGGGTGATAAAATTGCCCAGACCGTTTACCTGGCAAGGGCTGGCAATCAGTTGTTCCGAACCCACCAGTCCGAGACCGGGATGCCTGCCTTTATGCCTTGGCCGCTGGGCGTGTACCTGAACTTCCCGCATATCGTCAACTTATCGTTTCGAATCGGTGGGGAGGCTGACTTAAAAAAGCTCGATGATGAGCGAAAGTCAAGGATGTCACTTGGCAAAATGATGAGCCAAGTGGATCGACAGGTGATCGAGGACATTGAAGCGTTCACCGGGGAGCTGCGCACGCAGAACAAAAAAATTGTGATGATGAATCACAACGTGCTCGTCTGGGGGTATGACCGTGTAAATGTGTCACTGAACTGCGACCGCGTAGTAAGCGCGTACATCCGAATGAACGATTCACACGCCATTAAAGACGGCTCCAACGCTGGAAACTACTACTTCACTTATTCTCCCGGCTACGCCCTTGACTCTTTTAATACGCTTCGGGTTTCCCTGGAAGATGCTCTTCTCCACGTTGATTTTTCACGCAGTACACCCAGCGATCAGGATGGCTACTTATTCTGCAACCGCGAACATCAGCCCGTTTTGGTCGACCTGTACAGCCCCAGGCTTAACAACAAAAACCGGATTGTGATTGGCCCCACCGGTAGCGGAAAGTCTTTCCTTCTTAACACCATCGAGGCACAGTCAATAGACAAGAAGACTGAGGTAATCATTATCGATGTAGGAGATAAGGCCGGCAGCTCTTACCAAAACATCGTAAGTTTTTTTAAGGGGTCACACTATCAATACAGTGAAGGGAATCCATTTCGTGCCAATCCTTTTATTATCGATCGTGACGTTACCGGTCGATTTGATTTGTCGGCGGAGAAGAAGACGTTCTTACTCTCGGTGATCCAGTTACTATGGAAGGACTCAGGGGTTTCCCTATCGCGGGAAGAAGAAGCTATTCTATCGGACTTGCTTGATGCCTACTACATCAAAGTAAATGATAAGACAGAAGTACCGCGCCTGGATCGTTTTGTCGATTTTGTGGATTACACACTGCAAAGGGCCAACGACCATAAAACGAAGTTCTTCAATCTTGAATCGTTCAAACTTGTGCTTTCAAAATACATATCCGGAGCTTATCGCCATGTGTTTTGCAATGACGTCAATGAACGCATCAGTGACAATCGCTTGATCCTGTTTGACCTATTCGGACTTAAAGCCGACCCCAGCCTTTTCCCCGTGGTCTCGCTTCTGATTATTGAAACGATAATGGATAAGATCAGGGCAAATCCTTCGGTGAAAAAGGAGATACTCTTCGATGAGTCCTGGAGTATTCTGTCGGGTGCCATCGGGGACTTTATTGAAGTCCTTTATCGGACGGTTCGTAAGAGTAATGGTAGTGTGACCATCATCACGCAAACCATCATCGAACTGTCCAATTCAAAAATCGGCCCTATCCTTAGGGGAAATGCGGCAACCGTGCTTTTGCTCAATCACAATTCCGCAGGGGCGATGCTACCTACACTACAATCGTTTTTTGCCCTGTCCGATGGCCAGATCGCGCTTCTAAAATCCATGCGGGAAGGGGATACCTGGAGGGAGTTTATGCTCATCCGAAATGGTGTGGCCCAGGTATTCATAGCTGATGTCGGGCCCCATGCCGGAGCTGCGTTTTCAACGACACCACGCGTTCGCACCGAACTTGAAGCACTTACCAAAAAGGGTGGCGCTGAGTATGCCATAAATCAATACGTGGAGAACCACTCGCTGGTATGATACTGTGTGAAACCCTATTACCCTTACCGGTAGCCCCTGGCACCTGGGAAGCCTCACAAGGGGTAATGAAGGTTGCCTTTATCCTTGTTCCCGTCTTTATGCTCATCGATTTAGGTACCTCTACCATTCGATACTTTATGGGTAAGGATGAAATTCATATCCACTATGAGCGCTTTTTGACGACCATTTTACTGTGGCACCTTCTGGTATTCTATCAGCCGGTAATGCAAATGATAAATGCCACGGTTAACCTGGTGATTAATGCTGTGGATAGTGTCGCGGAAGAGCCAATAAAGGCGGTCTTGATATCAACAAAATATCTTGAGCTTGGTGGTGAAGACTACCTCAAGCAGTCCGCTCCGCTCTCTCCACCCTCAACCTCAGACAGAATGAATGCCCCAGTGATTGGACTTCCCAAACCAGAAACTGACGGGAAGAAATTTAACATCAAGGCACCGCCACCGCCTGGAGCGTCAATGAGTTCGTTTCTCGGCAACCTGACAAGTGCTTATGGTGTGAAGGGCATGGCGAATAAGCTACTTGGTCTTATCCTTGAGACTTTTGTAGATGGTCTTACCCTGGTCATCCGTTTGTTATTAGAGGCGATGGCATACCTGCTAACCCAGGTTCTTATTATCATCGGGCCTCTTGCTATCGCATTTGAGGTCCTGCCTGGCGTTGGGCGGGGAGCACTGATGCGTTGGTTCACCTACTGGCTCGGGGTAAAGTGCTGGCTACTGACTATGTCGATACTGGACCTGGCTATCGAGAAGGTCGGGGATGCACTTTTTAATGCCACCAATGCAGAGGCCGCGCTCTGGGGTCAACCCACACTGATTATTCAATCTACCATGGTTATTGCCTACATCATGGTACCGTTTTTGACCAAGCTCTATATAAGCAATGACAGCGGTGGCCTTAACAGTACTGCGATTAGAGGCGGACAAATGGTGGTTCAGGCCGGCAAGGCCGTTGTAACAAAAGGAAAATCACTTATTACATAAGAAAGCTTAAACTTCAGATTCAATATGAATACGAACATAAAAAAGGCAAATTCAGTACAGGATACTCAGGCCGATGTATCGGTTTCCACACAGACTTTTAACACAAGCTGGTCACTGATGCGCGGCATGGTCTACTTCTTTGGTATCGTCTGCGTGGTGACAGTGATCTATTCCTGGGTAGCCGTTCAGAGTGTGATGGAAAAGGCTAGTAACCAGGCTTTCGTTGTCACTGACGTGGGAACGTTCGCGGCACGGGGCACGGCCAACGAACCGGGCAGTCGCAGAATTGAAGTCGTTAACCATGTTAAACTGTTCCTTAGTCTGATGTATGCCTTTGATGAAGGAAACTTTGAACAGCATACCCGCGATGCTGCGGAATTGATCGGCCAGGACGGAAAATTTATTCTAAATGGCTACAATCAATCAGGCGTATTGGAGGATCTTATCAAAACCAGCGGCTCGGTTACTGTACAGGTAGATTCCGTTAAGACAGATATGTCACGGCATCCGTACCGGGCGAGGGCCTATGCCCGGCAAACCGTCCGCACGCCGGCCGGTGATCAATCTTACAATCTAGTCTGCCAAATGGAGCTTTACGATGTTAGTCGCTGGGAAAAAAATATCCATGGACTCCGAATTGAAAATTTCAATATTCTGGACAACAGCCCGATAAACAAATAAACTATGCGCGCCCTCACACTGATATTCTTCCTGCTTCCACTATCCGGTTTTGCCGGTGGCCCACCACACGACACCCTCTGGGTAAGTCACGACAAGACGTTTTACATTGTTTTTGGCAGTGAAGTAGAAATTGTCAATATCGGCAATGAGGACTTTGACTACAGCGCCCAAAAGAATATTGTACTCTTGAGCGCAATCAAACAGAAGGCGGTAACAACCTCACTTATGGTCACTCTGAAGACCGGTGATGTCTATGTATGGTATCTGGGTTACCGGCATCATCCCCCACGCCTGATGGAAGACATGCGTGCCGGAACGCATCGTACCACCGGTGGGCCAACAGCGTCAAATGGAGCTTATCCGGTTAAACCAGTTGCCAACCGGAATAGCGAGATTACCTTTCCTCGCCCATCCGGGTCGGGCACAGGATCAAGTGCGGCCTCCTATGAAGCCTATCAGCAACGCCAGGCGGAACGATACGCAGACGTGCAACCCCCTGGCTACATCGCTCAACGGGAGCAAAGTGAAAACCGGGATTTCGAAGCGCCTGATGGAATTATCCAGAATAAAATGTTCTACGTGCTTAAGCAGGGGCGCGACGTGAATGACATCGGGGAAATCGATAACTCAATCTACTTCATGCTGCATAATATCTATGTGGACCGCAAGTATATCTACCTCAAGATAGCCATCCACAATACCTCATCAATCGCTTTTGACATCGATCTGATCAGTTTTGAGCGCCAGCAAAAAGGTGGTATGAAGCGCAGGGAGGGAAGTTCCAACCACCAGCTTGATGTCATGTACAAAGAGTCCGTTCGCACCGTGGGCCCTTCGCAGCTTGAATACATGGTTTACGCCGTTTCTCTGTTCGCGTTTGAAGAAAAGGACGCGCTGGTGGTGAAGCTAAGTGAAATGGGCGGTGTTCGAACGATGAAGTTTAATGTCCCGGCTAAATTGATTACAAACTCAAAATCCTTATAAGCTATGAAACTTAAAGTGGTTCTCATTGTTGGTGCGATTCTGGCCGGTGCGGTGGGGTACTGGTTTGTCTCAACGGGTGAGCAGCTGGCCGCCCAGCGCCAGGTTGTTACCCCTAACCGGTTTCGGGAGCAAAATGTAGTCATCCAGCCCTCTGAACGTCCAAGCAAGGCGGAAGCCTATGAAAAGGAACGCCTGGAAATGGAAAAGATCAGCCAGGAATTGGCCACCGAAAGGGATAAAAGGCCAGAGCCCCTTACTAAATCCGTCCGTATGGCACTCAAGACCGATACGGAAAAGGAGCTTGAAGGTATACGCAATGGTGGAAAAGCTATTCCCTCCTACAATGGAAGATCCTATAACACCGAGGTCAATCTTGATGATCCTGATCCTGTGGTGGTGCAGACGGTAACTGTAGAGAAAAAGACAGAACCGGTGAACCCACCAAAGAAGAAGCTTCCTGTTTTGGCGGCCGCGGTTCCTACAGGGGAATCGAAAGTGGACGTTGCGGAGGACCCGACCCCAAAAAAGAAGTTTAACACGAAGGTTTTTGGTGCCACCCCACCAACATCGTCAGATGTGGCTCCGGCAGAAGACGAGGAGATCCAGATTTTCAAGGCGGCCGTATTTGGGGATCATAGTGTTCGTCAAGGTGGTATTGTAAAATTTCGCACTACCGAGCCTATCACCGTGAATGGGGTAACCTTTCCGCGCAATACGTTCTTTAATGGGGTTGCTACCTTTAGTAACGACCGGTTAAATGTGACAGTAAACAAGATTCCCCTGAAGGGTGGCGGATTTCACTCCATCAAGCTGTCCTTATTCGACCAGGATATGAATGAGGGTATTTATGCGCCTGTCACGCCTGGCAAAGAAGCAGCTGCTGACCAGGCACTCATGAGCGCAGAACAAATACTATCTACTACTAACCCAGCGGCCGGCCTTGTGGGCAATGGCGTGTCACAGATCTTCCGCTCATCGGTTAATGGAGTCCAGAAGATATCGGTGAGTGATGCGTATCCCGTGTTTTTTATGATTGCAAATCAGAAATAGTATGCGCCTCTCTTTTATTCCTCTTATTCTTTTCTTGAACTTAAGTGCATTCGCACAGTCTGGTGATGCTGGGTCCGGATGGAAGAACTATTTTGAAAACGTCCGACAGTTTATAGAAACGAAAAAGAAGTGGGCTAAGGATGAAATCAATTCCCATGCTCAATTGACAAACATAATTGAAGCGGTCAAACTGGCGCGCGAAGCCAATCAAATCACTGGCCAAATCATGGCCACTGGCCGGGAGCTCAAGAACCTGACTGAGAAATTCAACCGGGATTTTACCAATATCGACATGATCACCAGGGGCGAAGTGGAAATGGTTAATCGCATGGTTGGGTTCCAGGATGCGTTAAGTGGAAACGGATATCGACCGCTTTTTGAACTTAACGAGGCCTATGATGCCAGCACCGCAGCCTGGCGCGCACCGGATGGATCAATGTCGGTCGCATCTTGGCTCCGAAATGGAGTTGATAACGACTCGTACATGCGCTCGATGCGGCAATACAATTTTTTCTTCCAACGAACACAGCAGCTTTATCTAATGAATACAGACGCCCGGGTTCGAGAAAAACTAAATCTGGCGCGTTCCAAAGACTCGCTGGCCAGAATGGAAACGTTGTTCCTGAACATGAAGGTTTTTGGGAATACACTAAAGCTCATGGAGGCACGCGTAAAAAAAATCGCTAAAAATGAGCCTGGACTCGTAAAAGAAGATCAGATCGTAGATCACAATGCTATCCGACAAGCACGTCAGAGAATTATTGGCTATTTGGAAGAAGCCTCCCAGGCGCGCGCAGAAGCGCTCCGCTTGATGATGGAACTTCGGGGACAAATGGCCTATGACATCCTTGAGGCAAATGACCGGTGGGCTTACCGGCAAGCAAAAGCTAAAGGCCCTGCCTGGCGCCCCAAGAATTTAGCAGAAGAAACGAACCTTTGGGTACCCAAAGACAAACTCGGAACATTTTAGCTTATGAAGGGCAAAAAAAAGCGGGCTGCACAGCCCGCGAGGTCCAATTTAACACGAATCCAAAGTGTGCGGTCTACCGGGCTAAGCCTGACGGCTATGGATGCCTGGCGATTCCCGCACGGAATAGAAACGTATTACAAATATACGGACGAATCAGCGTTAGGTTAGCTTGTATATAAAAAAGAGTGGCATATTTATATCAAGGTGATATTATTAAAAAGTAACCTTTATGGCAAAGAATTTTAACAGGGGACTGCCAACGGGCTGGTCGGCTGCCGAAGAGCAATTCTTTAAGCGCCTGAACTTGCGGGATATTGCTGAGCGTGATTTCGGATTCAAAGAAGATGAAAAATCTTCAACACCGAAAAACAGAACCTTTAAAGGTAATGGTGTCACCCTAAACATCAACCCTGATGCGGACGGACGTTACCTTTACCGCTACCCAGGTCAACCAGGCCAGGGCGGAAGTATCATTGACTTTTATAAGGAATTCGGCAAAGGTATTTTCAGTGTACGAGAAGCTTTTGCTGCGGTACGTGAATATGCCAAACAATACCACGCAGCAGAATACGAAGCTTTGCGCTCGCAGCATTTTAAAAACAGTGCATCAGCATCCAATCAGCAACAAAACAATCTAAAGCAGACTCCTGTTCAAGACGCTGCCCTAACAAGCGAACCCGCCATCGAACAGCCGGAAGAAGAGTTGTCTCAGGCGGGTAAGCAGAAGCCCGCTCCGCTTACTATTTTGTCCACGAACAATTTTGATTTTCTTTTAGATCGCGGTATCAGTCCTGACCTTCTCGAACATCCCCACTTTAAAGGTCGCCTCCTGTCCTCTGATGCGTTCTTTGGAGGGGTGAGTGAGGAGAAAAAAGCGGTAGTCAAAATGGCGGAACTGGAATTTGGCCATCACCTGGTCATCCCACTCTATGACCTGGAAGGAAATATCATCCAGGTTGAGTATAAAAACCGCATGAAGGAATCCGTCTATCAAAAGAAGGTCGAAAAGGCGGTTGAGAAGGGGGAGAAGGTTTCAGACATCCGTAGAAATCCTTCCCGTTACGGACAAGGGTCCAGTGGTTCGGCCATCTGGTATTCTAACCCACCGGAGAAGCCGGATCGAATCGTGCTGGCTGAACAAACTATCGATGCTATCTCGTATTTCCAACTCAACCAGGAGCAGCTTCGAAACGCACTCATTATCGCAACCAGCGGTAATGCTACTCCTGCCAAGCTGAGCAGCGTGCTCGCACTGGCCAAGAGGTATGATATCAATCGCTTTGAAGGCGCCTTCGATAACGATATTGCCGGTCTCAAGTTTACCCTTTTCTTCCTTGAGCGAATCAAAGAAAAGGACTCCCCATGGGTACTAACGCCCAATGACATCCTTCGCGATCAACTCATTCTCACCGTTGGATTGGAGAAACCTATCGACTCGAAGAATCCCAATCCAACAGCTCAGGCGCGCAAGCTCCAACAGGACGTTTATGACGCCTTCCAGCTGGAGGACTTCGATGGACCGGTTGGCAAGCTACCCGCGCATGAAACAGGGGTACACCTGACCAGGCTCATTATTCCGTATTCAAGTAAGAATGCACAGCTATTAGTAGCTGGATGTATGCGACTCCACAAAATTGCACCCGATCGATTCACACTCAAGCAGCCTGCCGCAAAAGACTGGAACGATGTACTCAAGGGTAAGCCGGCTGAAAAGTATTCCCGATCTGTCTTCTTAATGGACCACGCGGCCAATCGGAATCGTATCTTGGTGGATGAAAACCTGAATATTATCGCCCAGAGAAGGGTATTCAGTGTTGACCAAAATGTGCGGGAACGGATTGGTGTTATAAAACCCTTTGACTTTCGGCCTATCCAGACAGCCGATAGACTGATGCTTCCCGATGAGTTAGTCCATCCGTTTAGAAAATTTCAGGCCGACTACAACCAACTCGTACCGACATTCACCGGCAAAATTGTTCGTGAGCACTTCGTTAATGGGTTTCGTGCTATCGAGCAGGGCAAGATCACAAGCGCCCAGCAAAAACAAATTGACCTGTTTACACAGCTTCGCGAACTCAACCAAGCTACCGGGGCACCGGCCAGTGACTTCAGCCTTAGAATGGAAAACGGGCATGTGTACTTCGGACGTGAGCGAAATCACGGCTTAAAGTATTATCCGCAGGATCGCTCCTTTAAACTCTATCGCAAGGTTGGCGAGTTACAAGCTAATCAAGTCGCCTGGACAATCCCCCTGGACGATGCTGAAAAAGAAGCCGTTCGCAGTGTAATGAAAGACCGAACGCTGGTGGGGGGAGAGTTTTTTATCAATGAGAAGGATGAAGTGGTTCAGGGTAAGAAGGTTGGTCAGTTCAGCAACAACCGAATTGACCTGGATTCTTCATTTGACTTCACCGAGGACCAGATGCAGGTGCTCGAACGTATGCAGGTGGATTTACTGGCCGGTAAAGACCCGAACCATCCCGGGTTGTTGGGCCACATCACGCCTCACTTCACATTCACCTTTGCCAAAGGGGTCAAGCCCATTGAACTCAGTGATGTAAAAAAATTGGAACTTGCCGTCCTGTTCGATCTTCTGGAAACCTACCGGGCCGGCTACCAAAAGCTACGTGAACTCTATCCGGAGCCTACTCAGCTCATTAAGTCGGAAAACAGTATATTCTACTATGGGAACATCCCACACTACAAGTACGACCGTGCCTCCAATACGATTTCCTATCTGGGCAAACCCCAGGATCTGATCGGCCGGAGCTTCCCGCCCTATTACTACCAGGCGCTTACGGAATTCACCAATAATAAAGGTGTATTCCATAACTACATGAGGCTGATGAAAATTGACCTCAATACGCTCGCGGTCTACTATAAGCAGCCGGACTTTATTGTAGGAAAAGCTTTCAAGTCAAAAGACGGGGAATACCTCATCGCGCTTCGCGACAATCTGCCCGATGCGCTACGCAGCGAAATGAAGGCAATGTCCACACTTCGTATCGCAACTGCTGATGAGGTCAAAGAACATGGTGTGTCCCTTGACTTTACTAATAGCGCACGGGTAAAAGATAAGCGCACCTCTGTTATACCACCGGAGCTACAAATGTTTTTCACTGCCAACGGCAAACTTAAGCCGCTCAGTGACTCGGTTTTGGCAACCCATAGCCCTGCATACCGCGAAGCATACCAGAGTGCGTTGCTCTATCACCTGGACGCAAGCAAGAACCTGGGCGCGCCCAAGGATTTTAAAGTCTACCACAAAGAAGGGAAGGTGTTCTTTAACAATCTTCATGTGGAGACCCTGGACAACACCACAGGTAAGCTAGTCACCGTCATTCCTGTAAGCCCCCAGTTTTATCCGCAGCTGGCATTGATTGAACAGCAAATAGTAATTAATCCCGCCAACAGGCGCTACCAACAGTACCTCACCAATGAGGCTGTGGGGGACGTACTTGATGAACAACAGAAGCAGGATGTTAAAAATTTGCTGAGCCGCATCGACCTGGATACTCAGACTGGCCGCCTTTTGATTCGTGACTCCAGCTCTCACAAGGTGCATACCTTTGCACATGAGGAGAACGGCCGCCTTATCATCGATCAAAACTATCAGTCCGTTTCAGCCACCTTCCAACAGGCAATGAAATTTTATGCCGAGCAACGAAAACTGGATATTTCCTGGGAGCCGAACCTTCAGGCCCAGTTTGATAACAAGACTCAAATCAACGCTCCGGAAATACTACCTCGCGAGTCGTATAACCACGAGCTACTGGTAAACAGGGATGGTATCTTACGAGGAATTCTTTCCGTTGGCAATCTCAAACACCAGGTCAGTGAGGTGGCGGGGCGGACTATGATTCATTTTACGTCCTCTGGTAAGGGGCCTTTATCCGTTCCATTCACGGAAGACTACAGTAAGATTACTGAGCCACTCGCCTGGATGTACTCACCCAAGCAGGTCGACACCATTATTCTTGCACAAACGCCACAACTGGCCGTGCAAGCCCACCAACTTTGCTGGCTAACACCGTTGCATGAGAATGCTCCAGCCGGGATTCATGGGCGCGAACTATTGGCCAGCTACGTGAACACACCTATCCCCAAAATCCGGGAGCATATTGAAAAGCTTGTTTCCGTTTATAACTGCAACCGCATCACGCTGGCCGGCAATCCTGATTTTGTAAAGACCTTTAAGGACGCCTTTGGTAACAGTACTAAGTTTTCGGTTAAAAGTGCCGAGATGGCACCGTTGGAAAAAAGCCATCAAATCATCAAAGATTCGATTCGCTTTGTCAAGCCTGATAAGTTTCTGGATATGGCCACCAAAGAAGCGGTTGACAATATGAGAGGACACCGGCTTTTCCGGGTGGCTCCAGGTGTGGTCATTATTCCAACCGATAGCAATGCGGCCACCCACCGCATGGCCATCGGGGAGAATCGCGAGTTTCACCAGGTACACAACGGCATCTGGTTCTCAAGAGACCCCCGTGAATGGAAGGGTATGAAAAACCCCCGGGTCATTATGGTTAAAGACCCCCGCGAAGCAATTTTCTACATGTCCATCAATAAAGACTTTCTCCAGGAAGACATTGTGGTATCCTTCCAGGGCAAGGTGACCAAGGACTCCATCAACCACCTGACCAACCTGCTGGCCAGTCCCCGATATGATGGCAAGATCCGGGCTGTTTCATCGGATCGTTTCGCTGGTGTACTTCAAGACGCCGGCTTCCGGTATGATTATAAACTGGAGAACCCTCACGCGCTTTACACTTCCTTCGAGCAGGAATACGTTGCCTCGATTAAGGCCGAAGATTCGATAAAAAAGCAGTTGCGCGAGAAAACTAAATCACCCACTTTGGTAAAGACACAGGCTCCTGAACACATCAGGTCCCCCATTCAGGAGCCAGTGACCACCAACCTCGAGAAATGAGTGTATGAAAAAGGACCCCTATCTGGATAAGTTACAGAAGCTTTTTGTCAACAGGATCTACCTTCCTGACTTACGCAGCCAGCTTCCCCGCAACGTGTACCTGAACGTCATGAACTGGCGCAGTCGGGTTAGTCACGGCAAAAAGATTGAAGAGGAGACGATGCGCAGGTTCCTCACCGAATACTGTAAAGTAAAATTTAAAATCACAGCCTAAATCATTCTAATCAATGGCTAAACAGGCACGGGTATTTAAAGTTAGTGATGATGAGAAGCGTAAAAGCGTTACTCCGGGACCCTTTACCGATACTCTGGACCTGGATATTCTCTCCAAGGTTTTGGAGGGGCAGAGTCTGGAGCGCATTGCGGACAGTCGCTTTTTATCCACCGGCACCATTTCGATGCGCCTGAAGAACACACTGGCTTACCTTCATAATCTTTCCCCTGTTCCTCAACCCCCTGAATTTCTTCGTGAGCCGGCAAAGTATAAAGACTTCTGGCTACAACGCGTCAAGGATTACCACTTCAGGAGATCACTGGAGAACTCCGAGACCCTACTGAACCGACTTGTTGAATTTTACCGGACGCTTGACTTTGACCGGCAGCGTCTCTTACTGGAAGAATTACAAACCATACACATGGAAGCTGATGAGCAAGCAGAGATTATTTAGCACCCTGGATGCGCACCACAATGTGCCCACAGGAATCCTTCTGGAATTCGATCCCGACAATGGGCTGGCGGAATTATACATCTACAACTCACAACCCGCACAGGAGATGACCCGTGAGTCGATAAAATTTGACTTACAATCCATTCGTAACGAACGGGTCTATTTATTTGTTTACGCCACACTGGCCGACCATGATCTTATCATTCAGGTCATTAATCAACTCGATCAGCGATTAGTGGGCACGGTGATCTGCTGCCCGGACGTGAGCCCGTATCAAAATATCCCATCAATCGTGGCGTGGGAGAATAAAAACCTACCCCGTGACTACCAACTGGCTGTTGAAATGCTGCTCGCCGAGCCAGTAGATATGCAATCTGTTGATTACCCCGAGGCCGAGACAGCGGAGACAATTGCCATCAACGAGCCTTTTGACATGGTCCAGATCGAAGCCCAGGAACGCGCTCGTAGCCGCTCCATACAGCAAAACCCTTTTGACTTTACTGTTTGACCATTAGCAGTCATCATATTTTCATCATTGTTTCCTCTGCCGTTGGGGCTGTGGTGCTTTATGTTCTCATCAAGCCCCTGGAGTGGGGCAGTTTGCGGTGGCGCCTCTCACTTGGTGTATTTGCCGCACTGGCCGGTATCCAATGGATGAGTGGTAGGACAATCGAACACCTCATCGACCATCTTTCCTCCGGGCTAAGCTTCTTATTTTTTTGGGTTCCATTCGTTACTGGTCTGTTTTATTTCTCGGTATTTTATTCTCCATCGAAAGAATATCCATTGGAGACCATGATCCGCAAGACCCTTTTCGTCTGCCTGTTCTGTGTCGTGGGAATGGCGCTCATCGGTCAAGTCCTCTGAATTTTGTATCTTTACTTCGTCCAATTAACACGAAAATATGAAAAGCCGAATTACCTGCCTTTTTATGATCTTGTTCCTGGCCGCAAGCGCGGCAGCACAAGACAACATGCAAAACTTCAATTACCTGCTTAAGGATACAGCCCTGCTCAACCAGGTCAAAAAAGGAAACTACCCGTATGCTGCCATTGAGATCGGGGCAAAGGCTCCGTATTCAACCATTCAACGGACCGGGTATCCAATTAAAATAGCCATCGACCCCGGCCATGTGGCATCCACGAAAAAGGAGGCCATCATGGAGGAGCGCTACATCAACTCCGAAGACGGCTTCTTCTTTGAGTCGGAGCTTACGATGGCCACGGCCCTGTTACTGAAACCTAAACTGGAAGCGCGCGGATTTGAGGTTATGATTACACGGCCCGATAATATGACCGCTTTAGGTCAGACCTACACGCAGTGGTACAAGAAGTCGCGCAAACAGGCCTTGTGTGAAGACCTTGAGCGCGGGGCCATCACGCGCGAACAGTACGAAGAACTGATTACGGCCAAACCGAAAGCACTCTTTGAAAGGTACTTCCGCGATAAGGATTTTATCGCCCGCAGTCACAAGATCAATGCGTTCGATCCGGATATTACCCTGGTCATTCATTATAATGCCTCCGAATTCAAAAACTCACCCAAAACCTACACGCCTTCAGTGGATCATAACTATTCGGTTGCCTTTGTACCGGGCGGATTCACCAATAACGAGATTCTTGCCCAATCCCAAACCGAAGACTTTATTCGACTGGCCAGCACCGACCTGGTTCCCCGCTCCATTATGCTGTCCGCCTTTATTATCGAGGAGCTTAACAATAAGCTTAACGCACCCAGCCTGCTGCCTGACACCGATCCGGACCTGTGGTACCTGAAAAAGTATTCCGTTTACACCCAAAAACCAGGTGTTTTCAGTCGTAACCTGTATATGACCCGCGCAATCAAAAGTCCAATCTGTTACGCTGAATGCCTGCTTCAGAATAACCGAAATGAAGTGCAAGCCCTGGTCAAGCGGGATCTCAAAGTGGGCTCTTTGAAAGTTTCTTCCCGCACAGAGCAGGTTGCAGACGCCTGTTATGCCGGAATTATCAAGTATTTTATCCAGACAGGGGCCATCCGATAGCCCCTGTCCCCCTAATTGACTAACCCCGTTCGATTTTTTTATCCAAGTCGCTATAATTTAACACGTTACAGAAGGGTAGATATTTGGAATATTCAAGTCTGGCCGCCATATTTGGCTTACCAATTAACACGAAACGGCCATGATCAACAAGGTTCTCCTGGAGGGGCACCTGACTGGACATCCAGTCTGCCTACCTCACAACCCGGATCTCTCACTCATTCAAATTCGCACCAGCGGACAAGTTCGCACGCGAGGCGGATTTAAGTTGTTTAACTCCATCCGTGAGATAGTGGCTTCTACCGAGGAAGTCAGTGACCTTTCGGACGGCACTCTTCTGTATGTAGAAGGGATGCTCCCTGATGATGTCTTTCTTCAGGATAACCGTTTAGCACCCACCGTTATTTGGGCCAATGTGGTTCATAAGCAGTTGGGGCGGGCCGTAGTGGTCAACGGTTAATTTTCTTTTTCCTCTCCACGTATTATCCCCCACAACATCTATGAGAAGTGTAATCCTTCTTTTCGTATTGCTGTCTGCGTCTGCTTATGCGCAAAACAAGCCTCGTATTGACACTGTCTATGCTACTACCAACAAAACCACGACACTGGTCTTTCCTGATAAGGTAGTCACTGTAGACCTGGGTAGCGAAGATTTCGGATATATGAAGTCTGGTAACCTGGTTTTAGTTAAGGCCGCCATTGACAATGCGTCCCCCACAACCATTCTGGTTCAGTATGGGGCCAATAATGATTTTTATCACGGCACCTTGTCCTACACCGGTAAACTCAAAGAAGCTCTTGTTGAGTTTGCCAAGAAGGAAATTCCCAAGCTACCCAACGAGAATCGGGTTAATAAAGATGACTCGTTGAAGAGCCTTGAACAAGACCTGGCCGACAAAAGGCTAAATATCTTACTGGCCGATACCAAGGAGCGCTACAAGACAATTGCCTACTCAAACGAAAAATTGCTCTTCACCTTAAGCAACATGATGACTGATGATGAGCATGTCTACCTGAAATTCCTGTTTGAAAACTCCTCTAAGATCGACTATCAAATCGACTTCGCTGAATTTGTTTACCAGGATCCTATCGAGAAAGGCGAACTCAAGGGAACCTACGACAAAAAGAATGTGTATGCCGTGGCCACTAACAAAATTGATGGCATTCGGGCTAAAGACCAACGATTCCTGGGTTACTGTATTCCCCGCTACGCATTATCACGTAAAGGTAAACTCGTTGTAATCATCCGTGAGAAGGCTGGCTCGCGACTCATGGAACTCACCATACCCTTTGTCACAATTATGGAAGCACCCACTGTCAACAAAAACAAAATCTGATTATGAAAAATCTTTTTCTACTGGCCCTCTTGGTAATGCTCGCCCTGTCGAGTTACGGGCAAATCCGCCATGTTCGCGGAATCAAATCCATTGAAGCCGGCTACGGCATCAGCAAGTTTGGAGCTTTGTACTATGGCTCCTTCGTCAAGTACTACAATACGAAATTATATGGAAAGTTCTCCGGTTTCTACGAGCAGGGTGAGGATGCAGGTGTTCGGTTTACCTCTACCGGTCTGGACGGGCAGGCGGTTTACAACTTCCTGAAAATAGGGGAAGGTATCTATGTGAACGGTTTGGCCGGGATCACCATGGCGCTGGATCAGCTTCAACAGGGGGCTGAGGAATTCACTATTGATCCCACGTTCAAGTACGGGGTTTTTGCCGGAATCGAGAACGAGATATTCATTTCCGACAAATTCGTTCTTGTGCTGGGTTGTTCCCAGCGTTTTGTTTTTGCGGAGAATTTCGGCAACAACCGCTTCTACGCATACTCGGGCATCCGATTCAACATTAAAAATTAATTTTCTTCATTATGAAACGTTTATTGACATTGTTTTTTTTCAGCTTCACTCTCGGGGTTGCGTTTGCACAACCACCAGCAGCAGTGACGGTGGCCCAAGGAGCACCTTATACCTTAACAGCACAGACGTCAACTTGCTATTCTGGTAACTGCACCAGCTGCCCAAATACCGGAATACCAGATGCTTTTTACCACCAGTATGGATTCAGGGTTGGCGTTACTGATTTTTTCCCCGACTTGGCTGTCCTTGATCCATACTGGGAGGTTGAAGAACTTAATCGGACTGAGTCAACAACTGGTGTCGTCAACTATCCGTACCGCAGGAGAAGTGTACAAAAGAGTTGGTTCGCTCCTTTTTCTTGTGATCATTTTGAACTTGTTGGTAGTCGAACAACAGTCTTTACGATTGCTGTGACCGTGGAACCGTCACTTACATTCACTCCCCCTGCTACTATCTGTCAGAACGCAGCAAGTATCAACCTACTTTCCTCCACGAACAAGACTTCAGGGACACTATCTACCACCTTCACTAATGTTACCACTTCAGCTGTGATACCTGGTGGAGTGTTTAACCCCGCATTATTAGCACCGGGTACTTATACCATTCGCGCGGACTATCCTTTTTACAGCGGAATGGAGTCTGTGAATGCAACTATTACCGTAAATCCATTGCCTAATTTAACCAGTACCCTACCCACAAATGCCTGCGCTAATGGAGCAGACATCAACCTCACATCGGCATTCCCGGTTACGGGGGGAACAAATGTGTACACTTGTGTGGGCGGAACCTGTAATCCCTCAATGTTCTACACTGTTGGCCCTAACACGTTTCTGGATCTGGATTTCTTGGGCACCAGCACAACATTCAATTCAACAATTCGCGCAACAGCAACTTCTCCTCAGGGCTGTGTGGTTAGTCTGGATCGGACCATAACCATCAATGCCAACCCCTCAACATTCACTGTCGCCGGGGGAGGGGCTTTCTGCTCCGGAGGTGCTGGTGTAGCGGTCACACTACCAGGGTCACAGGCTGGCGTTAGTTACCAATTACGCAGGGACGGTACGAATACAGGATCACCGGTTAATGGCACCGGGGGATCTATTTCGTTTGGTAATCAAACGGTGGCTGGAGCATACACCGTTGTTGCAACAACGGCTGCGGGTTGTAGTTTGATTATGACTGGCTCAGTGAATGTCGTTGTCAATCCACTACCCGCTCAATACGCGGTCACAGGAGGAGGAGCTTTCTGCTCCGGGGGCGCTGGTGTGGCGGTCGGCCTTGCTGATACGGATACCGGAGTAAGCTATCAACTGCGCCTCGCAGGTGTTCCTACCGGTTCACCAGTAAACGGAACGGGTGCCGCTATCTCATTTGGCAACCAGACAGCAGCCGGAAACTACACTGTCCTGGCCACCATCACCGCTACGGGCTGTACACAAGTAATGACCGGTTCGGTCAATGTTACCGTTAACCCGCTTCCGGCTCAGTTTACTGTCAGTGGCGGTGGCTCTGTTTGCTCAGGAGGCCCAGGGGTAACGATTACACTTGGTGGTTCCGAGACAGGAGTGAACTACCAGTTGTTTAAAGATGGGGTGGCGGATGGAGCCGTACTTGGAGGTACAGGGACCAACTTACAATGGACACGAACGATAACAGGAAACTACACCGTGACGGCAACCAGCACCGCATCACCTCCCTGTCTTCGACCTATGCTCGGTTCGGCAGCGATCACGGCCGCGCCCCCGTTGTCGGCACCTTCTGTTTCGATTTCGCCAAGCGGACCAGTCTGCTCTTCGTCTGCTTTCACCTTGACTGCATCCGGCCTTGCCTCGGGAGCGGAGTACCGTTGGTTTAACCCTAGTGGTACCCAGGTCCAAGCCAGCACAAGTCCAAATTATACTACCCCTGTTCTCACGGTAGGAAGTTATACCTACCGGATCAAACAGGTGCACTTAACAACGGCCTGTGAGTCGCCGCTTCAGGATATTGTTCTCACGGTCAATACACCTGGAACAGTAAATTTCACAACACCCTCCCTGAATCAGTGTACGGCTACTTCCGGCACTATCAATTTATTAACATCCTTAGGGGCTTCACCAGCCGGGGGAACCTTCTCCTCAACCAGTGGGGTGATCAGTAGTCGCTTATCGGGCGCAAACAACGCAACCCTCTCACTTGCCGGTATTACACCGGGCTCCTATACAGTCACGTACGCTGTTGGGGGCGCTTGTGCGGCAAGTGGAAACGCGACCATTACGTTTGTGGCCGGCGCGGCCGTTCCAACGGTGGCCGATGTGAAAATATGTGAGCCTGGAATCACCACGTTAGCCGTTAGCTCACCTGATCCGCTCCTGCAGTACGAATGGTATAGTGCGCCAACGGGCGGTTCATTGATTTCAAGCGGCACATCGTTCGCGACACCCTTCTTAACGGTAAACACTACCTATTACATTGAGGCTGTTAATACAGCGACCTCTTGCCGGACGGCTCGTGATGCAGCTCTGGTTACCGTTGTCAATATTGGTCCTGTAACGGCCGGGCCAGACATTGGTTTCTGCAACAATATTGTTACCGTCAACTTACTTCCTGATGCTTCCCCGGCTGGAGGTGTATTCACCGGCCCCGGAGTCACCGGATCAACCTTTGTTGGAAATGCACTTCCCAACAACAACGACTACACCGTTCGGTACACCGTGACGGTGAATGGATGTGCGAAGTTCGATGAACGGGTGATTTCACTTGGCTTCAATGCGAACCTCACCTTCGTCCCGAACGACTCGGTTGATATGGGCGAGCTTATAACGATCAAGCACAACTACGCCAACGCAACCACGACCAATTGGAACTTTGGTGATGGATGGACGATGTCTGCCCTGGAAGGTAAACATTATTACTACCTACCAGGTCCCAAGGATATCACAGTGTTCATTCAGTTGCCAGCCGGTTGCTCCAATACATTCGTCTTTGATGATGCGGTGTTTGTAAAGGGTGAACTCACTGTTATTACAGATATAGTCAGAGAGTCGGGTGCCGAACTGGTAGCCTATCCTAATCCTTTCAATGGGGAGCTCAAGCTCCACAGTGAGGCTTACCGCGAGGGTTCATTGGCTGAACTTCTGGATCCTACCGGCCGCGTGGTTAAAACTTCTGTCAAAGTCGACAAAGGAGAGACGGTACTTATCGATGAAGGAGAAAGCCTTCCGGCCGGTATGTACCTGGTTCGCGTAAAGCATGAAAATTCTGTTCAATTCATAAAACTCATCAAGCAATGAAAAAGGTTTCTTTCCTCGTGGCGCTGGCGCTGTTTGTCAGTGCCTGTGATGATCGGTTAGACTTTCTTACCGATTTAAACCAACCGCCAAATATTTCCATTCTCTTTGAGGGACAAACCATCGAAACCACGCTTTCGGACTCGATTAAAATTTCACTCAAAGCAGGAAATTCACCCTACAATCTGAGTTTGCGCAGTGTCGATCCGGAGCGATTCGCCATGAATGTGGGTTTCCGTGTAATCTCAGGTACCGTTAAGGTCTACCAGGACGGAGCAGAGGTCTCCGGTGGACTGGCTTACACTAATGAAGGTATTTCCAACATCCAGATCGAGCCACAAGAGGTTGGGCAGGTTCGAGTTGAATTTTTTGCTACTGATAACCTTGGCAATACTGACGTTGTCACCTTCTCAGGACCAGCATTCATTAATGTGCCCCCGGTTGCCGTGATTGACCTGGTTCGCGTATCAGTAAACTCACCCCTGGAGCATGACTTTATAGCTAACCGAAGCATCGATCCGGACAAAGGTTTGGGTGGCGGAATTGTGCGCTATGAGTGGGATGTAAACGGAGTGAAGTTCCTTAGTGAGGCAGCTGTCAGCCGTTTCATCTTCCCCAACATTGGTACCTACGAAATCAAGCTCCGCGTTCAGGACAACGATGGCGCATTCTCTCCAGTGGTATCCCGAATCCTGACCATTAATTAAACGGATAGACGATTAGCCCCATGAAAAAACTAATCAAACTCGGATACTTTTTCCTTCTCATTGTAACGCTGGTAGCGACCATCTACTGGCGCCCTATCCTGGATAAAATGCGCCAACTCGGCGAGCAGGAGGGGGGCGTACTGGTCGGTGTGTCCAAACTCATTGGGTCATATTTCACCCACTGGGAGGCCTGGAACATGATATTCCTTGTAATTTTTATTTCCACCAGCCTGGTGGTGTTCGTCCTTGTCGATAAGGGTGTTCAGGTGGTATTGCGGCGCGCTGTTGGGCAGCGGCCATCATTACAGTTTATCCACTCGGGATGGTTCACGATGACGTTCCAAAAGGGGGTTAGCGGCCTACTTACCCTGTTGCTTTTCGTTATTGTTTGCAATGCGGTGGTAATATTCTACGGCAATTCGAACTCTGTACGGGAAGCCGTTTCGATACAGGAGCCACAGCCGGTACTTATCCTGGGGACAAGCAAAATGCTTCGCAGTGGAAGGGGCGAAAACCTCTACTATACCTACCGCATTGATGCAGCTCGCGATCTGTGGGAACAAGGGAAAGTGGACTATTTTATCGTATCGGGCGATCGCAGCGGGGATCACTATGATGAGACCCGCGATATTTCCAACGACCTGCAGGCCTTCGGTGTACCGGCTGAGAAAATTAAGCTCGATACCGCAGGGTTTCGGACGCTGGATAGCATGGTTCGTATTCGCGGAATGTATCGCGTGCGCGACCTGATCGTGATCTCCCAGCAATTTCACGTACAACGTGCCTTATTCCTGGGTATGTTTTACAGCATCAATGGAACGGGCTATTACGCCAAGGGTTCATCCACATTCGGGATGCTCGTACGGGAAACATTTGGTAAGTGTAAGCTCGTGCTGGACATTATTCTTTTTAACATGATGCCCCGTGTACAACTCCAGGATAAGGCGGCTATGAAGCATCGTGAAGACTTCCAGGTCAAGTCGGATCTGCATGTGATCCTTCTTATCGTGGTTTGTATCTCAGCATTATCCAGCATAGGTCTTTTGTTTAAAGCTCTTGATTAATTCGAACGTGCTATGAAAAAGTACATCATCATATCCATAGGCAGTATTGCAGCCTCCATTTTCCTTATCGTAGTCCTATATAAGAACGTGGATATTCCTGTGCTTGACGCCATCGTGGAAAACACGACCGAAGCCCTGGGTATAAAACCGACCATGGTGGCCGAAAAACAGGAGCGAAAAGCGCAGCAGGCCGAAAACCTGCAACCCACTGATAACCGGATCACTGAACAACTCCAGCGGGCGGCAGCCGAAAAGCGCAGAGACGACTCATTGGCTGCTGTGCAGTTAAAGCTCGATAGTATCGCCCAGGCTAGTCTTGCCGCTAAACAGCCCGAGCAACCCAAAAAGAAGCTCTTTAATGCAGAAGTCGACAAGGAACTGGCCCGGCAGCTGGAAGAGGAAAAGCTACGGGCGCAGGCCCAGCGGATCGCTGACAGTCTGGCTAAAGTTGCCGCAGTGCCCGAGAAACCTAAACGCAAGCTCTTCAACGCACACATTGAAGAACAACCGATATCGACAACAACATCCAGTGGCCCTCAACTCTCTTACCTGGAAGCAAAGGCGCACGGGGCTCAGCGCTTTACTGATAACGAGGTGGTGAATTTCCGGATCTCCAAACCCACAACTATCAATGGGGTAGAACTTCCCGCGAACCTGGTCTTTACGACTAAAGCCAACGTATTTGATGGCAAGGTTCATTTTGTCATTCAACGAATCGAAAACCTTTCCGGGTACAAGGGTGAAAACTACCATAATGGTACGCAAGGTCTTATGCTCACTGCCTCTATGAAGAATGGAGACGGGTACGTGATTTCCGATGGTCAGCCCTTCACCTTTGGTTTGCAAAAAGCGACAAACTAAAATCCATCTGGCTATGTCCGAGTCCGCGATCAAACAACAACGCCTAAACTACCTGCACAATCTGGTGGCTATTGCTGCGCTGATTAAGGTTGCTCGCGCCGATCATTCAGTCTCGGATCGTGAAATGTCCTTCCTGTATCGCCAGGGTGTGCGTTTTGGGATAAGTAAGGAATACATAGACCGGATCATGAATGTGGCCGGCTCGATCATTATCAACCCTCCAGATGCCATTCAGGAGCGACTCGAATACCTTGAGGCGGCCGTTCAAATGGCTATGATTGATGGGTTCCTCCATCCCCGCGAACTGGACGTTTGCCGCGAGATATGTAAAAACCTATCGTTCAAGACGGATGTGCTGGACGAGATTATTTTAACCCACGATTTTAAAGTTGTTAGCGCATGATTACTGAAGTTTCTACCATGCCGGCAAGAAGAGAGATTGACATCGAAAAGACCTACTGGACACTAGGCGAGATATCTGTCGTGCTTGATTTGAGCCGTTCTGTTCTCAAGCGACTGGAACAGAAATTCAATATGCCTGTTCCGTATCGACTCGGTAAAAAACGACATCGCCGATACCAGCGATTCGATGTTGAGATATTCAGAGCAATTAAACTTCTCTGTATTGAACATAATGACAATGGCGTTAGGATCCGATTGCCCTTGGTGTTGACGGAGTACCGTAAGGTATTCAGGCCCGGACACCATGATCCCGCACAGCTGGACACACTAATGAAAACCATTATCGCGCGCGTTCACCCGACCCGCGCAGCCGCATAGCCCCGTTTTATCCACCTAACCAACCGTAAACACCATGGCACTAAAACTCGGAGCAGCCCAGCAACAAAGTCAACTGCCACTACACCGAATCATTCAGCGCTCAAACCTGATGCGAGCCAATAGCCTGGAGATTCGAAACCTTGTTCAACGAACGCTGCAGTTGAATAGCTTTTACGAAGGTATTGAGGATACTACCACTGAATCGATTGAAAGCCTGGACCGCGAGGACGCCTTTGATGTGGATATGGCTGGTATGTATGAGCGGGCTGCAGATGACCAGGGCTACAAGATGCAGGGCGACTCACCGGATTGGGTGGAAATCCCTGATGACCGCAAAGCCTACCTGGCTACTCAAGAGTCTCTGCTTGAGGACCTCGAACTGCAAATCGGTAACCTCAATCTCTCTGATCGCCAGCGGTTGCTCGCTACCTGGCTTATACAAAATATTGACGCGCATGGGTTCATTGAAGAGCCCCAGCACCTGTACCACTTTGCCGAATCACACAGTATTGCAA
>ERZ1066128.240-NODE-240-length-24859-cov-9.657837_pt1 | contig 24859 bp, 27 predicted proteins | sample MGYA00382775_ERZ1066128 | MGnify/ENA primary metagenome ERZ1066128 (study PRJEB33369, sample SAMEA5778358) | biofilm metagenome | biome: Industrial cooling water; feature: Water cooling tower basin; material: Biofilm | place: United Arab Emirates | collected...
GATGATGGTGTTTTCCCTTGTTTTACAAGGTTTTACTCTAACGAGAGAATCGGATAGCATTTCCATAAACCTTTGTCGGATCTGTGTTTTAGTCGTCAATCCTTGGAAATACTTGTACGGTGTGTATATACGTACTCGTTGAGTCTCCTTCAATTTATTCAAATATTCCATCGTATCATTTTCATTCATGTTTTTTTATCGTTCATTATATTATATTTTTAATTTGAGTCTCGTCACTTGACAAGAAAACCTCCCTGTTGGATACCCAATTCTTTTTCATGGCTCTCTTAACGTCGTCAGTGGCATCATGGATTCTATAAAACGTGACATATAACGAGACAGGGTCGGTTGCTTCATTTCGCAAGCTAGCGACATCATTCTCGATTTTAAATTGAGAATCGATACGATAAATAAAAATCATGATACGTTCTTCCAAGATGGTAAGCACACACATGTAAAAATTGTTTCTTTCATAAAACCGTATTTCAAAGCAAGGTAATGTTTTATCTTCAATTATTTTTACCAATTCGTCCAAACAGTATAGAAAAGTTGGGCTGAATTGCTCTCGGTAATTTGAAGCCTGAAGAGTTTGACTCTGTTCGCAATGCGACATATAGTCATTTCTCAATCGCAACTCGAGTTTATCATAAAATTCTTTATCTGGCCTTTTGAAACACTCGGTCCATTGGTCTTTATACATCATACATACAATTTAACAGAGACATGATTATCCTTTAAGATGAAAATAATTGGTAATTTCCAAAGAATTTGGAAAAGTCTTGTTGATCTCTCTTTCTTGATTGTAACGACATGATATCTTCGCGAAAGCCCATCTGATCCTGATCAAAGCGGTAGTCTGATAAATACTTGGGAGTGGTCATAACAGGCATCCTGTTATATTCTGGTTTAAGCGACCCCATTGGATCAACAAATACTTTGGGGTGAATAGTTGAACGAACTTGATAATTAGGCGAAAAGTAAGGTTGCGTCAAATAATCATCAACATAGTAACTAATCTGACCCCCATTAATGTCAGAATAATTGGAGTATTCTTTGGTTTGAATGTCATTTGCCATTGGTCGATTGAATGATTTCCAGTTTGCGTCATAAACAGGAACATTTAATTCCATATTATATCCACCACGCATCACGTCTTTCAGACGCGGATCCAACGATGTATAATGCCCGTCACGTGTTTTGAAAAAATCTGATGCGAACTTTAATTGATTTGACTTGTTTAAGATGGTGTACGTGCTATGTTCCAGAGGAGAACGATAATCAGGCATATCATTTCTCATCATGTTTATAAAAGCTGTAATGTCTTTTATAAAATATAATAAATCTAATTTTTTTACTTACTTTCTTTCTTACTTGTATGGCACACAAAACACCAACTTGGAACCAGGATGCCTGATCGTATCAAAATATCTGGAGAAATTATAGAGACACAGGTACCTTTTATCTTTCCACTGCACCAAATAAACAAGAATATCGCTCCCAAGAATGTCATAATAAACAAAACTAAATCGATCAAAGTCGTGCACTACTTCTTCAAAATCGATTTCCGATAGTCTGTTCAAGTACCGCACAGCGACGGCTTGTTTAAAATCGTATAATCTAATGTCTGCTATAAATTTAAGATATTCTTTTGGATTTTTGTAACTTTTTAACTGTTGAATCAAATCCTGTTTTTTCTTGGCATTTAATAGGGATGTCTTTACAAGAGGGCCTTTCACCTTTCCGTACAACATTTGTTTAAACGCAGGAACCCTTTGATGAATTTGTTGCACATTCATATTTTTTTATTATTATCTCTTTTTAATTTATTTTATTTTTTACAGGATGAAACAGATCAAATTCTTTTTATTGTCATAGGTAATGATGGAATTTTTTCGAACAATAAAGTTATCGGTATTGGAGTGAAATTGGTCATAATTCGCTTGGATATGAAAGATCAATGCAAAAGAAATCATATTGAATCCTACGATATGACAATCCATAGTTCCTACATATATATTCTGTCCGCCATTACTTGTAATCTGGGTGATGGGATTATTGGTATCAGAAATTTGAAGACTATTTCGTATAATACATTCTGAACCATTAAACTGCAAAAAAACAACTGAACCGTTGAGTGTACCAATGTATGCGAATATAATATCTTCCCGAGGTTGTTTTATAAACATCGCGGTTGTCATGCCTAAAAAGGACAGGTCATGCATCTGATGAAAACAATAGTCCTCGTCAACCCAACCGAGTCTTGAAGCCGTCGTGATGACGAACAATCTTTTCATTGTGTGAAAAGCCAGATGGACGCGCTCGTCATGACGCAGACTTCTTATCATTACATTTGTCTCATGAAGCATTTTCGGTAGCTTTGAAACATCATACCAAACACACTTTCGAATACGACCATTCGCATATACACACCAATAACTCCTTGAACTAATCATACAATCATAGATTAGGTGGCTATCGCGATGGCTCAATCGAAAATGTGGTTGTAAGGTCAATGGGTTCATAACAATGGATTCTCCAAATGGAGCCTCGCCAAAATTGTTGGTGTCCATTCGAACTACAATCGAATCGTCTTGTGCGTGAATTTGTTGTACGCTTCTTTTTCCAATCGATCGAGTCGTCTGTTGTTTGAGATTTCCCGTTTCGTCTTTACCAATTTTCATTACCGAGCCTGTATTGGTACCCAACAGGAGATGATGATCGGTGCTACAAAGCCCTTGAACGAAAGAGAATCGATTGTCCGTAATTTTAGGTCGGAATATTTCGAAATGAAAGGAGTGCGATACACTCGCAAAAATAATGACAACAATGAAAATCTTTGTCATAATCATGCTTTTAACACTGACTCATTCTTTTAACAATATCTTTCAATTTTTTCAAGAATGTAAATTAAAGATTGGATGGTGGAAATGGTAAAACAATATAACATGAGTGGCATACTGTATCTGACTGCTGATGATTTCGTTCTGAAATCAGGAGAAAAGGGTAATCTGTTGTGCACCACACAACTTGTCAAGGGTCTGTGTATCGTATTATTTTATTCGAACGATTGCCAGCATAGTGCCAATCTACTGAAAAAATATAAACAGCTACCACGCGTTATCAATGGGTGTCAATTTGCACTCATCAATATAAACAAACCATCTAATTTTTCGGTTGTTCGCTTGTCGCAAAACACCATTTCACCAATAACTTTTGTTCCCGACATTATTCTCTATGTCGATGGAACTCCGTTTATCAGATATGATGGCCCACACGAGATTCCTCCTATCAAACAATTTATTCTTGATATCTATCAGCGTCTTCATACTTCTGTTTTCACAAGTCCTCAAAGTAACTCAGCTAGATCGACTTCCACAACTAATCATCATCGAACGAATCCTGACCGCGTATTGACAGATTCGGGGATTCGTAAGCCACCTATAACAGGGAATAATAATCATAATCGGAATACGACGAACTCGACAAATACAATTCCAGCCTATTCAATCGGTCGTCCGAAATGCGGGGATGAGCGAGACAATGTATCTTATCTGACGTTTTCATCTGCTTACACAAAAGAGAATTAAAAAAAATCAACCCATTTCTTTGGGCCTTGATGTCCGGCTTGGATCTTTAAAGATAGGTCGATCGCCATGCTTTTGTTTAGTTTTGAAAATTGCTTGTGTAGAGAAATATGTTCGCATACATGTTCATCGGTATAATTACAATTCTTAATATCCTCTAATTTATAAATACATAGACCATTGAAAGCGCTCTTTACTAAACAATACCGCTTACCAACCATGGATAATCTCATCATTCTGATGTATTTCGCAATGATAGATTTGAAACTGGTATGATTTCTGTATTCTGACTCCGCCATATCTTGGTCGTTTTCACAAAAAGCCATTGCGTCATACATTGTATCAAGATTCCCCAAGCTTCCAGGTATAGGCGAACGGCCATTTGCGCTGATCGCACTCCATGTTGATGATTTGTCCAAGACTCGGATACTTTCAAGAATTTTAAGAATTGGTATATTGCCTTCCATATCCATATCCATGACGATAACAAAATCGTAATTGGTGTAGTATTTAAAGATGAAGTGATTACACACATTTCTGTAAAACGCCATTTTGGCAATTCTCTGACGACTAATCACCCCGTAACTATAAAGATTTGGAAAGCGTAATTTGCAGTCTGGGTAGATGTTTGATTCGATCAATCGAATATTGGGATCGAATTTCATTGCCCTTTTAATCACGTTTCGTGTATCGTCCTCGCTGTCATTCTCAAAAATGATGATTTTGTATTTTTCAAAGTAACTCCCCAACAGGCGAGACAGCTTTAGATTCGTTCTGATCCGCTTTGATATATTCCGTGCCAGTCCTGTAATAACAATTCGGTAAGGCAGTGGAAAGGTCGGCGAAGATCCATCATATTCTATGAAAGGGTCCTCGTAAAGGTCGTGGTGCAAGATTTTATGAAGATTATATTCTCTGAGTAAGAAATATTCCAGCCACACAACAAGGCATAGTATACAGGAGATTTTTAGAAAAATAAAAGTTAGAGTCATGTTTTATTTTTCCTTGGTTTATGTTTTATAAGAGTTTTAGTTGACAACAACAACATTTTGTGTATTATAACTTTTATCGTTATCCGGAAGATACGCATCTTTGGTGAGATAAAATTTCCGGAGAGTAGGAAAAAGTATTTCCTTCTCGTGTGGAAAATAAGTGAAAATAGGAAAGAGGCATTTTGTCCCCGGTAAAATGGTTATTTTTAGCAGACAACAGGCTTTTCCAGGGCTTGTGAATTTTGTAGCTACTGAAAAATCAATCGAGGTTGATACAAAGAATTTGTTTTCGTAAATACTCGTTTTCTTGTCGAATTGAATGAAATCCCGATCCTTGACGCCTTTATACACCACGATTTTATGTTTTGATGTCGGTGCCGAGTTGATGATATGATTTAAATATTTCCCATAATCCTCGTATAGATGGTCGTAGAATGATTGTTTAGCTAAGGGTAGATATTCTTGTAACCATCGTAGCATTCGAATCTGATTCTGCTGTTGGAATACTTCCTTTGTCGAGATACCCATATACTCAATCAGCGACTTAATATTTATAGGTTTCATCACCGATCTGAAATTTTGCGTTATAAACGACTTGAATGTTTTTTGATTCAATTTATACTTCTTGTACAATATCGCCAAGACAGGGAAGACATAGGTCATTTTATTTATATATTCAGACTCTATGCTATGTTCAAGACGAACTCGGTTAAAATTACCAGTGAGCCATTGGTGATACATTTGATCGCCACCGTATGTATATGAGAACACCAAAAGTTGATCTTCTAATTCGAGTTTCTTTTGATATGCAGCCTGTTGGGCGAACCATTTATTGTTTTGCGTAATACCAGATGCGTCATTAGCGATCCAGTTTTTAGGAAGGTGGGAGTACCCATAAACACTGTAAGATCTTCTTGTAGTCTCTATTTTTCCAGAACGTAAAAGTGACGCATATACTCCATAAGGATTATTCAACGTCACTCGCACACGATTGGAAATTGGTGCTTTCTTAAGTTTATATTGAAGTAATTTCGTAGCGACCGTTTGCACAGCCTTGTTGTTTGTCTTGAGTATTTTAAACTCATTTGGAAAACTATCTTGGATTACATTCAAAGATTGTTGAGTGTGAGTAAACGTACCGAGGTGGAGTGCTCCTCGAAGCTGATTGTTCTGTTCTTTGGATAAAATATTTGAATCTGTTGAAACTAGCACATTGAATAGCATGGAACGACGTTGTGATTCATTATATGACTTGGAAAAAGTTGTGAGCCATATGACATCATCCTTCTTCAACTCTTTTACAACACGCTCCAGTTTAGGTAGTGATTCAGGGTAATCCATGACGAATTTTCCTAATAAGATCTTGGATGCTTGCATACGCAACAGCACATTGGATAAGGACTTTCCCTTGAATTTTTGTTGGATATAATTTTCTAATAAACCATACTCGTTCATTAATGTAAATCGAATACTAGCATCTGATACGGATTTCAATTGTAAGTAACTGAAAACTTGAGAAGGTGTTCCAGGAATCTGTTGCCATACCCTCTTCTCTTCATTAAAATAATAATTGGGTCGGAACGCGTTTGGATCCTTTTTGTGAATCATTTTCAGTACTTTTTTTTGCTTGGCTTTCATTTTAGCCTGTGTGTTTCTGGTCTTGGTTTTTTTAGGTTTAGTTGGTGTCTTTGTCGTCTTGGACTTTTTGGATACCGGCTTGGACTGTTTTGATTTTTTCTTGGACTTTTGAGCGATTGGTTTCTGCAAAATAACTTTTGTACCTTGATCGGTCGTCAGAGCTGTCGTCGTCTGCAAAACATTTTTGAGTTCCTCACAGAGTTGATCCATGTTTTTTTTGGAAATATTTTTAATATTATTCTTCTTGGCGATTGCTTCAATTTCCGTTCGAGTGTATCCACCTTTTTTCGCAAATTTCGTCCCACATGGTTTTGACATTGATGATTTCGTGGGTGTGTCAACTGGTGTAAATAATCCTTTTAACATACTGTACACGGATTTGACTGCTTTCGAAGGAGAGGGTACAGAAGAAGCAGAAGATTTGGTGAGCGACGCCTTAGCCAGTTCTTGACATAACTCATCCATTTTTTTAGTTTTTATATTTTTAATTCCATAATATTGAGCTACTTCTTCAAGTTCCTTGCGTGTATACCTGTTTTGCGCCTTGGTTTTTGATGAACAAGGTCTTGACGGATCAAATATCATTTACTTATATCTCTTTTCTGTTATAATTTTTTTTTTTTTGAATTCGTGATAACACTAATGATATTATAAAAACGATTGCCAATAATATGCTAGCATAAATAATGATGGGGTTTGTTCTAGAAGACGTTGGACTTTGTTCGCTTATATTCCCGCGTGGAATTAGGCTCCTTTGCTTATCTGCTAAAGGTAATGAGTTCCACCATTGGACGTACTCAAACAAAGACTTACCACTGTTCTCGACCCATACGTACTTGTTTTTAACATTCGCAATGGCATCGACCAAACAGGAGTCTAAAGTATTGTAACGATTAGTAGTATCCTGATGGGTTGTTGGTAAACAGATACATTCATCACTTACCATCCACTCAATTTCTTCTTTGTCCGTATAAGGTGTCATAAAATACATGACAGTATGACGATACGGGCTATCTACGACAGCATATACATCTGCTAAACAAGATGGATCTAATAGACCAGAAGTTTTACGGAACCCCAAAAAATCCAAAGTTTCCCACGTAAAAAACGGTATAGCGCCTTTGAAACTTGATGTATACGCGATAAAGCGAACCGGTAAAACATCTTGTTGATTTGAGTATAACGGCCGATAGGTTTCAAAAGACCCTTGTACTTGAAAGCTGAACAGATTATTAACATCTGTAGCAAAATGGAAAAATCGACATCCACGTGGAACCCCTTTGGAAATCAAATTTGGGGAGAACGTTGCGACATCTCGCCAGATCCATGGTTCAACAGCACGTCGGATTAAAGAGTCATCAAAAACCCATTGGGTAGGTGTCGTATCGGCCATAGATGGTGTAATAATTAAAATGTTGTTATTAGTAGGATTATACCCAATCTTCATTGGCATTAACGGTGTCGCATTTTTAAAGTACATGATAATCCTCACTCAATTTATTGTCTAAAAATAAAATATATTAAATTGATCGATTCGTTTTCCAAAGTAATCAAAAACAGAGAAGAAATATGAAGCACATTTTTTACAATCTGACATCCTGTCCAAACCACGACATAGCGCGTCAATCAGCCAAATACTTTAAAAAACAATTGAGTGCCTTGGGACAAGATGTTGAAATTGCTACCATCACGTATGTCGATATGTCAATAGCAACATTTTTAGGAGACGCAACATTATCTTATTGTATGCATATGCAGCTTTGTCAAGACGATGAACTCTTTAAAAAAATTACTGATAAAATCCGATATCAAATATTTAGTCATTTTGACGAAATGGATCGTCTATTTGCGGATGAAGAACTTTGTATTTCTTTTTTGGCCGACGCTGACAGCAGTATCATATTATACCGCATGTTGAACCATGAGAAAAATCACGATGATGATTATATAATTATGGGAGAAGATAACAAAGTCTTGCGCAGAAAACACGGCACACTCAAGCACGGCACAATTATTTTTATGGGATCCTCTTTTGGTTTTTACGTTGTGAGTGAGGATGAGATGAAAAACATGGAAAAATATGATTCAGGAGAACTCACAGAACCCATTATCTTTCCGAAACCTCATTTTTCATTTCCAATAATCAACATCTTTTTAGCTGATGATCCACTTGCATACATGATCCGTCCACTATTCTTTAGGAAAGAAAACGTATCGTTCATTGCGCCATTTGAAACACGAAAAACGATGAGTCGGTGGTTAGCACAAATGTATAAAGTCCGAAGCCGAAAAGTAATGGACTTGTCTGTTTTTCGCAATTTGCTTTCGGAAAATAAAAAATCATTTATAATCGATGTTGAGATTTTACCAACAAGCCTTTTTGGTTTTTGGTTTAGCAAAATCGATTATTTTCAGATTCCAGATACGGTGTTGATGGTAAAAATGTGGTGTGAAGCATATTCAGAAGAATATCATAGCAACAATTATTAATATTATTATGAAAATTTTTATTAACCACGCCCATAACCATAACAAATAGGGATTTGATTTCGAAAGTCCTTCATCTTCTGACTTAGGAGACGTAAGAGTATTTTTAGACAAACTGATCTGAGGATTTGTAGTGATGAGTTTTAAACAAGCCGATAATAAATCGCTTTGTCCGCCTGACCCAAAGAAGAATTCACAATCTTCTTTATGAACAGAACTAGGATCTGGGAATAGTTCTTCGAGAATGTCAGACATATCTAATTTATCTTATGTATGGTAATCTTTTCAAATTATTGTTCTTCGTGGTTGTGGATTATTATGTGTGATGGTCGACGGTCGTTCATTGGAATTGACATAGTTATGAAATGCTACCGTCCATTGAAAAAGAGCTTGCCTGCTATCGAAGGCTTGGTTAAAAGCAGAATAATTCGATTCAATATAAGTCATCATATTGATCCCACATTGAACACAAGGTAAAACAGATGGTAAGACCATGAAAAACGTCTTGTATTTTTGTTTTTCTGATGGTGTCGGTCTGACTGGGTATTGTGATGCGATGGTATGTATAAAAATCCACGCATGCGGTCCCCATACCCTAGGATCATTCGAAAATCTTTGCATCGTTGGGGTTGATGCTGAAGGTTGGATTCGAAACATGGTTGGTTTTCTTTTATCTTTATTTATATTTACTTTAACGGAATATAAATTTCTTGATCAAAATTACAAATAGGATAAGGATAACAAGTTTTATCCAGAATGCTTTAGAAGAAGAAAGTAATGACTCGTTGAAAATATACACCCATAGATTCGATTGAAATAATAAGATCCCAAATAGGATGAGCAGGATATCCATAATCATATCCCACCATCTAGTAGTAAGCGGGCAACAAGATTCTTGTGGTTGTGGTTGTGGTTGTGAAAGCTCAAGTTCTTCTGTTTTTTGTTGTTGGGGCTTTTCAATTTCAGTTTCAGTTTCATTTTCTTCTGGAAACAAAATATTTGCCAATTGTATTTCTGTATCTGTTGGGTTATAATTGTCAACAGGTAAGGACTCAATGAGTGTCATAATTATTTGAACTTATTATAACTTATTCTATTAAATGTCTAAAGAAGACTTGTATCTGATATCAAAAACACTATGAATTCCTTTTCATTTGCGAAACTATCGGGACTCGTGCAGGGAAATGGTCACATTGTTCTTGAGACATTTATCTTTAAGAATCATATAAGGTACATGACCTTGTTTTGTAAGCGCTTTAGACATGTATTTATTCTGGAAATAAAAAATATTCCAATTTCTTATGAAAAATCTGATAATAATTATTCTCCTTACCATTCATATTTCCTGTATCAGGCCGAACGACCAACTAACATTAAACGAAATCAGTCCGAGTACATGAATCAATTGTCTGTTGTTGACGAAAAACCACGCAAGTACAATCAAAAACAACGTCTGGATAGCATGTTCCGACATGAGGTATTTTCCATGGTCATGATGAGTGATGGCAATTTATGGCACGATAAACATGCTTTTCAAATAGAGGGATTTAAACACGCTGAATGCTTCAGTCTATGGTGTGTCGGATTGGACGATTATTATCTACAACAATCATCTGTGTCTATATCTGTTCATGAACGATGCTCGAAATTCTCTGAATTTGTTTCTCGAAATGTTCAAACACAATTTGAATATCTTAAAGGAGTCATGAAGAATGAAGCCGAGTTGCAACAAATTCTTCAACAATTTCAAACAAGAGAAGAAAAATTTGCGCAACAATTCCATCTTGCGTCAACAATGCTAAATAAAACCCTTCGTATTCATCCAAACGAGGATAATAATAATCTTCGAAAACAAGTCATATTATTATTCTATCAGTTGTTTAGAAAGCATTCTGAATTCCTGCTCAAATACGAATCAATATATTTTGATATATTGTATCATGTTCAAGGCATAAAGCAATCCTTGAATCTATCATGACAACCATGTTGATGTAATATGCAAACCAATGATTGTGCTATATAGGACAATAAATACGGTAAAAAATCTTGACCACGAAAATTGTCGGCTTGACTCAGTCCGTGAAGTCGTCGGTGTAATATAACAATATTCTGGAGAAGCCCATAGAATAAACACAAACAATGTCAAGGCTGTCGTCCAATAGAACATGTACTTTTTCATCAATATGGCATACCTCGAATTCACAACGGAAGATGTGAAATTTCCGACGGAATTGGTTTTTGAACTCTTCATTAACGTGGAATCTTTGAAGACGCCTGTATCCGCCAACTGACTGGATAATTCATGCAGACCCAAATCGATTTCATCCATTCTTTGTTTGAAAAGTATTTTATAATTTAATTTGATTTAATTTAATTGGATATATTTGATTTTATAAACTCAAGTCAAGTCAAGTCAAGTCCATGAATAAAACACTATCCATTTTAATTATATCGTTACCAGAACGAATTGATTCACTAAAGAAACTGTATCAACAGCTCCAAGTTCAATCCGCAAATAAACCAGAAGTTGAAATATTGACTCTTACAGATAATCGTTCAATGAGTGTTGGGAAAAAACGTCAATACCTCAACATGCTTGCAAATGGGGAGTACGTTGTCCATGTCGATGATGATGATGATATTCACCCTGACTTTATTTCAACTCTATTGTCTTCCATAGACCAAAATCCTGGTGTCGATGTCATATCCTACATTGTTCAGGTTTCAATTGATGGATCTCCACCCAAGCCGTGTGTGTACAGTTATAAATTTCATCAGAATATTAATTTTGATGACCATTACCAGCGTCTTCCGAATACGCGATGCTGTTTCAGACGAGCTGTTGCGCTCCGAGAAGAAATCCCAGACATGGTCTTTGGAGAAGATGATGAATGGGCCAAAAAAATCCAAAATCATATCCATTCAGAATATTGCATCAAGGTCCCAATGTATTATTATAATGCTTCAACTCAAAAACCCGTAGAATGGTTTGAAACGCTTTAGCCATATCAAGAAGTTTTTTTTATTATTTTTTTTTTTGTATAGTTATTTAATAAAATAATTATACACCATCCGCAAAATATATGATGGGAACAACACAGAGCACATCTACCGGTAAAAAACCAACCGCGACTCATTCGATTAAACACAAGAAAGCTGGCGTTGCCAAAAAGACAACCACACGGACTCTTGTAGCGAAGCCTAAAAAGGCCGTAGCCCTGAAAAAGAAAACCGTGGTCGCTCGTAAGCCCAAGGCTACCAAGCCCAAGGCGACCAAGCCCAAGGCGACCAAGCCCAAGGCGACCAAGCCCAAGGCTACTAGGCCCAAGGCGACCAAGCCCAAGGCTACTAGGCCCAAGGCGACCAAGCCCAAGGCGACCAAGCCCAAGGCGACCAAGCCCAAGGCGACTAAACGTCCTAGTCTTCTATCTCGTCTAACCAGAAAACCTAAAAAGTGAATGCCAGAATGACTATTAATATAATATGAAATGTGTAGATTAATTATATATATTTCATATTCTAAATCATCGGACAAGTACTAAGAACATGGTCAAAATATTCGTAATTACTTCCATAACTATTCTTATGTAAAGACGACAGGACAGCAACATTCTGCTCCTCTAAAATTAAAGTTTCCTGTTGGGAAAGGAAAGAGTAGAGCATTTTTTCCGTTGTAAGTATAGTATCGTCCGTACTATAATTATACGCTGAATATTCGTACAGATTACACAGAGCATTCACCGCATTTTTACCAAATACCATGAAATATTTATCGACAACCTCTGGATTACTCGTGGATAAGCATTTACAAATTGTGTCTTCGATATCGGACAAGGCTACAGATTCGACGAATGCTATTTTATCGAGTCTTGTAAAGATGTATGCTTTATAAGGGATTGAAGTTGACTCTTGAATAAATTGCGACAAGATTGATAGACCATAAAATAAAGATAATATGCGATACGGGTATATGTTTATAGAGGTCTTGTCAGGAAACCCCAACATCCTGCTTTTGTTTATAAAGTCAGGGCTGTTATAATTATAGAGCACCGAGCGTATATTCGTAACAATAGATTGCGTATTTCGAAATGGGCATATAAGTTCACAATCAGTCACGTACTGTTTGGAATCAGAATCAATAAATTCATCGGTCTCATTCTTTAAAATTGGATATGATATATACACATCAAATACGGTTGAACGTGTGGGATCAATCTTTAATAAAAATGCGGTTACGTCTTCCACTGATGGTAAATTGTCACGGACAAATCCATAAAATCCAATACATACTCGGTCTGTCATTTCGTTTTTGTTTAAAAATAAAAAATATTACAAAAATTATATACCAAGCTTTTTGATGATATTTTCTGTATTGGATTGTTCTTTAAGATAGATTTCAGAATTAAAATGGTAAAGCTGTTGGATTACTTCCAGACTCTGGTTATTGAATTTTGTTGAATAATTCAATGTCGTCTTTTCAGTGGCCTTCCATCGTTCTGATAAAAATCTTGAAAAATATTCATAATCATGGTTATAATTGGCTTCGGTGCGATCCTTCCAAAGACCATATTTATAAATGAGATTATGACGATGTACGACAGCACTCGTATCGAGACCACCCCAAACTGGATATTTTGTGATGAATGGTTTCCCATCCACATTAAAACTGCTAAACAAGAATTGTAAAGACGAATCCTTGTTGATTTCTTCTACCATGGACTGCAAATGATCCGCACTCCAAGTATTATCATCATCTAAATAAGCAATCCATTCGCTCTGTGCTATAGTCAGGCCGTAATTACGAGGTACAGCACCCCCAGCTCCATTATTCTCTTGGAGATTCCACCATCTAATCTGGGGATGATATTGGTTCGAGTCTTTTATAGCATTCATGACATCGGATAAAACAGGGCATTTGTCCCCGATGATATACAAAATCCAATGTGGGTAGGTTTGTGATATCACCGAACGGATAGCTTCAATTAGATGTTCTGCTCGATTATAGGTGGGCATAATAATCGAAAATGTCAAATCACATTGCCCTGGGACATAGACCTTTTCTAAAGGATAATAAGAGACTTCAGAGTGTTTGAAAATCGGTTTCTCAAGGTAGCATATCTTGTTGTAATTTTTTGTCCCTTGCAACAACTTTTCAAATCTTTTTGTCAAATCATCCGCGTGTTTCATGTAAGTTAATCTTACCAAATCCTGAATGAGTTGGTTTCGCAAAAATGTGAAATTGTTGCCATTACGATTTCGGTATTGAATGTAACCTAAATCGGCAATACGCACCCAAGTATCCGAATGCAGAAAAGTCCTCAGCAATAACTCATAATCGTCTGCGACTGGGAGATGATGATTATGTCCGCCGATAGAATGATAAAAAGACGTCTTCCAACATCGGATATGATTCGGTACACCTACAATATGAGAGACGGTCACACGATTAATCGGTACTCCCAGACAAACGTGTTGAAATCTATTCTTATAAAGTGTCGTATAATACGCTCCATACCCCATTCCAAAAAATTCTCCATAATGAAAATCCTGCATGTTGTCTTCATATACCTCAATGCAGTCCGAATAAATAAAGGATGCGCTTGGATGTTTTTTAATGGAATCCACAATCCACTGCAATAACTCGGGTACAATATCGTCATCATGATCCAATTCCAAGAGCCATTCACCCCTAGCTAATCCACATCCATATTTCTTCATTTCACCTATAAAGCCTGAATGACGAGCAGGCTTGTAAACTCGGATTCGAATATCCGAAACCTCTAGATTTTTCAAGGTCTGCCATTGTTCTTCCTGTTCTTCTGGTGTGCCATCCGTGTCATCGACAATAATCCATTCCCAATTTGTAAAAGTCTGTGCGAGCAAACTCTGATAAGGTCTTAGAATTCGGTGTTTGCTTTTATAAGCAGTCGTTACGACGGACAATAAAGGGTTACAATCATTTGTATGCTCAGATATATAATTCATATAACAATTGAGAATAAACTGAGGATGACAATTTTGGACGTTTTCATAAAACAACCATCGCCTGCGATATTCATATGGAAGCACATTCAGACATAAAAACGGCCGAAAGGTATCGTGCACACAGACCAAGACACCGGGTGGCACATCCCGCCATTCTTTCAGAAGATTATCTTTCGCTTCCTGCGACTTTTCCGTGTCAACAGGCCAGATAAAATGTTTCTTTTCAAAAGTAGGATCTATACCTAGAGATTCAATCGGTTCGCGTAATGACGAGTCGCAATATACAAAATATACCGCAATCTTCATAATATATTTTTTATTTATTTAGGGTTCTTCCATCTCTTAAATCCTAAAAGATATATTTCGAATTATAACTAGTCCATTCTTGGAGCAACTGCTTCCTTCCATTCGACGTCTTCTCAAAACACTGATACTGCTTATACCCTCTACCATCATAATGATATTCATGGATCAGATTCTTTTGATTTTGACGTTCCATCATGCTAATAAAATACTTTTCATCACTCGGTAGCTTCCCAAAATACCAGACCCCTCTAAAAATATAGCCTTTATGATTGGGAAGACGCGACAGAGCTTGGTGTATATATGAAGGCAATGTCTCCTCAATCTCCAAAAGTCGACGATAAGAAGACTCCTGTGATTTCTTCTGGAAGTGATCGTTCCGACGGAATGCTCTATCCTCATCATATTTTTTTTGCATAGTTGCTTGCATTTCCTTTTTGGCGTTTTGAGCATTTGTCTTTTTTCTGATACTATTGACACGTTGCTTCTCCTTATAATACAACTGCTCTTTGACATATTCCATAAATTCGTTATTATTTTCGTCCAAGTCTTCGGACATCTTTTCACATAGCTTTGCGATATTATCTGTATAACGCTCGAGACGTTTTTGGAGTTCTTGTATAATCTCTTTTGTGGGGTTTTCGATATGTTCGCTCTTTTGCTCCGTAATCTTCCTCCATTTCTCGTTCTGTTTCAGCTTTCCATCCAAGATCTTCTTGTAAAATGGCGCATAGTACTTGAGGTCCTTGGGTGTTGCGTCGACATGGTATTCGTCCTCCATGATATGATCTGTTATTTATAAAAAAAAACAGAAACGATTATTAAATTTATCAATCAATATTCGACTGATTTGGTAATCTTGAATTTGATTGTAGGTCTGTAGAGGCTGAAATCAATTTTTTTATGCATAACTTTATTTCTTCAATCGCATTCGTGTTATTCCCAACATGATTCAAACCATCCGTTTTTGAAAAATCCATAGTTCCATTTTCTGATATGTATGAATGGAAAGGATTTGAAAATGTTAGACCATTTCGCGCGCATTGTTCCTCCAATAAATGATTGACCTTTGTTGTATATAGGACACGTTCTTCGTCTGTTCCAACAAATGGTAGATGGTGTTGAATCGGTCCATTTCGTTTCTCGAATTCGTTTTTTGAAACTGGTGGTGGAACTGCCACCACAATCACATTATGAAAACCGTATTGTAAAATACTTGTGATATAAGCATCCACCAATGTTTGCGCGATTTCATTAAGCTCTCGGCCTTTATCAATCTGTCTTTGGATATGACAACGACAGTCGATTTCACCATAAACCATGATGATAATGTCATTTGTTTTGTCGATGGTATCAGGCTGACAGTTAATAATATGCTGGTCTCGCCCTACACGATGCATAGTGGTTGAATACTGATGATGCGATAAAAATTCATATCTTTTAATATGTGAGCCTAGCCCTTGAAAGGTAAAGTGGGCGTGACTATCACCAAAAATATGTATAGTTGGCATGCTTTATAATTACTTAATGCTTTGTATTTATTTATTAAATTAGATACCTATGATTTCAAATATATTGGATCACGGTGAGATTGAACTATTGGAAACATTTGGTGATGAATTGACTGTGGTAAACTGCGCTCGGGTTTCATTTCATAAGAAAAAGGATGTACTCGATCAAGACGATCTCAAATTACTTAAATATCTTATTGTTCATCAACACACAAGTCCGTTTAGACATGTCTTTTTCCGTTTTCGGATCAAAGCTCCAGAATTTGTATTGCGACAATGGTATAAACATGTTGTAGGTGCAGAGTGGACGTCTTGTCATCCGACACAACTTCACGGTTGGAATGAAATTTCCGGAAGATATGTTAAATTAGATGAATTTTATAAACCAAACGAGTGGCGAAAACAGAGTGCGAACAAAAAACAAGGTTGTGATGGCATTATTGACGGGCAATATCTAGCTATCATAGAATACAACACCGCATTGAATTCCATCAAAAAAGCTTATGATAATCTGTTAGATATGGGGGTCGCTTCAGAAATGGCTAGAATGGTATTGCCTCTCAGTATATATACAGAAACCATGTGGACAGTCAGTCTTCAGGCACTATTGCACTTTATATCTTTACGAGAGTCGGATTCAACCCAATATGAATTACGAGAATATGCCAGAACGATCCATGGAATGATCCGTGAACGATTCCCAAATATCGTGGATATGTGGCTAAATGCTACTTAAAAGTTATAATAAGGTACTGGGAAAGATATGCCGAGTGATTCACCTGAACGATTCATTGTCATTACCAAGAATGGTTGGTCGTATCATGACCCACAAATGTGTAGAGATATGTTCATGCCTTTTTGCACGGAATTCGATGCGACTCGGATCGACGATTCTTTTGTACTCTTCAATTCCAAAATTTTACCTACCGCTTGCAACGGTCAAATATCCATCATTGAAAAGGCGTGTTTGGATGACATGTTATGGAAAGTAGTAGCACCGCAACATCCTATTGATTTCTTTAAAGACGCCTTGCGGACAGAATACGTCTACACATTCTATTCCAATTCCGAAGTCATTGTCGATCGATCTTCAAACGACCTTGATGGCAAGCTCTATAAAGTGTGGAATCAAGAGTTATATTTCCATATCTCAAACAAAGATCATCTTCAACCAATGAAGCGCTTTATACTGGCACGAGTTTGTAATACGGACGGTCTTCTTTTGCGTCCCGGTAAGGAAATTTACAGTGCTCCCATTTTGGGGTTGCTTCCATACAACACGATTGTTGTCATCAAGAATAAAGCTTTTACTGACATTCCGTCAAATCAGAATATTAAGCGTTTGGAGATTTTCCATAATACGAGCCCTGGTTGGATCAACGCCGTATCCAGTTTTGATGGAAAGGATAATGTGGATATACTCGGGCTAACCGATAACCCTTTCGACCATATGTCCAAAACTACAATTATAAAATTTGACGCGTCTCCTTTTCAAGACCTCTCTGTAAATCCAACAATGTGTGTCGTCTGTCTTACAAGAGAAAAAACAGTGGCCGCTATCCATGAAGGATTAGGCCATTTAGTCTTCTGTTCGACGTGTGCTCCGATCATGGATCAACGGAAAGAAAAATGTCCTATATGCCGTTCTCCTGTTCTACAATATCTTCGAATGTATTAATATCGGCTTTACATAATGCGCATACCGGATTATACTGAACCATATTTCTTAAACAATCTTCGTGAAACGAATGCTGGCATGTGGTTAATGAACATACATTATCACCATTTTCAAAAAGTTCCAAACAGATGAAACACTTATCGTTTCTACATTTCGACGCATCAAACGAATGCGTCAAGTAGGAATCTTCGGACAATCTCCGTTTTATATTTTTCCGTAGCATTTCATTATGATAAGAATTCATACTTTCCTCCACTGCTCTTTCCAATAAACGACTTTCTTCTTCACTCTCATAATAGAAAACTTGATTGTCGTTATACAATGACGATAACAGCAATAGCGGTATTCTTCTGTTCGATATTGTCATTGGGATTTGAACGATATCTCGGTTCAAATATTCAGTATTATTTCTACCCTGTTGTCCTGTATCGATATCTCGTATTGTTGCATCAATCAGGGCGGATGCCAGCGTTTGACTCGCATCCAGAATTCTTAGGTAAGAATCATAATATTCTTCTTCGTTATCCGTATCCGTATCCGTATCTGTATGGTCGTCTGTCATATTTTTACATATAATTTTGATTTTTATTTCATCAAATCGATTTTATTTTAGGTTATATTCTCTAAAATCAATTCTAAGGATCAATAATCATGCCACCTCGAAAGTTCAGTGAATATGGACTTCCTTGGGCAATCAAGAAAAAGGATAAACCGAAGAATAAGAGAACATCGTCTCATCGCTACAAGATTGGTAATGACATTCGAAGGCAAAAAAAAATGACCCGTGTTGGCGATGACTGGTTTGTTATGAATGACGATAAGCAAGAACTAGCTATCGAATTCGAAATGGAGTGGAGATGTTATGAACATGATTCTTTTGATTATGACGATGGCTATTATACGTCCTGTCAACCTATAATGACGAACAAAAAATTGGCGCGCGATAATTTTTTAGATTTTTATGATTTTTACCTTCCGAAGAAGACTGAAAAAGATGAGATTGTAGGTGCTATTCGTGGAGGAAACATACACACCATCCGGAAATTGTTAGATCATAAAAAACATGTTGATACCTTGATGCCCACCAATTGCAAGATTTGTGCCACAGACGACATTATGATTAAAAAATATCTGATTTACGTAGAAGGAAAAAGGCACTCTTGTTATCTCTATCGCGACGCTGAAAAATTTTATAATGACACATACTCAGACGTTGATATACAGCTTTCTTACGAACAACATTTTATTATCAAAAAATTATACGAGGGTAAATGTCTATTGTGTCTTACGTTCGATGAAAATATCCATCGGTACCTCATTCACGTCCATCGTGTGAAGCCTTGTCGTAAATATGACTGTTTAGGATATGAATCCTACATCTTTGAAAAAGATTTTCCGTATGTTTTGTCAAAATTGTATGCTCTCCGTGATAGCTTGCGTTTGAATATCAATCGGGAACCGGTTATCGGTGATATTCTGATTATGCTCATGGGTTTAAACCCCGACCTCATGCGCGAGTTTGTAGAAATGACCGAACAAAACCTATGATGTATAATTGTGTAAAGATGGGATTGCAGATAACTGCTATGGAGAGAAGTAAAGTAAAAATTTACTTCTACCAATCTAACGTACCAAAGTGTTATTAATGATTAATTAATTTATCTTTAAAGATAAATTAATTAATTGAATTGAATTGAATTCATGTCGCCATATCATCTAATCATGATTGTCACGATATGTGTTGTCATGTTTTTTATTTTGAAAAAATTTGTGTCAGACGATATGATTGTATATCATCAGACTTACACTACGAATGTAAAGGCAGATGATCTTTTCATACGTCAGTTCCATGAAAAGGTCTTTATCAATGATCCGACGGTCATGCGTAATATCCATTACATGGTAGCATATCATTATGTTACGGAGGATCAATATCGACCTGATCGTTTCAATATTCTGATTGATTTCGAGCCTAAAGACGTGACCGATTTCAGATGCGATATGGCCATCACCAGCAAATTTACTAAATCACCTCGAAGTACTCCCAATATTGTCTATTGCCCGTATTTTGCGTGGTTGTTCAACCAGATCGCCTACATCGAACCCGAACAATTGTTAGTACCACCTAAAGACTTGTATAAAAAGACAAAATGTTGTTGTTTCGCATACTCGAATTGTGACACAAAACGATTCGAGGGGGTACGGCAACGACATGCTTTCTTTGAAAAGATGCGTTCAAGAATGGGCAAGGATTATGTCGATAATTTAGGTCGTTGCCTGAACCCGCATTATAAAACAAGTGAGTGGGTAGATAATTCAAAATTGTTTCAGGAGTATAAATTTGTGATTGCATTCGAAAATGATAGGCTAGATGGATACATTACAGAAAAACTAGTAATGCCCATTCTCGCAGGCGCCATACCAATATATTTGGGTGCGCCCGATGTGATCAAGTACTTTAATCCTAAACGCATTATCAATGTCGCTGATTATTCATGTTATGATGATTGTATTGACTTTGTCAGTCAGGTTCAAAGAAATGACAAATTATTTACCGAGATTGTGTCACAACCCGTTTTCCAAAAAAACATGGATTTCCAAGAACTCTTTTCGATCTACTATGGGGGGGATGTCTTTCGGACATTCAGGTCTTACCTGCCAGATAATATATCACAATATTTTTCACATGCTTGGACGATACCGAATAAGGTCAATTTCATCACGACGTCCGGGCATATAAATACATCCCATCTCATTAAAGAAGCCATCCGATCCCGATTTTTTAAGTCTTGTGAAACAATATCAGGGGGTGATAATAATATTATACCAATAAACACAATTCTGAAATACTTGATTGAAGATGTCAATGACAATGACATTATAATATACGCAGATCCCGCAACAAGTTCAATCAATTGTTCGAGTGTATCGAATGAAATGTTCCGGAATTGGATCGAGATTCTTAGTTCTCGTCCTTCAACGAAACTTGCGTATCTGATTCAACACTCTTCACTTTCTTATCCCACCGTGCTAATTATGAAAAATTGTAATGTAGTCAGAAATTATTTGTTAAACTTTATGCGGGGTGACAAACTACCAGATTTCATAACATTGAATATTGTGCATGATGAGATCGAGATGGTGTACTACCCAATTGCTATAACACCGTAACACAACTATAGCCTCATATTGAAACATTATAATATTATAATATAATGTCAAAAAATCATTTTCGTAAAGTAGTATGGATATAGGAGAATTTAAATTTAAACCCTTACTCGCTCATACCTTTGACGGTACTAATTGTGATTATAGTGGATGGCTCATGTCGGAAAAGCTGGACGGTGTTCGTTGCATTTTTTTCAATGATAAACTATATTCGAGAACAGGACATGTTATACATGCCCCAGCATGGTTCATCCAAGAAATTCGTGTTGACAATACAAAAATGCTCGATGGAGAACTATTTACGAAACGCGGGCAATTTCAGAGTATATGTAGTATCGTTAAAAAAGATAAACCCATCGATACAGAATGGGAGAACATTGTTTATATGGTTTTTGATATACCACTTGAAAAAGAACTGGTATTTTCTGAAAGATATGATAAAATGGTGCGTATCATTCAAAATCATCATCGTATCCAAGTCGTTCCTCATGAATACGTGCAGAACATGGCCCACGTGGAAAGCTTTTTACAAGAAATCATTAATATGAATGGAGAAGGTGTCATGCTCCGTGATCCACATAGTTATTACGAACAAAAACGCTCCAAGACATTAGTCAAATACAAGAAATTTATGGACGACGACGCTGTTATCACGGGTTTCGAATACGGCAAAGGGAAATATTCAAAATCCATTGGGAAATTTTTGGTGAAATGGGTAAACCCCTCAAAACCGATCACATTCAAGGTAGGCTCTGGCATGGACGACAATATCCGAAACACACCAAACCCCACGTCCTTGATCGGAAAAATAATTAAAGTTAAATATTATTCGACAACAGTATTGGGAAAACCAAGGTTTCCAATATTTATCGGTTTCAGAGAATAATAGATTTACTTTTTCCTGATGGATTGAGGGCGGACAATAAAAGCAAAAAGATTGGGGTTTGCCATGTTATCGGGCAACGAATTCCAGCTATCAAAACTTTCAATGTAATCGTATGGATTGACCATGTCAATCAAAGAAGTGTTGGCATAATTATGAACCAGTCGCATTTGATCGTCTGTTATCCATTTCCATTCTCCTTGTGGCTTTGATCGTTTCACTCCTTTATGATCCACCCATTCTAATATATCATCGTCATGATGATCATTCCAAATCAACGTTCCATAATCTTTAAAAATTCTCATGCTAATTTCAAACACATGAGGAAAATATCCAAAATGAATCCACGTTGAACCGAAAAGGTACATGACACGAGCATCGTAGCATATTTTACGGATGAGACGGTGAATCCCAAATATCGAATAGTCAGTCTCTTCACATTCCAATGTCTCCCATAATTTTGTATTCCATTCTACTGTATCCGACAACGACCATGGTGATGTTGCTGGCTTCTCGCTATATCTATATTTTTCCAAGAAAAACGAAATGCCTCCCGCGGTAAGCAACCAAGTCTTTATCAGATCTTTTGTTGATTGAGTTTCTTCGGATATCACCACTTTATTCCAATCCTTCTTGAACTCCTGAAAAGGTTGGAGCCCATAAATATTCTTGATGCGTATTGGGCTCTTTACAAACAGATCTGTTCGGATCTTGAGCATGAACGTGTACATTTCTTTTTGGTTTGAAGTTAGCCTATCCAAGGCGTTCTTGACAAGTGTGAATTCAATACGATTATGATCACGAGGGATGTCTTCCTCATGTTTATGGTTTGTGAAATAAATATCAGCAAGGTATGGTTCCAATAATGTGAGGGTCTTTTGTGGAATGTCGGACAAACGACCATCCAGACTCAGAATTACATGGCAAGGATGGTTCTCCAGAATGACATTACGATAAATAGAAATAACCGTCGTCTCTAGTGTCCGAACCTCTCCGTAAATGATAATCAATGTCCTATTCATATTTTGGAATTTGATTATCTAATTCTTAGAATAATATTTATGCTCCATTTTCTTATCGTAAGCGATTCGAGACTCATCATCTTTACACTTTCTTTTCTTTATTTCGTTGATAGTATCTCTTAGCAGATCGCATATGGATTTTTTCCCATTTTTTATATAACATCCAAATCCATATGCGATCTGTTATTTTTTATCGGATCGTCAGTCTTAATCTAAGTATCATCAATTTCTTAAAAATGTTAGTTAAGTCGTGATGCCTACTTGGAGACTGGTCGTCAAAGAATCACCGTACGTTGCTTTATATATCTCCAGTTCCTCTTTGTATCTCGCTAGTTCCTCCTTGTATTTTGTCAATTCGTTGACAACCACTTCTTCTTGCTGTTTGTGTTCTTCTTTTTGTTTCCGTAAATTCTCCGCTCTCTTTTTATTGCACTGTTCTTTATTCCGTTCATAATAAGCTTTACTATTCTTACGCTGTTGTTCTTTCAACTTTTCAGGATTCTTTTCTTTGTATCTTTTCATGGCTTCTTTAGATTTTTCATTATAATATTTAGGTTGTTGATTATCTTCACAACTAGACATTTTATTTGACAATTTGTTGACAAGCACTTCTTCTTGCTGTTTTTGTTCTTCTTTTTGTTTCCTTAAATTCTCTGCTCTCTTTTTATTGCACTGTTCTTTATTCCGTTCATAATAAGCTTTACTATTTTTACGCTGTTGTTCTTTCCACTTTTCAGGATTCTTTTCCTTCCATTTATATATAGATATCTTTGCCTTCTGATTATAAGTAGAAAGTTCAGACATTGTGATAAATACTTAATTTTATTTTAAATACTATTTAAATCAGTTTTTTCTTCCGTGGAATGCCGATGTATTTATCTTTACTATTTATATTCGTATGAAATACATCGGCATTCCACGGAATAATTATTTCATATAATACTATAATCATAAATTCTCTAATCATAAAAACTCTCTAATCATATTTTTCTATAATTATATATATATATAAGGAAATGAAAAATTTAGATAAAGATACATAATTATGAGCAATTTATCGTGGTTCTATAGTAAAAAAGATCTTTTGAAAAATGGCAACTACGGTGATGTTTGTGTCTCCAGAGATGTTCATGTAAAAGGAACTAAAAAATTTACTCTTACTTCTATTAATAATTTTCTAGCATTGTTGAAGACAAATCATCATATTTACGAAATCCTGTTAGGGAAAGTCAAGCCTTACTTTGATCTGGATTTTGAGATCGATAAGAATATTACCACCATCACATCAACCATCAACCCCAAGGAGTTTATTGAGGAGTTTTTGGTGTTTTTGAGGGAGACATACAAACAAGTTTTCGGACATGACTTACATCGGAATGAAATCGTGCTCTTGAATGCAAGCACATCGTCCAAAATCTCATTTCATATCATCATCAACAACAAGACTTACTTTGAGAACACCAAAGCCAACAAGTATTTTACCGATTACCTCTCCAACATCATCATGACTTCCGAAGATGAAACACTCCACCAATTAAGATGGACGAAGGATTTGAAGAATGGAAATACAGAACAACGATGCGTTGTGGATACAGCACCCTACAGTTG
>ERZ1066128.241-NODE-241-length-24801-cov-12.004122_pt1 | contig 24801 bp, 22 predicted proteins | sample MGYA00382775_ERZ1066128 | MGnify/ENA primary metagenome ERZ1066128 (study PRJEB33369, sample SAMEA5778358) | biofilm metagenome | biome: Industrial cooling water; feature: Water cooling tower basin; material: Biofilm | place: United Arab Emirates | collected...
CGGTAGCTGAGAGGTCGTTATCGATCGTTTTGGGCACACCCACCACGGACAAACCCTTTTTGTACAAGGCTTCGGAAATCCGTTGCGATCCATCGCCACCGATGTTAATCACGGCATCAAATCCAAGTGATTTGATCCGTTTGACCAGTTCCTCTGTGCGGTCGATCATTTTGATAGAGCCGTCCGGTTGTGGCATGGGGAAGTTGGTGGGATTTCCCTTATTCGTGGTCTTCAGTATCGTGCCCCCGCGCACATGTATGCCGGCTGTGCGTTTGCGCGTCAGCTTGACGAGTTCGGTAGGCTCACTGAACACACCGTTGAAGGCCTCGATGCTGCCGTACACCTCCCAGTTTTTTTCTTTTCGTGCACGCTTGCAGGCCGCCCGAATCACGGCATTTAGTCCCGGGCAGTCGCCACCTCCGGTGAGGATCAATAACTTTTTCTTTTTCTCCATAATCAATTCTTAACGCGAAGTTGCTGCTCTTCGCAGCCGATCGTTGATGGCACGCCCGATCCCGGTGTCCGGTACGAGTTCGGCCAGCACCAAGGTAACATCCATTTTGTCAAATTGACGAAGGGCAGCAAACAAATTTTGTGCGGCTTCTTCAAGTGAACCTGATGGCGACAATACAATCTGCGGCAGAGGCGTATCCGGCAATCGTTTGTGGTAACGCAACAGCGCCACTTTCTCGTTTGGATGTTGGGTGAGCAGTTCCGCTATGTTACCCAGTACAATTTGCCTGGCGGGCGCATAGTGGCTCGCCAACTGGCCGGGTGCCACCGGGTTTGATGAAGAGTGCGTCATGACGCGCACACGACCCACTACGTTTTCAATTTCCTCTACGGCTACGCCCCCCAGCCGGTAGATCACCGGCCCATCGTCAAACCCCACAATGGTCGATTCAACACCCACCCGGCAGGGTCCGCCATCCAGAATATAAGCCACCTGGCTACCTAACTGCTCCTGCACATGTTCGGGCCGCGTTGGACTTACATAGCCGAAGGGATTGGCGCTTGGGGCGGCCAGAGGGTAGTCGAGCAGATGAAGAAGTTCCAGGGTTAACTCATGCGAGGGGCATCGAACGCCCACTGTTTGCAAGCCGGCTGTTACCAGATCGGGAATGTGAGTTTTCTTGGGCAAGACCAGGGTAAGGGGCCCCGGCCAGAATGTGGTGGCCAATGTTTGTGCCTGATCGGGAAAATCCGTTACCAGTTCACGCACGCGCAAGGGTGTGGCAACATGCACGATCAGCGGATCGAAGGACGGTCGGTTTTTGGCAGCAAATATGCGGGCTGCGGCCGTGGCGTCCAGCGCATTGGCAGCTAGTCCGTAGACTGTTTCGGTTGGTATGGCCACGAGCTCTCCGCGATCGAGCAGTTGTTTTGCCCGGTTGATATCCTTGCCCAGTTCAGCCATGGGGTAAAGATAGCGCTACACTTCGATTAATGGCTTAGCGCTTCGCGTGCCGGGCGCGGGCAGATTTTTCCAACAGGCGATGGACGGATTTTTCTTGCGTGAAATGGGGTAAGTCATCAAACGAGATCCAACGTACATCATGGGATTCTTCGCTCACCTCAACTTTGTCTGACGGGTCAGCGATCAGCCAGAACCGCACATCGTAATGATCGTGCGCGGGAAAATCAGCGCGGGCCGGTATCGGGTGGATGTCAAGGTCAAAAAAAGCAGGCGTCTTCACCTCAAACCGGATCACTCCGGTTTCCTCCCGTGCTTCGCGCAGCGCTACCGCCAGCAGATCTTCTTCGCCATCGGCATGGCCGCCCGGTTGCAGCCAGCGGTTGAGCTTGGCGTGATGAACCAGCAGCGTATGGGTGTATTCAGGATTGGTGATCCAGGCAGAGCCGGTAAAGTGGCCCGGCAAATGATAACGTTGAAAGCAATCGGAGTGCGTCAGCAGCCATTGGCAACGGGTGACGAATTCTTGCTCTTCCGCATGCGGCTGGTGTAAGCGTAACAGACGCTCCAATTCCGTCCGCGTCATTGAATCACAATGGTGACTTTGTTCAGTTTGTTTTCCTCCAGCTTACCGATCATCTCGCCTCCACCGGCATTGTCTTTGTCATCCTTGCGCACCAGCACCCAATACGCAATGGGCTCCAGTTTTTTCAGTTTCACCATGCCCTTTTCATCGCTTACCCCTTCGGCTATGGGGTTTACTTCTTTCAGGTAGTCATCCTCCTTTCGAAACAATTTGAGCGAGGCGCCTGAAACGGTATTGCCGGCTTCATCGCGCACGGTAATGTTCAGATTGGTATTAAAAACCTGGTTGGGCTCGTGGACAAATCCCATGGCCCAAATGGTCAGCATCAGTATTGTTTTCATGTGTTTACAATTTCTTTAATTAAGGCCACCAGGAATGGCCTGAGCGGACATTTCAGGTGCGTGAAAAGATTTCCACGGCCATTTCCCGATCAAATATAGTGATCCGGCAGGCTAGCGCAACAGCAGGACGCCTCCGCGTTTTTCCTGGATACCCTGTTGCGGCCGGTACACGCTGACATATTTGATCACATAGGTGTACGTACCCACCGGCAACGGCTGGTTGAGATTGTTGTTGTACCCGCCATTCCAGGTAAAATCCCGGTCGTTGGATTGATAAACCAACTCACCCCAGCGATTGTAAATGAATATCTGGAAGTTATCGGTGACAAAGAAACTAAAGATCTTAAACGCCTGATTTTCGGCAGCGCTGCTTGACGGTCGGAATGCTGTAGGTGCATTAAGCACCGGAACGCAGTCGTTGCGAACATCGGTTTTATCGCGGCTTACGCAACCGAAAATGTTGGTAATGTCAACTTCGTAGAGCCCTTCGCTTGTGGCAGTGTATACCTGGGTGGTTACACCCAGCGGCACCTGATTCTTAAACCAGTTAAATGCCACGAAGGGACCCGGGTCGAGGTCAACCTGGGAGGTGGCCAGATCGGTATTGTCCGGGTCATTACAGATGACCACGCGATCGCGCAGCAACCCAACAGGCACAGGAGCCTTGGTAACTAAGATGGAGGCGCTGGTGGTACAGGTCGATTTGGTAATATCAACCCGATACGTGCCGGCCTGGTTTTGTTGGATGGTGGGCGTGGTGGCACCGGCAATTAACGTGTTATTCCGGAACCAGGCATAGGTAACACCGGTGGCCGTAGTGCCGGAGGTGAGTGTGAACGGTTGGTTATCGTCACACGCCAGCGAAGCCGTGAGCGTAGCATCTACCGGCCCTACAACCGACACATTTTTGTTGGCGGAACGCACGACACAACCATTTACGGTGCTCACCACTTCAACAGCATACGGCACACCATCTTCTGAGAGGCCAAGCGAGACAGAACTTCCCCCGAGGCCCCCCTGCAGCACCCCATTGCGATACCAGCGATAAGTAAAGGCTCCGGTGGGAGTAGCGTTCAATTGAACCTGACTAGCGCACTCCGTTGTCTGGGTGAAATCGGGTGCCAGGGTTCCAATCAAATCAACCGTAGTGGTAACCGTAGCGGGGCACAAACCTGGTCCGGTGGCCACTACCTGATAGGTGAACTGGCCAATGCCGGGATTGATCTGGACGGTGGCTGAGTTAGCACCGCCACTGATGCCAGTGCCAGTCCAGGTGTAACCGGTTCCTCCGGCTGCCGTAATCGTGGCTGGACTTACGCACAAGTTATTGGTGAACGTCACCGGCACCACCGGGTTGGGTGTCACTGTCGTGGCGGTAGTGGCAATACAACTGTTGTTGTCCGTCACTTCAACCGTGTAGTTGCCCGCGGGTAAGGTCGGTGAGGTGTCAAATGTGGTAGTGGTGGCCGTGAACGGACCTTGAACGGCACCGGTACCGTTGTTGGTAATCCGATATTGAAAATTCAGAGCACCGCCAGTGGCTACCACTCGTAATGCAACCGGGTCGCAATTGGGCCCTAATGATGAAGCAGAAATCGCAAAAGGGGCATCGGTCAAACCCACCGAGTTGGATAGTGTACAACCTGAAATTTGATCGGTCACAATTACCGAATACGTGCCCGCTTCGCGGTTGGTAAAGTTGGCTACCGAGGGAACGGCCTGATCAATACCCTGCTGATTGAAGCCACCGGGTCCGGAGAGGAAATAGGAATACAACGGACCACCGGGGGGAGCCGATGCATTCAGCGCGAGGCTGATCGTGCCATCGGTGGCATTACACGTAGTCGGGTTTGTACCAGACAACACGAAGGCCGGTGACACCTTAATGTCATATACCTTAGTTTCAACCAGGAAGCAGGTCGTTACCGGGTCGGTTACGGTCACTTCATAAGTAAATGTGCCCGGTACGGTTACATCAACCGCTTGTGTTTGAGCATTCGAGGCGTTCGCGCCATTGATCCGCCATTGGTAGGTAGCACCCGGATTCAATGCATTCAGAGCCGGTGTTGCGTTGTCCTCACAGATCGTCAGGTCGGGCCCCAGATCGAGCTGGGGCCGGTTCTCAACCACAATCGACTGTGCAGAGTTGAAGCATCCGTTCACATCGGTGTTGGTGATGGTCACCATCATCTGTCGCGATACTACGATGGTGCGCGTGGTTTCACCGGTTGACCAGCTATACGTTAAATCCGGCAGGTTGCCGGTGTTGGCATCTAATGTTACCGCACCAGTACACAAGGCAATCGCACTGGGTACGGTTGGCCGGGGCGGAGGCGAAAAAATTTGAACCGGACGCGTGAGAGTAGTATCCAAGCCGCACCGATTGGTGAGTTGCATCCGCACGTTGAACGTGTTGGCCGATGCATAGGTGTGCACTGGGTTGGGCACGTTGTCACTGGCGCCATCATCAAAAAACCACAAGAACTGATCAATAGGGTCAGTTGGTGTGCCAAAGAAATTGGTGGGTTCGCCCAAACACTGACCGGCAAACTCAAACCCAGGACCGCCAAAGGCGTTCCCCACTTGCTGCACAAAACTGGGCAGGCCCAACCGGCTATTGGTGCCGCCTGCCAGCGTGAAGCCACTGAAGTTTATGGTGGATACGCGCGTGGTATCTTCATCCGCCTGAATCGTGCCGAGCACACCACTGCCATTGATCGCGATGTAAATCTGGCCGTCTGGCGCGATTTGCAAAGCGCCTAGTTCTCCCGCGTTTACAATGGAGTTTCGGAAAAAGGGTCGGTCCAGCGAATCCAGGAAATATTCGAACACACGCGAGGGCGGACCTTTCACCGTAGCAAACACTTTGTTACCTCCGGGTGAAAACTCTACTCCGTACACCTGACCGGGTTGCCCTCCGCGAAGGTTGAGATCAATCTTCCGGTAGTTCGTAATTACACCTGAACTATCGACCAGTGTAAACAACTCCACCACATTGCTCACGTTGGGTTCCGAGAGGGCCACCGCCAGATTGCCGCGCGGGCCAAGCTTCATATAGCCTTCCCCATTGGCTAATGTCTTGAACGAATGAACGGAACCGATTTCAGATACTACCGGTGAACCAATACCCTGACCGGAAATAGGGTAGGCGCGGAAATAGTTGTTTCCATACTCATGGGCGATCAGCCACCGGCCGTTCGCTGCGATGCGCTCAGTACTCTGCGCAAATAGCAGAATGTCTTTCTCCACAACGGCACCCAATCCTGAGTTTTGCTTCAGATCGAAGAGGGAATACCGCAATTCGTACGGGCCCGTGCCATTGATCGCTTTTGTGGTGAAGATGTAATACAAAGTCTCATCACCCGGCACCGGCACAATCAGCGCGGATTGCGCAGACTGCGGATCGCCACCAATGCCCGTGTCGATCACAGCATTGGTTTGGTCGAAGACCTGATCACCATCCGTATAAAAAATGACTTCGCCATTGCGATCGCAAATGATGGAGCATCCTTCCGGGGCATTCATGGCACTTACATTCAGCGCCACCGGGGGTTGCTCGTTGAAATCAATTCCGGCACGGTTTCCAAAATACCAGACGTTAGCCCGTTGATCGGCCAGATCATATTCTTTTACATTCACTCCGGCATATCCCGAACAACCGCCAGCGTCTGTGGCTACCACATAGTAATATCCGGCTGAATCCGGTGTCAGGGTTAGTCCAGTGTCACCGTTGGACCAGACTACCGAAGTAGGAGTGCCGCCTTGCACTTCCAACGTGACGGAGAATTGAGTTGGTGAAGATGAACCCCGGGGAGGAGGAAACTCGCTGCGACAGGCCGTAGTGTCCTGAACCAGTTGCAGCGTTAAAGGAAACGGATTAATGGTGACCGGTTGGGTCACGGATTGCGTTTGCCCCTGAAAGAATGCACGCATCGTAACGTTGAATGTACCCGCGGTTTCATAGGTGTATACCGGGCTCCAGGCCGTGGTATCGACACCCGGTTCAAATTCCCATTGCAGACTGTCGGCAGCCGGTTGCACATCCGGGAAAAAACTGGTGGGCGAATTCTGGCAACTTCCCCGGGTGGTAAACGACAAAATGAAATTGATGTTCGATCGGGGTATAAAAGAAGGAAATTGAGTGGCGTTGAAGTTGGTGTTGCCGAGTGGCAAGGCCGTATACGTCACTGCAGCTGCCACCGTATCGATGTTTGAAAAGCGCCCCAGCAGGAACGGACCTCCGTTCGTGGCCTGGTAGAGGTGATAAATGGAACTGTCGGGCGCTATTTGCAACCCGTAGCTTCGGAAGAGCGGGCCAGCCACGAGTGGCGCCAGCGTGGTAGTTGGGTTAAGGTAATCGTATTGAAAAACCTGGGGAGCAATGCCGGCTTCTCCGTGTCTCGAGAGGTACAAGAAATTCCCACTGTTACTCCACTCAATGTCATAAATGGCCTGATTGGTGGTGGAGGGAATACCGGTATTAAGTATGAAGCTATCGAAGGTAAGACCACCGGTTGCCGGATTGAAATTCATAATAAAGGCATCGGTACTCGCATCTTGCGGTGACACCGCCATGCGGTTGGCCCGTGAGGAATAGGAAAAGTTAGCGACTGTGGTTGGGAACGCAATACCGGAAAAATTCGTGGTGGCAAACGTGCCAGCCGGGTAACTCGCGGCATTGATCAGGGTGACCGAGTACGTTTGGGAGTTCACTTGCTGGGTGATCAGCCAAAAGTCTGTTCCATTGGCATGCGGAATCACGATCATGCCCTCAGCCCGGTTGGGCAGCGTGGCGATCACATTGTTCTTTGGATTTTCAACCTGCCCCAATGCCGGTGCGGGAAATATGGCGTTGCCAAAAAGCGCCAGGTCAACCACGCTCCATCGAATGGTGCCGCCTGCCGTGAAGTTAGCCGAGTTGGTAAACACGAAATACTTATTGGGTTGGCCGGGCACGGGTGTAATGGCGGCCGGTTGATTACCTCCGGTGTTTCCCAATAGCCCCGAGTTCGGCATCAGCAAATGACAGGCATCGTACACGCGGTCGCCATCGGTGTAGAAAAGAAGATTGCCGGTGGTGGGATCTGTCGCCACGGCACCCCCGGCTGTGCCAAAAGGGGTGGCCTGGTTCGTCACCACGCTCGCGCTGTTATTGCCCCGATTGAAGCGAAGGCCGGAGTTGGAGTTCCCGAAATACCAATTGTGTTGGGCAAGTGTCTGCGCCAAACTGGCATAACTACCCAGGCAGATGAATGCCAGGGTTACACCCGACTTATAAATTCTCCCCCACATGTGTTTTGCACCTGCCAACGTACAATAAAGGTTAAGCTTCATTAAAATCTAAAACGCCCGGTTTGCACGAAAGTATACAAATTGACCAAAAATAACGTTAAGCAGAAGATTACCCATCAGGCGCAGCGTGCTTTTATAAGTGTAGTCAAACATCGTAATTTGCTCTTATGTGTTTCGGGAAAAAGCAGCGGCTCTCGGGGTTCTTCAGTCTTATGGCGTTGATGCTGGGGAACAGTGTAACGGTAACTGGTCAGGATCCGCAGTTCTCGCAATTTTATGCGGCCCCCCTGTACCTGAACCCGGCCTTTGCCGGATCGACCAACCAGGCCCGCGTGGGCATGAATTACCGAAACCAATGGCCTGCCATTGATGCCAACTTTAATACGATCAGCGCGTTTGCCGATTTTTATATCGAGGATAAGAACAGCGGGGTAGGCGTTTTACTCAATCAGGACCGGGAGGGTATTTTGGGCTTAAAGTCGTTCAGCCTCGCGCTTCAGTATTCGTATAACCTGGAGATCACCAAGGCGATTTCGTTTCGGCCGGGTATTCAGGTGGCGATGTACAACCGCTCCATTAACTTCGACCGACTAACCTTTGGCGACCAGTTCGACCCGGCTACGGGTCAGGTGGTCAACCCGACTTCGGTGGAGAACCTTAATACCGGTGAACGGGTTTTCTTCCCTGATATTTCTGCCGGAGGCTTATTCTATTCCAAGCGGGCGTGGTTAGGCGTTGCCGCCCACCACATTAATGAACCGAACCAGTCGCTCATCGGTGAGCAAAGCGAATTGCCGATGAAACTCTCGGTTCATGCCGGGCTCAAATTCTTCTTTAAGCCAGGGGTCATGGGCGAGGGATTTTATTCGCGACCGCGCGAGCGGAGTGTCGCACCGGCTGTGCAGTACCGCAACCAGGGGCAGTTCGACCAACTGGATATTGGGGCGTACTTCACCTTTGAACCCATCATAATCGGTACCTGGTACCGGGGTGTGCCGTACAAGCAGGTAAATGATTTCGCCAACAACGAGTCGATTGTACTGCTCATCGGCTTCACCCGCAAAGGCCCCAAGGAGACGCTGAACATCGGTTATAGCTTTGACTACACCATCTCGAAACTCGGCCCGGGTAGCGGAGGCGCCCATGAGGTGAGCGTGGTATACAGTTGGAGCAACCGCAACCCGCGCAAGCCTCCGAAGGAAAAATTAATGATTCCCTGCCCGGATTTTTAGGCTCTAAGCCCTGGGGTTAAATTTCTTATAAATCCTGTCGATAGTTGAGTTAGCGTGAAAAAGTCATCTTGTAGAGAGTTTAGCTTTGCCGATATGCAGAGCGCATATGTTAGCAAAGGCCTGTCCACCTCGTTTCTAGTGGTATTTTTTCTATTTCCAGCCGTGATTAAGGCACAATCCCTGGAGGTTGAAGAACTAGCTACCCCCGATAAAACGGTTTTATATTCAATCAAGACCAATATTGACCGATTTGACGGTAAAGTGACGAAGGTCGTGCGCACAAATCCGATTGACGGCTCTGAAGTTAAGTTGGAGGTTGGCGGTAAAGAAGGGTTTGGAAAGAATCTACAGGTGATTATTTGCGATAATCGCTATTTGTTTTTCGTAACCACTGAGGATGGATTGGAAGCGCATGAAAAGAAAAAGATTAATGAGAAACTGGTGCTAAATCGATATGACCATGCGAATTTCCAACGCACAAAATTTGTTGTGGCTACGCCACCGATCGAAGGTGGTGATCAAAGTTGTTTTTGGTCGTTCGTTGGTCAAAGTGAAAGCACCAAGTATTTTTCATACAAACGAATTGATGAAAAACTAACCAAGGTGGAGTTTGTGATTTTAGGGGTCTCGTCAGACGGGGAGGTTGTAAGTACAACCAAGTTTGCAACATCGCTCCGTGCCGGCAGTTTCACCCGACCCTTCTACAACGTTAGCGAACCACGGAATTCCATTATTGCGAGACGATTAGATTACCTGATCCGCGTGAGCACAAACAATAGCGGGGGAATGCGTTCGTCCTACGAGAGAACATTGGCCTTGCCAACAGCCCATGCTCAGGTAATATTCGATAATCAAAAGGAAAGGTTTTTGGTCTATGGATTATTCGGGGATGCACCCTTTAAGCCGGTAGCCTCCCAATACAAGGGTTTACATTTATCCAGCTACGACCTTGCCGGAAATAAAAGTTGGTCGGTTCAGCAGCCGGCTGGCCCCAAGTTGATGGGCGAGGGCTTTTTTAGGGTTCACGGCACGCCAGGTGATCGCAATCTCGAGGTTTTTTCTGTTCCTCAGGAAAAGATAGTAGTCGTGGTTTCCTTTAACAACGTGGTAGCCCCTTATCTTTTTACGTCCGAGGGAAAATTCCTGAAAAGTGACCTGATCAAATCAAACAAGAATTCATCTTTTGATATAAATAGTTTCATCAAGTAACGCCTTTTAATCCTCTCCGCTGCCGTCAATCCGGCAAAGGTTGTCCATCCCGATGTGCATCAACGCGTCTCCCGCATTGACCACCGGATTGTTATTGAGGCCCACCACATATCCCATGGAAGGCGACTTAACCTGCTCTTTGTATTCGCCAAAGGGATCGGTGAGGGTGCCGATGAGTTGATTTTTATGCACCAGGTCACCGCATTTAATGGTAGGTTGAAACAAGCCGGCCGTGCGTGCGCGGGCCCATGACGAGTTCCAGACAACCCGGTTTTCCTCTTTCGCGGCCGGGGCCCACTCAATCATCTTGAGATGCTTCATCAGGCGCAGCGTACCGTTAATGCCTTCTTCAATCGCGTGGGCATCCATGCGTAACGACTCGCCACCTTCGTACACGATAATATTTTTGCCACGTTTAGCGGCTGTTTGGCGCAGCGAATTTGGCCGGAAAGGCGAGTCAATGGTAAACGGGGCGCAAAAGGCAGCCGCCAGCTCTACGTTTTTTTCATCCTGCATCATGCACCGTACCTGCGGGTAATTGGTGCGCATCGCACCACCGGTGTGAAAGTCGATGCCGTAGTCGATGTACGGAATGATATCATGCGTGAGGTGGTAGGCCACGCGGGCAGCCAGCGAGCCGGTCTTCCGGCCGGGGAAACTCCGGTTGACATCCTTGCCATCTGGCACCTCGCGCGAATAATTCAGGAATCCGTACACGTTGATAATGGGCATGCACACGGTGGTGCCCCGCTGCACGCGGTTGTGTCCACTATCAATAATTCTGCGCACGATTTCCATGCCGTTGATTTCATCACCATGCATGCCGGCTGTCAGGGCCAGCACCGGGCCCGGCTCGGTGCCGTGGTAAACATATACCGGTGTATCAATTTGCGTGCGTGACGGAAGGCGCGCAATGTTGATTACCACCTCCTTGAATTCTCCGGGGCGTACGTGCTGGTCAGCTATGATGAAATCTTTCACTGCGGGTGTTGTTCAATTCCAAGTCTTACATTCAACTCGTTCGTGTTGAATCTTCGATCTTCGATCGTTTAGGCATTCACTTTGTCCTTCTGAATTTTTTTTGTGCCGGCATGTTCTTCGATGTACCGGAAGATTTTTCCGGCAATGTCCACCTTCGTGGCGTGTTCAATACCTTCCAGTCCTGGAGATGAATTTACCTCGATGATCAGCGGCCCCCGTTTTGAGGGCAGCATGTCCACACCGGCCACGCCCAGTCCCATTTTTTTGGCAGCCTCCACCGCTGCGTGTTTCTCTTGCCGGTTGAGCTTTACCACTTCCGCATGGCCACCCCGGTGCAGGTTGCTTCGGAATTCACCATCGCGCGCCTGTCGCTTCATGGCACCCACCACTTCTCCATTCACCACAAAGGCACGAAGGTCCGCTCCCTTGGCTTCTTTGATAAATTCCTGCACAATGATGCGCGCTTTCACCCCGTGGAAGGCTTCAATTACCGATTGGGCCGCTTTTTTGTTTTCGGCCAACACCACCCCCAGGCCCTGGGTACCTTCCAATAGTTTGATCACGACCGGGGCACCGCCCACCGCTTCAATAACACCCTCGGTATCGCGCGAGTAATCCATAAAGATGGTTTTGGGCAGGCCCAGCCCGGCCCGTGAAAGTATCTGAAGGCTGCGCAGTTTATCCCGCGAGCGAATCAGCGCCTGAGACTCTACAGCCGTGAACACTTTCATCATCTCGAATTGCCGCACGACAGCCGCACCATAAAACGTAACAGATGCCCCGATGCGGGGAATAATGGCATCGAAGTAGTCCAGTCTGCGGCCGTTGTACCAAACCATGGGGTTTTTCTTTTCAATCACGAGCACGCATTTCATGTGATCGATGATTTCCACTTTGTGGCCGCGCTTTTCACCTGTTTCTTTCAGGCGTTGCGTGGAGTAGAGTTTGGAGTCGCGGGAGAGGATGGCTATGTTCATACACCGGGAGTTTCAGCAGAAGGAGGGGCGGCCTGGCTGGCCATAAACGACAAATCTGTTTTGGTCACGTCAATCAGGAACCGATGCCGAAGGGTTTTGCGTCCAATCAAAACCGGAAACTTGAGATTGCCCCGATTGCTCAGGGAGAATTCTGCACGTATCAAATGATCGAAAATCCGAATTTGGGTTTTGATCACGTAGCGAAGTTCCGCTTCGCCAAACGAATTCTTGATCTCCCGTTGTTCAAATTTCTTGACGCGAAACGGTCGTCCGGTGAATTCGGGATGTTCTTCATCCAGCAAAACAAACTCAAGCCGACCGTTCACCACACTAACCTGTGAACAATGCAGCGAGCAATTGTAAGCACCGGTATCAATCTTGGCATGAATGCCTTTCAACCCCAGTCCGGGTAGATCAACACGGTCGGAACGGCCCAGGATTTGCATACCGAAAAAGGGAAAGTTCAGGAAAATAAAAGGAAATAAAAAAGCCCCCGCGGGGCGGAGGCTTTATTTTTCACATTACGAAATGATTACCCTTTGGCTACGGCAAAAGCCACTTCGGTGTTCTCCCATCGCAGCACCACCTTGTTGTTCTCAATGGTGATTTTGAAAGTCTCCACGAAGCTGGCGGTTTTTCCCGGCTTCACGGTAAACCGCACCACATCATTGGCCTGCTTGTAATCATAGGCACCCCACTTAATGTCTTTATTAATAATGATGGTCCACTCGTTTTCGCCCGGAATGGTGTATAAGCCGTATTTGCCTTTGGCCACCGCATTGCCTTCCAGTTTCACGTTGTCACTGAATTCAATCGCAGTGGTGGCATTGGCACCCGTGCGCCAAACGTCACCAAAAGGAACTAATCCCCCCATCACCTTACGCCCTTTGGCTGATGGCTGGTGATAATCCACGGTTACGGTAACGCCTCCGGCATTGCCGGTTGCCTTGTCCGGGGGGCTGGGCATTTTCTTGTCTTGTGCCAGGGCGGAAAACGCCAGTGTTACGAAGGCTAAAAGAAATTTGATTTTCATAAAGTATATGGTTTGATAGTTGGTTTTACACGTGGTCATCAACGAAAAAATGCCCCGAAACATTTCCGGGGCACCTTTTAATTAACAACTAAACATCCTGTAAACTGATGATAATAACGTTTGACACGTAAATGGGTTTTGCCGTTTGAGCGTGCTTTTTCCCATTCATCATAAAATCAGCGTTTGAACGGATTAAGAGCTGACAGGGCCCGCTTGCCTCCGCCCATTTTATTCATCGTTTTCATCATTTTTCGCATGTCCTCGAATTGCTTCAGCAACTGATTAACCTGCTGCACCGAGGTGCCGCTGCCTTTGGCAATGCGGTTCTTGCGGCTGTTGTTGATCAAGTCGGGGTTTGCCCGTTCCTCGTTGGTCATCGAGCGAATGATGGCTTCAACCGGCTTAAAACTGTTGTCGTCCAGGTCAACATCCTTCATGGCCTTGCCCACGCCCGGTATCATACCCAGCAAGTCCTTCATGTTTCCCATCTTCTTGATTTGCTCCAGTTGGGTGAGGAAATCGCTGAAGTCAAACTGATTTTTCCGGAGTTTCTTCTGTAAACGAGCCGCCTCTTCCTGATCGAAGGTTTGCTGGGCTTTTTCCACCAGCGTTACTACGTCACCCATGCCCAGGATGCGGCTGGCCATACGATCCGGATAGAACCGATCGATGGCATCCATCTTTTCACCCGAGCTGATGAACTTGATGGGCTTCTCCACCACTCTCCGAATGGACAACGCGGCACCACCGCGCGTGTCGCCATCCATTTTGGTGAGCACTACGCCATCGAAATTCAAACGGTCATTAAACGCTTTGGCTGTGTTCACCGCATCCTGGCCTGTCATGGAGTCAACCACAAACAACGTTTCGGACGGGTTGAGCGCCTCTTTCAACCGCGCGATTTCGTTCATCATCTCCTCGTCCACGGCCAGGCGGCCGGCCGTATCGACAATTACGATTCTGGCATTTACATTTTTGGCGTGTGCCAGCGCGGCCTTGGCAATGCGTACGGCATCTTTGTTGTCGGGTTCTGCGAATACCTCCACGCCAATTTGCTCGCCCAGTACTTTCAATTGGTCGATGGCCGCAGGGCGGTAGATGTCGCATGCGGCCAACAGCACGCTGCGGCCCTGCCGTTTCAGGTAGCTGGCCAGTTTTCCGCTGAAGGTGGTTTTACCCGATCCTTGCAAACCCGCAATCAGGATTACGGCCGGATTTCCATCGATGCGGATGTCCTGGCTTTCGCCCCCCATCAGGTGCGTGAGTTCATCGCTGGTGATTTTAACCAGCAACTGGCTGGGCGAAATGGCCGTGAGCACGTTTTGGCCCATCGCCTTGGTCTTGATTTCGTCCGTGACCTCCTTGGCGACCTTATAATTCACATCGGCATCGATCAAGGCCTTACGGATTTCCTTAATCGTGCCGGCTACATTGATCTCGGTAATTCGACCCTGCCCACGCAGCGTCTGAAATGCTTTTTCGAGTTTAAGACTAAGATTATCGAACATAACTCACCCTTGCGATTCAAATAAAATGGACGGCAAAGGTAGCCATTTTTCAATGCCGGAAACCGATAAAGGGCAAAGGCTGGCCCGAACGAAAATGGGTGTTGGGTAATAACTCCAAAAATCCATCCACCTCCTTCAGATTGGCAAAATCGCCTGAGCCACCGCCTGGCACCGGGTAGGCAATGTTTTGACCGTTCTCATGGGCGATCTTCACTTGCAGAAAATAGGTGAGGGGCAGCTTGTTATCGTAGTCAGAGGCAAGAATCGCTTTCGTCCACTGGAAGTTGTTTATGAGCCAGGGCTTCACATACCGGTGAAAGCACATAAACGTGGAAACCGGATTGCCAGGCAGGGCAAACACCGTGTGTCGGGGTGAGGTGCCGAACCAAAGCGGCTTGCCGGGGCGTTGGCTCACCTGATGAAAATGCTGTTGAATGCCCAACGACCGGAGCATGTCCGGAATGAAATCAAACTTACCCTGCGAAACGCCTCCGCTCAAAATGATGAGTTGGTGGCGGTTAATCCTATCGGGCAGGTCGCGTTTCAGCACCTCCCGGTCATCTGGCACATGAAACAGATTGGCTTCGATGCCCAACTGGCGCAAGGCAGCGGACAAGGCATAACTATTCGACCGTCTGATCTGGTGCGGCAGGGGTGTTGCCTCAATATCCACCAGTTCGTCACCGGTGGAAATGATGGCCGTGGACGGCCAGGACAACACGTTGACTTCGGTTTGCCCTACGGCTGCCAGTAAAGCGACTTCAGCGGGTGAAATTTTTTGCCCCAGGCTCAGCAATGTAGCTCCCCGTTGGGCATCCTGCCCCTGCGCGTGAATGCTTTGGCCGCGTTGCACGTCATCTATACGAATAATGGCAACACCGCCTTCGATTGAAACATCTTCATAGCGTACCACCGTGTCGCACCCTTCGGGCAGCACGGCACCCGTCATCACCTCGAGGGCGGCACGGGCATCGGGCAATCGCTGTTGGGGAGCGCCTGCGGCCTGCATCCCGCGCAGGTCATAGGTTCGTTGTCCATTTTCATATGACGAATAGGCAATCGCGATGCCATCCATGGCTACCCGATGGAACGGAGGGAAGTCGCGATCGGCCGTTACGCTGGCGGCCAGCACACGGCCCACGCTATGTTGCAGCGGTACGCGCTCTGAAGTGGCCACGTGCGGATGGGCCTGGATAATCCCGGTAGCTTCGGCTACACTCACCATGAAATTGTACTTTTAGCTTTCAATATAGCAAGATGGCCAGCAAGCTAACGCATGTGGACGATACCGGGCGACCGCGCATGGTAGATGTAACCGGAAAAAACGTAACCGTTCGCACGGCCCGGGCCCGGGCAACTGTGCATTTGGGCAAGGCGATACTCCGGCAGTTGACGGACGATGGGTTTATGACGAAGAAGGGCCCCGTGTTTCACACGGCTATGGTGGCGGGTGTGATGGCGGCCAAAAAAACAGCTGAACTCATTCCCTTTTGTCACCCGCTGCCGCTCAACGATTGCCAGGTGAACATCGAGGTGAAAGGCGAACGGGTAGTGATTGTGACTGATGTTAAGACGGAGGCGAAAACCGGAGTGGAAATGGAAGCCCTGACGGCTGCTTCTGTAGCTGCGCTCACCGTCTATGATATGTGCAAGGCGCTCGGCCATGCCATGGTGATCGAGGAGGTTTGTCTTCTGGAAAAGCGCGGGGGCAAGTCGGATTTCAGCAGAAAGAGGGGATAACTCACATGAAGCCGGGCGACTCAGGGTGATAATCTCTACGTCAATAAAATCCGGAAGGCCAAGCAATTAGAAAAGATCAGGTTTACCGACAAGTGAGATGCCGCGCGGCAATAGTGCGCAAAACGGTACACGTTAAGGGCTAAGCTGCAAATTGACGAAAATGAATTCGTGAGTTGGGCGATTTTCGTGACCAAGATTGTTGGCTTATGAAAAACTCTCCTCGCCCTACCAATGGCATGTATGTTGACTTGCTGCTGCTTGTATCAGCCGGATTTTTAATTGCTCTTGCACTTGTAATGGTGGGCTCTTTGGTGTTCCACTGATAAGAGGCAACTGGCAGCCTTACCGATTTCGAGGGTATGGCCCATCTATCCCAGCTCGTCAAAAAAGCCGAACTAACGTCACAATCCCCAACAGAATAACGAAAGTGAACGCGAGCGTTAGAACAATTGCCAAAACGACTCGCCATACCGGGTGAACAGGCCGGTGGGGATTTTTGTCAGGAGCAGAAGACCTCGTTCTTAACCCATTTGGTTGTGGTCGTTTAAAATATGACAATCGCCTGAGGGTTTCATTGGCCCTCATTCTTTTGATCATATCAAATCCATGGGTTCCGCCTGCCATTACGCGGGGTTAGTGAGTTGTTGTTTTCTCCGGTTTGGCTGAAATCCATTCTGCACCATCTTCAAACACTTCTTTCTTGAAAATAGGCACGTTGGTTTTCAATTGATCGATGATGTACTGGCAGGCCTCGAACGACTCCTTGCGGTGCCGGGTGGAAACGGCAACCACCACTGCGGTTTCACCGGGCTTTAAGGTGCCCACACGGTGCGCAACCGCCCATCCGAGCAGCGGCCACTTTTGGGCTGCAGCATCTATGATTTTGCGTGTCTCTGCTACGGCCATGGCTTCGTAGGCTTCATACTCAAGCCATACTACTTTTTTATTGTTGGCCGTATTGCGCACGTTCCCGATAAAAACATTAACGGCCCCCGCATTTAAGCTGGAGGCCGTTTCAACGACTTTCAGAATATCAATCGGATTTTCGGTGATCTTGATCATAACGGTAGGATTTTAAGGGTGAATGAACGACACTGAAAATGTACGATTAAAAAAAGCCATTCGAAAATGACTTTCATCATTTGAGGCTAACCCCCGCTCACGGGCGGAATAAGCGCAATTTCGTCCCCTTCGGCAATGGCTTGCTGGTCGGTTGCGTACTGATGATTGACCGCCAGGTATAACGAACGCAACTCGCCCAACTGCGGATATCGGGCCACCAAAAAATGTCGCAAATCACCCACCGTCAGGCCGGGGAAGTCAACGTCCACCTCGCGGCCACCGAGAATCTCCGCCCCGATGCCAAATACTTTGAGTCGGCACTTCATGCCGTAAAGGTAGCAAGCGGTTGATGAAACCTTGCTAATTTTGGCCAATGACTCCGGTGCTGCACGACAACCATGGTCGCCCGATTTCGTATGCGCGGCTGGCCGTTACCGACCGGTGTAATCTCCGTTGTTTTTATTGTATGCCCGAGGAGGGTATTCGTTATCTCCCCAAGAAGGAGCTTCTGACGTTTGAAGAAATCGAACGATTGGTTGCGATACTGGCAGGTTTGGGTATTCATAAAATCCGCATCACCGGGGGCGAGCCCTTTGTTCGCACCGATCTGATGGATCTGATCCGGAAAATCAGCCACATTGAGGGCATACAGTCGTTGCACCTGACCACTAATGGGGTGTTGACCGCGCCTCACATTCCGGAGTTGAAGGCATTGGGTGTTCGCTCGGTGAACCTCAGCCTGGATACCCTCGATCGAACGCGGTTTCAAGTGATCACCCGTAGGGATGAATTTGACGCTACATGGCGCACGCTGATGCAGTTACTGGAGGCAGGTATTGAGGTCAAGATTAATGCCGTGGTCATGGAAGGGAAAAATACCGAAGACATTCTTCCTTTTGTTGAACTGACACGCACGATGCCGCTTCATATTCGGTTTATTGAGGAGATGCCGTTTAATGGCGAGGGATCGCACTATCCCCGACTGAACTGGACCTACCGAACGATTTTGGAATACATTCAGTCGCAATACCGACTTGAAAAGCTGCCCGATGAGCCGCACAGCACTGCGTATACTTACCGGGTACCCGGTTTTGTGGGTGATATAGGCGTGATTGCCGCCTTCAGCCGAACATTTTGTGGCACGTGCAACCGCATACGCGTTACGGCCCAAGGCATGTTGAAGACCTGCTTGTACGATGATGGCGTATTGGATTTGAAAAGCCTGCTGCGCACTGGCATCCCGGATAATCAAATCCAGATGGAACTGGTCAAGGCCTTCCGGCAGCGACCAAAAGACGGATTTGAGGCTGAGCGAAAGCGAACGAAAGTAGTGACAGAATCGATGTCAACCATTGGAGGATGAAGAAGGAATATCTGATTTTGCTGTTGATCACGTGGGCGTTGGTGGCGGAAGCACAGAACCAATTGCCGACCTCTTCATTTGTAGTGCGGGGTGCTGTGACGCGCGAGGTAACGATAACCCAACAGGACTTGCTGCGCCTGCCCGTGCAGGAATTGGGTGATGTCGTGATAACGAATCACCTCGGAGAAAAGAAAAGTGAAATCCGTCAGGTACAGGGTGTTCGGCTGCGCGATGCCCTTCAGTCAGTGGAAATAGCGGAGGCATCTCCCCGGTTGCTGAGCGAGTATTTTTTTGTCTTTCGCAGCCGCGATGGCTACACGGTCGTGTATTCCTGGAATGAAATTTTTAACGCGCGGTCAGGCGAGCGGTTTTTTCTGGTCGTTGGTAAGGATGGTAAAAAAATGAGCGAGTTGGACGATGCCATTCTGATGCTGGCCCCGGATGATCAGCGCACCGGAAGGCGCTATCTCAAAAGCCTGAGTACAGTTGACGTAAAACGGGCGCCCTGATGGAGTGGTACCTGCTCATTAATCTGTTTTTCGTCATTGCACTCGTTTATGCCTCAGTAGGTTTTGGCGGAGGTTCCAGTTATCTGGCGCTGCTGGCTGTGGTCGGCCTTTCGGTGGTGGTGATGCGACCTACGGCCTTGCTGTGCAACCTGATGGTGGTGGCGGGGGGCACGTGGGTTTTTTTTCGCGAAGGTCAGGTGGAATGGAAGCGCATCTGGCCATTGCTGGTGTCAAGTGTTCCGATGTCCTATGTTGGTGCCACCATCACCTTTTCGCGCGAGGATGTTTATTTTCAAATCCTCGGTTTCGCGCTTTTGCTCGCTGCCCCTTTTCTGTGGCTGCAGCCCCACGAGCAATCTTCGGTTCGGCCGCTTTCGGTGGTCTGGTCTTTCGCTATCGGAAGTGCGATCGGGTTTGTATCCGGATTGGTTAGCATCGGTGGCGGAATTTTTCTGTCACCCGTATTGTATTTCCTCAGCTGGGGCCGTGCACGACAGATTTCTGCCGCAGCCTCTTTGTTCATTCTGGTGAATTCACTTAGCGGGTTGGCCGGGCAGTGGCAACAGGTGTTGGATTTGCCGTGGCGTTTTGTGGCGCCTCTGCTGGTGGTTGTGGTGGCAGGTGGCCAAATCGGTTCACGCCTGGGCGCCCGCAAGTTTGATCCGCTTTGGATCAGGCGCATCACCGCTGTGCTGATTGCCGTGGCCGCTGTGTTTGTGTTAAAGGACCATTGGATATTCTAATCGTTATAACCGGAACGCGTCACGGGGTTGATCTTTCATACTGAGGATTTCGGTTACTCAGCAATTGCTTCCTTCCCATTCCATCCCGGTCCGCGAACAAACCGACCCGGCCGGGCATTCGTGTGCTCTCCGTCTTTTAAAACCTGCGTGCCGTTCACAAACACATGCACCATGCCCGTGCTGTACTGGTGAGGATTTTCAAACGTGGCATGGTCCTGAACTTTTGCCGGATCAAAAATGGCGAGGTCGGCAAAATAGCCGGGCTTCAGCAAGCCCCGTTTTTGAATTTTCAGATTGCCGGCCGGCAGGGAGGTGAGCCTACGAACAGCCTCCTCCAACGGAATTATTTTTTCATCGCGCACATATTTGCCCAACAACCGTGCAAAGTTGCCGTAAGCTCGGGGGTGCGTGGGTGTCTTAATAAAGTTACCCGAAGTGGTCATGGAGGCGGCATCGGACCCAAAGCTGACATATGGCAAAGCAATTTGCCGCTTCACGTTTTCTTCCGACATCAAAAAGTAAGCGGTGCCTACCCGCGTGCCATCGGTGATCACCAGATCCATGGCCGTTTCCTCAGGCGACTTGCCATAAATGGCGGCTACCTCTTTTAGCGTCTTACCTGTGAAATTTTTTCGCAGCGAGTCGTTGGTGAAGCCAAGCAACAGCACCTTATCGAAATCACCCGTTAACATCATCAGGTTTTCCCACTTGTTGGTGGGCGTGCGCATCTCCTGAATGGCCTTCTTGCGCAGGGCCGGGTCTTTCATTCGTTTGATCCATTCATTAATTCCGCCTTCCTGAATCCACGGAGGCATAGCCGCATCAAGTCCGGTAGCCCCCGCGGTGTAGGTATACATGTCGGCCGTGATTTTAAGCCCTTCGCGGTTTGCCTGGTCAATCATGGCGATCACCGAATCGATTTTATTCCAATTGGTGTTGCCGCTGAACTTCAGGTGGTAGATTTCAGCCGGCAGGTTTGCCTCGCGTGCGATTCGAATCGTTTCGTTAACGGCCTCGAAGATGGCGTTGCCTTCGCTGCGCATGTGGGAGATGTACATTCCGTTATACTGTGAGGCCACTTTGCTTAATTCGATGAGTTCTTCCGTGCTCGCGTAGAAAGCCGGAGCATAGATTAAGGCCGTGGTAATGCCCATTGCGCCCTCTTCCATGGCCCGTGCCACCAGTTGTTTCATGCGCTCCAACTCTTCCGGTGTGGGTGCGCGGTTGGCCTCGCCCAATTCATGCACGCGCACCTGAATGGCGCTGACGAAGCTGGCGATGTTGGGGCTCACCCCGCGCTTCTCGAGTTGTTCCATGAATTCGCCATTGGTGGTCCACGTGATGTCGTACGCCCAGTCTGGGTCGCGTTTCATCATTTCCTTTTGCGCGTTCTTCATGTTTTCGTTCAAGGGGCCCATCGATACTTCTCCAAATACTTCCAGTGTTACGCCCTGCCGGATGTCGCCTTGTGAATTTCCATCGAAGAGGAGCGCCTCATAGGTATGGCTGAGCATATTAATAAACCCGGGGGCTACCGCCAGCCCACTGGCATCGACTTCCTGTATGCCCTGCGCTTCTTTCAAGTCGCCAATAAAAGCCACCGTGTCGGCATTGATGCCTACATCCGCCTTTAGGCCGGGCTGCCCCGAACCATCGTACACCGTGCCGTTACGGATGATGACGTCATACTTTTGCTTTTGGCATGAGGCCAACGTGGCGAAGACAACCAGAAGGATGATAAACCTGTGCATATCTGAAGATTTTGGTTTTGAAGATAGCGAATTTTGCTGCCGGGCGATGAGATTTTGATGGATGGCCGCCAACCAAAGGGTCGAACGGTTAAATTTGATCCCTAACCTTACCCTTATGCGACATCTCAGTTTGGTTTCGGTGTTCATACTTTTTGGTTTTGGGGCCCACGCGCAGGCTCCAGCCCGAATCAATCCGGTTGTAAAGGAGTATGGCGGAATCTTCCCTATTCCGTATGCCCTGGAAAAGCCGGATACAAGCCAGGCGTACAAGATTGTGATTGAGGTTGAGCAGGTGCGTGAAAAGCCGCACGAACTCAGTTGGGCGGTGAACAATGTGGCGCGACTTGTCAACCTGCATGTGTCGGCCGGTGTGCCGAGGCAAAATCTGGATGTGGTCATGGTTATTCATGGAGAGGCTACCTACACAGCCATGAATGACGATGCGCATAAAACGAAATTCAAAGTGGAGAATCCGAACAAGGAACTGTATACGGCATTGGAGAAGGCAGGCGTGAAGATTGTGATTTGCGGGCAAAGCCTGATTAACCGCCAGGTGGATCGCCACAAGTTGTTACCCGAAGTGAAAATTGCGACTTCGATGCTCACAACCCTCACGCATTACCAGATGAAAGGCTATGCGGTATTGAAATTTTAATCACGGCAACTCAGGCGGCCCAGTTTTTCTTTCCGTGTTTTCAACACGTATGATCATACACCACAACCCATCTGCCGTTCTTCTTTTTGACCAGTAAGGTGAACTGGCCGGTAGGCCGATCGCTTGCCCGCACCAACGTGAATTGCCCCGTCACCAGATACGTGCCCGCATCTACCGGAACGATTTGCCACAAGTCAAACGTCAATTGCCCCATGGCGGCCCGGTCAGGATAAGTTTTTTCGTAGCGTTCAAGCGTAGCCTGCCAACCCTGCGCAATGGCCCGGCCCACAAATTGCAATGAGTCGGATTTCCAATAGCCTTCCATAAACGATTCGATGTTACCCTGGTTCCAGTCAGCTTCTTGTTGATGTAACAGGGCCCGGATACTGGCCGTTGCGTCCTCTTCCGGCTGGGGAGGAGGCGTGCAAGCGAAAATCAGCCAAAGGCAAATTGCCCCTACAATCGCGGGTTTCATAGCATTTCGATTAATTGTTTCCCTAATTTGCATGTTCATCTATGAAGAAAATCAAATTTACCGAACATGTGCTTCCGCACCTATTGGCGGTGGTCATCTTTCTGTTGGTTACCCTGATCATTTTTGGTCCGGTTGTTTTTGAAAACAAGGTCTTGCGCCAAAATGATATCACGCAGTTTCTAGGCTCCAGTAAAGTGCTCCGTGATTACCGGGATGCCACCGGGCAGGAGGGGCTATGGGCGCCCAACACGTTCTCGGGTATGCCGGCTTACCTCGTCAATGTACAATGGAGTGATGGCCCTGTCGTGCTGTTGAAAAAGGTAATGACATTGTTTTTACCTCACCCGATCAACAACATCTTCCTCGCCTTTGTCAGCTACTACATTTTGATGCTCACGTTTCGCGTGCGTCCGTACCTGGCCATAGCGGGGGCCGTTGCCTTTGGATTATCCTCCTACATGATCATTGGGCTGGCGGCCGGCCATAATGCCCGCATTGGAGCCATTGCCCTCATGCCTCTGGTCGTGGCGGGCATCCATCTGGCTTTCAACGGAAGGCGTTTGCTTGGTGCGGCCGTTACAGCCGCGGGTCTGGCGCTGCATCTGCGGGAGAACCATTTGCAAATGACCTACTATTTAGTGTTGATCGTGGCCGGTTACGGGCTCATGCAATTGGTGATGGCCTGGCGACAGAGGCAGTTGACCCACTTCGGCAAGACACTTGGTGTGCTGGTGCCGGCTGCGGTGTTGGCCGCGTGCACGTTCTTTGGCCAGTTCTGGGCCATTGCCGAATACTCGCGGTATTCGATTCGGGGAGCCTCGGACCTTTCGAAGCCGGGTGAAAAGGCCGGCAGCGGACTGTCCAAGGAATATGCGTTTGATCACAGCAACGGTATTACCGAACCGCTCACGCTGGTGATACCCAACGTATTCGGTGGCGCTTCGGGAGATTTCCTGGTGAATGATCAAAAGAGTGAAACGTATCGCGCGCTGGTTTCATCCGGCAACAATGAACTGGCTAATCAATTGGCAAGCTATTCATCGGCCTATTGGGGGCCTCAGTCATTGACCGCACCGTACTATGCCGGAGCGGCCATCGTGTTGTGTTTCCTGATTGGGCTCGCCTTTGCCGATCGTCCCTATGTGGCGTGGCTTGGTGGCCTTGCACTTTTGGGAATCATGTTGAGTTGGGGGAGCCACTTCAGTTCGTTTAACTATTTTCTTTTTGATTACCTGCCCGGCTACAACAAGTTTAGGTCCGTCACCTTCGCTTTGGTAATTACACTTTTTTGTCTACCCGTGCTGGGTGCGTTGGGCATTGAGAAGATTCTGGGTACAGCGCTCACACCGGCTCAACAGCGCAAACTTTGGTACGTACTGGGTGGTTCGCTGGGCGTTGTTTTTATTCTGGCGATCACGGGCGGATGGGGCAGTTTTTTACGTTCGGAGGAATATCAACTGCCCGATTGGTTTCGCAGAGCGCTGGCGGCCGATCGCGAGGCCTTGTTTACGGCCGATGCGTGGCGGTCGTTTTGGCTCATGGGGATACCGGCTGGTTTGCTGGCCCTGGCGGTGAAAAATGTGCTGAAGCCTGTGTATTTTTTTGTTGCGCTGATGGTGATCACCATTGGCGATCATCTGTCGCTCGATAGCCGTTACTTCTCCAAACAGAATTTTCAGCCCAAGCGCGAAGCCAAATTCACGTTAACGGCAGCCGACCAGGCCATCTTACAAGACAAAGGCTATTACCGCGTGTATAACCTGAACGGGACGATGGCAGAGGCGAACACTTCCTACTACCACAATTCCATTGGGGGATATCACGGAGCGAAGATGAAACGCTACCAGGATTTGTACGACTCCGCAATCGTGGCCGACACCCAGGAGATGGTCAATGACTTGCAGCAAGGTGATCCTCACTTTGATCGCTA
>ERZ1066128.263-NODE-263-length-23741-cov-12.006966_pt1 | contig 23741 bp, 23 predicted proteins | sample MGYA00382775_ERZ1066128 | MGnify/ENA primary metagenome ERZ1066128 (study PRJEB33369, sample SAMEA5778358) | biofilm metagenome | biome: Industrial cooling water; feature: Water cooling tower basin; material: Biofilm | place: United Arab Emirates | collected...
CGTTTCGTATTCGTTTACTTCCGATTAAAAGCGTTTGTAAACGTTTGATTAATGGATTATTGCCCGTTTGGGAGGAAAAATGGCGGTTTCAGGTAAGGCGGGCCGACCCTTTAGCTGGATTTTTGTTACCTTCGAAACACCGAGGCGCAACTCATGAGCACCCAAGACATCAAATCCGAAATCCGAAAATCGCTTGACCGGGTTCCTGATCAGGTTTTGCGGGACATATTGGAATACCTGCGGCACGCGGAAAATCAGCCACTGGAACGCATCCAATTAGCGCGCCACCTTCGCGAGATCATCGCGGAGGACACGGAACTACTGGCGCGGTTAGCCAAATGATCGACCTACAAGAGGCGGAAAACATTCACCACCTCAGTTTGACCAAATCAAAACCTGGATCGCTGAAAAATCAAAATAAACGGCAAAGGTTTATCCCCTGCCTTCAACAACGCAAAAAAATACGCCCCTCCGCGTTAGGCGTATGGGCTTGAGTGGTAAATTGGGGTTGGGATAGGGCAGATATGTGCAATGTGGATAGCCAGATGTTGGCGGTAATGTAAGCACAAACCAAAAGTTCCAACTTACCGACTTTGATTTCCCTCGTACTAAGCTACTCCAAAATAGTTTTGTCACACTTGTATGAGTCTTTTGTATAACTATTAAAATCTAAAAATTTAATAGTTATGAAGAATGCGATTTTTATGGCGATGGTTTTTACCATCACAATTATTAGTTCTGCGGCTCAGCCAAGTAGACAAAAAAGTGCAGATGATGATGCAAAAAGCAGCAAACTTTGGAAAATCAGTAAAACTGGCGAAAAAGACAGTTACCTGTACGCCATTTGTCATTCTGCCAATGCATCTACTACTAAAATAAATCCAGAGATACCTGCCATTTTGGATAAGGTTGAATCCCTTGCGATGGAGCTAAAAATGGACGAACCTGGTCTGCAGGAAGAAATGATGAAATATTTAGGCATGAACGATAACCAAAAATTGTCAGCCATTTATACTGCAAAACAGTTTTCTGAAGTCGATAGCTTCTTTGTTAGCATTCTTGGGGCCAGTCTTTCAAATTTCGAAACTTTTAAACCTTTGGCACTACAAAGCTATATACTACCTTCATTTTTAGGATATGAACTATTCAGTTTTGAAACCAGCCTGATCTTGGCAGCATCAGAAAAGGGTAAAAATTTGCTTGGTCTTGAGACAGTTGAAAAACAATTATCAGCCTTTGATAAGCTTGATTATTCTATTCAGGCCGAACTCTTATATAAAATGGTGAAAAAAGATGAAACCCTTAGAAAGTCATACGTTGCTTTAAATCAAGCGTATGATTCTGGGAATATGGAAGAAATATATACTATCAGTAAAGGACTTTTAGGGAAACCTGGTTCCAAAGCAATTTTTGACGATCGTAATATTTCATTCACAAAACAAATTATAGAACTGACTGGGAAGCAACCAATTTTGATTGCCCTTGGAGCAGGACACTTTGGTGGTAAAAATGGCATTCTAAAGTTACTGGCTCAAAAAGGATTTTCAGTGTTGCCTTTAAACTAGCAAAATAATTATTGATAGTACCAGTTAAGTTGATTTCTCAATCAGATAAAACTCAAACATTGGTTAAACAAAAAAACACCTTTTATGATTACTAACGCAGTAAATTGGTTTGAAATCGCAGTAGTCGATAAAAACCGAGCAAAAACGTTCTACGAAAAAGTATTTGAAGTGTCTTTAAAAGATTTATCTATGGGTTCATTGAAAATGGCAATGTTCCCATGGACACCAGGCGGAACAAATGCTGCAGGTGCGCTTGTTTAAGGGGAAAATTATACACCTTCGATGGCAGGAACTAAAATTTATTTTCAATGCGATGACGTAAAGATTCAGGCTCAACGTTGTACAAAGAATGGAGGGAAGATTGTTATGCCAAAAATGAGTTTAGGAGAATTCGGCAATATTTCATTGATAAACGATACCGAAGGAAATTTAATTGGATTAAACTCTATGATTTGAATGAATGAAAATTGTGGATAACGAACTTAGCCAATCCCAGTGCTTAATCACCTGTTACTAATTGGCCAAGTTCTTTCCAATCAATAGAGAAAATGAATCTACAACGGAGGGACAAGAATGCAATTCTGATAGCAGTAAACTGTATGTATACCATAGTAATCATTTACAATGCTAATTTTGAGTTCAATCTTGATACATATTCCTCCATTTGGCTAATCATTTGGCCATTTACGGTCACAGCATATCTTATTCCTGTGCAAAATGCTCTATTGATCAAAATTCGAGATGCAAGTCTTTTTCTACTAACCGGAGGTGCTCTTGGAGCAACTCTTGCACACATACTTAAAAGGGAAAATCAAACACCAGTCAATATTATATGGCTAATTTTAGCAGCCATTGCTGTTTTGCTTCATTATTCGAAGAGTACTAATGATAGGTATATGAAGTAAGATATATTAACTGAGCTATTTTTTTCTTGATCCTTATTTTTAATTGGTGCTGAATAAGCTTGTTTAATATTACACCAGTTTTGGGCGAAAATATGAACAGAACTTATATCACAAGCTCCAAAACACCGACATCCATTCTACGCTCCCAAAAATAACAATCTGTAAATAGTTTTGTCACACCTTCATGAGTCTGTTGTATAACTATCAAACTTTAAAAATTAGATAGATATGAACAGATTAATCAAGGGGATGCTTTACACATTCCACCGCAATTTAGGCTGGCAAGACCGCCTAATCAGAGTTGTTATTTCTTTAGCAGCCATTGGCTCCTGGTATTTTGGAGCAGTTGCTGGATCTATTGGACTCCTTTTAGGAATATCCGGTCTAATGCTGCTAGGCACAGCAGCTATCTCACGTTGCAGCGTCACCTATTTTTTAAACTCCAACACAATGGGAGCAAAAGAAAAAGCCAAGTTGGACGCAAAAGGTATTAAATACGAATGACCCCAAAACAGAAAATTATGAGATCAGTAGTAACAACAATGACTATAAACGCTCCAGTAGATAAAGTATGGAGCGTTATCGCCAAGGGAAGCGGCTTAGACAAATGGTTCCCGGTAATCGCAACCTGTGAACTAAAAGGAACAGGTGAGGGAGCGAAAAGAGAATGTACCACCGTTCAGGGAGCATTGCTTAAAGAGACCATCATAACCATCGATTCAAATGCAAGAGTATTTCAATATACCATTGATGAGCAAAACATGATGCCAACCAAAAATGTGCTCGGAAGCATTTATGTTTCAGATGCCGAAAACAACGGTAGTAAGATCGTTTGGATGGCCAATTTCGAACTTACCGATCCGGCAATGGAACAACCAGTACTCAGTGGAATTGATGAGCTCTACCAGTCAGGAATCAAAGGTCTGGAACAATTTATTTCTAACAATTAACACTTCAATAAAATCATGAAATTATTAATCATAACAAGCTTAATCCTAACATCCATGAGCTCAACTTTTTCTCAAACAATGAATAAAGAAATATTTGTCATCAATTTCGTAGCAGATTGGTGCCCGGTTTGTAAAGCACATGGCGCGCGGTATGAAGCTGAAATCATCCATAAATACGGAATGGAAGAGGATGTTAAATTCCTTGAAAGAAATATGACTAATCCGCAGACTTTACAAGAGTCAGATGCAGAGCTTGAGAAGCTGGGACTTCTACCAGCATTGAAAGAAGCTCGATACACAGGGGTTTTGTACTTGGTTGATGGCAAGTCCAAAAAATTGATATCTGAGGTAAGTGTATCCCAACCATCCAGCACCATCATGCAGTATATTGATGATGCTAAAACAGGGCAAACATTGATTTCAAAAAGCGATGACCCGAAAGTATATTATCTGGCTATCCAATATTTGAAACCGGGAGGAATGGATAAACTGAATGAGTTTAATCAAAAAGCAATGCCCATCCTCACTAAATATGGATTTAAAGCTGAAGGTGCAATGCAACCTTTTCATGTCCTGCCTGGTATTGGAGGCAATCAAATGGAGGCTCCCGATCAAATCGTCATATTCTCTGCACCTGATGAGAACGCATTGCTAAAATTGGTCATGGATACAGATTATCAGGCAATTCTTCCTCTAAGGGCAGAGGCACTGAGAGAGCTAACTTTCATTGCCACCAAGAAATTGTTCTAATGGGTCTGATTTTAATATTAATGGCAGTTATGAATATCCATATAATTAATGGTCCATCTCAACTTCTTAAGGACAAAGACCAATTCTATTGGTACTTTGAAGGAGCAGGGAATGCAACCATTGAGGAAGTCGGCAAAGAAGTAGATGATGGCTCAATTTTCACAAAGTATCTCTATTATTCAGCAGGAGAAAAACGGACCGGCAAGAATATTTTGACACCCACCGAAGTGGAAGGACTTTATAAGGGAACATGGCTGACGGTGAGCGACAATGGAAATCAGTATCAAGGGGATTTAATGCTTAGATTTGAAGATGATGGTTCAGCTTCCGGAAATTGGACATGGAAAGGTGTTTCAGGAAAATGGATAATTGAACTCAGAAAAAAGTGAAAGAATTATGAGAAATCCGTTTAATAGTGCTCAATACAAGAATGAAGATGATTTAATTCTGATTCAAAAAGCAAAAAATGGAGACCGAGCTGCTCTCAACGAACTGATAAAAAAACATCAGGGATACATATACAATGTGTCCCTGAAATTCTTCAATGAACTGAATAAAGCACAAGATGCTACTCAGGAAGTTTTGATTAAGGTTCTATCAAACCTAGGATCATACGATCCTGCTAAAGCACAATTCAGAACCTGGTTATACAGAATAACCTTCAATCACTTTCTAAATACTAAAAAGTCAGCATTTGAACAACGTTACGAAATTGGATTTGAAAAATTCTTTGATGTGATTCAAAGTACCCCTGACCAGGAATTATCTCATGAAGAAGTAATTAACCTGAAACATGAAATTGAAGAGGCAAAAGTAGCTTGCACTGCAGGGATGATCATGTGCCTTGACAGGGAACAAAGGCTTACGTATATAGTTGGAGATGTTTTTGAAATCGACCATAAATTTGGAGCCGAAATTTTTAACATTACTCCTGAAAATTTCAGAAAAAGGTTATCGAGGGCAAGGCAAGATCTGTATATGTGGATGAATAAGCGTTGCGGGCTTGTCAATGAGAAAAATCCGTGCAGATGTCCGAAGAAAACGAAAGGGTTTATTGAGAGAGGTTACGTTAATCCAGATAGCCTGAAATGGAACTCAAACGTTTTATCTGAAATCAATGCACTGACTGAAAAAAGAGTGGATGATCTCCTGTTAGAGCGAGATAAAATCGCCCATAGCATCTTCAGTCAACATCCTTTTAAGAAAACCGAGGTATCAAGCGAACAGATTCTTCATAGTATATTGGACAATCCTACTTTTACAATTGGGTTTGATCTAAAATAAAAACACTACCGCCAACACTGTATAAAAACAATAGCTGTTTTAGTGCTAATCGAAAACAAATTACAATTTTGTAATTTAGTTGCGGTTTGAAAGTCAAATACTTATAAGCCGCTACTGCTTTTATACTTGACCGTTGGCATACAAATCGGACAAAGATGACAATGGAGACTATTCAGAAATACTACAAGTGGTTGTCGGGGGTGACATTGATTCTAAGTATTGTTGGACCATTAATCTTAATCGAAGGGACCATTCGAGAAAGAGTTTTGATTGGAGTACTTGTGAACCTTCAATTTCATCTTGCCTTCCAATTCTTGAGTCGAGTTCCTTTTGGTATTTACCAGTACGTTGAAAAAGGAAATCCTGGGATAAAAGAACTAGCACGAACGTTTCTAATATTATTTTCTTGGATGGTGATGATCCTTTCAATCATTGGCTTTGCTGGATTTCTGAAGGTTGCATTAAATGACTATCCGAAACTACTTGCTACGATGACGTTCACTGCGATGTTTCTTGGAGGATATTCATCTAAAATAAAGGTCAATCAAGATTAATACGCCCAGCAAGCATCCAGAATCCAGCATCCAGCCCCCGCCCCCTACATCTCTCCCTCCACGCCCAAACCAAACAAGGCAAAGTCGTACTTCACGGGGTCGTGAGGGTCCAGTAAACGTAAGTTGGCCGTCAGCTCTTCGGCTGTGGCCCAGTCTACACTCTTGCGCCTGACCAACCGGAGCTGGCGCGCCACGCGCTCCACGTGCACATCCAGCGGGCAAATGAGCTGCGCGGGCGAGATATTCTTCCACAGGCCAAAGTCCACCCCGCAGTGGTCGTGGCGCACCATCCACCTTAAAAACATGTTCAGGCGCTTGCACGCGCTGTGGCGGGCAGGCGTGGCAATGTGTTTGCGTGTGCGGGCCGGGGCACCCGGCAAGGCAAATACCGCGTGGTGAAACCGGGTGAGCGCCACCGCCATGCCCTCACCCGGGGGTGGCGTTAGCAGCGGCTCCAGCGAAGGGTGCTGGCGGTAGTGCGCTCCCAAAAAGTCAATGAGGTAGGCGGCATCGGTGCCGTTGAAGGTGCGGTGAACAAATTTCCGGAATGGCTTCAGATCGGCCGCGGTGTGGTGCAGCACAAACTGGTGGGGCGCATCGTCCATGGCCTGCAGCAGCCGCGTGCAACTGTTGATGATGGTGGTGCGCTGGCCCCACGCGAGAATGGCGGCAAAAAAGCCGGCAATTTCAATATCCTGGGGTAGGCGAAACCGGTGCGGTATGCTGATGGGGTCGTTGGGGATAAAGGCGGGGCGGTTGTAATGGGCTACCCGCTCGTCCAGCAACTCGCGAAGCTCTGCTACGCGCGCGGCTTTCATGGATCCATGAACCGCATTTCCACCCTGCGGTTGCGGCTGCGGGCTTCGGCCGTGCGCTCGTCTACCAGGGGCTGGCTCTTGCCGTGGCCAAACGCAGAGAGGCGGGCTGCGTCAATGCCATTCTGCACCAGGTATTCGGCCACGCTCTTCGCCCGTTTTTCGGAAAGCTCTTGGTTGTAGGTGGTGCCGCCCACATCATCGGTGTGGCCGCGCAGTTCCAGCACCCAGGTTTTTTGTTTCTGCAAAATGTCCCCCACCACTTTGTCCAGCTCCAGGCTGCTGTAGGTGGTAAGGGTAAACTGGTCGAACTCAAACTCCACGTTCTTGAGCACATACCATTTGCCCTTCTCGATCTCTTTGCCCTCCCACAGCACGGGTTCGCGTACGGGCTCCCCGGTAGGTTCGCGCACGGGTTTGGGCGCATCCAGCGGCTCCAGGGGAATCACTTCTACTTCATCAATATAGAAATAGGCGCTGCTGCCCAGCATGGCGCTTTTGCCCGACCGCTGGGGTAAAAAAAGGGTTTCCAGCTTTTCGTTCGCCACAAAATTGCCGATCACCAGAAACTTCTCTCCGCCTTTAGCGATGTAGTGCATCTTCGCCTGCTCCCATCCTCCGGCATTTTTCGCGGGGCGCTTCACCTGCAGCACGGGCACGGCTGCCATCACTTTATCGTGCGGCACTTTCACGAGCGTATCGCTGAGCGCCAGCCCCATGTGATCGATGGAGACCATCGAGTAGGACGACAACTTGTACCAAAAAGCCAGCCGGTATTTTTTGCCCGCCTGCAGCGGCTGCGTGAGTTCGGTTTGAATGTATTCGCGATAGCCATTGCCACCCGGGCGCTGCCCGCCATAGATGCCCACATAGGCTACGCCATCGTGGGCGTTGCTGACGCCCGCCCAGTTTTTGGGAACGTTGGTTTCGGCCCAGCTGCATTTGTTGTAGTAGTCGGGCGTGCCCGTGTTGGCCGAGGCCCAGCCGGGCACGCGAAAATCGTGCGGGTAGGCGCTGAAGCTGCGCGGACAAATGGTATACTGCTCAAAGCTAAAATTGGGCACCAGGTTTTGGCCCTGCACGTCAACGGACCACACCGATACGATAAACACCGTCAAACTTGCCACCAAGGCACGAAGACGCAAAGGATTTTTTCTTTGTGTCTTGGTGGCCTCGTGGCAAAAAAAAGCGGCACACGGGTTGGTTGAATTCACAGCGCGATCACGCATGCAGACTATTTATAATACGTCACCTCCACGCGTATTTTTTCGGTAGAGGTGGCGCCCAGCCGGTCGAGCGCAGACTTCGAAATCTTGATGATCAAAGTTGGGTCAGCATCGGTAAGCGGCCCGGTTACGCGCACAAATACCTCGCGGCCGGTGGCCTCGTTGCGCACTTTCAAAATGGTGCCGGGTTTAATCGTGCGGTGTTGGGCCAGGTACTTCCGGTTGCCCTCCGTGCCTTCGATGAGTGCGGCCAGGCCGGTCTCTTTCAGTTCGCTGGTGCCCGAAATCCCTTCCGATATTTTTACCGGCTGTGTTACCACGGGCGTATTCGTTACCGGCTGGGTGTTCGGTGTGGTGTTGTACATAGGCTGGGTAACAAACAACACCTGACCGATTTTCAGCTCATTGCCCGCCAGGTTGTTCCATTGCTTCAGTTGATCCACGGTGATGTTGTATTGCCGCGCAATGGAGTACATCGTTTCCTTGGCGGCCACCGTGTGGGTGGTTTTCACCGATTGCACGGGGGGTACCGTTTGCACCACCGGTGCGGTGGTTGTGGTCGTGCCTTTTTTAATCAGCAACTCCTGCCCCAGTTTCAGGGAGTTGTCGCTCAGGTTATTCCAGAGTTTGATGTCGTTCACCGTTACATCATACATTTTGGCAATGCTGAACAGCGTTTCCTTGGGTGCCACTTTGTGAATAGTGCCCTGTGCCGTGGTTTTGGTGGTGCGGGGTATGTAGAGCACCTTGAGCAACTGGCCCACTTCCAGGCCGGCATCGGCCGTGGGGTTGTGCTCCAGCAGCGTAGCCACCGGCACGCCATAGCGTTTGGACAGGGCAAACAGGGTTTCGCCTGCGTCCACCTGGTGAATGATGAATTGCTTTCCGTCAATGGTCTCCATGCGCAGCGAGTCGCTCTCGGAGGTCATCAGCACGGCAGACAAAAAAATCAATTTGATCATAGCGTTGAAAAAGTCTGAAAAGTTACGAAATCGGCCGTACTCTTGCTCGTTTTATGGCTGGCCCACGGAAGCTGCTAAGGGAAGGTGGGCGGGCTACGGGCTGTCGCGGCTCGCCAGCCTTCATCCACCCGCCAGCCCACGCTTCAGAAGGCTGGGCTCAAACAACGGCTGTCTGGAAGCCTCTCTCCGATTTTCGTCATGCCGGACTAATCCCGGCATGCCATTCTGCAAAGACGGAGCTAAACCGGTCAACAAAACCTGAATAACCATACGTCTAAGACAGCCTCCCCGCTCCATCCCTGCCCGTAGGGTTGGCGGCAAGCGGCTACCCTAACAAAATCTAAACGGTAAAACAGGGTGTTTTCTTATATCAAGAAAAACAACAGACGCTCCGGCCGGGCCATACCACTAGTCGGTTTTGCGTATTTTTGGCATAAATGCCCATTTGCAGTTGACCAACTTTTCGGGGCTTGGTGTCTTAGTGGCAATTTATGCCAGCAAGGCACAAAGGCACCTCCGGTTACCAGTTGCTGAAGGGCCGCTTAAACAAACGTGAATATGAATAATCGGGTATGGGTTCTGTTCGTGCTGCTGCTGCCGCTTTTTGTACAGGCGCAGGACAAGAAAAAAGTGATGGTGATGGAAATCAAGGCGGAAATTGATCCGCGCATGACGCGCTACGTCAAACTGGCGCTGGCCCATGCCGAGAAAACAAAAGCCGACTACATCATCGTGGACATGGATACCTATGGCGGCATCCTCACCGATGCCAAGGAAATCGTAGACATGATCATGGACGTAAAAAAACCCATTTGGGTGTTCGTCAACTCCGATGCCGCCTCGGCCGGGGCACTGATCTCCATCGCCTGCGATAGTATTTATATGTCACCGGGAGCCAGTATCGGGGCGGCCACGGTAGTGGAAGGTGTCGGTGGTGAAGCCGCGCCCGACAAGTACCAGTCCTACATGCGGTCCATCATGCGCTCCACAGCCGAAGAGAACGGCCGCGACCCGCGCATTGCCGAGGGTATGGTGGACCAGAGCATCGCCATCGACAGCGTGAAAGAAGCGGGCAAGGTGATTACGTTCACCACATCGGAAGCGATTGAAAACGGTTACTGCGAAGGCAAGGTGGATTCGATCGAAGAGATTCTGAAAAAGAACAACGTCACCGACTACGACATTGAAACGTTCCGGCTCGGGGCCACCGAAAAAATTATTGCCGTCTTTCTCAACCCGTTCATCAGCGGCATTCTCATCCTCATCATCATTGGCGGCATTTACTTCGAGTTGCAAACACCCGGGGTAGGCTTTCCGCTATTTGCGGCTATTGTCGCCCTGGTGCTGTACCTGGTGCCGTACTACCTCAACGGGTTAGCCGAGTATTGGGAAATCATTGCCCTGTTCATTGGCCTGGTGCTCATTGTGGTGGAAGTGTTCGTCATCCCCGGCTTTGGTGTAGCGGGTGTGGCCGGTATCACGCTCACCGTGGTGTCGCTCATCCTCATCATGCTCAACAACGATTTCTTCAATTTCGATTTTGTTCCGATGGGCGACATTGTGGTGGCCACCTTCGCCACGCTGGGCGGCATAGCGGGTGGCGGGCTGCTGCTCTTTTTCGGGGGCGCGCGCTTGTCCAACACACAAGCCTTTAAGCGCATTGCGCTCACCGACACCCAGGAAAGTAAAGAGGGCTACACCGTCAACGCTTCGGCCAGTGCGCTGGTCGGCAAAAAAGGAACCGCGTATACCGTGCTGCGTCCCAGCGGCAAGGTGATGATCGACAATCAACTGTATGATGCCTTTACCCGTGGCGAGTTCATTGAAAAAGGCGAAGCGATTGAAGTGATCAGCTCCGAAGGTGTTACCCTGAAAGTAAAAAAGAGCTGACGTGAAAATCATCGGACTCATCCCCGCGCGCTACGCCAGCAGTCGTTTCCCGGGCAAACCACTGGTGGAGCTGGCCGGCAAATCGATGATTCGCTGGGTGTACGAAGCCGCGCGCCAGTCGCGCCACCTCACCGATGTGGTGGTGGCGACCGACCACGCAGAGATTTTCAACCACGTGCAGACCTTCGGCCGCGCGGTGCTCACCTCACCCGACCACCCCAGCGGCACCGATCGCTGTTTCGAGGCCTTGAAAAACCTCAACGCCCGCTACGACTATGTCATCAACATCCAGGGCGATGAGCCCTTCATCGAAGCTCACCAGATTGATTTGCTCGCTGCCCGGCTCGAAGGCTCCGTGGAAATTGCCACGCTCATCAAGAAAATAACATCGTCTGACGAACTTTTCAATCCAAGCGAAGCCAAAGTAGTGCTGGATGTACACGGCAATGCTTTGCTGTTCAGTCGCTCGCCCGTGCCCCACGTTCGCAACCGGTTGGAGTCTGACTGGATTCAGTATCACCAGTTTTATAAGCACGTGGGTTTGTATGCCTACCGAGCCGATATTCTGGAGCGCATCACCCAGCTGCAAGCCTCGGCCCTGGAAAAAGCAGAATCGCTGGAGCAACTCCGCTGGCTGGAAAACGGGTTCAAAATCCAGACGATTGAGACCGACCGCGAATCGTTTGGCATCGATACTCCGGCCGATGTACCCCGCGCATTGGAAATTCTGAAAGCCCGCTCCTGACATGGCGCAGCCCGAAGTGCCTCACTCCCGCCAGCTGGCGCTGGACTATTTTGAAGACTACGTAAAGGTTCCCGCCAGTCAATTGCCCGGCAAATCGGTGTACGACTTATCGGCCGGCAGCGGCTACATCGCAGGGTTGTTTCAGGCGCAGGGCGCCCACGTCCACCTATTTGATCTTTTCCCGGAACAAAACAAACGCAGCGATCTTCGCTGCGAAAAGATCGATCTTCAGAAGCCTTTCCCCATTGCTGATGCTGTGGCTGATATTGTCATCTGTTCGGAAACCATCGAGCATCTGCCGGATCAACATCACTTCTTCCGCGAAACAGCCCGCATATTGAAAACCGGGGGCCGCCTGTTGCTCACCACACCTAATACCTCTTCGCTGCGCAGCCGGCTTGCCCAATTCCTGGGCGAAAGTGAGCACTACAGCACGCCCCTGCCCAATGAGCACGATGCCTTTGTCCGTTGGCCCGGCCGTACGGATGGCTACTTCGGGAAAATTTTTCTCAGCGGCTTGCTTCGGTTACGGTTACTGGCTGCTCTTCAAGGCTTGCGGCTCGACCGTGTGGTGAAGACACGCGTGAGCTCCACCTCGCAATTGCTCCTGATCACGTATCCGCTGATCTGGTTCTTCAGTTGGCGCAACTACCGCAGGCAACTGCGTGCGCACCCCGAGCAGCGCACGGCACTCACGGAGATCTTTCAACTTAATACGTCAACCGAGGTGCTGCTGAGCAAACACCTGATTGTGGAGTGGGTGAAAGGCTGATCACGGATTTGCCGGAACTCCGTTAAGCTTCGTCATTCGCAATTTCTGCACCGCGAAGCGTTCCATCTCCTGTTTCACTTTTTCGATGTCTTTGGATACCAAAGAAGAACCGATGACGTGGACACCGGCTCCGGGTACCGCAATGGCTTCTTTTAGGTCGGCTGGCGTTCCCAATTGCTCATGCATCTCCAGCATGGCGGAGATTTTCACGGTGGGGTCCTGTTCGGTTTCGCTCTTATAATAATAGAGTGTCAAGGAGGGGCAGTTCACCGCCCGAAATGTTTTTTCCGTCATGCTCGTCTCCACCATTTCCTGCAACTGCACAATCGACTCCAGCCGGTATTTTCCATTCCAATACACCTGGCGGGTGGAGTCGTACGGTATTTGCTGATAGTCGCTGCCAATCACCAACCGGGCAATTTTTAGGCCCCACGGGTTGTTGAGCAACCACGCATTGCCGTCATTGATGGCAATGTTGGGCGAAAGATTAATCAGCGCAAACACCTGCTGCGGAAAGGTGGCCGCCAGCAACAGCGCAACCGTGCCCCCGGTGGACGTGCTCACCAGTATGACGCTATCGCCCAGCGCGCGGCCAATCGCCAATGCTTCTTTGGCCGACTCCCAAAACCGGTCGGGCGTAAACAACTGCAATTGTTCCGTAGTATCAATGCCATGGTCGGCCAGGCGGGCGAGATACAAATTGGCTCCAAAGCTTTTCGCAAAATCCCGATGCACGGGGTCGCCCTCCTTCTGTGAAGCCGAGAAGCCATGAAGATACACCACGCTGAAGCGCGTGCGGCTGCGGGTGGAGTCGGCCCACACAATACGGGCTTCGTTATCCGGTTTCAGCACGTGGCGGGCTTCCTGCTGCTGTATATAACGCTCCAGATCATCGGCTGCCTGCGGCACCACCGGCATGGTATTGGAATATTTAGGGCGCTCCGGTGTTGGTCCTAAAAAATACACACCGACCAGGAGCAGAATGGGGAACGAGATAAAGACCGTACGCTTTGACATGGCTAAGTTTTCGACAAGGTAAAAAAGAAAGCCGAACCATAGCGTTCGGCTTTCCAGCTTAAAAAACCTTTGATCGGGCGCAGCAAAAAATCGAAACTGCTTTAAGCAACACTCACCGATCAAAAAGAAGGCACTCCGGCACCGGCAAAAAATTATTTACCACCAACAACCACTACGAATGGAGTAAATACCAGTCGTGCCGGATATGCCATATCTTCTCCCTCACCCCAGGCCTTTCTCCCTACCGGAGAGAGGTGTCCCACGGACGGGGTGAAGTAATTAATCCACATTATCGTGTAAGAACTTGTTGTTACCCAGCACCTGATTGTCGTCATTCAGGTTGTAGCGGGACACAAAATTTTCTGACGAGTGGGGAACATTCTCCATCTTCACGCCCCTTCTCAGGTACGCAGGTACCGTCCACTTGTTGTTAAACTCCTCCTTCGTCATCTCGGGCTTCTTGTCCGCTTTAAGTTTGGCTCTGCGTTCGCGGGCCTGCTGCGCGAGACGTTCCTTGGTTCTGCGATACTCCATCAGCCCTTCCTCATTAATGATCTGATCGGCCGAGGGTTCCTTGCCCACCGAGAACTCATCATCATCGCTGCCGAACAGGCTGTCATCGCCCTCCTCGGTTTCGTCCTCATCGTCCCACTTTGCCACCGGCACCGGCCTTTCAAACAACGTAAACGAACGCTCTTCCTGAGGTTCTTCGGGCACAAACGGCTTCTCCTCCGGTTTGATGTACAGGGGCTTGTCCTCCGGCTGGAGAATCGGCTTGTCGCTGATGGTAGTCGTGTGTTTGGTCGGCATCTCCGGTGTCTGGTTCACCGGCATTTCCACAACGCGCAATTCAGGCTCATCCGTGCGCTGGTTCACCGAGTTGTCTACACCGCCAAAGAGCGAGATTTGGCTTTTGTCCAGCTCCATCACTTTCTTGTCGTCTTTGCGAACAGTTTTGCCTTCGGCACGGAAACCGGTAGCAATCACCGTTACGCGAATGCGGTCGCCCAAGGTGGAATCCACACCGTGGCCAAAAATAACTTCGGCTTCATCACCCGCCTGCTGCTGAATGTATTCCGTAATGGTCGACAATTCGTCCATCTGCAATTCGGCTTCTTCGCCTGAGATAATGGACAACAGAATCTTTTTCGCGCCCATGATATCGCGGTTGTCGAGCAGCGGAGAGGCAAGCGCCTGCTGCGCAGCCTTGATTGCGCGGCCTTCGCCCCTCGTTTCGGCCGAGCCCATCACCGCAGCACCGGCATTCAACATCACCGTGCGCACATCCTGGAAGTCGACATTCACATAACCCGCAAGGGTAATGATTTCCGCAATACCCTTCGCAGCTGTGGTCAGCACCGTGTCGGCTTCGCCAAACGCCTGACCAATGGCGAGGTTGCCATAGATCTCACGCAGTTTGTCGTTGAGAATGACCAGTACCGTGTCGCAGCTTGACCGCAGCGCCTCGATGCCGGCCTGTGCCTGACCCGTCTTTTTCTTGCCTTCGAAGGAGAACGGGACGGTCACGATTCCCACGGTGAGAATGTCCATGTCCTTGGCAATCTTGGCGATCACCGGGGCTGCACCCGTTCCGGTACCGCCACCCATACCCGCAGTAACGAACACCATTTTGGTGCCCGACAGCATTTCGCGAATCTGGTCTTTGCTCTCCAGCGCGGCTGCCCGCCCAACCTCCGGATTGGCGCCACACCCCAACCCTTCGGTGAGGTTAACGCCTAACTGAAGTTTGTGGGGAACAGGGCTGCTGTTGAGCGCCTGCAAATCCGTGTTGGCCACCACAAACTCGACATCCTTGATGCCCTGGCGAAACATGTGGTTGACCGCATTGCTTCCGCCACCGCCAACGCCCACTACTTTGATAATGGACTTGTGGTGCTTCGGCAGATCAAACTTGTACGATGAATCAAACATGACTGTGTTTATTTATGGTGGTTAGTATTCGTTTTTCTCACCGAGGTCATCGATGAGCAGTCCTTTCGTCTTGTTCAGGATGTTGGTGAAGAAATCGCCTGTGAGCGCGCTCTTGCGTTGCTTCACCGGCTGCTGCTTCACCACGGCCTTGGCTTCCTTGTAGCGTTCGTCACGCTCATCCAGCGAGCGGAAACCGGCCAGTACCAGGCCCACGGCTGTGGCATACATCGGGCTCTTCACGGCTTCAATCTTGCCTTTGCCGAGGTGTTCATTCGGGTAACCGATGCGGGTGTCCATGCCGGTCATATACTCGACCAGTTGCTTGAGGTTCGCCAGCTGCGAGCCGCCACCGGTGATCACGATGCCACCCGCTAACCGGTTCTCAAAACCGGAACTGATGATTTCCGCATGGGCCATCTCAATGATCTCTTCCATGCGGGCCTGAATAATATTTGACAGGTTCTTGACCGAGATCTCCTTGGCCGTGCGGTTGCGAATGCCCGGGATGGACACAATCTCATTCGGGCTTGCTTCTTCGGCTATGGCCTTGCCAAAGCGCGTCTTCAACTGCTCGGCTTGCTTGGACATCACTTGCAATCCGTGCTGGATGTCGGTGGTGAGGATGTTACCACCAAACGGAATAACGGCCGTGTGACGAATGATGTTGTCGTAGAAGATGGCAATGTCGGTCGTGCCTCCGCCAATGTCGATGAGGCAGACACCGGCTTCTTTCTCCTCCTCGCTGAGTACGGCCAGGCTGGAGGCCAGCGGTTCAAGGATCAGATCATCAATCTCCAACCCTCCCCTGCGCACGCATTTGTTGATGTTGTTGATGGCGCTGGTTTGCGCGGTGATCACATGGAAGTCGGCTTCAAGACGCACGCCACTCATACCCACCGGATCCTTGATGCCTTCCTCATAGTCCACGGTATAATCTTGCGGCATCACGTGGATGATTTCGCTGCCACTGGGCACTACCATGCGGTACATATCCTCCGTCAGGCGGCTCACGTCTTCGATGGTGATCTCACCTTCTTTGGAATCGCGCAGCATGCTGTTGTGGTGGATGGAACTGCGGATGTGCTGGCCCGCAATGCCAACATTCACCACACCAATGTCAATGCCCGACATGTCGCTGGCTTCTTTGATGGCCTTTTCAATGGCAAACACCGTCTTATCAATATTCACGACAATGCCTTTGATCACGCCCTCGCTTTCTGCTTTGCCCATGCCGAGTACTTCGAGTTTCCCGAACTCGTTTTTGCGGCCTACGATGGCACAAATCTTGGTTGTACCGATATCGAGGCCGACTACTATTTTGCTATTTTCCATACGATGCTATGTTTTAGTGGTTGTTTGGTTCTCTGTTGTTTAGGTTATTCGGCTATTACCTGTCCTTCAAATTCAAGGTTCACCCGCTGATATCTCGTCCAGCCACGCTGGGGTAGAATTTCGCGGTAGAACACCATGAGCTTATCGAACTTCGTTTCTATGTTTTCCGGCTTTCCGAACTCCACGCGTTGGCCGGTAATCTGCGGGTAGATCGTAATCTTGCCGTTCGCTGCGATATCCAGTTGCGCCACCTGCGCGTTCCAGAAGCGATCTTCCCGCACATACTCCAGCATTTCCATCATCTGCCGGCCTTCCTCGGTTGTGTTCAGGTTATCCATGTCAATGAGTTTTTTTACATACGGGCCGCTGAGGAGCAACACCCGTGAGGTGTAGCGCTCCGACACACTCATGATGGTGCCATCTTCTGCGATGTAAGCATCAGGAGCATCTTCCTGAACAATTCGGGCGATGGGCCTGCGCAACTCTACATTAACTACCAGGTTTCCTTTCAGATCGGTAAACATCTCCGCATCGCGGATATGACGATCGTACTTGATTTTTTCTTCTACAGCACGCAAATCCAAGCGCGACAAGTGGGAACCTTTCAACGGCACACCGCTGCTCTCCACCAGTTTCATCACATCGGCCTCATCTATAAAATGGTTTTCGTGTACATTATCCAGTTCAATGGTAATGTCCTTGCATACGAGGCCGCCCCGCTGCCGTTCACTAAAGGCAATGAGGCCGGACACCATCACCAGCGCCACGGCTACTTTAATTTCTTTCCGTATGTGAAACGAGCCCTTCATTCGTATTTCTTCTTCAGCATTTCTTTTATCGGCTTAACCAAGGTATCGATGTCGCCTGCTCCTACCGTGGCCAGCACGTCCACATCCAAATCTTCCAGTTTCTCTAACAGGTCTTTTTTGCCGCAGCGAATTTTTACCGGGCTTGTAATGGCCGGGAACAACATATCGGCTGTAACACCGGCAATTGGCTCTTCCCGGGCCGGGTAGATGTCCATCAGCAGCACTTCATCGGCCAGGCTGAGGCTCTTCGAAAATCCCCCGGCAAAATCGCGCGTGCGGGTGAACAGGTGTGGCTGAAACACAACGGTCAGCTTGCGGCCGGCATACATTGATTTCAGCGAACGCAGGAAAGCCTCAATCTCGGTAGGGTGATGCGCGTAGTCATCAATGTACACGCAGCGATCGTTCTTCACCACAAACTCGAATCTGCGTTTCACGCCTTTGAAACTGGCCAACGCCTGCCGGATCACGTCATCGCCAATGCCAATCTGCTTGGCCACCAGCGTTGCCGCAATCGCATTCTCCATGTTGTGAAAACCAGGGACACCGAGCTGAATCTTCTCAATCGTCTGGGCAAAGCCCTTCAGGTCAAATTCAAAAAATCCACCTTGAGCTACAATCCGGTCGGCAAAAAATTGTCCCTGGCTCGTACCGTAGGTCTGAACCGTAATATTTTCTATTCCTTTTGCCAATTCGGCAATGGACTCGTGAATAAACAGATAGCCATGATGATGTACCTGCCCGATAAAATCGCGATACGACTTCAGCATCGATTGATGATCGCCATAAATGTCAAGGTGGTCGGCATCGGCCGAGGTAACCACGGCCACATGCGGAAACAAACGAAGGAATGAGCGGTCGTACTCATCCGCTTCCGCAACCACCCAGGTGTTTTCATTCACCTGCCCGTGCATCACCAGGTTCGACTCATAGTTGGTTGTAATGCCGCCCAAAAATGCCACCATATTCTGGCCCGCAGATTTGAGTATGTGTGCAATCAGGGACGAGGTTGTTGTTTTGCCGTGCGTGCCGGCCACCGCAATGGTGCGGTAGCTGCGGGTGAGCAGTCCGAGAACCTCGGAGCGTTTCAGAATGGTAAACCCATTTTCGCGCAGGTACGCGTGTTCCTTGTGATCCTTTGGAATAGCCGGTGTAAAGATGACCAGCGTCTTCTCCCGCGTGAGATAGCCCGGAATGAGTTCCACCCGATCATCAAAGTGCAATTCCATTCCTTCTTCGATCAGCTCGTGGGTAAGGGCTGTGGGCGTGCGGTCGTAGCCGGCCACGCGCATGCCCTTATGGCGGAACCAACGCGCCAGCGCACTCATGCCGATGCCGCCAATGCCGAGGAAGTACACGTTATCGTATTGATCGATCGTCACCTGATTATCAGTTTTTCCAGTTCATCCACAATTTCATCTGCAGCCCGTGGCTTACCCAGTCGCGCAATGTTTGCGCTCAGCTGGGCGCACCGATCGGAGTTGTTCAGCAAGGCAAGCGCCTGCTGCACCAACTGCATGGCTGCGTCACCATCTTTGACCATCAACGCGGCTCCTTCGTTGACCAGTGCCAACGCATTCTTGGTCTGGTGATCTTCGGCCACGTTGGGCGAAGGCACGAGCACGGCAGGACGTTTGGCCAGGCACAACTCCGAAATGGCAAGCGCTCCGGCTCGCGAAATCACCACATCGCTGGCGGCATAGGCCAAATCCATACGTTTGATGAAATCGTAAATCCGAAATGGGGCCAGATCCTGGCCGGCAACCTGCGCTTTTACACTCTCGATATACATCTTACCGGTCTGCCAAATCACTTGCACTCCGGCCTCAGCCAACAATGCGAGATTTGCCGATATACTTTCATTAATGGTGCGAGCCCCCAGACTTCCGCCCAAAACCAAAAGCGTTCGCTTTTGTTGCTGCAAATTGAATTCGCGAAGGGCTTCAACACGTTTTTGATCCACGTCCAAAATGTCCTTGCGCACCGGGTTGCCAGTGAACCGGATCTTACCGGCCGGGAAGTAACGCTCCATATTCGGGTAGGCCACGCAAATCACGCTGGCCTTGGATGCCACCTGTTTGTTGGTTAACCCGGCATACGAGTTCTGCTCCTGTATGACGGTGGGAATTCGTTTGCGCGTGGCTGCCATCATGATGGGGCCACTGGCATAACCGCCTGTGCCCACTACGGCATGAGGTTTAAATGACTGGATAATCCGACTGGCCTTCAGGTAGCTCGCGATCAGTTTTACCGGGAAGAGCAAGTTGGATAGCGTCAGCTTCCGTTGTAAACCACTGATCCACAACCCAACGATCCGATATCCAGCCTCCGGCACACGTGTCATTTCCATGCGGCCTTCGGCACCCACGAAAAGAATATCTGCATCGGGGTGGCGCTCACGAAAGGCATGGGCAATCGCCAGGGCAGGGAAAATGTGCCCGCCTGTGCCGCCTCCGCTAATGATTATCCGATATGGTGTTGATGCACTCACGCTGCTTTGGCTTCTACGTCTTTATCTTTTGAATCCTTCAGATTGGTCTGTTGACCCCAATTCTCTTCCTGTTCACCGCGACTCACGCTTAAAATGATACCCACGGAAATTCCCGTGAACACCATGGCGGTACCCCCCATGCTGATCAGGGGCAACGGTTGCCCGGTAATCGGGCCAAGGCCCACGACCACACCCATATTCACCATGGCCTGACACACTAAGTCAAAACTGAGCCCGGCTGAGAGTAACCCGCCAAAGGCACGTTCGCTGTTGTAAGCGGCCTTCATGCCACGGTGGAGCAGAATGAGATAGAGTGCCAGCACGATGATGCCACCAACCAGTCCATATTCCTCGATGAGAATGGCGTAGATGAAATCAGAGTAAGGATGTGGCAAAATGTTGCGCTGTTCGCTGTTGCCCGGGCCTTTGCCGATGATGCCACCCGTAGCAACCGCCATGCGTCCATGTTTGGCCTGAAAGGGCAACTCGCTTCCTTTAACAAAAGCTTCGATGCGGCTGAGCGCGGTGGCACCGCGGGTTCCAAATTTGATGGCCGCTGCTCCCGCCAGCAGACCAACCAATACCAGCATGGCCAGGTACTTTACCGGCACACGGCCGATAAACATCACCAGCATACAGGTGGCGAAGAGCAACACCGCGGTGGAAAGATTGGTTAAGGCAATTAAGCCGCAAATAACTCCGCACCAGATCAGCATCGGAATCAACGTCTCTTTAATATCATCTATGTTTTGCTGCTTCTTCGACAGCATGGCTGCCAGGTTGATGATGAGGGCAAGGCTGGCAAAATCAGAAGGCTGGAACGAAGTGTTGATTATCGGGAGCGTAATCCAGCGGGCGGCATCGTTAATGGTTGTTCCATTGGTGAACGTATAGATCAGCAGAGGCACGCTAACCCAAAGCGCCAGCCGCGACAACTTGGAATAATACCGATAGTCGATCTTGTGCGCTACCCACATAGCAGCCAAACCGAGGAACACCATAAACGTGTGCTTCAGCAAATAGGACTCGGGACTTGCCGTGCGCTTGTACGCCAGCGTGCCGATGGAGCTGTAAACCACCAGAATACTGATGAGCGACAGGGCAAAGACAACGGCCCAGATGACGCGGTCACCCTGTAAATTCTTGTCGGCCCAGATTTTGAACTTCTCAATCATACAGCAATTCTTTCATGTTTGAGTTCCAATACGGCTTCTCTGAACTGGGTACCCCGGTCCTCGTAGTTCTTGAACAAATCAAAACTGGCGCAGGCTGGTGAAAGCAACACCACGTCACCCTGCCGTGCCGACTGCAGGGCCAACCGAACCAACTCTTTCACGCTTTGGGTCTCGTGGATTTTAGGCACTACCCCACCAAAAAACTTCTTTAACTTTTCATTGTCCCGGCCCAAACAAATGAGGGTATGGACCTTTTTCTGAACCTCTTCTTTAATCAACTCGTAGTCATTACCCTTATCAATGCCACCGGCAATCCACACCAGCGGTTGTTGATAGCTGCCGAGCGCGTACACCACAGAGTCTACATTGGTGGCCTTTGAGTCATTCACAAACTCAACGCCATTGATGACCGCAACGGACTCAAGGCGGTGCGGAGCATTCTTGAAAGTCTTCAGCGCTGCACGCACGGCCGGTTCGGATACACCAGCCAACAATGCAGCCGACACAGCCGACATGGTGTTGATCAAATTGTGTGGGCCTTTCAGTGTGGTGTCGGCTTGTGCAACCCGAAAATGACGCCCAGCCACGTTGAACACCATCTCCTGACCATCATAGTAGGCTTTGGTTTTAGTATCAGTTAATGAGACAGCCACCTGATCGGCTGTGATTTTTCTTTTGCGCGCCTCGTGGCCTGCCACTGCATCATCGGCATAATAAATAAAATGCTCATGGGCAGTCAGATTTTGCACCAGCCGAAACTTGGAGTTGATATAGTTCTCCATTTTGTATTCGTACCGGTCAAGGTGATCAGGCGTAATATTCAGCAGTATGCCAATATGCGGCCTGAACGATATCGTCCCGTCCAGCTGAAAACTGCTGATCTCGACTACATACCAATCATGGTCACCTGCAGCCACCTTACGCGCCAGGCTCTCCCCTACGTTACCTGCCAACGCCACATTCAAGCCGGCCGACTTCAACAGGTGATAGGTCAGCAGCGTGGTAGTCGTTTTGCCATTTGTGCCGGTGATGGCAATCACCTTTCCTTTCAGGTAGCGGAAGGCAAATTCAATTTCATCCAGCACCGGAATGCCCGCTGCGCGCACGCGCTTCATCACCTCTGCCTTGTCGGGTATACCGGGGCTCTTAATGATCAGATCGGCCGGAAGAATTCTATCGGAGTGCCCGCACTCTTCAAAAGCAATCCCAGCATTGATCAGATCAGCCTTGTAGGCATCCCGGATGGCACCTTGATCGGAGACAAATACGTCATAGCCCTTTGCCTTGGCCAACAACGCGGCCCCTGTGCCACTCTCACCTGAACCCAATATGGTTACACGCTTGCTCATCTTACTTTAAGGGTTGCCAGGCAGAGAATAGCCAACAGTATTCCCACGATCCAAAACCGGGTTACAATTTTGGCTTCGGGGATGTTTTTTTTCTGATAGTGATGATGAAGGGGCGACATCAAAAAAATTCGTCTGCCTTCTCCGTACTTCCTCCGCGTGTACTTGAAGTAGGATACCTGGAGAATCACCGAGAGGTTCTCAATCAGAAAGATTCCGCACAAGAGGGGAATCATCAACTCTTTGCGAACAGCCAGAGCCAATACCGCAATAATGCCACCCAGCGAAAGGCTCCCCGTATCGCCCATGAAAACCTGGGCCGGGTACGCATTGTACCACAGAAAACCTAAGCAAGCACCAACAAAGGCCGTGCAAAAAATAACCAGCTCGCTCAGGTTCGGAATGTACATGATATTGAGATACGAGCTGAAGTCAACACGGCCGGAGAGGTAAGCAAAAATGGCAAGCGTAAGACCGATAATGGCTGATGTGCCGGCCGCCAGGCCGTCAATACCATCCGTGATGTTAGCCCCGTTTGAGACGGCCGTTATGATAACAATCACAATCAGGGTATAAATGATCCACGTGTACCTTTCATCAAGCCCGAACAACAAGCTGCTGTAGTCAAACTCGTTGTTCTTCATAAAAGGCACCGTTGTCTTTGTTGACTTCGAATCCGGCTGGCTGGTTGAAACGGGCGTGGCACTCACCGACAAACTTGCTTCCATAGCTACAGTCTCTGGTGATCTCTCCCGAACAACAACGTGATCGTTGAAGTACAACGTAAGGCCAACCACCAATCCAATGGTAACCTGCCCCACGATTTTGAAGCGACCGGCTAATCCCTCTTTGTTCTTCTTGAATACTTTGATGTAATCATCCAGGAATCCGATCAGGCCCAGCCAGACCGTAGTAATGATCAACAGCAACACATACACATTGTCGGGTCGCGCTATCAATAAGGTAGGAATCAGAATGGCCGCAATGATAATCAGCCCACCCATGGTAGGTGTGCCTTTCTTCTGCATCTGACCTTCAAGGCCAAGATCACGAATATCCTCACCTACCTGTTTTCTTCTCAGGAAAGCAATAAGCCTTTCGCCAAATGTGATCGTGATAAGGAGAGACAATAGAGCCGCAACACCCGCCCGGAACGAAATGTACTGGAACAAGCCTGCCCCGGGGAAGTCAAAGTTCTGTTCTATATAATCGAACAAATAA
>ERZ1066128.277-NODE-277-length-23293-cov-9.706687_pt1 | contig 23293 bp, 21 predicted proteins | sample MGYA00382775_ERZ1066128 | MGnify/ENA primary metagenome ERZ1066128 (study PRJEB33369, sample SAMEA5778358) | biofilm metagenome | biome: Industrial cooling water; feature: Water cooling tower basin; material: Biofilm | place: United Arab Emirates | collected...
CTTTCTTTCCAACGCTCACGCACACCAGTTCGTCAGTAGTTTCCGCCACGGGCGACCAATTCTTGTTTACACGGTGAAAACGCCCTTCCGAATAACGGTAACGAATCCGGCTGCCGGCCGGTAGCTCAGTGGGACGGAAATACATAAACTGTCCCCATTGTTTAAAGAAGAACGGTACGCTCGCCCTGGCACATTCCTCCCGTAGATCCTTTACCCAACGGGGGTGCATAGGGCGTACGCGCGCTCCTCCGCTCTCCCCACCACAGATCACCCAATCAATTTCACTCACCTGGCAAACCTGCCGCAATTGCAAAGGTCCCAGGAGTGGCTCACAAGACAAGAAACGCGGACCAGGTACGCGGACCAGGTCAGGGATACGGACACGAGCATTCTCCTGATCCTCCACACTTACTCCGTGCATCACGTTGTAAATTCGATGCTGTCGATCGGCATGATAGGCGGCCATGATATCCGAGCGCTTGGTTAGAATAAGAAAACGGTGCTGCGGGCAGTTGGCGATGGTATGGTAAACACGGTCAATGAATTTCCAGGGAACATCCTTGTGAAAAAGGTCGCTCATGGAAGGGGAGAAGTATATGGTTGGCTTCTTATTGAGCAGGGGAGTGAGTAGCTCATTTTCGTGAGTGACCGGCCCAAGCTCAAAGTCGCGCTGGTATTTGGCCAGGCCCATACCCTGTAAGCGCTTGTGCATGGTGGCCGCATAACAGAATTTGCAACCTTGGGAAATCTTATTACACCCGGTTACCGGGTTCCAAACATCTTCAGCCCACTCGATTTTTGTTCTTCCCCTTTTCATTGTTCACTCGATCTCCACAAAAACATCAATATTGAAATCTTCATGAGCTTTCAAGGGGGCCAGTAGTTTTTCTTTCAGATCCTGATAGACCTCAAGAGCTTTATCAACTCCGACCAATTCGATGGCGATAGCCAGCGCAAGTTGCGAAGGGCCGGATCCCATGTAGCCCCAGCTGAAGCCAGAAGGAGAGTGATCGCGGTACTTCAGGGATTTTTCAAGGCTGAGCTTTTGTCCAAAGAGAAACACCTGGCCAGTCGCCGCCCTGCCGCTCAACTCCACAGTGCCCCGGAAGGGCTTCCGGTAGCGCTCAATACGGGCCATGATTTCAGGTAGGTAGGTGTCCAGGTCGGTAAAGGCAATACCATCAAACCGATCATCTTCATCCATCGCGCAGCTCTCCAGTAGTTCCTTGCGTACCTGTTCAGTTGTGGTAAGATTCTCCACAATCCAACGCTCGTGTACAAGGTTGGGGACCTGGATACGGATGGCGCGGCCTGCCGGGTTTGATGTTGTGTTTTCCATGTAAGAATTTAAACCAGTTGGTAGTAGCGTTCCAGAAACTGATCTCGAACTTTTCGGAATTCAGGAGCGCGTTCCTGCTCAGGCGGTGTGCTGATCACCAGGTTCTCCCATTCCCATACAAGCTGGTCCTGGTCGATTTGCTTAACTAACGGATCGATGGGGTAGGAGAAGCCAAGGCGTTTGGCAATCACGCGCATTAAGCCATCCTCAATCGACTGGTACTCGGGCATTTTTACCTTCCAGGGTTTGGGCATATCCAGCAGGTAGGCCTCAGACGCGTCATGGAGCAGCGCCTCAAGTTGTAATGCTGGGGACAACCCCCGGCTAATTGCCAATTGCAAGCAAGCAAGGCTATGTTCGGCTACCGAGTAAAAGGTGTGAGTGTGGGCGGCCCAGCGGGGAATACGGGAAAGTGCGTGTGCGATATCCTCAATGACGATATCGTCAGGGTTGGTGGTGAAGGCGTCCAGGTAGCGGCCGCTTCGTGTACGAATCTTTCCGTGGGCAAATAAGTTTTCCATTCTATCGGATGTCAATAACTCGGTAGCGCGTTCGGTTGAAAGCCAGGTAATCGGTCTTTAATAGGTAGGATCGGTGTGCTCCACCGCGCCCTGAGGTGAGTTGGTTGATATCAAAACGGACCTGGCGCTCAATAACAGGTGTGAGTTCATGATAACGGATCCAACGCGTTTGAGAAGCCAGCGGCACATTGAGTACAAAAAGAAAAAGCGCGAAAAAACCTGACGCCAGGATTCCGATCTTTATCGATGTTTTTGTTCGGTGTGATGAAGCAACCATAATTGTTGACCAGAGCCAAACCGGAAGATTTTATAGAGCACTCAACCCAACGGCCAAAAAAAGGGATCGCTTTTGACAATCCCTTTCCGTTCGTGGTTGTTGGTTAAAAAATTACCGGCAAACCGTCTCAACTACGCACCCTGCACCCGGGATACAGGTTGTCACGGTAACGCATTTTTCGCGGCCTTCACCACTGGAGACAGCGTCATCAGCGTCAATTCTTCGCGCTGCCACACTCTCTTCAGCGCAGGAGGTAAACAACAGGGAGGCGCTGAGCGCCAAAGCGAAAATGAATACTACCTTCTTCATGGGTTTTTGATTTGGTTAAAACTGTTTCGTGTTAAATTGGACCTCGCGCTTGCGCGCTCCACTGATATAGACAAGGCTACCTCAATTTGAGCTGAAAATTTGCGCACTATTTTTTGAGGATAGGTGCAAACACCTGATAATCAGCGGGAAAAAATAATGAGAGGAGGATTGTTTCAGGGCGCTCGGAGGCCTGTTTTTAAGCCTTTTAACAGGAGGAGGTGGCTTGAGCCCACCACGCGCGAAGATCCGCAAGTGTGTTTACTGCTGTAATGGGATTACGCTTCAGACGAGCCTTAACAAGACGCTCAATATCGGATTTGTTTAGCGAAAGGAAACAAGTATCGGTTCGTCTGGCGTAGCCGCGCTTTCGAATAAAGTCATCTTTCATGCGCTGATGATGCGGCTGAAATTCAAGGGTAAGGAATTCCTGATACGTTAGGTTTACGATCCGCGTGACAGGCATCTTGTAATCCAAAAGCAGAGTGAGCAGGATCTGATCGGTGAGTTCACCCTTAATGAATTCCAACTTGGTTTGTCGGTAGGCGCTTTGTTGCTCATTATTGAGGGTTTTCGGTGTTGCCGGCTCAGTATATGATTTGATCTGTTCCAGTAGCGCGTCAACCCGCTCCACAGTGAGAAAGGTAGGTCGTAACGGGCTGGTTCGTATGAAATCCAGAAATGCCTTTGTTTGGACCAACTTTCTTTTTGTTTGGGCAAGGGAGGTATGGTCAACCCGGTTGATGCCATGAAAAATAATCATGTCCAGGTGCGGGTCGTGTTCGAGTTGGCGGAGTAGTGGGCCCAGGTGGTTTCCACCGGTGTGGCTCGTCCGTTTAAATTCCAAAATACTCGGGTGAGTTTCCGTCATGCGGTAGGGGAAGTCACGGGCCACGACCGTATCGTTGATCGGGTGATCGGTTAGGAAGCGCTTAAAAAACAGAAGTTCCTTTGCTGTGGCATCTGGCAGGCTGGATAGGTATTGATCAAGCTGTTCGTGGATCAATCCTTTTGCGGGGTCGAGTTGGTATAGGAAGGTGCGCGCTTTCATAAGCGGTTTCACCGGACTTTTTTTGATTGTGTCCAGGTAAGCCTTGAAATGGTCCAGTATAGCCTTGCCTGATTTCATGAATAAGGAAAGAGAGGAAGTTGAATCATTAATTTTTTTGTTTGCTGGCCAGCGCCTCCATGTAATGGATTACCGCTCGCTGATCATCGGGGGTTAGTTTAAGGAACAACCCATTGAAGTTGTGAAGCAGGGTGGTACCGGCACCCGCCAGGATATCGGCCACATCCCAGTTTAGTACCTGCGAGATCTTCAGCAGCTTTGCCATGTCCACCTGGTGCTCTCCGCTTTCCATTCGGGAGACGTCATACTGTTTTAAGCCTAACTTTTCGGCAAGCTGTTCCTGCGTGAGGCCGGCGGCAATCCTTCGACTGCGAATGCGCTGGCTGACGGCAAGTTTTCGAAGTCCGGCATCATCAGAAAATACAGGTTTTCCGTTCATTTTAGGGCTTTATGCAAAGGTATGCAAAAAGTGCATAATGTGCATGAGTATTTTATCCAGACAGGGGTACTTTTTGGTTATGGGGAGTATTTCAGCTCATTGTCTTTCTCTTTCGGGTGTAGACAAAGGCCGCTATTGAAAAACAAATTAAGGCGATCAAAGAGGTCAGCATGATGGTCAATAAAGAGTAGTTATGATCAGCCTGGCCTTCGACTTGTTGAGATAGACGTTCATAGCGCTGCTCCAGTTCGGCCCGGGTTCGCTCGTTATCGAGCTTGAGAATAAATGATTCTTGCGAAAAGAGATTGGGTCTGGTGATGCGTGATTTCAAAAGCGGAAAGAAAATTTGAACATCTTCATCCCTGCCTTTTTTGAACGCCAGCTCGCATAAAGTGGTGAGGATCAACGTTTCATTAAATAAGTAGTTGAATCGGGCGGAGTCCCTCAGAACGAGAAGGGCATATTTTCGTAAGGAATCGTACTGCTGTTCCATACCATAGCAAATCGCCAGTCTTCCATGGAGTTCTACCACACTGGCGTACTGTTCGGTATCTGGCTCAGTCCGCTTTTGTTCGTAACGGAGCCCTTCGTAGGAAAATGTTTTCGCCCTTCCATAGAGCTTATTGATCATGTACCCCTCTGCCACCGTATTGTAGAAGTTTATCAGCCGGCTGTCCGTTTGGCATGAAGTTATCGCCCGTAATGCTTTACGGAAGTAGGGCGCGGCCAGTAGCGAGTCTTTTAAAAGTTGAAAGTAAACATTAGCGGTGTTGAGTGCTATCGTTGACTCACTGTTGCGGGCATAACAGCTATCTGGACTTAATTTAATCACCAATTTATTAATGCTATCAGCCCTGTTTAAAAGCGAAAGCATCCGGGAGGCTCGTGCGCGTTGATTGGATTGCTTGTCGTTTGGGTTGTTCGTGTAAATGATCGGTAGGTGCAGGTTCGATAGTATTACCGAGTATGAATCCAGGTAACTAAGCAGTTGTGAACTATCGGCAGGTGTACGACCAAGAGCTGTGACGGCAGCATTTCGGAAAACACCTTCAGCCAGGGTACAATAGTAGTAGGCAGAATCCATTTGACTGATTCGGAAGAAATTTATCCCGACTGCGTTCAGATATTGCCCTTGATAGCGCGCAAACAAGGACTGGGAATGCGGCCTGAAATGGTGAGCGTACAAGCGGTATCCTTTGAGCAACGTATCTAACTTGGGTCTGGTTGGGAGCCCGGGATTCTTTGTTTGCGGATCTACCCCGTAGGCAAAATAGACCAACAAACCGCTGTACTTAGTAACAACAGAATGTTGCGCTAGTCGCTGCTTGATTCGATTAACCAGATCCGCATCGACATTCTCCCAGGCGGGTAGCGCCCAGGCCTGCTCTTTGAGTATGCTGTCCTGCAACTCTAATTGTTCCTTGTTTAGGAAAGGCTCCTGAGCGAAAATACACAAGGGCGACACGACCTGCAGAAGAGCCCAAAAGAGCAACAACGCCAGCCGTTTACTCAAAATAATGCCCATCATCTTAGGGTTTGAAATAGTGGTAGATTGCGAATGCAGCGGCACTGAGCAGAGCCGTCATAAAGGTCGCCAGGTACAGGTAGTTAAATCCATCTGTACCGGAATCAAATGCTTCAGAAAGCGCGTCATATCGTGATAAAAGCAATTCTCTGTTTCGTTGCTCATCAAAAAGAAGGATAGCGGCCCCTTGTTTGGGGGTGAGGTCCTGTTTGATGAAATGTTTAAGCAGGGCATAAAAACGCTTGGCTTCCTTTGTCCGGTCAAGGTAAATCGATTGTTCACAAAACCCCGTGAGAAGAAGTATCACCTGATAGTGATTGATATAGTGCGAGCTGTCGGAAAGTAAGGATTCTATAAAATACATAGCCGAGTCATAGTTTCGTTCCTGCAAGTAAATATCAGAAAGCCGGTAACGCAGCTCAAACAAACTTGAATAAGATGCAACATCTTTAGTTAATGTATCAGCCGCCTGCAGTCCGCTACGGGCCACATACTTACTTAGGTTTTTGTTGCCAACACGCAGGTAACCGCCAGCCAGAACGTTGGCAAACTGTGGCGTTAATTGAAATAAATGATGTGATTCAACGATATCCCACGCTTCCCGGCATTTGGCGAAGGCTGAAGAAGAATCGTTTAAAAGTTGGAAGTAGGCATTTGCCAGGTTTAACTTACCTATTGCACAGTCTTTTTGCAGGCTTTTGTCGTATGGATTGAATGAGGCCCCCAGCTCGAATAAAGAATCAGCCCGTATTAAGTAGCGAAGTATTTTATTGTACGACTGATTGATTTCACGCTTCCCTGGCAATAAATGGACCGTGTTCAACAGCGAGGTGTGAAGATTTCCAACTGGTGCGCCCCATGCTGAGTAAAAATCGCCTATTCTTGACGAGTCAGTCGCGTTCTCGGGCCTGGAGAGCTTAGGGTGGTAAGAGGCGAAGGCCTTGTCACTTTCGCTGAAAAAGATATAGGCCGAATCCTGAACACTAAGCCGCAGGTAGTGAGTGCCTATGGAGTTCAAATAGACACCCTCGTACATCCCTTCGATGGGTTTGGTTTGACTTTTTAGTAGTGTGTAAAAATGATTATACCCGTATAGTAACGTATCCAGCGTGCTGCGGGCCTCCGAGGCGGGCACACGGGTAAGGCGCTCAATGAAATACGCGAAATAGACCAAGGCGTGAGAATTGGAGGTAGTGCTGACAGGGTGATGATGGAGCCGCTGTTTAATTCGTATCACCAGGCTGCTATCCACATTCTCCCAGACAGGAATCGCCCAGGCCTCCTGCCGCAAGGCGCTATCAATCTGCTCAAGGCTGACAGGGGTGGGTTGGCCCTTAACAGATCCACTCACCAGACTAACGATCAGTAAGGCAATAGAGATAAGTCTCATCTGAGCTGCTTATTCATTTGGAGAGGGAACGTTTATACCGATAGAACGCGAACGAAAATAGAGAAAGCGTAAACGAAGCAAGGGCCCAAAACAAATAGGAATCAAAAGAATCGCCCTTGTTAAGTTCAGCGGAAATTTTGTCGTATTGTTCCATAACCCGTTGCTCGATCACAGTCTGCCGCTGTTTTTCAATACTGTTCAGGTAGCGTGTTGGAAACGAGGATAGCGTATAATACCTCAGGATCGGGTAAAGCTGCCTTAAATCCTCTGTGTGATTGGTCTGCAGGGCATAGGAGCAAAAGTCAGCCAGTAGGCTTGTCAGACTGATATTATCGCGAAACGAAACCGTGTCAGCTAATGCAGTCATCATGTATTTTCGGGCAGAGTCATAGTTGTCTTCCATGATAAATGACCGTGTGAGGATGCGGAATACAGTCTCCTTTTCGTCTGCTAATTTTGAAAAACCAGGTAAGCGCATTGTCTCTCGGGCGAACTGTTTGGCTTGGTTGTAATTCCGCTGTTCGTAATAATGGACAGCCCGCGAACTGAGTGCTTGGGCCATTCCGCGATCATTAGGACATTGGGTCAGGCGGCTGTCGGCCATTTTGAAGTAGTAATTTCTGCGGCTGGTGTCATTAAGATTTAATCCGTAAATGTCCGCCAGGTGTAGGTGGCATATCAACCTCTCATCATATTCTTTCCCGGGATAACACCTTCCGAAATGGTCTCGGTGGTGCTCGTAAAGCGAGTCAGCCTTCAGTAAAAGAGAAAGCGCTTCATTGTATCGGGCAAGCCTTTGGTCCGGGCTTTCTGAACTGTATTCAAGGCGTAGCAGCGTGAGATGTTGGTTATTAAGGTTTGTGCCAACGGATTCAAGAAGATCCATCCCGAGCCCACCACGGAGTTCCGCTGCGGATAACCGGTCAATGGATCGCTTAAAAATTTGCTCAGCCTTCTTAGCAAAGAAGTAGGAGCTATCGTACATCCCCAGTCGAAAGTAACTTACCGCCAGGAGATCGCAATGAATTGCATAGTAGCGCTGAGCGCGGAGGATATCGTTGTCCGCCTCCACATAATGACGCTCATAACGATCAAGGCCGTATCGCTGTGCCCTGGCCTTTCGCCCCAAATCTCCGTCTTTATTGGATTGAGCTACCGTAGCAACCACCGATGAAAAGTAAACCAGTCGCGGTGAATAGGATGAAACCCGCGCCTCCCGGGCCAGTCGCTCCCGAATTACCGCCACCAGGCTGTCGCTAACATCATACCAATCCGGATCACCCCAGGCCTGAGCAACCAGCGTACTATCGAGTAAGCCGAGCGCACGAGCAGACATATCCTGCCCAATGACGCGGCCCAACGGCAAAATCAATAATACAATCAGTGCGACTGAAATCCTCATTTGGTGCCGGCAGTCTTCGGGAACTACCTACCCCTTAGAATTCTACAAACCGAAAAATAACTAATTCTTCCGAGCTGTGGCAAGGCGCGCTTTGTTGGATGCAACCCAGGAGGAGACACCCGCGAAAATAGCGTCAGCGTTTTGTTTGACACGAAGGGATGTCTTTATCTCGTTCTTCCCATCAACCACTGTTACACTCTTATCACTTAGAAGCCTGGCCTCTGTGGGATTGTTTTGGTAGAGGCTCTCCGTGTAGGACACTGTGCTTCTGGTTGCGCGAAGCATATACAGGTTGCGGCTGTATACACCAGGAAACTCCGTGGGTAGGGTGGACCGCGTCAGCTTGCTTGTTTCGGGCAAGACCACGGGGTCTACATTCAAAATCTCTTTCTGTTTGGTAAGGATGTGGTTGGACAGCCCGGCTGAATTTTGAATCTCAGGGGATAGTAACAAGCGCAGGAAATCAATGTGTTGGTCCAACTTGGCCAATTCCCCATTCATGAATGCACCCGGTATGAAGGCCATATTAAAATTATCCTTGGTGGGCTTTACTTGTTTTTTAGGCCCGGACGGTTGAGCATCCTCGGAGGCATTGTAGTGCACCGATAAGGTGATATCAGGCTGGAATTGATTGATCTTTATCACGCGTTCGCGGAAATCAAGGTAGCGGTAGAACTCAAAAAGCAAGTTTCGGTTTGCCTCTTTTGTGGTGTCTTTTAATGCAGCCTTGAATTGGTTTGCCCGCGCCTCGGATATTTCCCCTCTTGATTGAGCCGAGGTGATATCACCCGGGAAATAGAAAGAATCCTTTAGCCAGACGTTAAATTTCTTTCCCATGGCCCCGGCGCCCGCCGGTCGAGTAATAAGAACTTCAGCAGCCCCGGCTTCGATAAGCTGCTTTCTTACCAGCAGGCATGTGGCGTAGGCAAGGTCGGCCTCAAAAAACATGATATCACTCTTGGCACCGGCATCAGCCGCGCTCATCGAAACAAAGCGGGCTTCGCGCTTAGCCTCCTCAAGCGTACCCCCAAAGTGGCCAGGGTCTAATGCTACGCGGAGCCCGGAGATTGTAGTGGGCGCCTCGCTGTGATGACGGAAGGTGCCTTCGTAGAAGTGCTGCTCATCTTTGGTGAAGTGATGTTTGGTCCTAAACAGATTCTCAAGATCGTATTGGTGGGCACCCTCAAGTGCGCCAATAATGCCAGGTGCCTCCTCCCAAAACATGACAATAGAGTGTGTCTTTAAGTCGGGCATTAAAATTTTTACACCGGTGTCATCAATGACTACCTGATCACGCAGGACCGAGTCCATGATCAGGTGTTTAAGATTGGCCTCGGCTCGCTCCTTAAGGTAATGACCATACAAGGTCATGTACTCTTCGTGGGTGAGTTTCTTTTTTGTGGTTTGGCCCTGGACAATCAGGGAACCGAGCATTACAAGGATGGTCAAAACCAACCGCGTGGGGAGTGTTTTCATGTCATTTCGTGTTAATTGGACGTTGTAAATATAACGGACGGCCGAATACGGGGCAACCCTGGGACGGGGATTGTTGGTTTCGTCTGCCTTAGGCCGCCACCAGCCGCTGTTTTCCCCATTTTACCACGGTCTTGCCTTCTTCCATACTCTTTTCCAGCAGCATATCCAGGAAGGCCGAATCAAGCTTAAAGTCACCCATAACCTGGTCGATGGAGCGCAGTTGCCGTGTCTTGATAAAGTCATTGAGGCGCTCTTTATCCAGTAGTAAGGTCATTAGGTTAACTTCAATTGAATCCTGGTATATGACAAAGTGAACATTAACCTTTGCGCGGCTGTTGAACCGGATGGCCCGGAAATAAAACTGCTCCATCCTGGCCAGGTTGAATTGAAGGGACTCCAGGATGACTTCATCCAGGAACGGGATGTCAACCGATGAACTAAGCGACTGTTGTGTGCATACCAGTATCCCGTTATCGGTCTTCTCGAATTGAGCAATAATCGACTTTCGCTCCGTAAACTCAACATCACCCATAACCAGGAAGATCGGCCGCCCGGGGAAAGAATCGGAGAGGTGGCGGTGGTAAAAGCGGGCAGCTTTTTTAGAGGTTGCGCCAACCATTACCCGCTTTTCACCACGTCCACGTACCATATCGGTGATTTTAACGGCCTTTTCCGGTAAATCCGTTCTGCCGGTAAGAAGGTGAGGCACTGAGCATGACTTAATTAACAGGCGAAGTTGACGGACCAGTCGTAACATGGAGTCCTTTCGTCCGCTACCCGTGGAGCGGAAGTAGGCGGGGATGAGGCTAGAGAATTCGGTGAGTATTTTCGCGTAGAACTCACGCTCCCAGTCGGGCTGGCTAACGGTGTGCGTATGGATTTCAAAGCGGTCCGGACCGGCCATTTCCCGAAACTTCCGCGTGAGCACGGTGCAGCCCAGTAATACTTCAAGATGAGACGGGTTGTAGATGTCCTGCGTTTGTTTTCCGATGCCAAAGACCGTGGAGCGACTCGGGGAGAAACAAGATTTGAACCTGGAAAAGCCGTTGCGCCCTGCAAAAGGTGTACCTCTGAATTTGTTGTCGATTGAACGGATTCGCAAGCCATCCTCTTTGGAACGTTCCTCACGAAACACGATCGGGCAGCGGTCCTCGAACGCAGCACTGCCATTGAACAACAGATCCAATTGCGGGTAAAGCTCAGATAGGTTGTTTCGGGTTACCGTACCGGTAGCCAGGAATTTGGTAGGGCATTTCCGGAAGGTGTGACGGATGGCGACTGACCGACCGCTGTGGTTGTTGGAAATTTCATCTGACTCATCGAAGATAACCAGAGCCCTATACCCGATCGTTCGCATGTACGTTCGCATCTGGCGCGCCAGCTTTTTGGATAGGGATGTGGGAGTAAGCAAAAGCTCCCCGGGCTGGATCTGCGCGATATCCTCAATGGTGCGCACCTCGCGGAAGCTGGCCCCCTGCCGCGTTAGAAAGGGTATCCAGGTCATCGTATGAGCGATGGGAGGAGCGAGCAGAACTGTGTTTCGGTAGTTTTTGCCGAGCAATTGGTATAAGGCAAAACAAGCTGGTGTCTTTCCTGAGCCTTGCGACCAGTTCAATATGCCACCCTGAGGCTTCTGCGCGATCAGGCCGATATCCTCAATCTGCTTTTCATAAAGCCCATACGAAAGTCCGTCCGTTCCAATGAACCGAAATGAATTGAGCGCTTTGTCGATAGAGTTTTGGCGCTTCATGCCCGCCAGGTCGGCCACCTGCAGGTTATAGCGCGTCTGCCGCGCGCGAAGCATCCGGGTGTAGGGGGCTAAAAGGCCCGCGAGTACACCTTTTGCGGAAACGCGCCCTGTGTGAATATCGGTGAAGGAGATAAAATCCGGCAGTCGGTGATGATCCTTGAGCTTGCGGGCATCTGAGTCCCCGGCCAGGATCCGGAAACCACCATTGACAAGCTGTGCGCACAGGCCAGCCCTTTTGGGTTTAGGGTTAAGCGCCTCCCGCAACAGACGCCTCAAAGAAGCGAGCACCTTGTTTTCGGTGAGCTTGATTTTCTCCCATTCCTCAGGGGTGACCTCATCAGGGCGCTTCTGGGTGTGAAATTTATCAACCAGTTGGTTGGCCCGGCCAAGGAGTATCCTACTTGCCGGGTGTACCCCGATTTCAAAAAGAAGCTTGCGAAGTAAAAAAGAAAAGCCGGTGTTGGGCCGTTGCTGAATGTTTTTGACTGAGTAGTTATTCTCCTCCATGCGGCAGGAGAGCGACTTACGGATAGTGATGCGGTGTTGCTTGCGGATTTGAAGAGCAGCCTGCAGACGGGCAGCGAGTTGTTCACCATCGAGAGGTGAGTATTCCTCAGTTTGAAAGGGTCGTTTTTCAACCTGGTCAACACAGCGTTGTAGAAAAACAACCTTGGTTGGAAAGCTTTGAACACCCATGGCCCGGAAGGAATCTTTAGCGAGCCGAGCCTGTCCGATAAAGGAAAAGTTTTCGTTCAGATAGGAGAGGGTAGCGTTTTCCATGAAGGGATCACTCAGGAAAGCCTCCGGAACAATGACGGCCGTCAACCCGCCCGGGCTCAATAATTCAGCCGTGCGCTTGAGGTAGACCAGGTTTGAGGATTGTTCCTCACCCTGAAATTTCCAACGAAGGTTGAACGGTGGATTACCCACAATAAAGTCGAAAAAAATACCAGGCTGGTAAAACCTTAAATCGGTGTTTTCGATGTGAGCCTGGGGATACAGGAAACGGGCGACCTTAACAGCTTTTGTATCAATCTCACAACCGAAAGTATTCGCCTCGTTAGGCAACACATTGAAGAAATTACCCGACCCGCAGCTTAAGTCCGCCACCAGGTCAGTAGGCTCAATACCCAGAAGGCCGACCACCCGCCCACAGATATCCGAAGGAGTAAAGAATTGGCCCTGCTCGATTGATTTTTTTGCCTTCGTGTATTCATAAAAATTATCGTAGTCAGCCCGCTGCAAGCCATGTAATCCCCCATCCCCGGTGTAAGCAGCGAACACATCAGCGGCAGACAGCCCCTGGAGGTTACCGCTCTCCAGCAAAAGGAGAATTTTGGCGTTTACGTCCGCCCTGCGGTGTGAGGGTATCGATTGGGAAGGAACCGGGTATTTCATATCATCACCAGGAGATAAATCAGGGAGAAGGAAGCCAGAGGACAAACCCCCACCGCCTATCTTGAAAATGTCTCGCTGAAAAGCTGGGCTACTTCAGGGGAACTGAAAGTCAATACCAACTTGCGATTCTGGTAGTATTTCCAGGCCTTGAGTTTCGGCCAATTGATATCGACCCTTCGTCCATAGTCGGGGCTGCGGCCGAGAATAGTCACCAGGTCCTTTGCCCGGTCGGTATACCCATATTCAAACCAGCTCAGCACCCGCAGGAGCTTTGAGAAATCAGAGTCAGTGTCTTGGTCGAAACCCCTACTGTACCGACCAAACAGAAAAGGATGGAAAGTGATATCCTTACCAGACGCCCTAAGATTGTCATGAAACTCAATCCTGAACCACCCTACCACGCGGGTTATCTCGGCCTGCTGAAGCGACTTTCCATCAAGCTCACCGATGATGGCCCGCATGATATCCTCAAGTGATAGTGCGGTATCATGCTCATCGGGAGATAGTTTGAGACTATACTTGGAATTCAAATAGTCGATGATGAGCCGATTCCGCTCCACGAATAACCCCAGCAACGTTTCTTCGATGTATTTCAGGCCGTAAGCCGGGGAAAACATGTTTCTGAGGATGTAACCGGAGCCCTGGTAGTGATCAAAGTCTTTATCAACCATGAAGTAATAGCGGTCAGCAGGCTTTTCCGCACGGCTGCGCTTTTCTTTTCGCAGGGAGTGAAATTCGCTCACTTCCAGATCAGTTTCACTGAGGAGCTGTTTCCAGGCGTTCAGTTGTTTGGTTACACGCTGGAAATTGGATTCAATCCGCAGAATATGAGCCACGCAGTCTTCTGGGACAAGTGATTGCCAGCTCACCTTGACCGCATCGAGCCTATCCAGGAGGTTACTCATCGACTTTTTGGTTGAGAGATTTAGATTTGATTTCACATACGCGATCTACAAGAAGGAAAAGGTCTCGGGGGGAAAGTGCGCTCACGGGGAAGGTATCATAGTCCCCGGACTCCCCATCTTCAACACACGATACCTGAATACCGTCTTCCAACGAACCTTCAATGACGGGTGGGATTTCCACCCGCAGCACGCGGTAGCACTGGAAAAATCCGTGCTTACTTACACGTTCCACTGCGGGCAGATCGAAAAGAGCCTCCAGGTCGGCATCAGCCGGTTCAGGGTTAAAAAGAGTATGCGTGCCGGTGTGTTCTGAAAGTGTTTTTAACGCGCGCACGACCAACTCATCTAGTTGAGCAGAAAATGTTGACATGGAATTATAGTTTGATGGTGATAGACTGACTCTGGTCGGCATGCAGAGGCAGAGCAACGAGTTCCTCCGGCTCAGGTGCCTCATAGTCGCGGGTTTTGATTTTATCACGAACCCCCTCCATTTCAGACACGAGTTCTTTGCTGGAGTTTGCCTCTACGGTTGAATACCAGAAGTTATTCGATCCTAAAATGATGTAACGCCCCATATACAGGCAGGGGAGTAGTTTGAGTGCGGCCAGCAAATAGTCAGCCACCCAACCGCCAACTAACACGGGTAGCGTGAGGGGAAATAGTTACTGCAGTAGAGCTCGCGCCAGGGGGAGTAGGTCAGATGGTCAATTCGAGTAATAAATAGTTCTTTAGTTCAGTCGGTTGCGGATATGAAATGGATCAATGTTGTCTTTGACAACCTCGGCAAGCTCCATTTGCACTAATGACCCATCGGTAAAGATGTTAATGATTGTATTTTCCTTGATGGGAGCTAAAAATATTTGTGTAGGCTCGGTCTCATCGCCTGGTCCAAGTGTGTAAATTATCTCTTCAACACGGAGATAAAGTGTTTTGGACCTAATCTGTCCAACAAGCACATTAGAATCAATTTCGTCATTATCGAAAACTCTTCTGAATGAGAATTCCGTGCCATACTCAAAACACAGTGTATCCCCCTTAGAGACCGCAGGAACATGTACCCCGCGAAAATCAACTAATACGTCATCATTCATAATGTAGGCAAAACAGAAGGTTTCCCGTGGTTGACCATCCCGGAAGGTGAGATGGTAAAGGTTAGCTTCGGCGTTGGTGACTACACTACTGGCCGTCCTTTGCGCATCAAGCTTTACCGGCCTTCCGTCAAAGAGAATATCTATTTCAAAACGGGGATCGAAAATCAAGTTGAGCAAAGCTAACTTTAGTCCTGTGGGTAACCCGAAAAGATTGGGCTCGACACCTTTTGAGTATAATACAACCTCATTAAGTAGGGCTGACTCAAGCAATTCATCATCACCATCAACAGCCGCTTGCAGGATAAGGTCTAAAATTCGTTTGCGGTTCAGTGCCAGGGGCTTTCGAATTGTTGGTTTTGCTCGTTTGCGGGGAGATGACTTAGCCATGATTTATAACCTTTTTTACTGAATCAAATATCAATAAAATCAAGATTAATTGGTTTTAAGCGCCCCAACAGGATCAACAGCGTTTATCTGGCCCACGGATTGTGCGGGGGAAGAATGCTCCGGGCTCGTTTGATCGAGGCGCGGGGTAGTATAGGGAATTCGGATTTCAAACACGGTTGGGTTCCGGTTCCGCGTGAGTTGTATAGTGCCCTCCATTCGCTCAATAGCGGTCTTTGCCGAAAACAGCCCCAGCCCGGATCCGTGCATCTCACTGGCCACAGTGAAAAGTTCAAACACGCGCTCCCGATATGCGGGGTCGATTCCAACGCCATTATCTTCGACTTTGATGTTTAGAAAATCACCCGCCTCCGATAGGCGTCCGAACACCCGGACCAGGCCCTGCTCAGGATTGGTTTTTGCGTAGAGATAGGAGTTTCGAATAAGTTGTGCTAAAGCCAACTGGAGCATAATTTTATCGGTCCTTACCATGAGCCCTCTGTCCACCTCACAGGTGAATGTGATGAGCGGATAGTTTGGCAGGTCACGACTTTCCTCCCTGGCCGATAGGACCATCTCGCGAACGCTGAACACCTCCTCGACAAGGGGTTGCGTTCGAATGGTGTTGACCATGATCATTCGGGATAGCAACGTGTTGAGCGAATCTCCAGTCTTGTGGATTTTGTCCAGGTAGTCACCCACGGCCTGTGGGTTATCCTTAAACTCACGAATTGCCAGGCGGCTTAAGCCAAGAAGCGTGGCCAGGGGTCCCTTGATATCATGGCTGGTCCGGTAGACGAGGGAATCAAACTCCTGTTGGGAATGGATAAGGCGTGTATTGACGGTGGCCAACTTATCGTTGGCCTTCTGTAAAGATTCTGTTTTGGCCGCGACTTCTCGTTCAAGTACACGCTTAAGGGTGCGGTTATTGCGCAGGTTGATAAACAGTGATATTGACAAGCCGATCGTCAAAACGGAGACTACGGCTGTCAGAATAGAAACGATGCGACCTCTACGGATTTGGTCCTCCTTTTCCTCAATAATTCGTTGGGATTGCTTTCGAGCGGCATCCACGTACAGTTCGCGCAAATTATTGGCTAGTTTCTCATTAAACAGGTTATCTTTCACCGTGATGAATTTATTCTTGTATTGCAGAGAAAGCTCCAGTTGCCCGGTACGCTCATATAGCAATGCGAGCTGTTCGTAACAATCGCGCATGATTCGTTTATATTGATTCTTTTCAGCCAGGTCCCGCGCCCGCATCAAGCCCCGCTCACCCGCCTGAGCCCTGTCGGTATTCATCTGCACAATAGATAGCCAGACTAATGAGGAGGCTAACTGCCGCTCATCACCGCGCTGTTCATACATAGTGATCGCCTTGTTAAAATACTCCTCAGCCTGAGGGTACATTTTTTGGTTGAGGTACCCGAATCCCAGTGCATGGTAGATATCGGGCTCTTTGGTGGCATCGCAAGCATTGGTCTTACAAAAGCGGATGACTTCATTGAGTAGATCCGAGGATTGCTCGTAGCGCCCCAGCGAATTAAGGCAGTACGCCAGGTTAAGCATATTCACATCGAGCCCGCTGGTGATATTGTTTCTTCGTTTAATAGTCAGGGCTTGCTCGTAGTACTTAGCCGCCTCCTGGTAGTTGTCAAGCCGAAAGTAGATCGTACCAATATTATTATTGGCGATGGCCTGATCCTGGTACTCGTTTAGTTGAAGAGCAATTTCATAGGAGTGCAGGTAGTTGGATAAGGCACTGTCATACACATCCATGTTCTCATAGACGCTGCCGATATCATTGTAAAAGTAAATCAGCCTCACCGGGAAGTGTCCAACCGCCTGAAGGATGCCCTGCCGGTAGAAATACAAAGCTGAGTCGTAGTGGCGCGAAGAGTTGTACAGGTATCCCAGGGCGTTATAGGATTTAACTTCAAGCTCCCGATGGTCATACAACCGGCTAAATACCCGGGTTTGGTGTGCGTAATATTTCGCTAAAGAAGGGTCGGAAGCACGGTAGAACTTAACCAACTCATAGTACACACTATCTTTTCTGGACTCATCAACGGAGGAGAGAAGGCGCAGCAGAGGTTCTGCGCTTGGATTTTGAGCTATGCAATGAATTGAAAACAAAATAATAATACATGTGCATGTTACTAGGCGGATTTGCTCAGTTAGCGTGTAATACATACTTTAGTTTTGCATTACTGTTTTCAAACGAATAAACACAACCAATAAACCCAAAAGTATGAAAAAAGTAATTGCATCTCTCTTGTTAGTTGTCTTTGCAGGTCTTGCATTGAGCTCATGCACCGAGGAAAATGTTGCCCCGGCAGAAGGCCCCAAGACTGAGTCCAATCCGAACAGCTGGAAGTAAACGACAGTGACTATGAAAAAGAAAATCATTTTAGGCATCGTACTGGCAGCAGGAGTTTTGTTTATCAACACAGCTTTCTTTGCCAAGAAAGAAAAGCCAGCGGTAGTTGTGGCCTCCACCACATCGAACGAAGCAATCGTTGAGTCAAACAGCGCAAGCTGGGACTAAATAGGTGTCACGACACTTTTGGGAAATGCCCTGGAGGCAGGTTTTAAGGCCGGCTTTCCAGGGTTTTCCATTTATACCCAACCCAAACCCAAAAGCTTACGGGAGTACCGGGAGCGGAGCAGGAATCTTAGCCACAAACTCCTCTACGATATCGTTTATCCTTTTCTCAAGCTCCTTTCCGGAGAGAGACTTACCATGAAGGTTTCGTGCCAGGCTCCTGGCAAATCCCTTGTCTTCCACAGTGATGGCGGGCCGAAACGGCTCGGGGTGTTTTACCCGATACTTGGTGACCATCAAACAGGGACGGTTACGCTTGGTCGAGCTACGAAGTGTTGATGTTGCCATGAGGTAAATTGTTTTACCTCATGTGACATTTTGGTAAAGATGGATTTACCCCGACAAACCCCCACCGCCAAGCTGCCGGCAGGCAAAGGGGATTATTTGTCTATCTCAGCATCCTACTGCACGCGGGAGGCGGTTTGCCATTCACCTGGGGTCCTTTGTGGCCGATAGGTTGGTAGGACTAGAGGTCTGCGTGTTTAGTTACGCGGTAGGTTCGTTCTCCTGTGGTGGTGACTGTATAATCTGGTGGCAGGATGGTGCGCAGCACTTCAATCGGGTCTATACTTAGGCGGAAAAGCCCGCTCACCAGAATATCACTTTTGACATCAGCCTCTATCTTGATCCGGTAGGAGCGTTGGAGTTCCTCGAATGCGAATGGCAGTTTCTCGTTATCCAGGAAGATGTATCCATTTCGCCATGAACCCGGTCCAGCCGGATTAGGTACGGAGTGTACGGATTTCTGCCCGGCCAGGTCACGGTATTCTGAGTTTAAAGGGAGCATGAATGCGCTGTCTCCATGTTTGACGTATAGATCCGATCCGGTGGCGGTGATACGTTCATACTCCTGCCGAGACATAACATTAACTGTGCCGTTGAAAATGCGGACAAAGCTCTCCTTGGTGATAATTTCCAGTGCGTCTCCACCTGGATTGTCTACAAAAATCTCGCCTTTATCCAGGTAGATTTCACTACCGGGATTTAAGGAGTCGCCTGAGAATCGTAGTTCGCTGTCGGTATTCAGGTGAATGGTGGCCCCTCCGAGTTGTATTTTCCGAATACCTTGCGCTGAGGCCACAACCTGAAAGTTGCCAGTTTTTCGTTCAACAATTAGATACACCAGTACGAGCGTTACCAGCAGGAAGAAGATGCCCATGACGAGGGAAATCCGGATGACGCGGTTTTGCTTTCTGGATACTTCGGCCTTGTGTTCGAGGAGCCGTCTATCGATGGCTCGCTTGAATTCCTCATAGTCAACAAGAGCCTCGGGAGGGTGTTTACCCTCCAAATACTCCTTGATGAGCTGTTCCCGAAGCTTTTGCTGCTTATCCTCGCTCATTGTACTTACTGTTGGGTTTAGGGGTTGTGTTAAATAGGTTTTGCGAGGGCATCAACCTTTTAATCTGCGAATCTACTCGATCAATTAGAATATCAAAAGTGTAGCGATTCATCGTGTATGCTTCGAGAAGAGCTTTTTTGGTTAGGGTGTTGGACCTATACAAAAGATAGATTTCGCGGTCCTGTTCAGAAAGAGAGCCTAAAACATTGCTAAGTTCGGCCTCCAGGGTGTTTACCGCATTTAAGTATTCAGGGTCAACTACGTTCTTGAAGAATTTTATCTGGATATTTTGTTCATCGATGCTCACATTTTTGTATTTCGCGCGATGATAAAGGTTCGTCCTCTTGCTGATCGAAGAATTGATGTAGGCATCGATGTCATCGATGGTGAGATATTTTTCATAGATACCAATCATGATATCGGAAACAATATCTTTCGCAACCTCTTTGTTCATGGTTTTGAAACTGACAAGGCGTACGATTCGCTTGTAGTTGTCCTTATACCAAACATCAAATGGCGGTTCTTTCGGCACGATTCAATCAGGGTGTTGGTGTAATGGCAAAGTTAATCGAAACGGGTTACTCCAGTTTCTGGATTAGCTTTTGAGCAAGGAGTACTTTGATGAATGATTCGGGGCCCTCAATTGTGATGAGGTGGGCGTCCCCGGTGATTTTCACTTTTGACTGTGCTTGTTCGGGTAGGAGCTTAATCATTTCTTTGATCTTCGTTAGTGTATCTGCGTCCTGTCGTAGCATGGCGGCATGGTGTTCCAGGGCCAGGGCAGGGTCGCCTTTTGCTGATTGCGCGATTTCGTGAAAGTCGACCCCTTGTTTGAAATAGGCTAAATCAATCCGGTAGGTGTTCATAGTATATGTTAAACACCTGAAAGATAAGGTCGTTTAAGAAAGCTGTCAACTGCATAAAAAAGGAGTCCCAACAGCATTAAAAATCAGACATTAAGAGATCTTCCATTTCAGATAACGTTAGGTTGGTGAGATTACCCGTATTAGGATCCAGGATATCTTTTGCGATTCTGGACTTTTTTTCCTGGAGAGCCACAATCTTTTCTTCAATGGTGTTTACAGCGATGATTTTGGTGGCAAAGACCTTGTTCTTTTGACCGGTCCGGTGAGCCCGGCTAATGGCCTGGTGCTCGACCTGTGGATTCCACCATGGGTCGAGTATGAAAATATAGTCGGCAGCCATTAAGTTTAGCCCATACCCACCAGCCTTAGTGGTGCTCAGGAATACACGGCACGTAGGGTCTTCCTGAAAGCGTTTAACAGCGCCTACCCGGTCGCTTTTGCTTGTTGAACCCGTTAGGACAACATGGTCGATTTCATTGTTTTCCAATTGATTTGAGCATAAGTCGATCATCTCCTTGAAAATAGAAAAGACAAGAACTTTGTGGTCGGTGGTTATTTCCAGAAGCTTCTCAGTGAGGTAGTGAAGTTTAATTGAGTCGGTTACGCCTTTTGAACTGATCAGGGACGGATGCAGGCAGATTTGACGAAGTCGTGTCAACCCCGTCATAACCATATAACCATAATTGGCTCCATTGAGCTTCGCCTGTCGGATTTCCTGTTGAATGGCAATCCGCGTTGTTTCGTAGAAAGTCCGCTGCTTGGGTAGTAAAGTTACCAGAGCGGTATTGGTGTTGAGGGTGGGGAGTTGTTGGTCTACCTCCTGTTTTGTCCGGCGTAGAAAGTATGGCTTCACCAGGCGCGCAATTTTGGTGAGAAGTTCTTGGTTTCGGTCTTTCTCTATAGCGGACTTAAAGCGTTTTGCGAAATAGGTCCGGTTACCTAGCAGGCCGGGATTACAAAAATCAAGCACAGCATGAAATTCCATTATTGAATTCTCGATCGGGGTCCCGGTCAGGGCCACGCGTAGCCTGGTTGGTATACTGCGGATTATTTTAAAGGTCTCGGTCTGGTGGTTTTTGAAAGCGGTTGCTTCATCGGCTATAAGAACCTGCCAGGTGCGGGTGTCGAAGAGTTTTTGGTCATTGGTCAGTGTTCCGTAACTGGTGAGCACAACATCGAAAGACTCAAATGGGGTTCGGCTGCTGTCTTTCACCCGCTGCTGCCCGTGGTGGACCAGCACGGAAAGGCGCGGAGCGAAGTGCTTAAACTCAAAACGCCATTGTTCCAGAACCGAGAGCGGAACTACGACAAGCGCGCCACGGTATTTGTCCTGATGTTCCTCCTTGAGGTCGGCAATAAGAGCAATGCTTTGTATGGTCTTACCCAGCCCGGCGTCATCACAAAGGGCTGCTCCGAATTGATGTTTGGATAGTGTACGGAGAAAATGCAGGCCTTTCTCCTGATATCGAAAAAGTTTGCCTTCGAAAAGGGCAGGGGGTTGGATGGGTTCCTGTCGTGGGTTGTGGGCCTGTTTTGTAATTTGCTCAAGCTTATTGAAGTGATCAAGAACAGTCGGTGGGATGGAGATACTTCGAAAGACCTTATCGGTAAGAAGTAGATTGAATTTGGATAGGTGGATTTTTGAGCTTCGCCCATCAGCGATGTTAAAAGTGAGCAGGTCTTGAATTTGACTATACAGATCCTCCGGGATAAGACCAGTACTTCCGTCTTTAAGGGTAACTTCACGTTCTCCGTTGCGTACGGCATCCAATATCACAGCAGGAGGAATACCAATACCATCAAAGGAGACCTTTACATCGATCTCAAACCAGTCTTCTCCGGAGTGGACATCAAAATGATAGTGCGGATCCTCTCGCACTGGGTTGGGTAGGCTGGTGTGGTTGACGATCTCAAATTCAAAATCAGATTCTTCTATTTGGTTGTAGATAAAGGTAGCCTGCCGGTGAAGCATTTGGGTACCTTTTGCATTTTGCGAGCTTAATTCGACTCGCAAGGGATTTGGGGAATGTTGAAGGGTAACCGTTTTAATCGTTTGCCTTTCCATTCGTAACTGCCCGACCCACGATTTGAAGTTTGTTAAAAAGGTACTCTCATTGAGGCGAGCGAATAGCGTATCACCTTCAAACCAGTATGTTTTGGTGGTATTGCGGATATTCTCAGAGTCGACAGACTTGCTATTTGAAAGGAGATCGAAATCAAAGCGATAGGATGTTCGTACAGACGCCTCATTGTTTAGTAATTCACGATGAAAGCCGATTGTAACGCGTGGTGTTGGATAAACATACTGGAAAAGAAATCCCGCTTTAGTATCGACCCGGAGGTGTTTTTCCGGTACGTCTTTTAAAAAAGTATTTACGTGTTTTCTAAAAATCAATTCGTCAATCCGGCAATTAAAAAAATCATGATCTTTATCCTTGACAATGTATTCAAGAGGATAAAAGCATAGGTAGTCGTCGATAAAGCTGTACGCATAAGGGGGGTTTACCGGGTAGGTCATACCGGCTTCGTTTTGCTCATCATCATACGGATTAACACCAAAGCGAAATAATACGATATCACCGGATTTGTGACGGTAAACTTCAGTAACCTGATAACAATGAGTTAATTCTAGTTTATACCGTTTCCAGTCTTCTTGCTTCAATTTAACTTCAAGTGAAAACACTCCTAATGTTGAGAAGAGCAGACGCAGCAATGTATAATAGATGACTGGGTTATCCCGTGATTGAGAGATATCATCAAGGAGGGCGAGCACGTTTGGGGCGACTAATTGAAAGTAACTTGAATCTAGGTCAAAGGCCAGGCGGGAAGTATGGTAGCCCGGTGCATGGATACCTAACCGCAGGAAGTTATCATCGTCTTCAAAGAGGCAAAAGTCAACCCCGGATCTTAATCCCCGCCATCGCCTTCGTCTATCTATGATTGATCGGTTAAGATTTGTGATTTGGATGGTTGGTATGTCGCTAAAGTGTTGAATGCTATTGAGCTGGTAGTTGTATAGGTAAAGTGGATTGTTCGGAAGATTTCTGAAGTTGTAACCATATAGCATTGCCCGTCTTCTATGGCTTGAGTCGTATTCGTAGTATTTTGTGAGGCCCAAAAAGGATTTCTTATAAGGTTGCCGAAAGATGTAGCCAGGACCCGCGATTGAAAGCAGGATATGAACAATGTAGCTAATTCCTATCTCGGG
>ERZ1066128.290-NODE-290-length-22509-cov-12.447092_pt1 | contig 22509 bp, 22 predicted proteins | sample MGYA00382775_ERZ1066128 | MGnify/ENA primary metagenome ERZ1066128 (study PRJEB33369, sample SAMEA5778358) | biofilm metagenome | biome: Industrial cooling water; feature: Water cooling tower basin; material: Biofilm | place: United Arab Emirates | collected...
TATAATGCCTTTGCTGGTACTGCGGCAAAGGTTTGCCGTCCTTCCCGATAGCCTTCACAATGTGGGGCGTATAGTAAAATCCCCGGTTGGCAATCGTGGCAGCAAAGTTGGCCATCTGCAGCGGCACTACCAGGTTTTCGCCTTCCCCAATGGCAAGCGAGTAGATATTGGAAAATTTCCACGCAGCGCTCCGATACGCCCGGTCGTAGTAGCGGGGTGTGGGAATCAAGCCTTCTTTCTCGTTTGGCAGATCTACACCTAGTTTTTTTCCAAATCCAAAACTCCAGATGTGCTTATTCCACTCCTCCAAACCCAAATGGCTGTCGGTAAACGGGTCGTTCGTTTTTCCCTTCTGGATCATTCTGCGAAACACCTGGTGAAAGTAGGGATTGCACGAATTGGATATGGCCCCGCGCAAGTCTTCATTCGTGTGACTGCCATGGCACGCAATGATGGATCGATCGCACCGAACCCGTGTGTCGGGTGTAATCACGCCCTCCTGAAGTGCCGTCATCGCCTGCGCAATTTTGAAAATTGAGCCGGGGCGGTATTGCGCCATTAAGGCGCGATTAAAGAGTGGTTTGTTGGTATCTGCACTTACCAACTTGAAGTTTGAGCTGAAGGCCTTTCCGGTCAACAGGCCGGGGTCGTAAGATGGCCCCGATACCAAAGCAAGAATTTCGCCTGTGGCGGGTTCAATGGCCACCGCACTTCCGGCTTTACCCTTCATGAGTAGCTCCGTGTACTGCTGCAACTTCAGGTCAATTCCGGTAGTCAGATCAAGCCCGGGCCGGGAAAGCGTGTCAAACTTACCGTTATTAAACGCGCCCTGGACGATGCCCTTTGCATTCCGCAGTTTGAACCGAACACCCCGGGTGCCCCTGAGCTGCGCTTCATAAAATTGTTCGATCCCGCTCTGCCCGATGTAATCACCCTGCCGATAAAGTTTCAGTGAATCACGATCAAGTTGTTCCTTGCTGATCTCACTGACGTAACCCAGCGCGTTGGCCAACGAGGGCGTGTTATAGGAGCGAGTTGTTCGGGCCTGGATGAAAAAACCGGGGAGCTCGTCCAGGCGATCCTGGATTTTGGCAAAATCATAGTTCGACAGTTGCTTCAGAAAGAGCGTGGGCTTGAAAGGCTTGTACTCTTTGCGCGCTTTCAACTCACGAAACGCCTGACGAAGTTGAGCGGGTGTGATGTCAAAAATATCACAAAAACGAGCCGAGTCGAATGGCCGTGTATCTTTCACCACTACATACAAGTCATATTCCGGTGAATTGTGCACGATCAGCTCACCGTGGCGGTCGTATATGAGGCCCCTTACCGGATATTCAACTTCGCGCAACAACGCATTACTATCGGCCAGCTGTGCATACTTGTTGTCGACCACCTGCACAAAAAACAACTTCACGGCAAAAATGATACCGGCCAGCACCACCAGCACCTGGATAATTTCTTTGCGCGCCTCATTCATCGCCTGCTGCCTCCTCCAAAATACTGGAACAAGATAATCATCGCGGAGGTAAACACCGTGCTCGCCATAATCTTCAGCATGGTGAACCAGAACAAGCCAAAACCCCCGGCTTCAGTAAAAAACAAGATGGCGTGATGAAGGAATATCAGCGGGATAGTATAGACCATGAACCATTGAAGCCCGTTGGCGGCTACGGTGGGGGCCGACCCGGTATCATAGCCTCCTTGCGGGGTAATAACACCAAGCCAATAATTGCGCAGATACGCCACCACGACCAGAGACGAAGCGTGGATACCCAGGCTGTTATAAAACATGTCCACGAACAACCCCAGGATAAAAGCCAGTATCATGAGGGGTAGAGAATTGGTCTCCATCGGCAGCAGCAGGATGTAGGCTACATAAACAAAACAAAAAGCGTAGCGAAACAACACTAGCTCCTGAAACAGCATCACCTGCAACAGGGCGTAAACTAGAAAACCGATAACCGATGCCAGGAACTCGCGTGTCATTTTGGTTCACCAATGGTGATATTTTCCAACGAATCCTTTTCCTTTTTCAGACGGCTCTTGACCACCTGAACATACGCCAGTTTACCAAAGTCCTGCGCTAACTCAACGTCAATTTCATGAAATTGATCCGACTCGCTCAGGCGCGTTTGCCGGATGATACCCACGAACACGTTGGGTGGAAACACCGCATTAAAATCCGAAGTGACGATGGAATCGCCAACCAACGGCACGACATGGCGAGGGATATACTTCAGATCAATAAACCGTGGATCAGTTCCGTCCCACTGCACCGTACCGAAATGGCCGGTACGCTTGATCAGCACAGAAGACTGCTCGTCAATGTTAAGCAGGGAGATGATCACTGAATAGTGATCTGACACCGTCTTTACCTTGCCCACTGCCCGGTTATCATTCATCACCGCCATGCCCGGTTCAACGCCTTCCTCCGACCCCCGGTTGATGGTAATGAAATTCTTAAACCGTGCAGTCGAGTTATTCACCACCTTGGCATTCACAAACTCAAAGCGTTCGACAATGTCGGTATCAAAAACAGAATCCTGTTTCAGCGTGAGGTATTGGATGGCCTGCTCGCGTTGCTCCAGTTTCTGGCGCAGCCACTTGTTTTCCTCTGACAGCTCATCGTTGATTCTGCGGAGGGCAAAATAGTTTTTAACATCCTGCGTGGTACCCGAAACACTAGCGGCCACCCGGTTTGACGTATTGAAAAACTGTGCACCCTGATACTGATTGTTTTGCACAATCATCCAGACGCACAACAACTGCAAAATTAGAAATGTGAAGAAGGCCCGGTACTCGTAAAGAAAATGGAGGAGTCGCTGCATTCCGTCACGTCATCAATACTTTTCGGTAATGGTTCAGGTTCTTGAGCGCTGCCCCGGTGCCCCGCACGACAGCGCGCAGTGGATCATCGGCAACATGTACCGGCAATTTGGTTTTAAGCGACAGGCGCTTGTCCAGCCCCCGCAATAAGGCGCCACCTCCTGTGAGGTAAATGCCGCGCTCGTAGATATCGGCCGAAAGTTCAGGTGGTGACAGCTCAAGCGCCTTCAGTACAGCTTCTTCCAATTTGCTGATGGACTTGTCAAGGGCAAAGGCAACTTCGGAATACGAAATCTTGATCGTCTTCGGGATACCCGTCATCAGGTCGCGACCGCGGATCTCGTAGTCATCGGGGCCGTCATCCAACTCCGTGAGAGCCGATCCCACTTCAATCTTCACCCGCTCGGCCGAGCGCTCGCCAATCAACAGATTGTGTTGCCTCCGCATATAGTCCAGAATGTCGCGATTGAATGTGTCGCCTGCAATACGGATGGACTGGTCACAAACAATGCCAGAAAGCGCAATCACGGCAATATCAGTTGTTCCTCCACCGATGTCGACAATCATGTTGCCTACCGGCTGTTCAATATCAATACCTATTCCGATCGCAGCTGCAATCGGCTCGTGGATCATGTACACCTCTTTCGCATTGGCATGCTCGGCCGAGTCGCGCACGGCACGCTTTTCCACTTCCGTAATTGCAGACGGTATGCAGATCACCATTCGAAGCGAGGGCGGAAAAATCCGCTTGCCCGTGTCGATCATCTTAATCATGCCGCGAATCATCATTTCGGCTGCATGAAAATCGGCAATAACGCCTTCCTTCAGCGGACGGATGGTCTTGATGTTGTCGTGCGTTTTCTCATGCATTTGCATGGCCTCGCGGCCGATGGCCAACACTTTGCCGTTAACGCGATCCAAAGCAATAATGGAGGGTTCATCCACCACCACTTTGTCTTTATGTATGATCAGCGTATTCGCAGTACCCAGGTCAATAGCTATGTCGCTGGTGAAAAAATCAAATAATCCCATTCTAGTGTCAACTCTCCTTAAAGTGTGTGTAGAAAATTTGGCCGAAATTACAGAAATAATTGACGGTTTTTCCCTTCGCAAGGGTGGAAAAACTTACCGCTCGCTCATTGACACAAAAGTGAAACCGAACTGCCCGTCAGTGCTTGAAATGCCGGAAGCCGGTGAAGACCATAGCCATGCCCTGCCGGTTGCAGAAGTCGATGGAATCCTGGTCTTTGACCGAGCCGCCCGGCTGAATGACCGCGCGAATACCCTGCGCGTGGGCAATTTCCACACAATCCGGGAAAGGGAAGAATGCATCGGAAGCCATGACGGCCCCCTGCAGGGATAACCCAAATGACTTGGCCTTTTCAATGGCTTGCTTGAGCGCATCCACCCGGCTGGTTTGGCCCACTCCGCTGGCAATCAGCTGACCGTTGACGGCCAATACAATGGTGTTACTTTTCGTGTGTTTACACACTTTGCTGGCAAACAGCAGCGCTTTGATCTCTTCTGCCGAAGGCTGCCGCTGGGTTACCAACTTGAGGTCCGCCTCTGAATCGGTTTTCCAGTCCACGTCCTGCTCTAAAATGCCATTCAGAATTGTTTTGACTTGCCGCCCTCCGGCCAGGGGTTGCTTTTGCACCAGCAACATGCGGTTTTTCTTGGACTTCAGAATATCCAATGCTTCGGCTTCAAATGCCGGGGCCACCAGAATTTCAAAAAAGAGGCTATTCATCTCAGCGGCCGCCTGCCGGTCAACCGGCCGGTTGGTTGCCAACACCCCTCCAAACGCAGATAGCGTATCGGCCTGAAAGGCTTTTTGGTACGCCTCTTTTACGGTGGCACCGGTTGCCACTCCGCAGGCGTTCGTGTGCTTAATGATGACAAATGCTGTTTCAGAGGCGAATTCGGACAACAATTGCAGCGCTGCGTCAACATCAACCAGGTTGTTATACGAAAGCTCTTTGCCGTGTAGTTGCTCAAACTGGGCGTTGAGGTCACCATAAAATACACCCTGCTGATGGGGGTTTTCTCCATACCGCAGCACCGTGGCCTTTTGGAAGCTCGATTTGTATCGTTCCATCTTCTCCTGCCGGTTGAAATAATGGAAGATCGCAGTGTCGTAGTGGGATGAGGTGTCGAAAGCCAGAGCTGCAAAATGCCTGCGATCGGCCAGCTCTGTGTGGCCGTCCTTTGAATTCAACAGGGCCAGCAGATCGGGGTACTGCGCGCGGGACGAGACGATCAGCACATCCTGATAATTTTTGGCAGCCGCCCGAATGAGCGAAATTCCGCCAATGTCAATTTTTTCAATGATGTCCTCCTCCGTGCCCCCTTTTGCCACAGTCTCCTCAAACGGATACAAATCAACAATTACCAGGTCGATGGGTGGGATGGAGTATGTAGCGGCTTGCCGTTGATGATCGGCATCTTCGCGCTTGAATAGAATCCCCCCAAAAACAGCCGGGTGCAATGTTTTGACGCGGCCGCCAAAAATGGAGGGGTAGCCTGTCAACTGTTCAACCGGCACCACGGCATAGCCCAGTTTCTCAATAAAGTCCTGTGTACCTCCGGTAGAAACAAATTCAACTCCGCTTTTGGCCAGCAGATGAATAAGGGGTTCCAGATTGTCCTTGTAATAAACTGAAATGAGGGCCCGGGAGATTTTCTTGCGCGACATGAGGGAAAAGTGAGTCGCAAAGCTACACAATCAACTCAAGCCGAGCAGGTCACGTTCCTCAAATTCACCCATTTCCAACGTGAAGTCATCGGCATCCAGCAAGGCCGGAAAGCGATCGCGATAGGCCTGCAGTGCATTTGCGCTAAGAGCAATCGTTTTCGTTGCTTCCACGCCTTCTGCGGTAAAAATAGTATCGCCCTTAGGCCCCACCACGGCCGAGTGTCCCTGATATTCAACACCATTTCCATCCACACCCACGCGGTTCACACCCACCACGTAGCTGAGGTTTTCAATCGCCCTGGCACGTAGCAAGGTGTCCCAGGCAGAAATGCGAACCTCGGGCCAGTTGGCAACATACACCAGCACATCGTACAACGGCTTTTTCAGCGAAGCGTTCCAGCGGTTGCGGCTCCAAACCGGAAAACGCAGGTCGTAGCAGATTAGTGGACAAATTTTCCAACCCTTCCAGTGCCCCACCAGCAGGCTTTCACCCGGGGTGTACACCTGGTGTTCCTCCGCCATTCGAAACAGGTGACGTTTGTCGTACGTCTTGAACTGACCACCCGGCTCCATCCACAACAGGCGGTTGTAATACCGGTCGTGTACGTGGGCAATGAAACTGCCCAGCACCAATGCCCCGGTTTGATCCGCCATTTGACGCATCCACTTGAAGGTGCGCATGTTCATCATCTCGGCCATTTTGCGGGCATTCATCGAAAACCCGGTAGTGAACATTTCGGGCAGCACAATCACATCGGTTTCGCCCCCGATTTGCCAGATTTTTTCCTCAAACGCGGCCAGGTTAGCCGTGGGGTCCTCCCAGTGCAAATCGGCTTGTAAGAGTGTGATTTTTAGGTCTTGCATGGCGAAATAAGGCTGCAAAGAAAGTCAAACCGTGGGGAAAATCAATCGCACGAATGCGAATTGTCCGGGCCGAAATTTGCGTTTAAAGCTGGCGTAAAATCTCACCGGCCCGCGCCAGTGTCTCTTCCCGCTTCGCGAAACAAAAACGAAGTAATTGATGGTCCGTGCCATCCTGATAAAACACACTGACCGGAATAGCCGCCAGTTTCTTCTCGCGTGTCATCCAGGTTGCCACTTCCATATCGGACTTCCCAAGGTGGCGCGGATAAGCCATTACCTGAAAGTAGCTACCCGAACAAGGCAGCGCGCGAAAGGAGGAGCCCTTCACCTGTTCCAGAAAAAAGTCACGCTTTTGCTGATAGAACCGGCCGAGGTGCAGGTAATGATCGGGGTTAGCCATATACTCGGCCAAAGCCAGTTGCACGGGCGTGTTCACCGCAAACGTGATGAACTGATGCGCCTTACGGATTTCGGTGGTTAACGCAGGTGACGCCACCGCATAACCTACCTTCCAGCCGGTAGCATGAAAGGTTTTTCCAAACGAATAAACGGCCACGCTGCGATCGGCCAACGAGGGAAAACTGAGCACGCTGTGGTGCCTCAGCCCATCAAAAATCAATCGCTCGTATACTTCATCGCTGATCACGACCAGATTGTGCTTCAACGCCAATGCTTCCAGTTCCCGCCAGTCAGCCTCATGCATTACCGCCCCTGACGGGTTGTGCGGGGTGTTGACCATAATGATTCTGGTGCGCGGGGAGATCCGTGCTTTAACCGCTTGCCAATCAATGCGGAAATCAGGGGGAGCCAGGTTGAGGTGCACCGGTACGCCACCGTTTAACCGAATGGCCGGGTCGTACGAGTCATAAGCCGGATCGAACAAGATAACTTCATCGCCCGGGTGAACCAGAGCAGCAAGCGCGGAGAACAGGGCCTCCGTGCCCCCGGCTGTCACCGTAACTTCGGTTTCCGGATCGACCGCGCGCCCGTACGTTTCTTGCGCAGTTTGGGCAATTGCCTGCCGCAGCGGCAACACGCCCGGCATGGGCGCATATTGGTTATGACCTTCCACCATTTTTTGATGGATAAGATCAATCAACACCCGGTCCACCGGGAAATCCGGGAAACCTTGAGACAAGTTAATGGCCCCGTGTTCCAGTGCCATCTTGGACATCACGGAAAAGATGGACGTGCCGGTGCCGGGAAGTCGGGAAGATACGTTCACAAAACCTACTTTCGGAGTGGCGCCAGAATGCGGTACTCGGTATCAACATCGCCCTTGCTGATGTTGGCCAACTTTCCCTTCAGTAATCTTTTCTTCAGCGGTGTGAGGTAGTCGATGAATAGCTTTCCTTCAATATGATCATACTCATGCTGAATGATCCGGGCCTTCATGCCATCAAACTTCTCGGTGAATTCATTCCAGTTCTCGTCAAAATAGTGAAGGGTGAGTTTGGCCCTTCGGCTGACATTTTCACGTATGTTCGGAATGCTGAGGCAGCCTTCTTCAAATTCCCACGGCTCGTCAAATTCCTCCAGCAAAGTGGGATTGACAAATATCTTGCGAAAGGTTTCCATGCCCGGCTCATCTTCCAAACCGGTGCCATCGACCACGAACAACCGAACACTTTTTCCGATCTGGGGGGCCGCCAGCCCGATGCCATTGGCTGCCTCCATGGTTTCAAACATATCGGCCACTAACGGGGCAATATCGCTGCCCTTCTCAATATCGGTTGCCCGCTTGCGCAGCACGGGGTCGCCATACATGATAATCGGGTAAACCATGGCGCAAAAATAAGAAATTGCTTACTGGACTCCGGGTTTCAGACTACAAATCCAAAATTTCAAACTCAGAAGTTTTGAGTCAAAAATCCCGAGTCACTTGCGGCTCTCCATAAATGTCTGCAAAATCAACACCGCACTAATCTTATCCACGTTGCCTTTCACCTGGCGGTCCTTCTTTTTCATGCCCCCGCTGATCATCGCTTGCTGGGCCATAGAGGAAGTAAAGCGCTCGTCTGCCTCGTGTAGGGGCTTGGTCGGGAATTTTTGTTTGAGTTTTTCAATTAACTGGCGCACCTGCGGGGCAATTTCAGAATCTTGCCCGTTCAGTTTTCTTGGCATCCCCACCACGAACTCATCTACGGTTTCGTTTTTACAATAGGTCTCCAGGTAGCTCAGCAACTGGCCCGACTCCACCGTGTCCAGGGCGGTGGCAATGATGCGCAGGGGGTCAGTAACGGCCAGGCCGGTTCGCTTTAAACCGTAGTCAATAGCCAACAGGCGGCCCATGTCAATTATGGCGAACGGTATTGAACAACCGCGCCCTCACCTGGCTCTCCAGGGTCATTGCTTTCGGGAACAGCACATTATTTTCTACCCGTGCATGGGCCTGCAGGGCGGCTTCAAATTGCTGCAACTCGGTGTACAAAACTTTGACGTGCAGCGGTGCCGTGTCGGTAAGGCGGTAATTGTGCGTGATGTGACGAATCCCGGCCATTTCATCATCGTGCACCTCGTGGTCAAGCGCCAGTTGCTGCAGCGAGTAGCGTTCAAGCTTGAAAAACAAACGTGTGGCGGGTGACTGATGGCGGACCGCGCGATCAAGCTCCAGAATATAGGAAAACAGCGTGTCCTCCTCCTGGTAAATGTGGTGAATGAAGTCCTCCCGAAACAGCGGGTAAAGCACTTTCATATCCCTCGCGATGGAGTCGTACTCGGGGTGATGCGCCTGAAAACTTTCCACCAGCCGCCCGATGTAGGGCAATTTATGTTTGACAAAAATTGTATGGGTGTATCGCAGGTATTGAATGATGAGTTCCACCGGAACCCCAGCGAGCGGCACATCACCACTCTCCCACCCGAAGCGGGGCTGCTGCCACTCCAGCTCTACCTGCTCGGGGCGGATGCCCAACGGCTGACACGCTTGCGCCAGGGTGTGATCCCACTGACGGTAAAATGGTATGCCGAGGTAATGAAGCACATACGCTCGTTCGTGGTCATCGCTAACCAACTGGTGCAGGGACTGGTGGTGAAGAGCCGTGTTCATGGATGCGGTCAAAGATAGAGGTTGTGATGGTAGCGGTCAACGGAAAAATCCGCCATCTTTGGGCCCGTTCCGACAGGAACTTTTCATTCTCAAACCCGTTAAGGTGTAACACGTTAGCCTGCTATGAGCGATCAGCCCAATTCCCCCTTTCAGATCAAATTACCGTTGGTTTTATTCATCGGCCTGGCCGCGGGCGTCTTGATTGGCTCAAACATCACCAGCCGCAACGCCAGTCCCGGCACCGGGGACGATATGCAAAAACTTCGCGAAGTGCTGGGTTTGATCAAAGAAGACTATGTAGATACAACCAATACGGCACCTCTGGTGGAAGAAGCCATCAACCTGATGCTGGAAAAGCTTGACCCCCACTCGGTGTACATCCCCGCTTCGGAAAAAGTGCAGGCGAACGAAAGCCTGCAAGGCAATTTCGAAGGCATCGGCATTGAGTTCAATATTTTTCAGGATACGCTGGTGGTGGTGGCGGCCCTGCCGGGCGGACCGAGCGAAGCTGTGGGCTTGCGGGCCGGTGACCGCATTGTTAAAGTGAACGAAAAGAACATCGCGAGCATCAAACTCACCAACCGCGATGTGCAGAAACTGCTGAAGGGCCCGAAAGGAACAGAAGTCAACATTGAGGTCTTGCGAAGAGCTTCGCGCACACCCATTCAATTCCGCATTATCCGCGATAAAATTCCGCAGTACTCGATCGATGCCGCCTACATGGTGGGGCCAGATGTCGGTTACATCGGCATACAGACGTTTGCTAAAACGACCCACGAGGAGTTTCGCAAGGCGCTCAAAGAACTTCGGGGCAAAGGCATGAAAAAACTGATCCTCGACTTGCAAAACAACGGAGGCGGATACATGGATCAGGCCATCGCGATTGCCGATGACTTTCTGCCGGCCGGCCAAAAAATCGTGTATACTGATGGACAGGAAAAAAAGTATAACCAGGATGCCATCGCCACATCCGAAGGCGATTTTGAACAAGGCGATCTCATTGTGCTGGTAAATGAAAACTCCGCATCGGCATCCGAGATTGTGGCCGGTGCGCTGCAAGACAATGACCGCGCCTTGCTGGTTGGCCGTAGATCGTTCGGCAAAGGATTGGTGCAACGCCCTTTTGAGTTGTCAGACGGTTCGGAGCTCCGTCTTACTATTTCGCGTTACTATACCCCCAGTGGCCGCTCGATTCAAAAACCCTACGATGAATATGACAGCGACTGGCTAAATCGTTTCAACCACGGTGAACTCTTCACAGCCGATAGTATTAAAGTGAAAGATTCACTTCGTTACAAAACGGCTAATGGCCGAACGGTATTTGGAGGTGGCGGCATTATGCCGGATTACTTTGTGCCCCTGGACACCTCGAACTCGAGCGCCTATTTCAACAGGCTGTTTCAGGCCAACGTGCTGCGCGAATTTGCCTTTAACTATGCCGAACAAAACAAAGGTGAGCTGGAGCCCAAAGGTTTCGACTGGTATACCCAGAACTTTGCGATCACCGATGCCATGCTAAACGAAGTGGTGGCCATGGGCAAACGTAACAACGTTGAACCCGACTGGAAAGACCTCAACAAGAACAGAATGCGCTTCCAGATTTTCCTGAAAGCCGAAATTGCGTCTCGCGTTTGGGGCCGACCTCAATTCTTTCCGATCTACAACGAGACGAACGAGGCACTTCAAAAAGCCTTGACGCTTTTCGACCGCATACCTGAGCTGGCGGGAAGAAAAATGTGACCGGGCAACCGGGTTGCAACACGAACCGGAATTACAACGCTGTTGCTGTTTTGGCTATCTTCGGCCAATGAATGTGGAAGTCACCCTGCTCGTGCTGAGCAGCCTCATCATCTTTTCTTACGGTTTTGATCTGTTTGCCAGACGCACCAAAATCCCGTCTGTTATTTTGCTGTTGGCCACAGGTGTTGGTCTTGCGTATGCCGGTCGCGCGTTAAATATTAATTTGGCCGGCATTCAGCAAATACTGCCGTTGCTGGGAACCGTGGGTTTGATCCTGATTGTGCTGGAGGGCGCACTGGAGCTAAAGCTGGATATGGACAAGCGCGCGATCATCAGGCGCGCCAGCGCAGCCGCCCTGGCCATTTTGTTGGGTACGGCCTTTGCTGTTGCTGCCGTGCTTTTCTTCGTGTTTGAAGCCGGTACCTGGCGGCTTTGTTTGCTCCATGCTATTCCGTTTGCCATCATCAGTTCAGCTGTTGCCATTCCGTCAGCTGGCACGCTACCGGCTGAACAGCGGGAGTTTGTCGTCTATGAATCATCCCTGTCGGACATTTTCGGCATTGTCATGTTCAATTTCATCCTCACCAACGACACCTATCCGATCGGGGCATTTTTGACATTGGGCGGTTCGCTGGTGCTGATTATCAGTCTGGCATTTGTTTTCTGCCTGGGATTGCTTTTCCTGCTGAAATCCATCAGGCACAAGATTAAGTTCCTGCTCATCATCGCTATGCTGGTGTGGGCCTACTCAGTAGGTAAGTACTTCCACTTGCCTACGTTGCTCATTGTGTTGGGCTTTGGCCTGATTTTGAACAATGCTGCGGCCATCCCCCTTCGCTGGTTTCAAAAACATTTCATGTATACTCATTTCCCGCATGACCTGGAGCAAATGCATTCCTTTTCGGGAGAATCGGCATTTCTGGTGCGCACCTTTTTCTTTTTGTTGTTCGGCATCGGCATCCACGTACAGCAACTTCAGGCACTGAATCTGTGGATAATTTGTGGCGCCATGCTGTTGGCGATTTATCTCGTTCGCGCAGCCTACCTGCATTTACGTCAACGGGCACTAACCACCACATCGCTGTTTATGGCACCGCGGGGGCTGATCAGCATCTTGCTTTTTCTCAGTATTCCACAAACCGAACGGCTCAGCATCCTTGATCAAAACGTGTTGATTCTGGTGGTTCTGGCGACAGCCGCACTAATGACCATAGGGTTGCTGAGCGCCCGCTCCTCCATGGCTGGCGATTCGAACCGCGTTTCGTAATTTCACGAAATAATTTCTGGCTATGTACTACCACAAACTGGGCCATATTCCGCCCAAACGCCACACGCAATTTCGCCAACCCGATGGCTCCTTGTATAAGGAAGAACTTGTGAGCTCGGAGGGATTTTCGGGCATCTACTCCAACTTGTATCATATTTATCCGCCCACGCGCATCAAAGCCGTGCTGGAATCGGTTAAGTATGGACCCAAACGGCTTGATGACTACGCCCTGAAACAAACACATCTCAATACTTCGAAAGTGGGCGCCACGGGTAACGATTTTCTGGAGGCACGTAAAGTGTTGATGACCAATAACGACTGCTCCATTTCCATTTGTTCGCCCACCAGTCGCAAAATGGATTACTTCTATAAAAATGCAGAAGGCGATGAAGTCATCTTTATTCACGATGGCAAGGGCGTGCTGATTTCGCCCTTTGGCAAATTGGAGATCCGGCAAGGCGACTACGTAGTCATTCCCCGAACGGTAATCTACAAGCTGGAGTTTGAGGAGGGCCCGTTGCGCCTGTTGATTGTCGAGTCGGCATCTCCGGTGGAAACGGTGAAGCGGTATCGCAATGAATTAGGGCAATTGCTGGAGCATTCCCCCTATTGTGAACGTGACATTCGGCCCCCGCACGAATTGATTACCGACAGCCGCATCGGGGAGTTTCGGATGAAAATCAAGAAACAGGGCTACCTGCACAATTATGTGTACGAACACAGTCCGTTGGATCTGGTGGGTTGGGATGGCTTTCTCTGGCCCTACGCGTTCTCCATCCATGATTTTGAGCCCATCACCGGGCGCATCCATCAGCCACCGCCCGTGCACCAGACGTTCCAGGCACGCAATTTTGTGATCTGCTCGTTTGTGCCCCGCTTGTTTGACTATCACCCGCAGGCCATACCGGCCCCCTATAACCACAGCAACATCGACAGTGATGAGGTGCTGTACTACGCAGAAGGAAACTTTATGAGCCGAAGAGGTATTGAGCGGGGATCCTTTACGCTTCACCCGGGCGGCCTGCCGCATGGCCCGCACCCCGGCACCGTGGAAAAGAGTATCGGGGCAAAAGAAACACATGAGCTGGCGGTGATGATCGATACGTTTCACCCGCTGCACCTGACCACCGATGCCCTGGAGTTTTTGGACAAAAACTACCCCATGAGCTGGACCGACAAAACCGAGGGCGGGTTTAATGAAATCAATACGCCTTAGCGTAATCGTTGTGTCATGGTGCCTTCGTGGCAAATCATAACTGAAATGAAAATGAAAACTCCACTACTGATTGCTTCGCTCTTGCTCTCGCATATTGTGATTGCACAAGAATTAGTTGGGGCCTGGCAAACCGGACCGGACGATAATCGCACGGTTATGATTGTTTCACCCAAACATTTTGCTGTAACGGTCTACAACCTGAAAGCAAAAACGTTTACCGGCACGTATGGCGGAAGCTGGCGGGTAGAAAAAGATCAACTCATTAGCCTTCATGAATTCAATACGATGAATACCGGCCAGGTCGGCAGTGAGACAAGGCAATTGATAAACGTGAAGAATAACAAACTCAAATTAGGCGAAGTGGAGTTCACGCGAATCGACAACGGCACTCCGGGCGCATTGGCGGGTGCGTGGCTGATCACCGGCCGCGTCACCGAAAAAGGCCAGCAGACCATTACACCAGGCGCACGCAAAACCATGAAGATTCTCTCCGGCACACGGTTTCAGTGGATTGCCTACAACAGCGAAACCAAAGAGTTTTTTGGAACGGGAGGCGGAACCTACACCACGGAAGCCGGCAAGTACACCGAAGCAATCGAATTCTTCTCGCGCGATAATACCCGCGTAGGCATGAAGCTGGAATTCAATTTTGAACTGCCTGAGGGCAACTGGCGCCACAGCGGCAAAAGCAGCAAGGGCGAGCCCATTGATGAAATCTGGACCAAACGGGAGAAGATTGGAATCTAGTTCGTAATCAACTCAGCTAGCTATGATGGGTTTTGGCGGCTTTTGGAAACAGATGGCCGAGACGAACCGGGTAAACCGGGAAATGCTCAAAGGTGGCCGGAAGAAAAAATTTGACCGGCAGGGAATGGATAGCTCATACAGACGAGGTGAGCACCTGTTTACTACAAAAGCTTACGACCCGAATGCAATAAAAATAATCCGGAAGTCACTAGACGATCAAAGGCGCTCGGAGAAAATCAGAACGGTTATTAAGTTTTGCTTATCGATTTTCATAACCGCTATGCTTTTTGCCATGGTTTTTGAACTGGTCAAGCGCTACTCAAACACATAGGCGCATAGTTCACACAGAACTTAAGCTTCAGCGGTTTTTTTCACATTCACCAAAAAGCCGAAGGCAGCCGCAGTGAAAAACATAAGCAAACTGTATACAGCTGGGGGCACGCTCATGGTCGCATTGTTGATCACGTTGAGGGCAATGAAAATCGCCAGCGTGCCGTTATGAATTCCGATCTCCATGCCAATGGCAATGGACTGACGCTTGTCAATGCCAAAAAGCTGGGGCAGAAAATAACCCACGGCCATACTCAGCACGTTGAACAACAACACCGGCAACCCGAGCACGCTGAAATTATCCATCAGCACCTGCTTCTCGCGCACCGTCACCGAAACAATGATCAGGATAAGTAATAAAGCGGAAATAATCTTTACCGGCTTGTCCATCTTTAGCGCGAAAGCGGGTGCTTTGCTCTTGATGATCATGCCCAGGGTAACCGGCATAAGCACAATGGCAAACACCTCCACCACCTTGCTGAAAGGCATGGGTATAAATTGGCCGGCCCCGAGAAAGTACTCCATGGAAAAATTCACGATCACCGGCAGGGTGAACAGGGCGAGCACACTGTTAACGGCCGTTAATGTAATGTTGAGCGCCACATCGCCATTGCTCAGGTGACTGTACAAATTAGCCGTGGCCCCGCCCGGTGATGCGGCCAATAACATGAGCCCCACACTCAACTCGGGGCCAAGCCCGCTGAACCGCGCCAGCACGAAACACAGTAGCGGCAGCAGCAACATCTGGCAGGCAAGCGCCAGTGTAATGGCCTTGGGAAATTTCGTTACCCGTTTGAAGTCATAAATGGTGAGCGAAAGCCCGAGGCCCAGCATGATAATGCCCAGGGCAATCGGCAAGAATAAGGTGGTGGCGGCTGACTGTTGCATGGAGGAAAGTTATAGTATCTTAACCGCATGGAGAAGTTTTTGTTGCCCATTCAGGTGCGTTGGTCGGATATCGATCAAAACCGGCATTTGCGCCATTCGGCTTATTACGACTACGGGGCCACCGTACGCATCGCGTGTTTCTCTCACCACGGTCTCACGAACATGAAGTTCGAAGAATTGCATATCGGCCCAATACTGTTCCGGGAGGAAGCTGTGTTTAAACGTGAAATCAAATTTGAAGACTGGATTACCGTAGATATGGAAGTGACCCGCGCCACGGCCGATTTTGCCCGGTGGAGTATTCGCCATCATTTCTTTAAAGAAGATGGAACGCTAAGTGCCATCATCAACCTCGATGGCGCCTGGATCGACATAACCAGGCGTAAACTGGCCGTGCCGGATGCTTTTGTTCAAAACATCTTCGATGACTTTCCTAAAGCGAAGGACTTTGAAAAATTGACGTTGAAGAAACCAACCTAGCGGGTTAGCCGATCCATTGTTCGACTACGTGCGGGTAATGGCGATGTTCAAGTTGATGAACGTTCTGCGCAATCGTTTCAGGTGTATCAGCCGGGGCTACCGGGCAGCGGGCCTGGAATAATATTTTTCCTTCGTCATAATGCTCGTTTACCAAATGGATCGTGATGCCGGTCTCGCTTACACGGCTTTTCTTCACCGCCTCGTGAACTTTTATTCCGTACATACCTTTGCCTCCAAAGGCCGGCAGCAACGCAGGATGAATATTTACGATTCGATCGGGGAAGGCCTGTAAAAGATTTGTTGGAATCATCCAGTTGAAACCTGCCAGCACGATGTGCGTGATTTGTCGCTGCTGTAACCAGGCCACCAGATCTCCGCTTTGCAGCATTACCTTGTCCACCACCAACGACTCTACCCCATGTTGACGGGCACGCGTGAGCGCAAAGGCATCGGGCCGGCTGCTGATCAAGGCCGCTACCTGCACCCGGAGATGATGTTTGAAGTACCGGAAGAAAGCTTCGGCATTGGTTCCGTTACCAGAGGCAAAAATGGCCAGGCGGGCGTTGGTCATGGCGCTAAGATAGGAAAGCCATGCTCGCCACCCCGAGCAACATGATCAACTTACACCACTGGCTCAACCAATAAAAATCACGAATCGTATCCGCCCGTGCCAGACGAACGGCAAGCACGATCAAGGGCAAAAACAAAGCCGGCAGAAAGTAGATAAGCGGCAAGGCCTGAAACCGAACGTCCAGGTAGATGACCGAGAGAGCGAATACCCCCAACAACCCATAGATCACATTCTTCGCTCTGCGTATGCCCCACACAATAGGCAGTGTGCGGCAACCAAAGGTGTTATCACCTTTAAGGTCTTCCATATCCTTTATGATCTCGCGCGCCAACGTGATGAAAAAAGCGAAGAGCGCATAGATCCAGATCATAATAGTATGGCTGTGATAGAGTGCTTCAACCAACAACACGGCACAACCCGTAAGCAACGCAATGGTGAGATTGCCAATAAACGGTTGCCGCTTGAGTTGGTTGGAGTACACCCAAAGCAGAAACGCACAGAAAAAATTGATCAACCCGATCGGCACACTCAGCCAAAAACCCATGGCTGTGCCGGTGATGGAAAGAACGGAATGAAACAAAATGGCAAACCGCCTCGGTATCCATTTGCCCACTACCACGCGATCAGGTTTGTTGACCAGATCAATTTTCACATCGTAGTAGTCGTTGATGATGTAGCCGGCCGCGGCAATCATCACGGTAGAAGAAGCAAGCACCAACAGCCGCCAGTCGGTTAAGGTGGAGGACGAAACCAGGAAACCCGCAGTACAATATTGCGTGAGGGCTACAATCACCAGATTCCAGAACCGGGTCAGGCGAAACATGGCAACGACAAACCCCGGATTCTTCATGGCACAAAGATACCAGACTGGTACTAGATACTGGATACTGGATACCAGATACTAGATACTGGATGCTGGATAAAGGCACCAAGATCCAGAATCCAGTAGCTAATACCCAGCTTAGAACTTCAACGCCAGCATCAGCATGTAATTCCGGCCGGCTTGGGGGTAAAAGTAATTCTGCCGGAACTCATTACCGGCACCGCCAAAGTATCCGTACGTGTAGCCGTTTGACTCAAACTCGTGATCGAACAGGTTGTTGGCCAAGGCACTGATGGCCATCTCGCGCATGCCGCGCGGCCGGATCGACCACGTAGCCCGCAGGTCATTGACCCAGTAGGCATTTAATTGCCGGTCCGGATTTGACGTGTTGTCCAAAAACTGGGGACCGACATACTTGGAGAGCCAGGCCAATTCAACACCCCGAATGGGCGTAAACGCCAGTACCGATCCAGCTATCACGTTGGGCGAAAATGAGATATCCGTGTTTCGGTAGGTGGTCCGAATTTCGTTGAACTCGTCAAAGTTGACTCCATAATCATACAGCACCTCGGTGAATTCTCTAATCTTGTCTTGACTAAGCGTGAGGTTGGCCGCCCATTGAACTTTATCATGCAGTCGCACCGATCCATCCAATTCAACTCCCGTGCGATAGCTGTCCGGCACATTGGTGCGAATGTTAGCCCCCACGTCATTAATCGCTCCCGTAAGTACCAACTGATTGCGGTAGTTCATGAGGTAGTAATTCACGTTAAGCGTAGCCCGTTCCGTACGCCAGCGCCAACCCACTTCCAGGTTGTGAAGGGTTTCAGGTTTCGGAGCGCGGGTTGAGCTGCCATCGACAAAATCATCGCGTACGGGTTCACGATTCGCCACGGCATACGAGGCATATAATTGCTCCCGTTCATTTCGCGAGTAAGTGATCCCCGCCTTGGGATTAAAAAAGTGAAAGTCGGCTGAAATGTCGAAGTCAAACTGGCGGTTCTCGCGGCCGGCTGTAGCATAGCGGATACCCCGGTACTGCAAATCGACAAACGCCTGCCAGCGCGCATTCAGGGCATAACTCGTTTTCCAGAAGACATTGAAGTCCGTCTTATGCCCGTTGTTGAAATAATACCGATAGTCTTTTTCTACACCCATCGGGAGCGCTGACCAGATGATTTCCCCAAAGTGATCACCATCGTATTGGTTCCAACCCCCACCCAGGGTGGACTGCACGCGTGCACGATCATAGTTGACTGACCACGTAAGCCCATAAAAATGATTATCGAGCCAACGCCTGCGCACCAGATCTGTCGAGCCGAATTTCTCAGTCCCGATTTGCACCGTATCCAGTCCATACCGAGAGTAGGCATCGTCATACCGGAACTCTTCGTAGAAACCCCGGCCACGGGTGTAGTGCAGGGCAACATTGGCGGTGATGGCCTCCGAAAAAAGATGAGAAGTGTGCAGTTGGTAATGATCCTGCCGGTAATTGTCTACCTGCTGATCATACATGTAGGTGTTAAAAGTGCGGGGGTTGCTGGTCAACAGATTCTGCGTCTGTTCCGCATTCCAGCCCTCCATTGAGGCCGTCTCGAGCATCGCGGTAACATCACTGCGAAGCCGCGACTCCGGCACACCATACCAGCTTTGATACGTTACTTCGCGACCGCCAAAGGTGATCGCTTTGATCATCGTCTTTTTTCCATAATATCCTCCTGCGAGATAATACGACTTTAAATCCGAGGACGCCCGGTCAATAAAACCATCGGAGGTGATCTGGGAAAGCCTGCCATCAAAAGCAAACCGGTTGTTCAACAAGCCCGTGCCAAAGGCTACCGTATGCCGCCACGTATTGAACGAACCCACCGAGTTAATCACATCGGCATAGGCCGAATCGTTGCGCACGTTCGTTTGCAGATTGACGGAAGCACCAAAGGCAGCGGCTCCGTTGGTGGACGTGCCCACGCCCCGTTGCACCTGAATACTGTTCGTGGAGGAAGTTAAATCCGGGGTGTTTACCCAGAATACATTTTGACTCTCGCTGTCGTTGAGCGGAATGCCATTAATGGTTACGTTAATGCGCGTGGCATCGCTGCCGCGGATGCGCATACCCGTATAGCCCACTCCCGCACCAGCATCCGATGTGGTTACCAGCGAAGGCGACCAATTGAGCACGAAGGGGAGATCCTGCCCGAAGTTTTGCTTTTGAATAACCGGGCGGTCAATGTTGCTGAACGTGGTAGGGCTTTTATCCCCCGCCCGTGTAGCCAATACCAGCACTTCATCCGTCAGCGTGGTGGACTCCTCCAACACAATCTCGGCAACTACGCCCGCCACCAGCGTAATTCGTTTGGTTTGAAAGCCTACGTATCGCACCTCAGCTTCGTAAGCGGTTCCAGACAGGTTGGCGAAAGCAAAACGGCCAGAAGCGTCCGTTATCGTAACCAACTTGTCGCGTACCAATTCCACCGTGGCGCCAGCCAGCGGCCCAGTGCCTGCACTTTTCACCACGCCCGTGAGGGTTTGTTGAGCGTACGCCTGCCACGACAGCACCAGCGCTACCGCAGCGATCTTAAATTTGAACATGTTTTCGTTCGGTTTAAACCTGCAGAGCACACCGGGGCGTGTGATGCGTACGTTTAACCATTGCCTTCCCTTCGGCCGCATTACCGGCATCAGGTTCATTGGGTATAATCTCAGCCCGTTGTTTTGTTCCACCCTCGCTTTCGGCCATGGTGGATGATTAAGGCACCCCTGCCGCGATTTTTCTTCGCGGCCCCGCAAAGGTATAGTACAGTTTGTCTATTTTGCAAAGGGCCAATTAAAACCACTCCTATATGTACCGGGCTAGCGTAAACCAACAGGTTTTTGAAATTGAAGGAAGCGGAGATGCGCTGACGTTAAACAATGCACGGCTGAATTGGGACATCGTTCCACTTGGCAACGGGCATTATCACATCCTACACCAGGGCCAGGGATATTCGGCCGAGCTGGTGAAAGTGGATTCGGCCACCAAAACATTCACCCTCAAGATCAATGGGCAACTTCAGGTGGTTGAGTTGAAAGACAAGTTTGACTTGTTGTTGGAGAAAATGGGCATGCAGCATACGGGTGCCGGCAAAGTGAACAACATCAAAGCGCCCATGCCGGGGCTGATCATCGACCTGAAAATTTCGGCCGGTGATACGGTGAAAGCCGGTGATCCGTTGTTGATTTTGGAAGCGATGAAGATGGAGAACATCTTGAAGTCACCGGGCGATGGTGTGGTGAAATCCATCAAGATCAAGAAAGGCGACAGTGTGGAAAAAGGTCAGGTGCTGGTGGAGTTTTGAATGAAGTCGAATCAGGTGTGGCCTGAACCTGATGATTGAACGACCTTGACGGGCAACTTCTTCTCTGCGAGCAAATTTTCTTTCTCCCCCAAGACCTGAATAGTAAATGATCCTGTTTTTGTGACTGCCAACCTCAAGCCAACGCGAACTCGGTTCCGTAGGTGTTGAGGCTCAAACAAAATTCCAATTGGTTCATCTTTTTTTTGGCCGTCAGAATTTATGGTTCGTAATGTAATAATCGTTTGAATCAGTCCTCGACCATCGTCATCCTCTCTTGCGAGTGACGTTAACAACTGTACATCGACTGGAATTGGCTGGGTATCTTTAATTTCGCCAATGATGTTTACCTCAAGTTCGTCAACGATATCAAAAATACTAAGTGAGTTACTATGCAAGTCAATTGCAGAAGAACGTGCCAAAACAAGAAATTCACTCTTCATTGCTCAATTTGGGTTTAACTTTATTTCTTGCGTACCATCCAATGTAATAAACTTGACAACTTGAGGTTGAACTTGAGTAGTCTCGCTACTACTCCAGCCATAGTTGATTGAATGTACGCGGGTCGTTCCTTGAGAAACAATATCACTTATTCTTGAAAGACTATTGCTCTTGGTCATTCTTTCCAATGTCAAGTAATTCAATTTTCTAATAATACTGTCAGCCGAAAGTCCTTTATTCAATGAACTAATAAATGCCCGTGCTCTCTCGCTCGAAAAGAAAGAAAAAAATGCTAGGTAAAGAGTATAGGTTCCGATTGCGTAAAATTGATTGGCGGGTTCATTCTCGACAATAACTCTTAATCGACTGATGAAAAATTCTAAATTCACTGGCTGTTGTGCGACCCTAGCCGCTATTTGTCTAACTAGTGGGCTACCCGTTGCGCGATCCAGCATATCCTCAGGTGTATTCCCAAAGAGGACATCATGAGCTAGGGCGTGATTCTCTAAAACTTCGAAATCGGCTTGGAGATTCATTTTTTGAATCTAATAATTGGTTCGAATATAACGCAAAATCCTCACTTCAACTCCGTATGGTGATTTATCAAAATCGTGAATAAATTCTCCTTGTTGACCCCATTTTGAAAGCACCTTTACCGTTCCATTCGAAATCGACTCGCAGGTCAAGTCATGCGGTGTAACGTGGAGGACTATACCGGTGTGAATAGTACGCTGATTTTTCACATATTCAATAATATCGCCTGAGTAAATATAGTCTGATGGCACAAGTTGTCGATACCTTTCACTCTTTATCACCAATTCTACATCGTTCAACCAACCTCGCCTCGAAGCAAAAGTAAGGCCATGACAATTGTAACAAGTGGTTGGTCCGACTCTACGCACGCAACTTGGATCAAATCCTACTCCAAATTCGAGATCAATTTTCATGAGTTCAGAGTATTCAGGTGAGCCATTCACAATCGTATGGTGATCAAACTCAAATAGGGGCACAATAACCCGATTCTCAAGCTCAAGCCGAATAACATAAGATGGGCTCGAAATAACCTTCCAGGAAATATGCATCTAAGACAACATTCTTTGTTAATCCAAAAATAGCACAGGAATCATTTCGAAAGAAAATTACCGAAGAACACAATCAAACTCAAAAAATCATAAAGCCGAAAAATCGCCTCTTTCTGATATATTTGAGCGTCTTTTCCACGCATGAAATACAAACGCAT
>ERZ1066128.294-NODE-294-length-22280-cov-17.204634_pt1 | contig 22280 bp, 20 predicted proteins | sample MGYA00382775_ERZ1066128 | MGnify/ENA primary metagenome ERZ1066128 (study PRJEB33369, sample SAMEA5778358) | biofilm metagenome | biome: Industrial cooling water; feature: Water cooling tower basin; material: Biofilm | place: United Arab Emirates | collected...
CTATACCGACAAAACCATGTTACGCGATGTGCTGGCGTATCAACTGGGTAGGGCGTTGGGCTCGTATGCCCCGCGCACCCGGTTTGCCGAACTCGTATTGAACGGAGAGTACATGGGTGTGTATGTTCTCATTGAGAAGATCAAACGGGATCGCAACCGGGTGGCCATGGCCGAACTGGAGCCGGGCGATCTTTCGGGTGATGCGCTCACGGGCGGATATCTGTTGCGTGTTGATAAGTGGGATGCCAATGATTTTCCCGCGTGGACGGCAACGCCAACACCACGACTGCCGGGCGAAGAGGACAAAAGTTTTCAATACTACGACCCCAAGGGATTTGAACTGGCCGAGGCGCAACGGAGTTACATCCGCGAGTACATCCGGCAATTTCAAAACGCGTTAACATCAACCCGGTTTGCCGACCCAGTGGCGGGGTTCAAGCCCATGCTGGATGTGCCTGATGCTGTCAACTTCATACTCATCAACGAACTCGGCAAAAACATTGACGCGTATGTGTTCAGCACATATTTGTATAAAGAGCGCGACAGCCGGGGAGGCAAGCTGCACCTCGGACCGTTGTGGGATTTTAACCTTGCGTTTGGCAATGTGAATTACCTGGCGAACGCCCAGTTTGCGCCCGGGTGGATGTGGAACGATGGATACCGGATATTCTGGATCAGGCGCATGATGCAGGCCCCGCATTTTGCTGCCGAAATGAAATGCCGGTGGCAAACGTTGCGCGGGGGATTCCTGACGAACGACTACATCATGGATAAGATTGACAGCCTGGCGGCCGTGTTGAATGAATCGCAGGTTCGCAACTACCAGCGCTGGCCGATACTGGGTACCTATGTGTGGCCCAATCAGTTCATTGGCAACACGTATGCCGAAGAGATTGCCTTTCTGAAGAACTGGATAACGGCCCGGCTCACGTACATGGATAATGAGATGCCGGGCGACTGCGGTTTGATCACGGCAGTGCAAGATGGTGTGGAGCCAGGCGTTTGGCCGAACCCGTTTACCCGCGAGCTCTATGTTAAAGCTCCGGAGGACGGTGAGCGGCTGGAGATTGTGAATGCCGTGGGCGAGACGGTGGCGGTGGTTGAGTTGCCGTTGGCCGGGCCATGGGATGGGGCCTCGCTGGCGGCCGGGGTTTACGTGGGCAGGGTGTACCGTGCGAATGGCCAGGTGGTTACGGTACGGTTCGCCAAGCGGTAAAGCATCTCAATACTATTTAACATAATATAAATTATATAACTAATCGGGTGTTATTGCCGCTTTACCACCTTTTTGGTTTGAAACGGTTAATTCATATTTGGTGTAAAGTTTGGCCAACTTTGGTGTCGATTTGTCCAGAAATGGTGTTTTCAACTTGAATTTCCTGTTTTTCCTTATCTGGAAATTGGCCGTACTAAGAAACGTAGCAGGAAAATTTGTCCACTAAGAAATTTAGGCAGCATTAGGCGCTCCCTGGCAAGACTTTGCCAAGTAAAAGGACGATTACCTTGATTAACAATCCGCGGCTTTAAGACGCCAAAAGGTTGAGTATTCTCCGATAATGCAGCGGAAAGATATTCGGGCTGCCGACAGCAATCGACAGAAAAAATGGTCAAATGGTTATCTGGGTACCAGTTCTGCGGTTTCCTCTTCGATTAGCTCAGCGGCCTCGTAAGCTTGGCCGGCTCGGTACGTAACAGTTTTGTTGTAGACGTCACGGAAATTTTCGGACTCCGAAACTAACTTCTTAAGTATTTGTGGATCTTTAATTCCATTTTGCTTGGCAACTGCAAGTAGTTCGCTTTTGGTCGGAGCCCCAATTTCGACCACCTGCGTAAACCTTGAGTATAACTCCGGTATGGCGCCTTTTTGTTTCATTCTCCATTTGTCCAAGTTTCCCTTGAACTCATGTGTGCCTGACAATATTATGCCCATGTTATTTTCGGTTTTGTCACGAATGGTTTGAAAGTACTCTAGCATGTTTGCAGTAAACTTACCAGCTTCGTCAAAAATGAATAGACATTTTCGATTGTTCTCAAGAATGGTGTCGGCAAATTTGTTCGAGAGAACATCAATCGTAATCCACCTCTCAAGGTAGTCAACAACCCCAACCTGCTCGAGAATTTTTAAGTATAATGTCCGTGAGTTCCACTCTTTCTCGATCTTAACAAGAAAGACACCTCCTGGATGCTGATCCTTGAACCAATTGAAGGTCGTTGTCTTACCCAAACCCGTTGCGGCAAATACTGCCATCATTAAGGAGTGTTCGTATGATAATGCGCACACCCTCTTCAACTCTTGCGTGGCTTCTGTGTTTAACAGAGTCCATTTCTTTATCGGATCTCCGGCCATTCTTCATTTCCCTTTAAAATCGATACTCTGCAGGTCTATATGACTTGCCTCTAACAAATTGATTTCCTGGTCAAGCATCTCTGAACGCGCCTTTATTAATTTTTTTTGGGCCTTTACTTTTGAAGAATGCCCCATGATCATCTTCTTATCATTTTCTCCCATACTATCCAAGTCGCCAAAGGGCTCAAGCTTTTGTTTTGCAATACCGAGAAATTGATCTGTCTTTTGGTCATACAAGTAGACCGCCCGCTGGTCTCTTAGTATGCCACGCACTCGGACTTTGCCCCTGCATGTTCTGATTGATAATTCATTATCTTCGATTAGGTAATCCTTTCGAAGTTTTGAGAATAGCGTTCGCTTTGAGATTCGCACGACACCCTGCCTAACTGTTACAATCTTTTTGTAATCATAAAATATCTTGACCGCGTTGCCCAGATCGACTTCAACCCCTCCCCTTGTCTGAGGTTGCGAATAAATGGTATTTGGTGACATATTTTTGATTTAAATTTCTTCACGCCATATTTCACCGTTATTGAAAAGAGTTATCGCCTTGGAGACATAGCCTCTGACAACTTGCTCAGTGAGTCTCACCTTGCCACTGTAATGTGCGGCTATTACTTCTCGAGGCACTGTATTCCCCTCTCTCCGCGAGCCAATATTCTTTCCCAAAAAACCTTCTTCGTAGCAAAGGAAGTCGTCTTGAAGTACGTTGTTTACGTTCTCGACTGTGCCGTTCCTTTGTGGCTCCCCGACCGGGATCGGGTGGGAAATGCAGTCATAACGGAAAAGACGCTCTTCAATCATTTTGAATCTTTCGCTTCGAAAAGCGGATCCATTATCATGAGTGATTTCACGTGGAATGGTATAGTTTGAGCAAATTGCCCCAAAAAGCGTGGTCAGAACTAACCTGGTGTTTTCGGTCGGCAGCATTTCCCACGCGAGAACCTTCCGTGATTTCTTGTCAACGCATAGGCATAAAACCCATCGGACACCTTTTTCGCCTCCAGGTATCCAGATATAAAACGGTAGATCCGTACAATCAATTTGCCATTGACTGTTGCAGAACTTAGGCTTTGTCCTGGTCAAAAACGGAAAGATATTTTCTTTCGCCCATTTTTTTCCAAGACGGAATGGCTTTAGGAAATTCTGAATATCCTTCGCGGATAAGTACCGTTTGATTGTCCCGATTGAGACTTTGTAAAGTCCCCGCTTCTGTGCCTGCTCGTTTACTTTTTGGGTGATCACTTTGTATTTGAAACGTTGCGGCCTAGAATAATAGTACCGTGCATAACTCTTGTGAATTTCAGTAAACTTGCGCGCCTCTCTCAATTCCCCCCTGTTTTGATTCACCACTGCAGTTTCAATGCCTTGCTCCTCCGCAGTTTTCAGTTTTTCAGTAAAATAGTTGTAATTCGAGCAATAGAAGCTGATCTGATGCTTATCCGTTAGTTTCCGGAAAGAAAGAAAGATCAACTTTACCTTGAATCCCTCAGCCTTTTGATTCAGAATATGTTGCAGTAAAGCATGCGTCTTCGTGTATACAGACAGCCGATCGTCTGGTATACCATATTTTTGGTAGATTGATGAATATCGTTCATGCTGTTTCTTCATGGATAAGACGTGCTCCATTAGGGTAGAAATTTCATCACTCTCCAAAGGCTCGCTTCGAGTGGTTTTGGTGGCGTTGAGATTTTCAATCCTATTCCGAATAGTAGCTGAAAAACTTTTTATCGGGACCAGCAAACGTTGCCCGACCCGCATAGGAGGCTTTTGTAGTCTGCGAATTGTTCTCTCAGAAAGAACTTCGTTTTTGATAAGTAGTTGTTGATCAACATACTTTTCGTCTAAGACATCAACGATCATAAACTATGGTTGTCTTTTGAAATGGAATTTTTCCAGTGTAGTTTGAGCACTTTGGCATTAATGCGGCACGATGCGCAAAAGGACCAGGCCCCATAAGTCTTTAACTTAATCCAGTCGTACGAGAGGCGACCATCATTTTCCGATGTTAGCAAATGTGGACTTGGATTGGGGAATTGCAGTCGCTTAGATCTGAGATTAACATACGATAGAAGAGCGCATCGAAGGTGTTCGGACAGAATGATGTCATTTTGTTTTGTCTTGATGATGCCCCTATTCATATCGAAAGAGTCAAGTTTTAAATTTATTATTTCCTGAATTCGTAGAGGTGTACCAATAAGCAACTCGAACAACACCAATTCCCGGAGCCCTGACTCATTTCCGGAATTCATTCTTAAGAGTCTGGTTAAGGCATCAATTGAACTCTGTGGCCGAATATGTGCCCGGCCGTAGTGGAGTCGAGTTGGTCGATATTCGCCTTTGATTTCTAGGAGGGGATTGATAACCAGTCCTACTGGCCTCGCGGTGGACAGAAAGTGGTCAAGAAAATTGCTGACTTTCGATATGTTATCATAGACTGCGTCAACGTTCAAATCCGGGCGAGATCGGATGAATTCGAACCATTTCAGGCATAATTCTGGTGTGATTGAAAGAAAGGAAGTAATGTGCTGACTCAGCCAGACTGCAAATCGTTCAATAGTTGCACGCGTATTTTTTCGCGAGTCTTGTGAGTGCCCTTTTAAAGTGCAACTATAATCACCAATAAACCGAACGAAACCGGGCGAGAGTCCCCGTCCAACCATGTATGCTTTTTCATTGGACGAAGTATTACGCCCGACAGTGCTCATCCGGGTGTAACGCCAATTGAGTTTGTTCACCTTTGGCGGGATTTGAGCTCAAAAAGGTACGAGACAAATGTATATTGGCTTCGGAAGATGCCTCCAATGACGGATGAAAAAAGGACCTCGGACTCTATGACGCTTCTCGAGACTACAAACAATTCATTCAGCTGGCATCTGCCACTTTTCCATAATTCGTAGACATAAACCAGCGTTTCGTTAAGTGCTTGTTCGGAAATTGCGTCAAGATTTGACTTGCCGAAACCGCTAATCTCAAGCTGAACATTTTCTCCAAGCGCATACCTCGAGAAGTAGAACCTTTTGTAGATTCGGTTCTGAATTTTTCGAAGAATGTACTGAGAATGAGTGTCTAAAAGACTGAAGTCTAATCTTTCTGGACTAGATGATTCAGGAAACCTTGCCTCCTGAATTTTGCGGGTCGCCCCATGTCGGATATACAACATGCCAAATAATCTTTCATTTACATTCAAACACACCCCCTCCCATCTGGATTTGATGTGCTTATTGACAGATTAAATTGGACCTCGATGCAATGGTAGCATTTGCGGATTGTCACTCCAAATAGGTTGCCGCTATCAGCATCATAAATATGGGAAAATATGTAAAAATATACACATTGTCAACTTTTTAAAATGTTGTTAATCAAGTGATTAACATAGCATAATTTATTTACATAGATTTATTTATATTTATGTTATAGGTTTAGGGAAGCCATTGGGGCTCTAATGAAATTACTATGAAAGACAACGCAGGTTCTAAACTCATGGATGAGTTGAGAGCATACATGATCAAGAAAGGCGTCACTCTAAAGGAAGTGGCCGTAAAAAGTGGATTAAATCTAAACACGTTAAGTACCTACCTTGCAGATGTTGACGCGACTCCAGGAAAGAAGTTTTGGATAAAACTCAAGAATTTCTTAGACGCTGAAAATAATGCATCACTTGTGCAGGGACAAGAGACGGTGTACATGAAGATGCTGATTTGCATTTTGAAGTTTCTCTCCAGTGATGCCCGGGAGGAAGTTCTTAATTATGCGTTGAGCCGTGCGCTTAAGGATAAAGGAACCTGGAGTGATCAAAGGTTGATAGAATTTGAAAAGTCGCTGGCTTAGTCGGCTACTTCAACGTCACGAAATTCCTTCAGTAATTGCTTGATCGGTCGGCCAACTGCCGTCCACGAACAATACCCATTTGCAGACTTTCTGAACATGCTGTGGAAAGTGATATTGCGTGACCAAGCAGATGTAGTGTTCGCTTGGACAGGTCATACCTCGTGAGCAAGTTGCGTTAGTTTATGTCCACCCACTCCCCCACTACCCTTGCGATTTCGCTCTGCCACTGGCGGATGTTGGGTTGAACCGGAATGCCGATAACGCTACATTCACGGCTGCTGGCGGTGCCATCCGGGGAATGGTAGCGACCTTCGATTTGCTCAAAATCACCTGGGTAAATTAATGCCACGCGGTTGGCTTTGTACATCTCGTGGTACACGAACATCTGCTGCAAATCCTGGTCGGCCGGCTGTTACCCTCACTTTACCCACTTCAAGTCATATTCGGCTTGACGGTATGCCTTTCCAGCAGTCTCTATTTCCGATTTCATTGAAATCCGATTATTAGCGATTTGCCGTTTAATGTTCGTTAGCACTTCTGCACCACTGGTAAGTTTGTTTTGATACTCTACCCTTAGATTTTCGAATCTCCTGTCTAAGCGATTAACTTCCTCGGGATCAATGCCTCTCGTAGGGTCGAACTTAAATCGTTTGGAAATGGCATTTCTCCAAGCAAACAAATGCCCTTCAAGAAAGCCTCCGAACCCGGGTACTTTCAACTTTCTGAGTTTTTCAATATCTGCAGCGGTGTCAATGCCAAATGAAGACAGTGTTAGTTTTCTTAAGTCACCTATGTTTGGAATAGAATGCTGGCTGATAAAATAGTTACTCAAAAACTGTCTCAACTGAAGTTCTTCCCTTCGGGCATGTAACTGTTGCCGCTCCCGGTTATACTCAGAACCAAGCCTTTCATATTTACTTTTAACTTCTCCAAGTTCTTGAAGCTTTTTTTCAAATAGAGAATTAGTGGCTTCTCGGTTCCATCTTTCTTCGAGTATTTTCCAGCGAAGTTTGACGTTGTTGAATGCATTCGCTCGCTTTTGTTGCTCACTTTCGATTTCACTATGGAACAATTTAAGGCGATATACAATAAACGCCACTGGAACTGCAAAAATGAATAACTTGATTTCTGTAAAGAAAAAAATAGTTGGAATGGCAAAGGCAGCGATCTTTTGAATTACCCTAAGCATACGGAAAAAGAGATACTCAATTGGTACACTTCGATTTTGAATTGGATATTTTGAATAATCAAGAGTTACTTCATCGAGCGGGGTTACATTCAGAATCTTTCTCCATTGTTCATCTAAGTTGAAATCCTTAAGACTGAAACCGGTTACGCGCGAACTTGTAAAAAAGATAACTCCCTTACGATTCTCCATTTGACACCAAGGGCAAGAATCTAAGCCCTGAAAATACTTGTGGATTGGCTCTCTGGAACATGTTTTTAGATGATTCTTCAAATATGTAAACTCCTCAAACCAAGTACTTAACGGAGGGCGTTTTATTTTACCTTGTTCATCAAAGGCGGCCTCAAACAAGCCCATCAACCCTATTTGTACTGAATTTGAAGGAAGGGTATCAGGAGGTGGTTGAATCCCCTTCAAGGACCCATTTCTACTGTATGCAAACAGATGCTTTTCAATTGCCTTTTCAAGCGGGGTGTCTGGGCCGCTATAGACGCCCACAAACGGATGACGTCCCATAAACAGAAGTTGAAAGCAAATGACGGCCATTCCGAAAATGTCGTGGTTGGTGGTTCTGGGCCGCTCGCGAAAAGTAGACAATCCTTGCATCTCAGGTGGCGTATACATAGGCACACCTACTTCGCAAGAGTACATCCTTTGGTCCTTCGATATTTGAAAGGAGTCGCAGTCGATGAATTTTACCAATGATGATCCGGAAACCATTAAGTTACCTTCATTTACATCGCCGATTACAAATCCGTGAGAGTGAATGGTTTTAAATGCGGCAACGACATTTCGTGCGGTATTGACAAGAAAGCTCCAATCTGCATTTGGAAAATGCTTCCTTCTGGCACTTGGGTTAAATAGTTCATGGATTGGTTTGTATGCCCCAATCTTGTCCATTAAGAAGCCGACAACTTCACCTCTAGCGTTAAAAACTAATTCCTTCGGCCATGCAGCGATTTCTTGGAGCTTTTCATCGAACGCCTGAACCATTAAATCCAGTTTCTCGGCCTTCTCCCTCGTTATCTTTTCCCGATATACCTTGGCTACATATTTTTCACTGCCAGAGGTAGCTACTTCGTAGACTTCACCTTCCCCACCACTCCCAATTCTTTGGTGAATTACGTACCTGACTTTCGTCTTACTATAAAGATTTTCCAGTTCAGTATTCATTGTTCTCCCTGACGGCTAGGACAAGTGTTTTGTCATCATCAGTTCTTTCATTAACTGGGTTGCTATTTAAGAATCTCTCTAATTCTGAGTTCAGCTTACCTAATTCGTTTTCGTTTGGGCAATTCGCAATCATTTTGAACATCGGTTCAAAGAATGGGTCGTGCACTTTTTGATCGGAAAATCTCAAACACAGCCTTTGCAGCCCATCTGTAAATACAGCTATCTGATCTGGGATGTAGCTGATACACTTCCATTTCAGGCTGGCAAGTGCGTTATCGTCAGACACAAAACAGGTTGTATTTGCATACTCTCCGTTATCAGGCCAAAAAACAGTATCAAAGTTTTCCCTACCATCAAATTTGGTTACGATAGCCCCATCTCCAATCTGAATAAATGCTGAGCCGGATTCTGACAGAATTACGCCAAGGAAAGTACAAGCGAAATCCTTCGGTAACAACTTTTCCTCTTTGGCAGTTATGTCAATACTAGACACAATGGCATCAAAAATTTCAAGAATCTGAGTCTCCTGAACATTACAGCATTGCTCAAGGGAAAGATTGGCGAGGAATTGGCTTGCTGCTTTGCAGGTAATTTCAGCTCCTCGCCCACCGCAAATTGCGCTGCCGGCACCATCGCTGACAAACGCAAAAAAAACTTCATCTCGGCTTCCAATGTTTCCTACTTCGAAGTGATCTTGGCAGGGCTCACTGTTTGCAATGTGAGACGTTCCGACAACTTTTGATGCAATATACCTCCATCTCATATTTCGGCCCAGCCGGGAGGCAGTAGCTTAACATTTGAGCCCATGACCGAGCGAGATACCGACTTCATAGAATTCGAAAGCCACATAAAGAGCTCTCTAAACTTAAGGCCGCGGAGTTTTAGGGGTTCCCGAACAGAAATCTGTTTCAATATGTCAAGGTTGGCATCTTCTACACCAACAGCAAAAAAAGCGAAAGACTTTCCATTTTCGCCCTCTCTTATCATTGCAGCAGCTTCTTGCCAATTGTCCGTAGGGGCACCATCCGTGATCAAGAAGATCCAAGGCCGGTAAAATTGAATCCCATTGTTTCGGTACTCCGCTTTCCTTTGCGAAAGTAGTTCGAGAGCTAGCTTTATGGCCGAACCCATAGGAGTATCTCCACTTGCTTCAAAGTTTGGCAAGTAAAGACTTGGGGCTGTTTGAAACACACTTTCGATTTTAACTGGACCAAACGTGATTACAGCTGTTTCTACCCGTTTGCTTGCCAACGAGTCGGCCAGTAATTCATCCTTGTAAACAGAAATTCCTTCATTCAGTTGTTGAATTTTTGAACCTGCCATCGAGCCCGATACGTCAAGCAGCAAAATACATGGGCATCTAGGTTCAGGATTGTCGGCAAAGCTCCCGGTACCGAAGGGTGTTTGCTCAAAGGAGTAAGTCTCTTCCATAACATTGAATTAATTGTCGTGAATTTAATTGATAGACCATACTTTTGTTCGCTTCTCAACGGGACTTTGATCATATTAAACGAGTGCCCTCTCCCTCCTTTTTGTGCTATTTCCTCTCAGAACTCCTGTTCCTGCTTCCTCTCCCTTTATCCTCCCCAACAACACACTGGCCGGTTCATCATTTTCATCTTGCGGTACCAGCTCACCGCGAAAGGCTTTGGCCAGCAGACTTTGCGGTAGTTTATCTAATTGCGCTTTGGCTTTGTTGTAACGAGCTTCGATTTTATCGGCAAAAGAAAAGAGTTCTGCAACTCTTTTGACAATTTCTGCCTGCTCATCTAATTCAGGTAAAGACAAAGTCAGCTCTTTCAATTGTGATGTATTTATTCTTGGCCGGGTAGCCCCATGAATATTTAAGATTAATTGATTATAGGAATTTGATGAGACTAACGCGTACAAAAGGAATTGTTTATTAACCAGCTCCTCATTAGGCCGAATACAAAAGCAATCTGCTTTAGCTATGGCCTTATTTGCTAATTTAGGCAACATGCACGCTCTGATCTCTTCAGTAATAAAAGATGAAAATATAATATCCCCTTCTCCAACAGTATGCCTTAGAAGCGTCTGATACTTATCTTTTGAAATAAATGTTTCCTTCTCATTCACAAAATAAAGATGTTCGATATTCTCCAACCGGATAACTCGAATACCTTTATCTGTATAGTCTGATGTTTTAAGACTTGACCCAAAAGGTCCATCAAAGATATCTCCTTTCTTTACAAGACTTCCTAAGTTAACTTCTCTCCATTCTGATTCTGAATTAGATAACTGCCCGCGAGCAGCTGCCGAGAGCACACTTTGGCGGAAGCGTTTGAGTATTTGTGGGATGCGCTCCAGCCGCGCACGGCTGCGGTCTATTTTCGCCATCAACTCATCTAACTTCGCTACAATGCGTTGTTGTTCTGGAAGAGGTGCAATGGGAACCAATGTATTCGAAGCAAATGATTGATTGATTCCGCCTTGCGCAGAACCTTTAAAATTCTCCATCATTCGTTCATTTCCCTCTTTACTTCTCAAATACCAATACAGGTATTTAGAATCTAACCTTTGAATTGTTCGGCATATGAAAACATGTTCATTCACAAATGCTGTCTTGTGAGGAAAATCTTTACTCACATAAGAGGTTTTGCCAGTAGTTGCACCGTCCTTAACAATAAGTATGTCACCAGTAGATATTTTTCCTTTCGTCATACCATGAGCAAAACGCTCAGGCACAAATTTGATGTTTGAAAAATCAAATCCACCCTCATCATTAAGGTGCTCGCCTCCAATACTTGGGATACCGGAAGTAATCCCTCTAACACCACCCTTTGGTCGTGAACCACTCTCAAGAGCCTCCAATAGATTTATCAATTGAGACTCAGTCCAACCGCTTGGCAAACTATTCTCCATTCTTCTCCAGTAATTCCAACACTTCTCTTAAATCATCTACCACCGCTTCCAACTCGGTAATGGCTTCGGTGGCCAGCTCTTGCGGTTCGGGAAGTGAGTCGGCATCTTCCAGGCTATCGTCTTTCAGCCACGTAATGTCGAGCTTGTAATCGCGCTTTTCTACTTCTTTGATGTGAAACTTTCTAAAGCGGCCTGCTTCGCCCAGGTCTTTGCGCTTGCTTTGGCCGTTGGGGTCGGTACCATAACACTTTTCAAATTCTTCAAAATGTTTCGCAGTAAGGGGCCGGTCCTTTTTTGTGATGCCTTCTACATTGCTACGCGCATCAAATATCCATACGTTTTCCGTGGGCAATCCTTTCTGCAAGAAAATCACATTGGCCTTTACGCCTTGTGCATAGGGCGTAAACGTGCCACGCGGCAACCGCAAAATGGTATGCAGGTTACAATCCTGCATCAGTATCTTAAACACTTCACCGGCTTTGTCTTCAAACAGCACGTTGTCGGGCAGCACCACTGCGGCCCGGCCTCCGGGTTTCAGCGCACTTAAATAGTGCTGTACAAAGTTGAGCTGTTTGTTGCTGGTGCCAATGGTAAAGTCTTCGCGCTCGGGTGCCTGGTTGGCGCCCTTGGTGCCAAACGGTGGGTTGGTAAGAATGCAATCGAACTTCTTGCCATCAAACGGTTCGTAAATGGTGTCGCCAATTTTGATCTCGCTGGTAACCCCGTGCAAAAACAAGTTCATCATGGCGAGGCGCGCAGGGCGTGGCACCAACTCCTGCCCATAATACGTTTTGTTTTTAATGCGCTTAATCGAGTCGCGGTCGAGCGCGCCTTTGGTTTCTTTCATCAGCCACTCGTAGGCGGCAATCAAAAATCCGCCCGTGCCACACGAGGGGTCGGCAATGGTAAAGTCTGCTTTGGTGCGCGGGTCGGGTTTCATTACACGCACCATGCTTTGTATGAGTGGCCGTGGGGTAAAGTATTGCCCCGCTCCTTTCTTGCCTTCGCTGGCGCTTTTCTCCAGCAGGCCTTCAAAGGCTTCGCCCTTCACATCTACATCCATGCTGCTCCAGTCTTCCTCGTCAATCATGTTGATGAGGCGCTTGAGGTTTACCGGGTTGTTGATGCGCGGCATGGCTTGGGTAAAGATTTTACCGAGTATGCCTTTTTCCTCGCGCAGCTTGCGCAGCACTTCCTGGTAGTGGTCGGTGAGGTCGGTGCCGCTTAGTTCTTTCAGGCTGTTCCAGTTATATTTCTTGGGGATATCAATGCCGCGTTCCTCCCCCATTTTGAGAAACAGCAGGTAGGTCAATTGTTCGATGTAATCGCCATAGTCCACCCCATCGTGGCGCAGGGTGTGGCAGAAGCCCCAGAGTTTGTTTACGATATCGCTCATCTCTTTTACGCTGCAATGGCAGCATTAATCTCGTTTATCAAAACTTTGTAGTTATCCTTAAAAAGCTTCTTGAACCGGCCCAGCCCCCCATGATTCTCAAACACGGGCATATCATTGAAGTCTTCTTCTTCCAACGTGAGGTTGGTAACCAGGTGCTCCCGGATGTAGGCCAGCCATTCCTGCTGGGCGCTGTCGAGAATCTGATTTCCAAACACGCGGTCAATCGCTTTGTCGATTCGTTCATTCACGCTCAACAGCGGTTCTTTCTTGTCGGCATGTTTAATCATGCTGATGATATCGACCAGGCTCTTGTGATAGACCAGATTATGCGCTTTTCGCAAGTCGGCCTCCTGGAAATGGTTTTGCAGGAGTAGCTTCCGCAAGTCGCGCAGCACCTGGGTATTCCAGCCGTGCGGGCGTTCGAGTACAACCTTCATGGCTTCAATTTCCGCCTTGTGGGTTTTAACAAAATCCGCGAAAGCGGTAAGGTAATCGGCTGGCTTGAGGTATTTTTCGCCCACACTAAACACGGGCTCGGAATAGACCGTGTCTTCTTGCTCGCGCGCGATGTAGAACGTTTGGGGCGGGCGTTTGTAGGCCACTAGTTTCCGCTGAAATTCTTTGTTGTTGAGCAGCTTCATGGTGGCACCAAAGTCGTTACGGATCAGGCCCGGCAGCGCATTGGCGAATGCCCCGATGTCGCCATCTGGTATAAAGGCTGCAAAATCCTGGCGCGCTTCAGCGCTCATCGTCTTCTCAATTCTGCGCAGGCGCTTTACTAACACGCCCACGTTATAGTCGCGGTCCTCGTTGTTGTAGATTCTGCGGATGATTTCTTCAATCGGAACCGTAGGTGTGCCGGGTGCCTCAAATTTGAAATTGGAAACATCTTTAAAGTATTCGATCAGGGTACCGTCAAAGCAATCGAACACAGTAAAGGAGTCTTTATTGATTTCATTGCACCTGCGAGTGCCGCGGCCGAGCATTTGTTCCCACAGAATGCGGGATTTTACCGGGCGGAGAAAGACAATGAATTCCAGGGCGGGTATGTCTACCCCGGTGCTAAGCATATCTACAGTAACCACCACCTTCGGTTCCGGGCGGTTGCGGAACATTTTGATTTTTTGCAGTGGGCGGTCCACGTTGGGATTGCCGGTGATTTTGGCCACGAAATCATCGCCCCGGTTGAATACTTCCTTGCAAAGCGTAACCAACTGTTCAGCGTGCGAGGTATGGCTTACATCGTTTACAGCGAAGATGAGCGTTTTGGGGAAGCGGCCTCGTTCACGTTCAAAATCCAGTGCGTAGCGCGCGATCTCCTGAATAATTTTTCGGTTGCTGTCCGGCACGGTGATCTCCCGTTCCACTTTTGTAGAATCGTAGGCACGTTCGTCATCCAGGTTTTCAATGCTGAGCTGCCCTGTTTGGGGATTAACTTTTTCCACCTGTTCGCCTTCTTTCAGGAAGACGCCCGTCATCCGTACGCCTGAATTGATTTTCACCGCATTGTAGTCTACCAGGTAGCCATCGAGAATAGCCTCTTCAATCGGGTAGCGGGAAACAGGTTCGCCAAAGTAGCCAACGGTGTGGGCGGCAGGTGTGGCTGTAAGGCCGATCTTAACGGCATCAAAATACTCCAACACCGTTCGCCATACGCTGGCATCCTGTGAGGTATAACCCCGGTGACATTCGTCTGCAATGATGATGTCAAACGCATGGATGGGAATGTCCAACTTGTCTCCATCCTCCTGATCAGAGTCGTTGTTGGCATCCGTAAAGACAGCCGCCTTACCTAGCAGATTGATTGCCATGCGCTGGATGGTGGCTACATAGACGAAGGTTTTGGTTGCATCGGGGCGCGTAAGGTATTCGTTGGGTAAAACGTTGATATCAAACTTATCACCTTCCTCAAAATCTTCCCTTCGAAAGCGCTGACTGAACAACTCGTACTCTTGGTTGAACTTATTGCCTGCGGGTGTTGCATAAGCCGAAAACGAGACTGCAGTTTGGGCCGCCAATGATTTGCGATCCACTAGGAACAGAATACGCTTGGCTACTCCGGATTTCAGCAGCCGGTAAACCGAATTGACAGCCATAAACGTTTTGCCCGTGCCGGTGGCCATGGCCACGAGCATTTTGCGTTTACGGGCGGCAATGGCATCTTCAATGGCTTGCACCGCGTGCTTCTGGTACGGACGCATAAACTCGCCATCGTTGGGCGTTTGCTGCAGGCGTTTTAGCGCGATATCGAAATTCCGGTTGAAAAGTTCTTTTAGCGCTTGTGGCGAATGGAAATCTGCCAGCAGCCTGGATAGGTTTGCCCCATCGCGCACATCGAGAAACCACACCTGCTCACCGTTGCTGGAGTACAGAAACGGCACCATGTAGCCGTTCCAGGTACCGATGGAGTGTACCAATCCTTTGGCGTAACGTTTCGCTTGCTCCAAGGTGTTCATCGTGCTAACGGTAACCTTTTTGGCTTCCAGAATGCCAAGCAAGCGGCCTTCAACAAACAACGCATAGTCGGCCGGCCCGTTGCTCGTGGGGTATTCTTCAACGGCATGGTGCGTGAGCGCAGACGTATCTAAACCGAGGACATACGGCATTATCGTCCACCCCAGTTGCTGCAAACGCGGATCGATGCGCCTTTTGCGGGTGATCTTCTCAGACTCAAATAGATTGGAGTTGCTCATAGAAGGCCAATACCAAAAATAAGGCATAAAAGCTAAAAAACCGCAAATCCAGGCTGTTTGTGGAAGCCATGGATTGACCGGCCCGAAGGGTCCTTGCTTGAGGGTTTCAACAACTGCGAAAGATGCCGCGAATGGGGTATCATTTATTGGTAGAGTATGTCGAGAAAAAAACGGTGAAAAATTTCTTATATATTTACTTACAAATAAATGTACATTTATAATTGTTAGTAAACATGCAATTTAAAAGCCTGATCCTTTCAACATGTAATTTTTTATGACTGAATTACAAAAACGTGATGGCAAACCCTCCCGAATGGTCCCCCGGGCGAGTCAAGTGCTAGTAGATTATGAGTATTGGCTGAACAGGCGGTTTGGGCTGACAGGTACATATTTGGTAAATGCCCGGTGTTTCTTACGGACTTACCGGCCTGGCGGAACGGTTATCGCACAACTGGAGGACTACGCCAGCACCCGTTCCTATTCGCTCAAATCGATTTTGAGGCGGTTTCGGCTATTCCTTGAGAGACGAGGGATCGATATTATCGTCAATGATCTACTCGAGCCACGACTTCCGTTATCCAACCCGTTTGTGAAGGTATACCTGGCATCTGTTCAAGATCGACTTCGCTCAAAAGGCAGCAATAGCATCTATGCCACCGTGCTCAATGGGTACTTCGAGTCTATCAAAAATGATCTTACCCGAATGAACAAGAAAACTGCCTCGAAATACATTTTCTCCCCTACCCTTTCTGATTACACCAAAAGGCTTTACAAAACCGTTTTAAAATCCTTTTGCGATTGGGCGTTGCTGTACCAGGCTACCGACCCGAGTGAGTTGTCTAAGGAACAGCGTTACATCAGAAACGCACTTAGGAAGGTTAGTGTCCAGTCATTGCGCGAGATATCAGCTATAAAAGTGACCCTACCCCGTTCCATAAGTGGAACCTACCACAAGGACAGCCTGAGCAAGAAACAACGCGATAGGCTTCTGAAGACAAACAAATCGAACCATGACAGGGCTATTTTGGCACTCATGGCCTGGAACGGCCTTCGATCGGTAGAAGTGCTGCGAGCCACCGTAGGCGATGTGAAGCTCAAGCAGGGTAAACTTCAGATTTGGGGTAAGGGACGAAGCGAAAAAGCGAAGGATGCCATCAAACTGGCCTCCGTGACGAAACGAGAACTAACGAGCTACCTACGGAAATCCAAGATCAAAAAGGGTAAGTTATTTCCTGAACTTGATCGCCCCGCGCTCAAGCGCATGATAGCCAAAGCCTTTAAAAAACTACGGGTGCGGGGGAAATTCACGCCACATAGCCTAAGACATACCGCAGGCCAGTTGATGTATGAAAAAGGCGTGCCTCTGGAATTCATCCAAAAAACACTTCGTCATGCCGACTTGCGCACAACGATGATGTATTCACAAAAGGCTATTGACATAGAATACTTCAAACGAATGCGCAGATTCTAGGTACTCAAAAAGGTGAGGTTTGTCAACTTAAATCTAAGTCAATTAGTGGGCGCCATGTTTAAATATATGCTTCGTGTCAATGTTGGCGGTTGGTGGCTGCTGCTTGGCGTTTGGCGTTCAGGTTCTCCGTTTCCGTTTCGCGTGTAGCGTTCAAACCCACGTAAGTATGTGCTCAGGTTCTTTGGCTTGAGTGTTCCATTTCAGAGCTCCCTTTTTAGGGGGCTTTTCCTCGAATGCTTAATACTTCTTATCAGAGTAATGCCACGGGGCTTCACCGGACGAGTTACACCAAAAAACCCTTCCGTCATTAACCCAAAAATGGCTTTTGCATCCTGTATTCTGCCACACGCTTGGAGAGAGAGTTGGTCTTTTATTTCTAGATGCCTTAAAAGTCCAACTAGGCCAATGTATTTTTTGAAGACTCAGCGAAATGATGTGACCACATCCGCAAGGGCACTGAAATAACGCCCAGTATTTTTTATTGCCTACTGCTACAACAACAAATTCCTTTCCCTCAATTTGATCGTTGGAAGGGGTCTTTGTCAATTGTCTAATCTTGTCAAAGAAAATAGGTTCCGAGTCATCGAAAAAGATATCTCTTGACTCGCTTTCCTCCGACCTGGAGAAAACTCCGTTCCAGACCTTGTCAAATTTCCTTTTTATTCTATCCATCATGTAATTCTGCCAAGTCTTGGTGTGTCAAGTCGATACGATTCTTCACGCTTCAGCAGCAAATCATGTGTTTTGCAGTGAATGCAGGTTGGGTCATCGATTGGCTCATTGCTGTGAATTGACAAGTGTTTGAAGTCAATCCAAATATTATCAGCTCGCAAATCAGATGGCAACACCCGAAATGGTTTAATCAAATCCATTAGTGTTGCTACGGCATTGTCCGCAGTTGCGCTAGTGAAAGGCCCAATGCCTGGTGCACCAACTCCACCACCTCTAATATAGTACTCTCTTTCGAGTGTTTCGGCATCAAGCTCTCTGAGTCTTGGATTCTCTTTAAAAGCTCTCTCAGCTGAAAGTAGTTCTTCGGTAACAACGCGCTGGCACCTTAGACAAGCGCCTGATTCAGGCATCACAAGGCTAACACGCCCTCGCTGATCTCGCAAATATGGCACCCCTTCTTTGTTAGTATCGATTTTAGCTGCAATACCTAAGTCAATCAACGCTTGAGCATAATAATATACGGCCTGATTGAGAATATCCCGACCTTCCACATCATCTGTGCATCCAAAAACAACATCAGCTGTAGAGACAGCATCAAGCGCGCTTGGTGACTCATGAAGGTATTCTGTGAATACAGCCACTTTGGTACCAAGCTCCATAGAGTCAATATATGCTCCCAGCCTTGAAGCCTTTTTCTTTCCTACGTCATTCGCTACGTATCCGCGCACGCGATTCATGTTACTTCTCTCAAGAATATCACCATCCACCATGATGAGCTCTCCGATTCCGGAGCGAGCCAACAATGTCGCAGTCGGTGAGCCCGTCCCTCCTAGTCCTATGACAGCAACCCTTAAGGAAGCCATCTTCATGTTGAATGGTTTCCCGAAGGCTACCTCTTGACGTTTTAAAGATTCAGGAGAAGGAGAGTCAGGAACAGGAACTCCATGCAATTCAATTGACTCACCAATTACAGCGATATGCCGGGCTTCGATAATTGTCTCTGGGCTAATACCTTGACGTATTCTTGCAATCCATTTTTCATCCACAAATACCATGGATACCAGAAAGGACAATTTGCCATTGCAGCCAGAAAGTCCATGCAAAATGTTTTTTTCGTTCTGATCGTCCATCGGAGAAAACTTGTCCATTCCAGATGGATGATTGTGGACAAATCCTAATTCAAGTTTCTCTTGCTCACATCGCAGGTATATCTCGGGGAATTTTCGCATGTTGATTACGAAATGGGTTCGCGAACTTTCGAGGACCCAATCACCATCCATGTTTATAACTTCCACGGCTATAAAGCGATCAGAAGATGGCAGCCCTTCAACCTGATGGGCAATCCGTCTAAATAGAACAATACAGCCTCGTTCGTGACCCTCCGGATGACTCACTATCCAATCACGAATCTGTTTTTCCTTGCTCTCGAGAATTGTTAAACGCGATCTCATGACTTTCCATCGGGATTTTTTAACGCCCACTCAATCCGTGAAAGGATCTTTTCAACGTTATCAACCTTTGGCTTCCATGAATCAGGCCCGAAGTGTCTTGACCATCGGCAGTACTCCTTTGATTTAAAATGACGAGCATCACCACCACCAAATTGCATTGTTGCCGGAATTGCTTTCCCATCCACCCGTGTTAAATACGGATGTGTCCAGAACATATCTCCACCACTCATGTTATAGTTTGGAGGAATGATGTACAGAACCTCGACAGTGTCAATCACACTGCCATTAAAACTGTAAAATCTCGGGAGCAGCGGAAAATTCTTGAGGATAAGAAATCCTGTATTGGCGTCTTCTTCATATTCAAGACCCCATTCCATCAGAATTTCGTAGTCCTTGTCCAGTAGCAGCTTCATCTGGCTCCTGGCGTTGATGTCGATTCTTGGGTGTAGAATTTTTCGATCCCACTATTTTCTTCAAGATCAACCTGATCCTCATTCTTAATTAGGCGCCCTGCTTTCCCTTTAATCTTCAGGAATAGGTCCATGTTATTGGGTATACCAGGCCCAACGCTTCTTACTTCTGCGCCAGTGATGTACCGATTAGGCCAATCATAAGTGACTTCTTCGATTTTAAACTTGTACTTCTTTCGCTTTTCTGCTTGTGCATCCATATTGATGTAATTTAAGTGGTTTCCGAACGTTGCTTTGGTGAAACGTTTCGTTGCTTCAAAGATACGAAAAGGAATCAATATTTGTTTCAAATTAAAAAATATTGTTTCTTTGGTGAAACATTAAACCAAACTCCCATGCCCAAAAAAATTGACACGGTAAAGCTTTCGAACATGATCAAGACCAAAAGAGGTGATAAAGGATTACGTGATGTTTCGAAGGAAATTGGAGTTAGCGCCCCTACTTTATCTAGAATCGAACAAGGTAAAGTGCCTGATGTAGAGACCTTTATAAGACTGTGTGAATGGTTAGAGGTCTCTGCCGATAATTTCACAAAATCTTATGGAATTAAGGCGAATACTGGAAAAATGGCGTTGGTTGCCCATTTGCGCGCTGAAAAGGAGTTAGAACCTGAGACTGTTAATATGCTTTTAAAAATGATTGATTTGGCTTACCAAAGGAAAGGCAAATGACAATGAAGAATGGCAAGACCTCTTTGCTCCCGCACGGCTTTAAGGCTAGAGCTGAACGTATAGCAGTTGACTTTAGGGAAGAACTGGATATTGAGGTATATGATCCATTATCTGCGTTTGACTTGGCCAAGCACCTAAGTATTACCGTTCAAACCCCAATTCAAGCAGGTCTAACTAAGAGTGAAGCTCATATCTTAATGAGAAATGGTTCGGGATGGTCAGGACTTACTTTAGTGAATCAAGATGGTCAGCACATTGTTATTTATAACAGCTATGAAAGCCCTGGCCGCCAGCAAAGCACATTGATGCACGAGTTAGCACACGTTATTTGTGAACATGCTCTGCCAGAGCCAAAAATTGCCGCAAATCAGATACTTCCATTAAGAACATACGATCCAGTTGCTGAAGAAGAAGCAAACTTCCTTGGTGGGACTTTACAAATTCCTAGGGCTGGTTTGCTTTGGGCCTTAAAGAAGAAAATGACAGTGAGTGAAATCTCCGATCATTTCTTAGCAAGTGAGGCAATGGTAACATTTAGAATAAATACTACAGGTGTCAACAAGCAATTGTCTTTTTCAAAAAAATACTATATCAGATAACCTAACCATAACTTTATGAGTGCTTCTACTTTTAGAATAGTAATTGCAATATTTCTTGGGATATTTCTCTATTGGTTCATTAAGGGCCAGATTAAACTAACTGAATGCGCAGGTGCTCAATCTTCTTCCACCATTGATATTGACTCGGACGAACTTGAGCAACCTAAAGGTGAGTTGCCAGAACAATCAAGCTCAATTGGGTTCAAGTACAATTCTGATGCTGATACTAACTCTAAGTCTTAGCTGACAAACTCAGGTCTATGACAGAAATAAGAATAACTGACAAGCAGAATTACCTCAACAAAAACTACCTTTTTGCTGACCCACCTAAGTTGACGGACTTGAAAGAATGCATTCACTGTGGTAACATAATCACAGTTGGTGACTATAAAGTTCTTAAAGACGATACTGGCGAGGAATATATTTGTTGTCCCCACGCACCCGATTGTGATGGAACCATAATAGATTGGTTTGACTTGAAAAACAAGCCGTGATAAAAATAACCTAGTATCGGCACACATTGTCAGGCCACGCATCCCATCCCACTTCCAAAGCCCGCCAATAAGTGCCGCTGCCCCAGCCGATTGTGAAGGAAAAAGATTGAGTTCTGAAATTCCCCGCGCTAAAAAAACTTTTTATGGAGTTTGGTGAAGGGCCCGGATACCAAAGCTATGTTAACATAACGCATAAACATTATATAACTCGTTTCGGGTTAAACTGCTGAAGGTCAATCACGAGCCAGTGGCTTGAATTTATACTGCACCCCAACCCGCAGCACCAGAAACTCCGGAAAGCCATCCGTGATCTTCCGGTCGAAGTTGTAGAGCATTTGCACGTTGCCGGTGAACCGCTCGCTGATGTTGAACGAAGTCTGCACACCGGTCAGCCAGGTCCAGCGCCAATCGCGGGCCGGGCCGCGCTCTGTAGGCACGCCCGCCTGCGGAATGCTCGTGATATCGGTCTCCAGCCGCCAGCGCACACCCTTAAAGGCCTTCACGGTGGCAAAGCTCATAAAACCCCATTGCGCCTGTTGCTGATGAAACTGCCAAACGTCTTTCTCCAGCCGCAAACGGTAGCTCATGCCCAGCCCGGCTTCCAGCCGACCGGTGATGTGGTATGAGGCCTGCGGAAAGAAATCCAGATTGAGCGTGTCGGTTTGGTTTTGCACGCCCACGGCCAACCCCAGCCGAAAACGCTCGCGAAAGGGTTGACCTTTCAACCCGTTGCGCGGCCGGTTGGGGTGCTTGGGTAGTTTATCCAGACTCTCCAGCGAACTGAACTTGCGCTTGTACTTGCTCATGTTGTCCATGGCCTGCTGCAACACCTCCTGCTTGCCGGCAAAGTGATCCATGGCTTGTTGCTGCACCTGCTCAATCACTTCTTCTTTCATGGCCTCGGGGTCTTTCATCTGCTCGGCCAGTTCCAGCGCTTCATTTT
>ERZ1066128.296-NODE-296-length-22197-cov-10.202872_pt1 | contig 22197 bp, 16 predicted proteins | sample MGYA00382775_ERZ1066128 | MGnify/ENA primary metagenome ERZ1066128 (study PRJEB33369, sample SAMEA5778358) | biofilm metagenome | biome: Industrial cooling water; feature: Water cooling tower basin; material: Biofilm | place: United Arab Emirates | collected...
GCTTAGTGGCCAGTGCTCAAGAGTACAAGCCGTTTAAGGTCGGTGTCGGTCTTGGATACGCCATCACGACCGGTGAAGGTGCCCAAGGTGGCGTACTTCTGTACCTGGAGCCAGCCTACCGCGTTTCGGACCCCTTGTTGGTTGGTATTCGTTTGGAATCCGCTATAGTTACCCGGGGTTTTTCTGAGGATGTTTCATCGGTGAGCATAGATGTTGCCGGCATTGGATCGTACACTGTTTTCGGGCAGTACTATTTTTCAAACAATACGTTTCGACCGTTTGTTGGTGCAGGACTCGGCCTTTACAGCTTGGCCGCTGTTTCTGTTGATGCAGGGGCGTTCGGATCTGGCACTGCGGTGGAGGCAGGAACAAAGTTTGGATTTTATCCCCGCGTGGGCTTTGATCTCGGTCACTTCAACCTGGCCGTTGATTTCAACCTGATTCCAGCGTCTGAGACCATTGGCGGGTTGGCTGAAGTGAAGAACAGCTACCTGGGGTTCCGGGCTGGCTTCTCAATTGGCGGTGGTAAGAAATAGTCGATCTGAAGATTCGAAAAGAAAGGGGCGGAAGCCCCTTTTCTTTTTTTATTGCGTTGACGCATTGGCGGACTGTAGCAGCGTACACGCCACCAGTGCAGCGGTTTCGGTACGCAACCGGGTTGGACCCAGCGATACTTGTGAAAAATTGCTTTTCAAGGCGGTTGCTATCTCATCCGGGGAGAAATCACCCTCAGGACCAATGAGCATCAGGTAGCTCGCCCCGGGTTTGATAACTGACTTCAGGTGCACCGGGTTATGAGGATCCACGTATCCGATAAACCGCTGGTCAGCCTTTGCCAGCAGGATCTCGTCAAACCCGGTCATTCCGCTTAGCTCCGGCAGCCAGGCTTGTTGTGATTGCTTCATGGCGCTTTGGGCGATTTTCCCGAGCCGATCCAGGTTGACTGTTTTTCGCTCTGACCGATTGCAGCGCATAAACGAAATCTGCTGCACCCCCAATTCGGTACACTTTTCCACTAACCACTCCATGCGGTCCAGATTTTTGGTGGGTGCTACCGCTACCTGAATGTGATAGGGGGCAGGGGGAACGGCTTCTTCTTTTATAATGGTAAACCGGTACTCTTTCTTATCGGAGGTCAATGCTGCCTCCATCCGTTTACCGCGGCCATTCACCAGCACTATGCGGTTGCCAATCACCAGACGCAGCACGCGCGCATGGTGCGCTTCGTCTTCAGAAAGTACGTGGTCGGAGCCCGGTGGATGATAGAACAAATCCAAAGGCGGATGCAGCTACTTGTAGTTTTGCTCCAGCGAACTCACCAGGGTGAGATACGCCTGCATGGCGGCTTCGTTGGTCATCCCTTTTTTGGAAGCCCATGCATCGAACTTGGCTATACCTTTGAAGTCGAAACCCGTTGGGCGCTCCCCACTAACATCGCCCTCGGTGGATTGCTTAAAAAGTGCGTACAACTCCAGCAATTCTTCATTTGAAGGCCGCTTGGTGAGCTGCTGGGCGCGATCCACGGCAGCTTTGAAGTCATCGGCTAACGCCATGTTCAACGCTTGTTAATCGGCACGTACTTGCGCGGAGGTTGGCCTACGTAAATCTGGCGCGGGCGGCCAATCGGCTCTTTGTTCTCACGCATTTCTTTCCACTGTGCAATCCAGCCCGGCAGGCGACCCATCGCAAACATGACGGTGAACATCTCGACCGGTATGCCCAAGGCCCGGTAAATGATACCGGAGTAGAAGTCCACGTTGGGATACAACTTGCGCTCAATGAAGTACGGATCGCGCAACGCCACTTCTTCGAGTTTCGAGGCAATTTCCAATACCGGGTCATTTACGCCCAGTTTGCCGAGCACATCGTCTGCGGCTTTCTTGATGATTTTCGCACGGGGGTCAAAGTTCTTGTACACGCGGTGACCAAAGCCCATCAGGCGGAAGCCGCTATTCTTGTCCTTTGCCTTGTTAATCCATTTTTCAATGTCTCCACCATCCTTGCGGATTTGCTCCAACATCACGATGACTTCCTGGTTAGCGCCACCGTGCAGCGGTCCCCACAACGCGTTGATACCGGCTGAAATAGAGGAGTAGATGCTGGCTTTCGAGGAGCCCACAATCCGAACGGTGGAGGTTGAGCAGTTTTGCTCATGGTCAGCATGAAGGATCAATAACTTATCCAACGCATCGGCCACTACCGGGTCAACATGGTACTGTTCAGCCGGCAGGGCAAACATCATCTTCAGGAATCGCGAACAATAGTCAAGAGCATTATCCGGGTAGTTGACAGGATGCCCCACCGCATTTTTAAATGCCCATGCGGCAAAGGTGGGCATCTTGGCCAGGGAGCGAACGATGCTGAGGTACACGCCTTCGGCCGAGCGATTAGGGTCCAGCGACTCAGGATAAAAAGCTGTCTGGGCGCAGAACAACGAGGCCAACACACCCATGGGGTGGGAGGTGGAGGGGAAACCGTCCAGTATTTTCTTAACATCTTCATGCACCAGTGTATGCGTCTTGATGTCGTTGCTGAATTTATTGAGCTGATCCTGTGACGGCAGTTCACCGAAGATGAGTAAGTAGGCTACTTCCAGAAAGGTTGACTTTTCGGCCAAATCCTCAATGCTATAACCCCGGTAGCGCAGGATGCCCTTGTCGCCATCCAAAAAAGTAATGGCACTCTTGGTGGCACCGGTATTTTTGTAACCCAGGTCCAGGGTTACCGTGCCGGTCTCCTCGAGGAGGTTGCTGATATCAATACCCTGTTCACCTTCCGAGCCTTCAATGATGGGGAATGTGTAGGTCTTGCCGTCTATGATGAGTTGTGCGGTCTTAGCCATAGTGAATTGAATTCTTCGTCTAAAATTAGGTTAACAGGTCTGAGAACAAAATGATTGGTGGATTTTAATATTTATTTAAACCCCGGTTTAGTTATTACCCAGGATCATCGGGAGGCCGTCCTTTCCGGACCCCACGACAATGATCTTGCTGTTGGGCGATTTAGCCAGTTCCAGGGTGGCTTCTATGCCCCTCATTTTCAGTAGTTTGTCGGTCAAGCTGTTGTTGATGATGTTATTGGCCCGCGATTCGCCTTCGGCAGCAATGCGCTTGCGCTCGGCTTCGCTTTTTTCTTTGTCAAGCCTGAACTGGTACGCCAGTGCTTCCTGCTCTTGCTGGAGTTTGTTTTCAATGGCCTGTTTGATTTGTTCAGGCAATACAATGCCGCGAATGAGCACAGCGGTCGCATGCACAAAATTCTTGTTGAGGATGTTTTCGGTCTCGGTTCGAATGGCCGTCTCGACCTCAGCGCGCTTGGTGGAGTAAATTTCCTCGGCTGAGTAACGGCCCATAACCTGCCGCACGGTAGACCGCACCTCCGGAATCACCAACACGGTTTCATAATCCTTGGTGAATTTTTCGTGTACATAACCGATCTTATCCGGAATGGGGTAGTAGCGCACGGTTACATCCACGTGGATGGACAAACCATTCTTGTCCAGCACGTCCATGTTCTCATCGGAAGAGATCTCGTTCACTTTGTAAACATAGTAATCGTTCCAGGGGGCTTTCATGTGCACGCCCGGGCCCATAATGTTCTCTTTATCAAGGCCGCTCCCGAAAGGGTAAAACATAATTGCCCGCTCGGTCGCCTCAATGGTGAAGAATAAGCTGGAGGACAAGGTGAGAAATACGATGAAGGCAATAATGCCCAGAATGATGAAAGGTAATCTACGGTTATTCATAATTATTTGGATTTCAATTTTTTGGCATGTCTTCCTGACGGGGAAGGCCCAGCAATTTACCTATGATGATCATACCATACAACGTGCCCCACACCGCCTCCAGCACGCTCAGGTTGCGGATGAACCGGATCGGTTGAAGCCCCGAGTCCATCCCGGATAAAACACAAAAGCTGTAGGTGACACATTCGGCATAGTTGGGAAGCCCCAGTTCGATGGCCACCCCCATACTCCCCGGCATGGCAATGCTCAACAGATCGTACAGGCTACCAAAGGAAATCCCGATCATGAGAAAAACACAGGCCGCCCCCCAAAGTTTGTCGGGGGTCAGGTAGCCTTGAGCAAAAATGTCGCGTATGGCGAAGGCAATAACCGTAATCTCAATGGGAAAAAGCAACCCGTGGATGGTTAACAAATAGACCTGCCGGTTGGGTACTTCGAGAAGCTGGTAGTAGGGGAACTCCACCAAAATGCCGACCACCACAATAAGACTGAGAATACCGAAAATACCCACAATGAGGTACCGGTTGGAGGTGAAGTTTCGCAGTAAGTCCCATAGCAAAAACGCATATATAGCCCCGAACCCGGAGAAAACCAGGACAATGAATTTGGAAACGTTGCTTTTGGAATCGGTGAGCAGGGGCTCGGACAGTAGCAGCCCGCAGCCGACAATGAGAATTTGAAGGATAACTACGTTGCGATAATCCTTGGCTTTTTCGCGCTGTAGTTCAAGCTTGGTGAGCTGGTGAAAACTAAAAAGCCGGAAGAGCGACATACCTGCAAACTACGCAAAGATTTGTCGTCTTCCGGTCTTGTCAAGTACCTTTCAATATCAGCCTTGCGGCAGGCCAAAGTTGCTTTCCGGGGCCGGTGACGGGCTCGGAGCAGGTGCCGGGGCGGGTGCCGGTGCCGGAGCGGGTGCCGGTTTTGCGGCAGGCCTCTTGGCTTTGGGCGCAGCCTTCTTTTTCGCGGGCTTCTTCGCCACTTTCTTCACGGCTTTCTTGACCGGCTTTTTAGCTGCCTTCTTAGCCGCCTTCTTCACTACTTTTTTCTTGGCAGACTTCTTCACTGCCTTCTTAGCCTTGGATTTCTTGGCTGCTTTTTTTGCTTTCTTTTTTGCCATAGCACATTAACGTTTAAGGTGGTTTTTCAAATTTGATTTTTGCGTCAGTCTACTTGAATGACCATCTAAAATTATGAGAATGAATTCATTCTCCACATCGCTTCAGCGGAAAAAATTTAGCGGAGGTAAGGAAGGTTTACTTTCCGATGCAAAAGCGCGAAAAGATGTTAGCTAACAGGTCATCTGAGGTGATCTCGCCCGTTATTTCACCCAGGTGATACAGGGCCTGCCGAATGTCCATGGCAAGGAAATCCCCGGTGATACCCCCGCCAAGGCCCTGCAGAACCCGCGCCAGGGCTTCGTCCGTCAGGTTCAATTGTTGCCAGTGGCGCAAATTGGTCACCAGCACATCACCTGTCCTGACCTGGTTCAACTCCAGTTTGTTCAGGATGGCTTCTTTCAATTCGGCAAGGTTGTCTTTGTTTTTCGCGGAAATCAGAATGAAGTCGCGCCCGCGCAATGCGGTTGCCAGATCCGCGGGAGCCTGGTCCAGTTTATTGCCCACTTTCAGGTAAGGAACTCCGCCCTTGTCCAGTTCACGTTCGGCCTGTTGGATTTCCTCCGGGCTGGTTTGGGACAGGTCAAAGAGGTAAAGAATCAGGCTGGCCTTCTGCATTTGTTCGCGGGTGCGCGCAATGCCCAAGGCCTCAATCGCATCGTGGGTGTCGCGCAGGCCGGCCGTGTCGATAAACCTGAAGAGCACGCCCCCCAGGTGAATCTCATCCTCGATTACATCGCGGGTGGTGCCGGGGATGTCCGAGACAATGGCCCGCTCTTCATTAAGTAAGGCGTTGAGCAAGGTTGATTTACCCGCGTTGGGCTTGCCGGCAATAACGGTGGCCACGCCTTCCTTGATTACCTGCCCCTGGTCAAATGAATGAATCAACCGGGCCAGGTATCCGCGGATTTTAATGATCAGCTGTCGCAGGTCATCCCGTTTGGCAAACTCTACGTCCTCCTCCCCAAAATCGAGTTCCAATTCAATCAACGAGGCGAAATGGATCAGTTCTTCGCGGAGATTTTTGATCTCCCGCGAAAAGCCGCCCCGCATCTGGTTGAGGGCGGCCTGGCGGCCCTGGCTGGTCTCGGCCTGAATCAAATCGGCAACTGCCTCGGCCTGGGCCAGGTCGAAGCGTCCGTTGAGAAATGCCCGTTGGGTGAACTCCCCTGGCCGCGCCAGTCGCGCGCCCCGCTGCAGCAAAAGGCTGATGATCTCACGCACAATGACGGGAGAACCGTGGCACGAGATTTCAACCGAATTTTCGCGTGTAAAACTGTGGGGCGCCCGAAAAATGCTGACGAGCACTTCGTCAATCGCCTGGGCGCGGCCCAGCGTACCCCAGTGGAGCGTGTGGCTCGGCTGTAGGGTGAGGTTTTTTCCCCGAAACTCGGATTGCACGATGTCAATCGCCTGATCCCCTGACAAGCGTATTACGGCCAGCGCGCCAATGCCCTGAGGGGTGGCCAGCGCAATGATAGTGTCTGGATTCACGGGGTTCATCCGCGCACAATTAAGACTGGAATTTTTACGCGGTGCCGCACTACATCAACCGTGGCCCCGAAGATCAAATCTTTGAACACCTGATGCCCATGTGCCCCCATCACGAGCAGATCAGCTTCGAACTGAGCGACCACTTCCGGAATCTTACGTTTCGGGTTTCCATACTCGATTTTCAGGGCTGCCCGGTAACCCTCAGCCGAAAGCTGGGCCACGTAGTTCTCCAGGCTTTTCAGGTCTTCCCGGGATTCCCGATCGGCAATCTCGCTGCCATACCACATGGCTCCGGCTGTTTCTACGATGTGCACCAGAAGGTATTCCGCCTCTTTGCCGCCCTGAGTCACGGCATTACGAATGGCGAGGGAATCCATATCGCTAAAGTCGATGGTGACAGCCACTTTGCGGAAGGCAGCCGTGGGGTGAATGTTAAGGCGGGTGGCTGAACCATGCGGGCTTTGCAGAGCACGCCAATTTCTTCTTCGATCGATCCAGGGTTTGAACGTGATGTAGAACAGGAGGGAGAGCACCAGAAAACCAAGGGGTACAACAACTAGCATGATCAATTCTGGGTTTTCGGAAGTCGCCATCCAGGAGGCCACCTCCTCAGCGACCAGCCTCACGTTGAGCACAACGATGATGGCCGCAATCAGCCATGCCAGGATTTTAACAACCGGTTTAATGGCAAAATCACCCATCTTGGTTTTGTCGCTGGTGAAATGGATCAGGGGGATTACCGCAAACCCCAGTTGCAGGCTCAACACAACCTGGCTAAACACCAGCAGGTTTCCGGTTTCGCCCTCGCCCATAAGGGCAATCACCAGGTAGGCCGGTATGATGGCAATCAGGCGGGTGATCAACCTGCGCAACCAGGGCGCAATACGAATATTGAGATAACCCTCCATCACCACTTGCCCGGCCAGTGTGCCGGTAACGGTTGAGCTTTGCCCGGCCGCTACCAGCGCGATGCCAAACAAAATAGAGGCCCAATCTGTACCGAGCAGCGGAGCAAGAAATTTGTAGGCATCCTGGATGTCGGTGACTTCAAACATGCCGGCCCTGAAAAAGGTAGAAGCCGCCAGGATGAGAATGGCCGAGTTCACAAAAAAGGCAGCATTCAAAGCAATGGTTGAGTCAATCAGATTGTACTTCAAAGCTGACTTTATTCCGGCTGGCGAAGTATCAAATCTCCGCGTTTGCACCAGTGAGGAGTGCAAATACAGGTTGTGTGGCATCACGGTAGCGCCAATGATCCCGATAGCGATATAAAGTGCTTCTTCGCCCGGCAGCGAAGGGATCAATCCGGACGCCACCTCGCCCAGATTGGGTTTCGCCCAAATCATTTCCACCAAAAAAGAAATGCCAATGATGGCGACCAAGCCGATGATGAAGGCTTCAATTTTACGCATACCGTAGCTCTGAAGCGCCAGCAGAAGAAATGTGTCCAGCACCGTCAGCGTTATGCCCCACATCAGGGGCAAGCCGAACAGCAATTGCAAGCCTATCGCCATGCCCAGCACCTCGGCCAGGTCGGTGGCGGCAATCGCGATCTCGGCAAACACCCAAAGCACAAAGTTGACCACGGGGTGGTAGGTGGTTCGCGAAGCTTGCGCCAGGTCAAGTTGCCGAACGATGCCCAGCCGCGCGCTGAGGCTTTGCAGCAGTAGCGCCATCAGGTTTGACATCAGCAGCACCCAAATCAAGGCGTATCCGAACTTGCTTCCCCCGGCAATATCCGTGGCCCAGTTTCCCGGATCCATGTAGCCTACGCTTACCAGATAAGCCGGGCCGATATAAGCCAGCATTTTCCGCCAGCCTGTACGCCCGCGCACCTCGACCGAGGCATTGACCTCGCTTAACGACTTTCGGGATATGCCTGGGGTGATCATGGATGGGTCACCAAAATGTTTTGTGACACTTCGCGCGACAGGAAGTAGCGTGTCTTGCGGATGATCACCTCCAGGGAGCCATCAAACGTTTCGATGGCAACCAGTTGGATAGGGGTGCCGGGGTGGGCGCCCAGTTTGTCCAGGTACTTCAGTAGCTGCGAGTCGGAGTCCTTTACGGCCTGAATGTGACCTTGAAAGCCCGGACTCATCTCGCTCAGGGCACGGTCGGCAGAGGTTGTCATCTTTCCGGTTTTGTCGGGAATTGGATCCCCGTGCGGATCCACGGAAGGATATCCCAGAAACTCGTCCAGGGCTTCGATGAGGCGGGCCGACTGAATGTGTTCCAGTTGTTCGGCTACCTCGTGCACTTCATCCCACGTGAAACCAAGTTTTTGCACCAGAAATGTTTCCCATAGCCGGTGTTTGCGTACGATACTCAAAGCGGCCTGCGTTCCTTTTTTGGTGAGGGTGACACCATAGTACTTTTCATGCCGGACCAGCGCTTTCAGGGACAAGCGCTTGATCATATCGGTGACGGAGGCTGCTTTGGTGTGCAACTGAGCTGCTAAATCGTTGGTGAGCACCGCCTGACCACGCAGCGAGAGGTGGTAAATTGCTTTCAGGTAGTTTTCTTCCGCCAGGCTCAGCATGGGACAAACCTACAAAATTTAGACTGACCTAAAAAATATTTTAGGTGCTTTTTAAGTCCAAGGGTTGCATTGTCGCCCCGAATTGGTTAGCTTTCTTCCACCTAAACCTTAACCCTTGTGAAGACGGCTCGAAGAGCAGATTTTCTGAGTGTCTACCTGTTGATCCTGAGCGTGGCGGTGGTGGCCGGATGGCGTTTGGTGGCGTGGGCGGTGGACTGGTTTTCCCAGACTCCGCTTGGCGTGACCGCTGAGATCGATTTCTGACAGGTAATAGACCTACTACGCCAGAACCCTTCGAAGGGCTTCTATTACTTTTGCCTCTTCTTCCTCCCAAAATACACCCGTGGGTTCCTGCCCATAAAACGACTGGCCGATGAGTGCCGCGATCAACTTTTCAGGGTCCGGATAGCGCAGGTCGATCGCGACCCCAGCCTGGTGCAAATGAACGAATTCCACCCATGGCCGATGCTGCATAACGAGTATGGGCAGGCGATACGCTACATATTCATACAGCTTGGTCGGTATCCGATGTTCGTTTACGGTGCTCACGGGATTGAGTACCAACCCCATGTCCTTCTGGCCGATCAACTCCAAAACCCGTGAATGAGGCACCAACGTGTCACCTCCCTCTAGGGTGATATAGTCCTGGCGCTTTAACTCCTCGCGCAGCTGATCCAGTTCGGACTTCCGGGCGCAATAGCCTGCCAGGTGCAGGGTCAGTTCGGGTGAAACCTGGCGAAGCGAGCGTGCTAAATCCAGGGCACTCCACAGGCCGGTGCTACCCGACAGGGTGCCGGTGAAAAGAAGCGATAGGGTGGAGGGATTCATCTGTTTACGCGCAGGGAGCTGAGACGGTTTTTTTGCTTTGTTCTCAACCACCCAGACCCGGCTGGCCGGCAAAAAATTCAGTTCGGACAGGTAGCATTTTTCGGCCAGCCAAAACCCCGCAGCCAGCCGCGCGGCCAGCCGTTCCTTGAGGCGAACCCACCCGGCAATCAGGCCGCGTAATCCTGTTGGAAAGCCATCGCCAAACCGAATGTTAGCCGCGTAATTTTCCTGGATATCGTAGATAAAAAGCCGCCCAAATATTATTCTGTTTATGACCGCAACTATCAGTAATTCATGGGTTGTAACTATCAATACCTCCGGTTTTACTTGAAGTATTTTAACTAACACTTGAAGTGGAGCGAACACCCTTCGCCAACTCATACGACTAAAGCTGCCGAGGCTATGGCAGGTGATGTTTGGGCTGGTCGGGGCACTGCCCGAGCGCCCAACCAGATGAACCTCGTACCCATGTTTTTCCAGTGTAACGCCCAGCTTGCCAAAGGCGCGGGTATCATCTACCGGCTTCAGCACCGAGGCAATGAGGATCGTGCGTTTTTTCATTTATTGCGGCCGGATTAAAAGTAGAACATTGAGCGAACTTCAGAAACAAATTGAGCAAGCCTGGGACAACCGGGAATTGCTGAAAGAACAAAGTATTCAGCAGGCCATCCGCGAAGTGGTCGCCCAACTGGATGCGGGCCACTTGCGCGTGGCCGAGCCCGCAGGTTCAGGCTGGCGGGTGAACGACTGGATCAAAAAGGCCGTGATCCTGTACTTTCCCATTCAACAGATGGAGGTGATCGAGGTGGGGCCTTTTGAGTTCCACGATAAGATTGCCCTGAAGAAGAACTACCGTGAACGGGGCGTGCGGGTGGTGCCCCATGCCCTGGCCCGGTATGGCAGTTACGTTAGCAAGGGGGTTATTCTCATGCCGTCTTATGTGAACATCGGGGCCTATGTGGATGAGGGCACGATGGTCGATACCTGGGCCACCGTGGGCAGTTGTGCGCAGGTTGGCAAGAACGTGCACCTCAGTGGAGGCGTTGGGCTAGGCGGTGTGCTGGAGCCGGTGCAGGCCGCCCCGGTTATCATTGAGGATAATGCTTTCATCGGGTCCCGCTGCATTATTGTGGAGGGCGTGCGGGTCGGCCGCGAGGCCGTTCTGGGTGCCAACGTGGTGCTCACGGCCAGTTCAAAGATCATTGACGTCACCGGGCCTGCTCCGGTGGAATACAAGGGTTACGTACCCGAGCGCTCCGTGGTCATCCCGGGAAGTTATCCTAAGACATTTCCGGCCGGTACCTTTCATGTGCCCTGTGCGTTAATCATCGGCCAGCGCAAGGAGAGTACCGACAAAAAAACGTCCCTAAATGACGCCCTTCGGGACAACAGTGTATCGGTATAGGATGGCACAAGCTTTGTCCTGCATACCTCAGAATCCTATTTTTGTATGGTGTTCCGAGGGATTTTAATCATCAGCCTGGCTTTAGGCATTACCGCGTTTTCGGTGATGCCTGACCAACAACCCCAGCTAAAAAACCGGAGTTTTACGAGTGGCGAGTTGCTGCAGTACAAGGTTTTCTTTGGATTTTTCAACGTGGGCAGGGCCTCCACGCAGGTGGATCCCAAAATCCACCATATCAAAGGGAACTCCTGTTATAAGATCGATGCGTTTGGAGAGACGAGTGGCATGGTGTCATGGATTACCAAAGTGAATGATAACTGGGGTGCTTATATCGATACGGCTGCCTTGATTCCCCATATATCCTACCGGAAACTACGCGAAGGAAAGTACCGGAAAGATGAGATGGTGACTTTTGATCATGTGACGCAAAAAGCAGAAGTAAAGGTGTTGGACGAAACCAGAGGTGAATACGGAGAGGGTAAAATATTTGATGTGCCGAACCATGTACGCGACCTGGTGGGCGGTTTTGTGTATCTGCGGGTTATTGACTTTGCCAAAATGAAGAAGGGGGAGATGTTCACTATTTCCGGCTTTCACGAGGACAAGGCTTACGATCTGCAGGTTACGTTTCATGGCACCGAAACGATCAAGACCGATATCGGCAAAATTCCCTGCTACAAGCTCGTACCTGAGGTACCCGACAACCAGCTGTTTGATGGAAAAAACTCCGTGACCTGCTGGATCTCGGCCGATCAGAACAAAATACCCGTCAAGATTTCGGCTAAAATGTTCATTGGCAGCACCGGCCTTGAACTGTCCGGATTTAAAGGCCTTCGAAATCAGCTAAAGGTCGTGTTCTGACACATCTTTAGGCCGGTTTAACCTTTTGTTCAGTTCCACCTGTTGCACGTAGCCAAATGGGTTGTTACTTTCGAGACTTAACCTAATCCTTATTTCCATGCTAAAAGAATTTAAAGCTTTTGCGATGCGGGGCAACGTAATCGACCTCGCCATAGGTGTTATCATTGGCGGGGCCTTTGGTGCCATCGTTAACTCGCTGATCAATGATGTGATTACTCCTTTACTCCTGAAGCCGGCTCTGGATGCCGCTCAACTAAGCCGATTGGAAGACCTGACGGCATTAGGTGCTGTCAAATATGGCAAGTTCATCGCAGCTACCATCAACTTCATCATTATCGCGTTTGTGTTGTTTCTGATCGTGAAGGGTGTGAACGCAGCGAAGAAGAAAGAGGAAGCCGCGCCTGCCGCCCCCGCTGAACCCCCCGCGGACGTTAAACTGCTGACCGAGATCCGGGATTTGCTCAAGAAATAAATAGCCCGTTTCCTTACCCGGAGAGGCCCATTTTGCAATGGGCCTTTTTGTTGCAGCACAGCTAACACTCATTAGGGCGCAATACCTACCTTTGCTCCTTACCTATTGTTGTATGGCAGTGGCGGAAGCATCACGCACGAGAAAGCGAAACACCGAGATTAGTCGAGATACCCTGCTGAAGGCCTATGAACTCATGTGCACGGCCCGGGCGATGGCCATCCTCTATGATGAAAGGCGCGAGATTGCCAGCAAATATGTGCATAGTACCTCGCGCGGACATGAGGCGATTCAAATCGCGGCCAGTCTACTATTGACACCACGCGATTATGCCGCCCTTTATTATCGCGATGAATCGATCTTGTTAGGCCTGGGGTTGGAGCCTTATGAGCTCATGCTGCAATTGATGGCCAAGCGCGAGGATCCCTTTTCGGGCGGCCGCACCTACTATGGCCATCCGTCACTTAGGCGGGATGGCTTTCCGGTGATTCCGCACCAGAGTTCGGCTACGGGTATGCAAGCCATTCCGGCTACGGGCATGGCCCACGGGCTGGCCTACCTGGAGTCTCAGGGGTTAGCGGGCGGCACACCCGCGATCGTACTGTGTTCGTTGGGCGATGGTTCGGTCACGGAGGGTGAAGTAGCCGAAGCGTTTCAGATGGCCGTACTCAAAAAGCTGCCCATCGTCTACCTCGTTCAAGATAACGATTGGGGAATATCTGCCACCGGATCCGAGATGCGGGCTATGGATGCGTATGAATATGCGGCCGGATTCAAAGGGATGGAACGCCTGCGCGTGGATGGAGCTGACTTTGTGGAAAGTTTTGGAGCGTTGAAAAAAGCATTTGACTACGTGCGCCAGAATCGGGCGCCCATGCTCGTGCACGCGCGGTGTCCCTTGCTCGGTCATCACACCTCAGGGGTTCGGAAGGAGTGGTACCGCGGTGAAAATCTTAAACAGCATGAGCGAAACGACCCCTTCCGAAAGTTCGAGCGGTATTTGAAAAGCATCGGGGAAGCAAAGGATTTGCTGGACGAAATCAATGCGCGCGCCATAGCCCGAGTACGGCAGGATTTCGATCGGGCCTTGAAATCCGATGACCCCGTACTGGTTGAATTTGATACGCACGAGTTTGCCCCAACACCGGTTACGGAGGAGCGAGGCACTCGTGAACCTGCTGCGGGCGAAAAGGTGGTGATGGTGGATGCCGCGCTGCATGCCGTGGATGAAATTCTGAAGAAACATCCCGAAGCCTTATTCTATGGCCAGGATGTCGGAGGTCGGTTGGGCGGTGTTTTTCGCGAGGCGGCAACGCTGGCGCAGAAATATGGCGACAACCGTGTTTTTAATACGCCCATACAGGAAGCTTACATCATCGGCTCTACGGCTGGCATGACGGCCGTGGGCGCGCGACCCATCGTTGAAATTCAGTTTGCGGATTATATCTGGCCGGGCATCAATCAATTGGTTGAGGAGTTGTCTAAAAGTTGCTACCTGTCCAAGGGCCAGTTTCCTGTACCCGCTGTTATCCGCGTACCGATTGGTGCTTATGGCGGGGGCGGCCCTTATCATTCCGGCAGCGTAGAGTCTGCGCTACTTACCATCCGCGGCATCAAAGTCGTGTATCCCAGTAATGCGGCCGACATGAAAGGACTGATGAAGGCTGCGTTCTATGATCCCAATCCGGTGGTCGTATTGGAACACAAGGGTTTGTACTGGAGCAAGGTAGCTGGCACCGCAGATGCCAAGACGCTCGAACCGGATGAGGACTACATCATTCCGTTGGGTAAAGGCCGTATGGTTCAGCGCGCGAGTGAACGCTGGCTCGAAGAAGGAGGTGCCGCGTTGATTGTCACGTATGGTATGGGTGTCTATTGGGCAAAAGGTGCTGCGGAGTCATGGCCGGATCAGGTATCGATATTTGATTTACGGTCGCTCAACCCGCTGGACGAAGAGACCATGCTGAGCCTGGCCCGTGAACACGGGCGCGTGTTGGTTGTAACGGAAGAGCCGCTGATGAATTCATTTGCCGAATCGCTGGCCGGCCGGATCAGCGAGCGTTGTTTTGCTTCTTTGGATGCCCCGGTTATGACCTTGGGTGCGGCCAACTTGCCGGCAGTGCCACTTAATGTTGAACTGGAAAAGATGATGTTGCCCAGTGCCGACAAGGTGCGTGCGAAACTGGCTGAGTTAATCGCGTTTTAACGAATCATCGAATCGAAGTTCTTCCGGGGCTTCTTGTCGTTTGGCTTGCTGTTCGTGCTCTTGCCTTGTTTGTTTTGGTTCACCCTTCGGGTGAGGGCATATTCGATGGATAGAGAAATGATTTTTTCATTGGCCCGCAGGTTGTCAGTAAAACCCAGCGTCCGATTAAACGCCCCGTCTTTCGCACCCAAGTAGGTGTGCCCGGAAGTAAATCGGAATTCAAACATAAAACGTTGCATGGCGCGCGTGGGGGCCTCCAGGCCAATTCCAAAGTCGATGCCGAATAGCCAGCGGTTGGCGTCCTGCATGTACATCTTGTCAAAGTCTGGTTCATCGGTAGACTCCGGAATCTCGGCAAACACGAGCGTATAATCATATGATCCACCCGAGGTGACCGTACCTTTTCCGCCCATCCAGTAACTAATGCGAGGGCCGACATTCACATACCAGGTTCCCTCCACATTCTTGGACCACTTCAACCGAAAGGATCTGCGCAGCAACATCGACCCCTCCAGGAACTGGTACGAGGCATCATTAAGCCAGGTGTTTTCATTGAATTCGACTTTTCGCCCACGTTGCGCAAAGCCAAATTCGTTTTGCAGCGAGTAGTTATTCGGTAACTGGAAGTTAATGACGGCCGCGCCAAAATACCCGGTCTTCCATGAGTTGGAGAATTCAGCTTTGTCGTCTGGGTCACCCAAACGGGCAATCGAAAATGTAGTTCCGGCCTTGATCCCAAGCGCATACCATTGTTTCTTGGGCTGCGCCACGGCCAGACAGGCGATGGCCAGAAGCCCCGCCACAAGGGCAGCTCTTTTTTTCAACGCGATATGGTTTACCAGTACGCGGGGCATTCCAATCCCTGGTGAAGTTTGGTAATCTTAATGCGATAGTTGATCATCAACTCGTGTGTGCCATTCGAGTATTGACGCAGGTCCGATGAGGTCATGTCATAGGCGTAGCCCACATGAAAGTTTTCGTTGATCTGCAACTCGAACATGCCGATCAGGGAGTCATTCCACCGGTAGGAGAATCCTAAACCGACCACATCATACAGAATCGTGAGCAAGGTAAGATCAAAACTCAACGGGGCCCGATCCTGAAAGCGGATCAGCGTAGAAGGCACCACTTTAAGATTCTTGGAAAACGCGTGGGTGAAGCCCCCGGTCAGGTAGTAATACCGGTACCGTCTGGCACTGCTTTGAAAGGCTGTTGAGATGTCCAGCAGTTCAGTGTTGAGAATGTAGGGAACAGAAAAGCCAGCGTAATATTTTTTGTCCCGGTAGTATACCCCGGCACCAAAGTTTGGATTGAACGCACGGATAACGCCAAACCGGTCGGTATCGCGCGAAATGGTGAGGTTGTAGTCGGAGCGAAGCGCATTAAAACCGCCCTGCAGCCCAAACGAGAATGACGATTTCTTGTAACGGGAAATCGGAAGTTTGTAGGAGTAGATGAAATAGAACGCACTTTCATCGTGGATGCCAATCTGGTCTTTGCTGGCCACGAAACCAAGCCCAACCCGGTTTTGCTTGAACCCGGTATGCATACTGGCCGTCAGGGTTTTGGGAGCGCCCGGAAAATTCACCCATTGATTGCGATAGGTGGTGGTAGCGCTCAACTGTACCTGCGAGCCGGCATAGGCAGGATTAAGTAAGAGCGGATCAAACATGTACAACGACTGGATAGGGCGTTGTTGAGCCTGGGCCGCCAGGCAAGCCAACAAAAGGACCGATATCAGGAACAGGCGGGCCATCATCGGATTAGTTCAAGGTATCCGGTAACGGGTTTTGAGCCGTCACGTTTGTCAATGATATAAAAATAGGTACCGTCTGGCAACTGATTGCCCAACGCATACCATCCTTTTTCGCCCAGGCCGCGGAATGCCACATCGGTGTTGTCATAGCCATCAGCTTCATAGACGAGCACGCCCGACCGGTTGAACACTTTTACGTTGTTGTTCGGGAAATTCTGCAGACAGTCGATAATCCACACATCATTGGCTCCATCTCCGTTCACCGATACGAGGTTGTAGGAGAGAATCTCTGTTACTACTTCCACATTGGCTGTTCCGCTGCAACCCTCAGACGAAACATATTCAGCGGTGTAGACTCCGGCTGGTAACTCGTACACATCGGGCCCTGCGCCCACGTTTCCGTTGGTCGCATTATCGTACCAGAAGATGTCTGTCAACGTGACGTCCTGGTTGTTGATCAGGGTAATATTTACGGAGCCGGTGGGCGTGAGGCAAAGGGCCGGCCTTGAACTGAGTTCCACAAGGGGCTGAATACGCTGATCCGTTACCGTCACGGTGGTGGGTAGAGAAAGACAACCCGTAATCATGTCGGTGGCCGTCACCGTGTACGGTCCAATGTCACGATCCAGATAGTTGGCACCCGTAAAATCGGGCAGGGGCTTGGTGCTCGCACCGTTGTACCAATTGAAGATATGGTTGATAATTTGCCCGTTCACGTTGGCACTTACCCAACCGTTGGGTACCAGACAGTTGGTCCGGTTGCGTTCCACCAGGGCTGTGGGCGCTGGCGGGTTCACGGTGCCATCGGTAATCGTTCCGGTCCGATCCGATTGGCAACCGGTGAGCAAACGCACTACCCGCACGACATACGTTCCGGCCGTTTGCCCAATCAACTTATCTCCCGTTTGAAGGGGCGTGCCGGGACTTGGCACGGTGCTGCCGCTGTACCAGTCAAAGGTGTAACCTGCAATCTGATTGTTATCGGCTGTAGCGGAAAGCTGGCCATTCGCCCGTGCCGGGTCGCAGTTGATCAGTGGATTATCTTCACGCACGACAACTACCGGAGGTGCTCTCCGGTCGCGCACCTCGACCGATCCGGCAACCGCACAGCCGGTGTTGTTGTCAATAATCCGTATGGTATAGAATCCCTCGGCCAGGTTGTTGACGGTAAAATTCTGTACAAACCCGGGTTCGGGCGGCAGATTGGCGATATCCGGTGTGGCTGAGGGCAGCGTGGGATCATTGGCACGATTGCCCAGGTAGAAGTTGGCGGTGTAATCCAGCGCAAACGGATAGGCCGGATCAATATTCACAATGCCCGAGAACAGGGCACCATCCTGACCAATACACAACGTGCGATCCTGCGCACTCATGGCCAGGCTCGGCAAGAACTGCGGAGCATTATTTGGAACAATGTAGATCGCATCGGTGCTGCATCCGGTCGTCAGGTCGCTGGCACGCAGGGAATAGTTACCCGTAACCACGCTCGTAATAGTGCTGGTGGTGGCCAAAACCGGTGCGGTATGCGTCAGGTTGGCAAACCAATTGAAGGTGTAGTTGGGGTTCGCATCGGTTTGTCCGTCAGCGGTTGATTGCAATTCACCTGTACCAATCAAGGCATCACAGCTGATTTGTGGAGTGGTTAGGGTAATTTCAACCAATGGATAAACGATATTCTGCTCCAGCAATTCCACTTCTGTAAGTGCGGACTGGCAGTCGGTCGAGTTGTCCGTTACGCGCAGGAAGTACTTTCCGCTGGCCAGTGGCGTCAGTAAGGGATTGTTCACCGGCAACAGATTGCCCGGTGCTACCGATCCGGCAAACCATTCATAGGTAAAGTTGGGTGGATTGATGGCGGCTCCGGAGAAGGTATTGACACCCCCGATCGTGATACTCACGACCTGTGCACTGCCGTCACCAATACACGTGGTAGGCTCTGTCTTATTGATCGAGATCGCATTCGGCAAACTAACGCTCAGGTCAATATCAACAAGCACATTGGATGTAAACGAGCAGCCCGTAAGCGTATTGAAGGCGGTCAACCGGTAATCTCCTTCCGGTGAATCGGAAAGTTGGCTTGTGTTCGCCACGTCATTCTGCACGGTGGTGGGGGCAAGGGCCCCGCCATTTAGCTGCCAGGTGAACGTGTAGCTGTCGATAGTCGCATCACGTTCGGTGGCCGTGCCCGTGATCACGGCATTGGGGTCGGCTACATTGCAACTAGAATTGGCGGTGAACGCAAATTGAAGTATCGGATCTTCGTGAATATCCTCTACGTCTACGCGGAATGGCGGAGTGATGCAGCCGGATCCGGGTGTAAGCCCCGTGTTTTTGATCGCGCGTATAAAGTAAGTACCGGCACCCATCGTAGGGTAGGTGGGGGCCGACAGCGTGGGCGTGGTGATGGTCACACTACCCGCATCCACCAGCGGTGCGCTGATCAGGCTGTTTCGGAACCATTGGAATGAATAATTGCCGACAACCCCTGAATTCAGGGACGTGACGGTGATGCTGCCATCGGCAAAGCAAATATCCTGATCCTGTTTGGTTACGGTTAGAATATCAACCGGCTGCGGGCTAGAGTTCAAGGTGACAGAACCATCACTAAAACACTGGTTAACGGAGTTGGTAACGCGAATGGTGTAGCCGCCTGGGCCGATCCGCTCACCAACCGGGCCACCCAGCGCCTGTGATTGAAAAGCGCGCGGACTGACCACATTGTTAATGTCCGTTATCGTGGCGCCAGCGGGATTCGAGGTCCAATCGAAATTGTAATTCGTGCCGGCTCCGAAACCTTGCGTAGTGGCGGCCACCGTAACGGCTCCGTCAAATTGATTGTCACACGATGTGCTGGCCTGTGTGGTGAAAGCCAATGTGGGGTATCTGCGGCTGTCAACCACCGTCACGTTGAAAGGAGGACTGCTACATCCGGAAGCCGGAGTGCTGGTGGCAACCTTAGTTGCGCGCACAGCGTAATCGCCCAAGGTCAGATTGTTAACCGTGACGCCCGCGTAGGGACCACCGGTACCTGTCCAACTAAAGGTGAAATCGCCCAACGCTGCCGCCACCTGGTTCACATTAACGGCCGTTACCGTAACGCTTCCGTCAGGCGTTGTACAGTGTGTAAGGGGCGTGGAGGTTGCCGTTGTAACCTCCACCGGTATGGTGTTCGATTGAAGCGCAACGGAAGCTACCGATGTGCAGGTGTTTACGGTGTTGGTCACCGTGATGGTGTAGTTGCCCTGACCAACCCGCTCGCCCGCAGGACCACCCAATGCCTCGGACCGGAAATTCCGCGGGCTGGTTACACCCAATGCATCGGTGATGACCGTGCTCACTGGGTTTGCCGTCCAATCAAAATTGTAGAGGGTGCCCGCGCCAAAACCAGTTGTGGTGGCACTTACCGAGATGGCTCCGTCAAAGTTGGTGTTACACGATGTGCTGGGCAGTGTGGCAAATCCGACAACCGGGAATACACGGTCGTCATCAACCGTGATTTTGAAGGGGGGGCTTGCACAGCCCGAGGCCGGTGAGGTAGTTGCCGTTTTTGTTGCCGTAACCAAGTAGTCACCCGCCCCCAGATTATTAATGGTTGTTCCGGCATAGGGGCCGCCCGGGCCGGTCCACCCGAAACTAAAGTCGGTAAGTGCGGTAGCCACGCTGTTCACGGTGACAGCCGCGGCATTGACCGATCCGTTGGGCACGGTACAGTGCGTGAGCGGAGTGGCGCTGCCCGATACGACCTCAATCGGGACCACATTTTGTTGCAACGTGATGGTGCCGACAGTGAAGCAACTGTTAGTCGTGTTGGTGATGGTGAGGCCATAGGTGCCGGGTCCTATCCGTTCGCCAACGGGTCCTCCCAGAGCTTGCGAACGGAAGTCGCGAGGGCTGGCAACTCCCGTTGCATCAGTAATCACGGTGCCGACCGGATTCGATGTCCAATCGAAGTTGTAAGGTGTGGCCGCACCAAATCCGCTTGTGACTGCGCTCACCGTAATGGCACCATCGAAATTGTTGTTGCAGGCCGTGCTGCCGATCGTGGTAAACCCAATCACCGGATATCTGCGATTATCATTCACGGTAACCTTGAATGGCGCGCTGGCGCAACCCGAGGCAGGTGAGGTAATGGCAGTTTTGGTTGCTGTCACGAAGTAATCACCCAGGTTTAGATTATTAACCGTTGCCCCGGCATAAGGGCCGCCCGGCCCGGTCCAGCTAAAGCTGAATGAGCCTAATGGACTGGCCACGTTGTTAACCGTCACTGCGCTTGCCGAGACACTACCATCGGGCAGTGTGCAATGAGTCAGTGGTGTGCTGGTGGCCGTGGTCACTTCAACGGGGATCGTATTTTGAAGCAGCGTAACATTGGCCGTGGACGAGCAACTATTCACCGTGTTGGTCACAGTCAAACTGTATCCTCCGGGGCCAATGCGTTCACCCACCGGGCCGCCAAGAGCCTCCGACTGGAAGTTTCGCGGGCTGGCAACGCCAAGGGCATCGGTTATCACCGTACCTAACGGGTTGGCGGTCCAGTCGAAGTTGTAGAGCGTGCCGGCCCCAAAGCCGGTGGTTGCAGCCGTGACACTAATGGATCCATCAAAGTTAGCATTGCACGAAGTGCTGGCCACGGTTGTGGTTGTGATCTGAGGGAACACTCGATCATCGAGAATATCTCGCCTGAGTGCTGCCGACTCGCATCCTACGCCAGCGCCTCCAGCTTTGCGCACGGCTTTAACAAAGTATTTGTCAAGGGCAATGGCGGGAAACGTAGCTAACGCAAGTTGTGTATCCACCGGGATCACGGGATTCGTGCCATCCAGCACGGGCACTGAGTTGGGATCACTCTGATACCAGACATAGTCAAAGTCGGCCACTACGCCTGGCAACCCATTTACAAATACCTGCAGGCCATTCACGCTTCCGTTAAAGGGTCCGCAACTGGTCAGGTTGTTGGCCACTGCGTTGAGCGTAAAAACAGGTGGCGTTGCGCGCAGCAGCGTTGTGGCCAGGGAGTTGGAGCACCCCGTGAACTCATTTCGCGCCAGCAAGGTGTAGGCCCCATCGTTAATGTTAAGCTGCACGTTGTTCAGTCCTGAATTACCAACGCTGTTTATGGGCTGGCCGCCAGCACCTGTCGGGTTCCAGGTATATTGATAGGTTGCTCCGGCACCCGGTCCACTCGCAGTGGCTACATCTACCCGAATACTACCCTCAAAGAAAGTGGGGTCGCAGGACGTGTCGGCTGTAGGTGTCAGCGTGATTTGGGGCTCAACGGTATTCTCTTCAATGATGATGGTAAACGGAGCACTGGTACAGCCGACCCCGCTGGTGGTGCTTGCATCCGTCACCTTCGTTACAGTCACTTCATAGGTTCCTTTAACGACCGTTCCGGCTGGTACCGTGCCCGAACCCGGGGGAACGTTGTTCCGGAATTCTTCGCCACCTGCACCGTTATTGGCGGTGGCATCGGCAAGGATTGAGAGTACATTAGTATTGGTCGCGGTGTTAACCCAATCAAACCGGTAGTCGGTAATCACTTCATTTGTTCCTGCCGGAAGTTTGACGTTCGAAACGATAACGCGAGCTGACCGTTCGAGCAATGGATTGCAAAATTCTGCGGGTGATATGGCCACATCGGCCGAAACCAGTTGAGCGATAACGGGTTCATCCAAAATATCATAACTACGCGTGGCCGTGCACCCGGTGGAAGCCGTTACATCAAAGGTGTAGCTACCGGGTCCAAGATTGCTGGCCAGGTAATTTCCAGCGG